>CESF01058853.1_pt1 | contig 20138 bp, 18 predicted proteins | sample 356331 | NCBI WGS metagenome assembly CESF01 (sample SAMEA2621779, study PRJEB7988) | marine metagenome | biome: marine biome (ENVO:00000447); feature: surface water layer (ENVO:00002042); material: "saline water (ENVO:00002010), including plankton (ENVO:xxxxxxxx)" | depth 5 m
AGTTCGGAATGGGATCGGGTGTGGCCCCTTCGCAATAATCACCAGGCGTGATTTTATAATATTATAAAGTAATAAAGTAAACACTAAATTTCATTGAAAATAATTAAATTAATCAATTATAAACCAGCCTTTTTCATCCATTTTTCTGCTAAGGTACTTTGAGCCTTCTTTAGTAATGTGACCTGAAACATCTCTATGAATTATTTCTTTATTCGGAGTTGAGGCAATACAGGATTTGCCATCTAAATCACAAATTAATTTTAAATGATCTAGAAAAGTGACATTATATTTTTTAGCAACCTTCTTTAAAAAAATATTATTTTTTATGACTTTTTTATCTAGAAAAAGGTAATAATCCTTCTCAATTTTTATTAATTCGTTTTTATTGGGAAATCTGTTGTTATCCAAAATAAATCTTTCTAATGGGAAACTTTCTAAGAAGTAAATTTTTTGTTGAATATTTTTATTAAATTTTCTTGGTTTTTGGTAAGATATTGTAGAGCTATTTTTAAATGAAGCAAAATCAGAAATTAGTATAATTTTTTTGTTAGTTTGTTTTAAATACTTAATTGTTTTTTCCAATGAATTTAAAGACTTTTTTTGCCATCTTGTTTTAAGAATTAATACATCTGCGTCTTTAAACTTTTTGATATCTCTCAAAGTTTTTAATTTGTCTCGATTAAATGTTCTTTGACAAGAATTTTCACCAGTTGTTACTATGCCTTCGATGCAATGAACTTGAGTAAAAAAATATTTTATGTTGTAATTTTTTAATAAAGCATCATTTAATTTTAACGTTTCATAAAAATCTTTTCCATGCGAATTACCAATAATAAGAACTTTTTTTTTATCATCTTTATTAAAAGAATTATTTTCATCATTTTTTTTAAAAATAGAGTAACCATCAATATTTAGTATCTTTTTTTGGAACTCGGTTAAACCTAACCTATTTTTAAAGCCTTCATTTTTAATTATTAAATAACTTGGCACTAAAATCAAAAATAAAAATAAAATTAAAGAAGAAAATAATTTTTTTTTACTGAAACTGTTTTTCCTAAAAGTTTTTTCAATAAAATAAAATGTAAAAATTGAAAGAATTACAGAAAATAAAATAATCAAAATTTTTAAAAATATCATGTTTTCAAAATATGGTCCGTAAACATGTCTTGCAAAAGAAAAAAGAGGATAGTGCCAGAGATAAAGCGAGTAAGAAATTAATCCTAACGAAGTTAAGAGTTTATTTGATAATAATTTAGTTACCAAATTCTCATTTTTATCAAACCAAATAATAGCGCTTACAGATAAAATTAGTAAAAATGTAAAAAAAGATGGATGTTGAAAATTGCTGTCGAAAAGGAAAAGATAAAATATGATAATTAAAAAGCTTAAAAATATAATTATCTTTGAAAACAAACTATTTGTATTTATCCTATAATTATAATTTGGATAAACTTTTAAATAAGCTATTAAAGAGCCTGCTAAAAGTTCCCAAGCTCGAAATGGTAACATGTAAAAAGATAAAGATTGATAAATAGACGAAAAGAAATGTGATAATATTAACGAAGCTATAAAACCTAAAAAAATTAAAAAAAATAAATATTTTTTAAAAAATTTGAAAATCAAAATTATAAATATAGGAAATAATAGATAAAATTGTTCTTCAAGAGATAATGACCAAGTGTGTAGAAATGGTAATCTTAAAGCTTGCTCTGTCATATAACCAAAGTGGTAGTGATGCCAGAAATTAAAGTTTGAAAGAAAACCTAATTGATAAATTATAGATTCAGCAAATTGTTCTAAAGGAATTGGAAGTAATATAATATTGCCAATTACTAAAATTGTTAGAGTTATAAAAAATAATGCAGGGATAATTCTCTTAATCCTTCTAATATAAAATTCATAAAATGAAAATTTTTTAGTAGACTTTATCTCTAATAAAATCTGTTTTGTGATTAGATAGCCTGATATTACAAAAAAAATATCTACTCCTAGAAAACCTCCTTGTAAAAAATTTATACCAAGAATTGAAAATTTTGCGTGGTATAAAACTACGCTCAAAACTGCTATAGCTCTTAAGCCATCGATATCTGGTCTATATTTAAGTTTCATAAAAAGTTTATTTTTTAGATTTACCTTATTAACCTAACATTTTAAATTTTTGGTGGACCGTGTAGGTAACGCTCCTACTACCTCTCGCATGTCAAGCGAGCACTCTACTTTTGAGCTAACGGTCCTAAAATATTATTAGTATATTTATATAATTTTTTAATGAAAATAAGAATTAGAAATTCTATCAACTATTTGTTTTAACAATAGGTTCAAAAAAATAATAGGTCTATATACAAAATTCCTTATAAAAATTAAAGCAGCTGCACCATAATTTTTTTTTTCCTTTATTTGAAAAACTATTTTTTTTAGATCAATATAACATTTCAAATTTTTAATTAATTTTTTTTTGTTTTTTGAAAAGTTTTGTTTTTCACTAATATGAAACATGATCATTTTTTCTAAAGCTATAAGATGCTTATCAATAAAACTTGAAGCCGAGTCCTTGTGGAATAAATGTTCGCCTAAAACTTTATGTATAAACTTAAATTTTGCACCCTTTAATGCTAAACATAAATAAAAATCATAATCCTCTACAGTAACAAAGTCTTTATTTTCAGAAAATTGCAGGTTATTTTTTATAAGAAAATCCTTTTTTACTACAGTTGCTGAATTAGAAATACAATTTCCTTCAATTAATAATTTTTTATAAAAATTTTTTGTAAAAGGACCGTATTTGTAAATTCTATTTTTCTTATTTTCATTTGAAATCCATTTTTCATCAGTGGTTATTACATCATAGGAATCTTTTTCGTTTTGTCGATAAATGAATTCAGAAATTAATTTTAAGCGATCATTATACCAATAATCGTCTGAGTCTAAAAAAGCTATCCAACTACCGGAAGAAAGCCTGACACCCTCATTTCTTGATACGCCAATAACACCGTTATTATTTTTTTTTCTGTATATAATTTTATCACTTTTAAATTCTTTAACAATTTTTTCTGTTTCATCGTTTGAAAAATTATCAATAATGATAATTTCATAATTATTTATTGATTGACTCAAAACAGAACTAACACTTTTTTTAAGAAATTTTGCTTGGTTGTAAGTTGGAATGACAACTGAAAATAATTTTGACATTTTATTATTTAAAATATTTTTTTAGCTGATCGATTTCTGTAAGAAAATAATTATCCTTCAAATCACTAAATTTTTTTTGATAAAAACTTAGGTAGGATCTTTTAAATCCTTTAAGCATTTTTTTATTTTCAAATTCAATTAAATTTTTTCCTTCTTTTACTCTTTTTAATATAATTGTAATTAGTTGTTTAATGCTCAAATTATAATTCGAAGAGTAATTAATTATAAAATTATTATTATTGAATTTAATTGTCGATCTTTTTTGAATTAAATTATTTATAAAAACACAAAAACTCTGAATACTAGAATAATACCTATATTGATCGACATTAGATTTAACTTTGAAAATTTTATTTTCAGATAAATTTTTAATTATATTGTTAATTAAAAGCTTCATGCATTTAATATTTTTTGAAACAGGATATCCGAAAAGATTACATGGTCTTACTATAATTAACTTAGTATCTTTTTTTAAATGTAATAATTTTCTGTCACATAATATTTTGGTTTTGCTATAATTATCTTTAATTTTTAATTGTGACTTCTCATTAATTTTTTTTAAATACGGATCATAAATATGAAAACTTGAAAGATGTATAAAATATTTAACTTTTAGTTTATTAGAAATTTTAAAAATTCTACATGGTATTTTGAAGTTTGCACTTAAAGCTTGATTAAAATCTTTTGAATGATTTTTATCTAATCCTATACAATTAATTATCACATCAACATTATGTAGATAGGTTTTAAGTTTTTTTTCAGTTAAATCTTTTCTATATAGTTTTTTAACAATTATCTTTTTTTTTTTGAAAAAATAACTTAATCTTCCTCCAATTAAACCACTTGCTCCTGTAATTACGATTTTCAAAATTAATTATATTTTTTTAAAATATTTTTGATCTTTTTAATTGAATTAAATTTTCTTAAATGGCCTTTTTGATTTAACATTTTAATATCTTTCGGACTATCGATTGAAAACCAGTTATCCTTAATTAAAAAAAAATCACAGTTTTTTCTTTTTATTATTTTTGGATAGAATTGTCTTTCAAAATCAATATTTCTGCTAAAGTTTCTTTGAAATATTTTATTATTCAATATTGAAATTCCTGAAAATATATATCCATTGAAATTTTTCCTTTTTTCGTTTCTTATAGAATTAAACATTGTTTCTCTTTCAAAACTTACGATCTTATTTTTAGCTATTCCTACTATTCCATAACTAAGAGGAGCAGCACAACCTAAAAAAGTAATATCGTTTTTTTTCTTTTCGTGACGCATAAAGATATTTTTTAAATCAAAATTAAAAATTGCGTCGCCATTCAAAATTACGAAATCGTCTGATAAGATATTTTTTTTTACCATCTCTATTCTCTCAGAAATTGGTTTATCTTTTCCCGTATTAATCAATTCAATATTATAATTTTTGAAAAAATTATTTTTTTCAATATATTTTTTTATTTGCTCACCTTTGTAACCAAGGGGAAGTATAAAATGATTAAATGAATTTTTTTTTAGTGACTTTAAGATATAGTAAATAATTGGCAAATTCTGTATTTTTACGAGAGATTTGGGTAGTTTTTTTCCTATTTGACCAAGACGAGTTCCCTTTCCTCCACATAAAATAATTGCTGTTTTATATTTCATTGAATAAATTTTTTTATTTTTTACCAACTATAATTAAAATCTTTGTCATTAGGATCTTTTCTAACCATTTCACTTTCATCATGTGGAAAGTTTAAACAGTTAGCTATTATTGTTTCACTTTGATCTATACCTTTAAAACCATTCCAAATACCTGGAGGAATTGTGACTAAAAAATACTTTTCAGTTGAAATAATTATTTCTTGAAAATTGCCTTTTGTCTCGCTTTTATCCCTGTTGTCAAATAAAACTAATTTGGCTTTTCCCTTAACACATGCATAATTCAATGTTGATTTTAAATGCAGATGCCATGCTTTTATTTTGTCTTTTTTTATTGTCGAAAAATAAATTTCCCCGAAAGTTTTAAAAATTTTATTGTCATTTCTTAACATGTGCATTACTTGGCCTCTTTCATCTTTCAAAATTTTAAGAGGTGTAATTATTACATCTTTAATCATTTTCAAAAAATATTGGTTTTGCTTTTTTCTTAAACTCATTCGTAATGAAATCTACGTCATCATTGTTTAGATTATAATGATTTGGTAAATAGATGCCATATTTATGAATAAAATTTGAATTTGCCAAATTCTGAAAACTTATTTTTTTTTTATATATAAATGGTTGTTGAGCCATATTGCCACAAATTAAAGGTCGTGATTCTATTTTTTTACTTTTCAAATATTTATAAACTTCTAATCTGTTTTTTATAAATGTAGCGTATCCGAAACTTGAATTAATTTTTAAATCACTACTTTGTTTCCAAAAATCTTTTAAGTTTTTTTTATAACGATTAAAATTTTGATTTCTTTTTATGGCAATTTTTTTTATTTTCTTTAATTGTTTTATACCTATATTAGCGTTGAAATCAGTAGATCTAATATTAAACCCTGTGTAGTAAAAAGTAAAAAGTGAGGTAAATTCATCAATATTGTATTTTTTTTCTAATTTAAATTTATAGCTTTTTTCTACATCTCTTGACCATCCATGTGATCTTATAGACAAAGCAATGTTATAAAAATTTCTATTATTTGTAGATACCATACCACCTTCTATAGTAGAAATATGATGTCCGAAATAAAAAGAGTGTGAAGATGCTAAACCAAATGTTCCAAGAAATTTTTTTCCAGTAAAACTTCCTAGGCTTTCGCAGTTATCCTCAATAATTTGAAAATTATATCTTTTTTTTAATTTTTCAATTCTTTTAAAGTCATTGCTGTGACCTAAAACATTTACTACTTTTACTAGTCCAGGATTGTATTTTTTACAAATTTTTTCTAAGTGTTTGATCGACAAACCCAAGTTTTCTTTATCACAATCACATAAAATTATTTTATATCCAAGTTGGATATAAGGACTTACTGTAGTAGACCACGATACTGCAGGAAGTACAACAGTTTTGTTTTTTATAAACTTTCCTTCTATTAAAGTTTGAGCAATTAATAAATTTGCTGAAGATCCTGAATTAACAAAAATAGAGTGATTAATTTTTAAAAATTTTGAAAAGTTTTTTTGAAACTTATCTGTAATTTTAGATTGATTTAGATACTTTCTTTTTTTTAGAAAGTTTATCATGCTCCTGTATTCTGACTCACCAATGGTATTATGAGCGAGTTTGTAAGATTTCATTTTTAAAAGAAGATTATAAAAACTTAGAAAATGTTTTTCTGTAATTGTTTATTTGCAAAAAAGTATAATCTATAATTTTATTTATATTTTTGTTTCTGTTTTGATAATAAAACTCATACCATCGAAAAGCTAAATTTAAAGCATCTTTTGATTTTAGTCTTGTTTTCCAATTCAGGTATTTTAAAGATTTTGAACTATTTAAGGAAAGATGATTAGCTTCATGAAATTTTTGCTTTGTCAAAAGTATTCTTGACTTTGAACTCAATAATTTTTTACCATATTTAGCTACATCTAAAACTTTGATATTGTTCTTTAAATTTGGACCGAAGTTCCATGACCCAGAATATTTTTTACTAAAGTAAAGCTTTTCTGTTAGTTTTAAATAACCAAATATTGGCTCCATAACATGCTGCCAGGGTCTGGATGCTTTTGGACTTCTTATTACGATTTTTTTATTGAAAATGAATGATTCTGCACAATCTTTTAATATTCTATCTTTTGTCCAATCGCCCCCTCCTATACAATTTCCGGATCTTACAGTTACTAAGTTAAATTTTTTATCTTTAAAAAAAGAATTTAGGTAACTTGTGGTTAAGATTTCACAGCAGGCTTTGCTTCCGCTATATACATCTAATCCGCCAAGTTTATCTTCCTCACCAAATTTTTTCTTTTGTTCTGTATTAAGATAAACTTTATCTGTTGTAACAACGATTACAGCTTTTATAGAATTACATTCTCTTATTGCTTGTAAAACATTAACCGTTCCTATTACGTTAGAATGAATAGTATCTAACGGATTTTTATAACTAACAAGGACGCTAGATTGAGCAGCCATGTGAAATACTATTTGTGGTTTTATTGAATTTAATGTTTTTGAAAATTTTTTTATATCCTTAAGGTTGGCTCTAGTATCTTTTTCTAAAAATCTTTTTAAATTTAATCCATCAAAAAAATTTGGTTTAGAAATTGGGTTTAAAGCGTATCCATAAACTTTAGCACCCAATCCTTTAAGCATAAGCGTCATCCAGCTTCCTTTGAAGCCAGTATGTCCTGTTATCAAAACTTTTTTATTTTTCCAAAAGTTTGGTTTCATAAAAAATATTTATTACAATACTTCCATATTTGCAACGTTAATAAGTTTCTCTATTTTTTTTTAACCAGGGTGCTTTTTTCCTTCTAATTAATTCTTTTATAAATTCTTTATCTCTTGGTGTATCCATGCATTGCCAGAAACCATGATGCTTAAACGCCAAAAGCTGTTTGTTAGTTGAAAGTTTTTCTAGAGGAGATTTTTCAAGCATCTCATTTTTTTTTTTATTCAAATATTTAAAAATTTTTTTATTAAACACAAAAAAACCGCCATTTATCCAGCTATTTTTAATTTGAGGTTTTTCCTTAAAATTCGTAATCAATTTTTGTTTTAATTTAACTTCTCCAAATCTTACCGGAGGTCTCACCACTGTCATTGTCGCTGTTTTTTTATTTTTTATATGAAAAGTCTTTAATTTGGATAAGTTTTGATTTGTTAATCCATCTCCATATGTAAGCATAAAATTATTTTCATTTTTCAAATATTTATGTAATTTTAATAATCTTGTGCCAGTTAATGTGTTCAATCCAGTATTTATACATTTTAAATTTATTTTATATTTAAATTTTTTTTTTAAATATTTGCTAATTATTTTTCCTTTGTAACCTAGCGCGATTATAAAATCCTTATACCCAAACTTCATGTAATAATTAATTATGTGATATAAAATAGGATCACTATCTATTTTAACCATTGGTTTAGGCATAATTTTTGTTTCAAAACCTAATCTGGTTCCTTTTCCACCACATAAAATAATAACTTTCATAAATATTTAATTAAAAAGTAAACATCTTTTGTTCATTAGATTTAATTTTCCATAATATTTTTTTATTTGATTTAAAATTATTTATATTATTTGACTTAATTTTTCCAAACAACAATTTTCCTTTTGATTTTCTTTTTTTCCATATTCTACTAGCAAAAGATTTTACTGATTGGTTTTTTCCAGATGCAACATCCCATAATTGTGGAAATGATTTATTTTTTATTTTGAAATTCAATGTTTGCATAAGAGTTTTAGACAAATCATCTACATGAGAAAAATCGTTAATTTGATGCCCTAGAGACATTTTAAAATTTTTATTTTTTTTTGAAGCAGTTATCAATGAGGGCCAAAGTCTTTTTTTATTTTCATTTTTTCCATAAATTTGAAATAATCTTAATACCCTACATTTTATTTTATTTTTTTTGGCAATACTTATACATAATTCTGTGAATAGATATTTACTAAGTGCATAATTAAAATATTGATGATTTTTTTTATCCCTAATTTTTTTTTTTACAATGTCTTTATAATTTAAAATTTTTTCATAACATGAAGAAATAATAATCCACTTACAACATTTTGCATTTAAAGCATTAAGAATTAATTTTTGAGATTTAATTAAATTTATATCTATACATTTTTTTAAAGAACATGTTTTATCGTAAACACCCTCTGCAGCAAAATGAATTAAAACATCAGCTTTTTTAAGCTCTTTCCAATTTTTATAGAAAGGGCCTTTCAACCATTTCAAATTTTTTTTATTTTGTTGGTATTTTCTTGTTGTCGCAAAAATATAATGATTTCTTTTTAATGCCAGTTCAATAAAGTTTCTTCCTAGATAGCCAGTTCCGCCTGTAACAAAAATTTTCATATTATTTAAAAAAAATTATTTTCCTAAAAATGAAGTAAACTAAAGAAAGGTAAAAATTTGGAAAAATTAAATTGTTAATTAAATTTCTTTTTATGTTGATGTTGTAGAGACCTCCTTTTTTACCCAATAACACAATTTTAAACAAAGATGGTAAAAAATTTTTTAAGGAATGGTTTTTATATAAAAAATATTTTCTCTTTGAAAAACCATATTTAAAATAATAATCTAAAGTTTCTGGAATTCTAATGGACTCAATAAATGGATAAAAATTAGTCCATTCTCTTTGGCCTGATAAATTTACGCTTAATCCGTCTGCGCAAAAAAAAGCTTTCGATTTCGCAAATGCTTTTGAAAAAATTTTAATATGCGGACATGTATTATCAAATGTCGAAAATGTACCAGGTTTCACTAAATCATTTTTATCTAATACTTTAAGATTTTCATTCCATTTTTTTCGTCTGAATACAGAAAGATATAAGCCCACTAAGTAATCAAAGGAAATTTTAGGATTAATCAAATCATGAAAATTTAAAATTTTACTTTTATCATTTTTAGAAAATTTTTTCATTTTTTTGGGTAATTTTTTGGTATCGAATGGTTGTTCAAAATTAAAAACATATTTTGAGTCTAGAAGATATGAATTTATAAAAAAAAAATCTAAACTATTATTTTTTAAAATTATTTTATTTAATTTTTTTAATGTGTTAGGTAAAAGTAAATCATCATTGCCGATAACCCAAATGAATTCTCCTTTTGCCATCGAAACTGCCGATATAATATTTTTTCCCATGCCAAAATTCTTTTTATTTTTCTTGAATTTTAATCTAAAATATTTTTTATATTTTTTAACTACTGATAAAATATTTTCTTCTGAATTGTTATCTGATATACAAACTTCAAATTTAATTTTAGTATTTTTTTTTGCTATTTTAATAGAGTTTAAACAATTTTCTAAACAATTAGAGCGATTATAGTTTGGAATGCAAATTGATAATAACATTTTATTTAATGTAAAAATATTTACTAAATTGTTCATACCATGGGACATTAGCAAATGATTTATAACGTAAAAAATTTTTAAGATACTCTCTGTAAAGTTTTTTATTGTACTTTAAAACATTTTTTTTATTTTCTAAAAAATTGGTATTGTCATTGTTAATATTTATAATTTTTGACCCAATAAATTCATTCCATTTTTCGTTATCGTGTAAGTATTTGTTTTTTTCCATTAAATTTGAAGTAAGAAATAATACAGGTTTTTTAAAAATTACTGCATAGCTTTGAGCCGTACTTCCATGATGCATAACTAGTTCACAAGATTTTATTAACTCAACAATTTTATTTGATACTAATTTATATTTTTTAAAATATTTTGGGTACTTTTTTAGATCTGCTTTTGGATATAATGCTACAATTACTTTTAAATTGGTTATTTTTTCAAATAACTCAAAAAAAGAAACTAATGAGCTAAAATATTCATCAGCATTGATAAATTTATTTTGAGTATCATAATGCTCCGGATGAAATGGTAAATAAGTGTCAATAAAAACTGCAAATTTTCGTTTACTCTTAAAGTTTTTTACATTTTTTTTTTTTACATAATCACTGTAATCTAAACTAGAGCAAAAAATTTTGTGTTCTGCTTTTTCATATCCATGGTAGTTCTCATAAGATTCTCCCCCAATGAGAGCAATATCTACTTCTTTATATTTTATTTGTCTCAATTTAGCTTTAATAAAAAATAAAACTCTGTTTATGAAAACAAGAGGATTGAAAATTAATAGTTTAAGTCTTTTGTTTAAAATTTTGATATAACTCTTTTTACCTAAAGATTTAATAGGCACACTGGCAATGCCGTCAACCGAAATAGTCATTATATTATATTTTTTTAAAAGACTTGCTATTCTCATCGAATTAAAAGAAAAGCCTGACTCCCAGCACATGGCACCTTTATTTAAAGATAAAAATTTCTCTAATTCAGAAAAATTCCTTATTATCTTATGATTAAAATGCCTCCCAAATTTATAATATCTAGAGTCAACTAGCGGTCCAATCTCGACAATCTTTAAATCAAACTTTTTTGTTAAATGTTTGACTCCAAAAGTCTGATATTCCCTTATACTCAAAGGTCCGTGTAGCAAAAAAATAAGTTTTTTTTTCAATTTAATTTTAAAGGTTGTATCGATAATTATTTTTTAAATATTATTTGAAACTTCCATGATATTTTTATTTTCAACTAAATAAATTTTATCACATGCTTTTAAAATTTCTTTTTTATGAGAACAAATAATAATTGTTTTTTTTCTCTTCATTAAATTAATATTCTTAATAATATCTTTTTCTGTTACTTCATCTAAAGAACTTGTAGCTTCATCAAAAACGAGGACATCATGGTCATGATACATAGCTCTAGCTATTCCAACTCTTTGCTTTTGACCACCTGAAAGTCTTACACCAAATTCGCCTACGAAGGTCTCGGTTTTTTGAGGTAGATTATTTATAAAATCTTCTGACTGTGAACACTTGATTGCTGAAGCGAATGATTTTTCATTTATGGTTGTACTATCGCTTGATAAAGTAATATTTTTTTTTATTGTATCGTCTAAAAGGTAAATTGATTGGGGAATATAACCTATATTATTTTGCCACTCTCTCTTTACCTTGTTTATGTTTTTATTATCAATAATCACTTCTCCATCATTAGGGTTTAAAATACCCACAATCATATCAATCAAGGTTGATTTTCCTGAACCACTCCTTCCTATTATGCCGATAGTTGTATTAGCTTTTATCTCTAAGTTAAGATTATCAAAAATTTTTTCTTTGGTATTTGGGTATAAATATGAAATTTTATTTAAATTTATTTTTGATGTTAAAGGCATTTTTTTTTTACTAATATCACTAAAGTTTTTTGGAGGTGATTTTAATTTTATGTCATTGTAAATAGTCTCTATTGAAGCCAACCCGTATCTCATATTAACGAATGATGATAAAATTCTATTAATTGAGGGTAAAATTTTAAAAGCAGCTGCTGCAAAAAGCCCAACCAAAACTACTAATTTATCAAAAGTGTAGTTCAAGTATAAAAGGTAAAATATTAATCCTGCCAGAGACATTATTGCTAAGAATTCTAAATAATATCTTGGAACCATTCTTAAGATCAGCATTTTTGCTGTTATGGATGCGCATTTGTTAACATGAAAATCAAAATAATTTAAAAATTTATTTTCTATACCGGCAAGCTTTATTGCCTTGATGCCATCAATACCTTGCTGTAAATTTTTAATACTTAACGTTTCACTTTTTAGTCTTAACTCACCAAAATTTTTCGCTCTTTTTTTTGTGTAAAGTATAAAAAGAGTCGAAATACTACCAAATAAAATTAAAGATGCAAAAAAACCATATGGTTCAACGACAATTAAGATAATTGAAATACCAATTACTACAAATATCTCACTTATAAATGTCATAAATGATAAAAAAAATACATTAACCATTTGGTCAACCTCATTAACAATATTTTGAATTAATTTTGATGAGTTTCTTTGTAAATGGAATGTATAATCTTGAAATATATATTTTTTAAATAATCTTAGCTTCAATTCTGCAGTTAAATTATTTATAAATTTTGATTGATACCATGCGAGAAAATGAAGGAAAATTGTTTTTAAAAAATAAATTATTGATAAAAAAATTACAAAGAAGAGTATTATATTTTTTTTATCTGGAACCTTTTCAAAATTTAATAAATAAAAAACTTTTTTAAAGTCAAAAAAACTATTTTGATTTTCACTCGTTAAAGTTGACAAAATAGGAATAATTAAGCCGATTCCAAGCATTTCAAGTAAAACACCTAATAAAATAAGAACTACACAAACGAGTGAATGAACCTTATTTTTTTTCGTAAAAATGTATAAAACCTGATTAAGTGTTTTCATTTTAAAGAATTTAATTTAATCTTTTGGAGGTATTAACTGAAATTGATGTTTCAATTAATTGATCTTTGTTTCTATCAATTTCACATTCTCCGATTATCTTAAAAATTTTTTGATTTTTTCTGAATTTTTCTTTCCTAAAACTATTTTTAATGAAGACTTAATAAAAATTTTCATTGTTTTTAAATAATTAATAGATTTTAGATATAAATAAATTGAAAAACTATCTATCTCGTTTGTGCCGTATTTTTTTCTCGCATAAATTATTTTTTCTGAAATTGCTTTTTTAGCAACACTTGTAATTTTAAAATAGGTCAAACAATATATAAAATGCTTAAATAAATTATTCGGTGACTCTCCAAAAAATTTAAAATACTTTTGTAAAAATGATTTACTATTTTTATTTAGTGGAATATTTTTATTATAATTTACTACTCGTCCAGTTGGGTCGATACGTGGATGGCCTTGATTTCCTAAATGACACATTAATATAGTAGTCTCTTTTTCACTATTATTTGGATTTCTTCCATGCCAACAGTCTGGGAACCAAAAAAAAGTTTCTCCTGCTTTTCCAGTTATTGAAGTTTCTTTATGACTCTGTTTGTTTAAATCAACAAATGGTGGCGGGGGGAGTTTATGACTTCCGGGATAAAAAAAAGTTTCTCCCTCATTCTTTTTTATGTCATCAAGTAAAATAGAAAAACTTACACTACCCCGATTATCAATATGTGGCTTTAGAGTTTCGTTAATTTTTGGTGTCTTTCTTATATAAAGAGATGTTATAATATAATCTGATCCTAATACTCTTAAAGCTACGTCTTTTAAATATTTCTGTTCTAAAATTTTTGAAAAAATAGATTTTCTCTCTAATAAATCCCAGATCATATAGCTTCCTGGTCTAACAAAATCTGAGGACGTTTTTTTTTTTAAATTATCATCTTGACCAAAAGGGAAATCATCAAATAGTTCATTTGATGATCTTTTTAGTTCACTAACAAAACTATCATCAAAAGGATTTCCTAAATTTACTAGGCCGTCTTCGTATAAAGTTTTTATTTTATTATCAAAATCCATGTTATAAAATTTTATTTTATATTTGCGCTTATAAGCTTCTACAATTTATTAATCAATATTGATTTATTATTTATCATTTTTAGCCAACGCTCCGCACTTCACCTTTAATGTTAAATTATCAAATGTGCATATAATTATTATTAATTGCTTAAAAAATAAATATTATTTTTTTTTTTTAAAATTATTTTTTTATTCATAGTCTCAGCAAATATTTTGTTTTTTTTAATTTCTAGTATTTTAAAAAATATACTTTTTAATGGTCCGTTAATAAATTTATAATTACTAGATTTCACGTCTAAAAAAAAACTTGAAGTTAAAACTCCATTTTTATCTTCAAACGATTTACAAAATTTAATGAATCTTTTTATCTCATCTTGATTTACAATAGAATTTTCCAAAAAATAATTGAGTCCTTTTAGATATTTTAAATGTTTAATTTTTTGTAAATTAAAATTTCCGTTAAAACAAAAAATGTAATTTCCTAATAAATTTTGGAATTTCCTATTTTTATTTTTTTCATGATTAATTTTTGGAAAATAAATTTTAGTTTCATCTTGATATAATTCATTAACTGAATTTCTAAACGTATAATATTGATTTATATTAGCAACTACCCACATAAAATTTACTTTTTAATTTGTTCAAGTTCTTTTGATAGTTCATCGTATTCTCTCATTTTTAATTTCATAAAATTGATTGTAAGTTTTGTTTTTTCAGTTATTCCTTTAGGAGTTAAAAGATAAGCGTATCCAAGTTTATTTTTATTTTGACTAAAATTTTTAACTTTAATCAGACCTTTTTTTTTAAGTGCTGCAATACAGTAATTTAATTTTCCAAGACTAAAACCCAATTTGCTAGCAAGTTCTCTTTGGGAATCTTTAGAGTTCTGATTTAGCTTCCTTAATACGTTATATTCATCTTGTTTTAATTTCATAAAAAAATTTATACTCTAATGTTCAAGTATTGTACAGAAAAATGTTCATTTTTTGAACATAATTCTTGAATATTTATGATATATTATTAAATTAAATAGATTTTAAAATTTATGTATCATGCAATAATTCAAGCAAGAATGGGTTCAAAACGGTTACCGGGTAAATCTTTAATGGAATATCAAAATATCACTCCTTTAGAGGTTCTTGTAAAGAGAATTAAAAAAATAAAAAAAATAAATAAAATTATTGTTGCGACTACAATCTTGAAAAAAGATGAAATTTTTTTGAAATATGCAAATAAACTTAATATAAAAATATTTAGGGGAAGTAGTAAAAATGTCTTAGAAAGATATTATGCTGCTGCTAAATTTTTCAATTCAAAAAAAATTATAAGATTAACAGCTGACTGTCCTTTCATTGATGTTGCTACATTAAAAAAAATGATAAATATTTTTAATTCCAAAAAATTTGATTACGTTGCTAATACCTATCCATTGCCTTGCACTTTTCCAGATGGTTCAGATATTGAAATTTTTAATTTTAAATCTTTAAAAAAAAACAATGAAGAGGCATTTTTGCCTTCAGATAAAGAACACGTAACTAAATATTTTTGGAGTTCAAAAAAATTTAAATGTTTCAGGCTGGACTGTAAAACTGACTTTTCCAAATATAGATATACTATTGATATAAAACAGGATTTTAATTTATTTAAGAATATAATAAAAAATAATAAAAATTTTTTAAAATTAAATATGAAAAGTATAGTAAAGTTTATTGATCAAAATCCTAAGTTAGTAAAATATCAAAAACAGTTAAAAAGAAATTTTGGATGGGATGAATCGTTAAAACAAGATAAATTATACAAAAATGAAAACGAATAATAAAAAGTTATGGGAAAAGGCAAAAAAAATTATTCCTGGAGGAAATGGTTTGCTTTCAAAAAGACCAGAAAGATTCCTTCCTAATGGGTGGCCGACCTACTTTAAAAAGGCCTCTGGAGTCTATATTTGGGATTTAAATAATAAAAGATATATTGATATGACATCTATGGGCATAGGGACATCTGTGCTGGGTTATAGTAATAAGTTTATTAATCATTTTGTAAAAAAAAAAATTGATCAAGGAATTAATACTACACTTAATTGTTACGATGAGTATGAGCTAGGTAAAGAGTTATTAAAAATTGACAAATTTGCAGACCAAGTAAGATTTGCCAGAGGTGGTGGTGAAGCAATGTCGTTAGCGGTGCGTATAGTGAGATCTAAAACTAAAAAAACTAAAATAATTTTTAGCGGTTATCATGGTTGGCATGATTGGTATTTATCTTCTAATATTAATAATATAAAAAATTTAAACAATCACCTTCTTAAAAATTTGAAACCTCTAGGAGTTCCAAAAATTTATAAGAATTCAGCAGTTCCATTAGAATTTAATAATTTAAATCAGCTTTATAAGTTATCAAAAAATAGAAATTTAGCAGCTATAGTTATTGAGCCGAGTAGATTGGAAAAGCTAAGCAAAAAATTTGTAAGTGAGTTAAACAAGATCTGTAAAGAAAAAAAAATTTTATTAGTGGTTGATGAAATAACTTCAGGCTGGAGAGATTGTAAGGGCGGAATATATAAAGAAATTGGTCTTAAGCCAGATATAGTTGTTTACGGAAAAGCTTTAGGTAATGGGTTTGCAATTTCTGCTTTGGTGGGGAAAAAAAAGATAATGGATATTGCTCAAGATACATTTGTAAGCAGCACGGCCTGGACTGAAAGAGTGGGGTTTGCAGCTGGTCTAGGGGTGATTAAATTTCACAAAAAAAAGAATGTTTTTGGACACAACAAAAAGATGGGCAAACACATTAAAAAAAATTGGATTAAACTTGCAAAAAAACATGATCTCAAAATTATAGTTAACAACTTAGATACAATAATAAATTTCAATTTTTTGTATAAATCTAAAAACGATTACTTGATTACTTTATTTACTGAGTTAATGTTAAAAGAAAATTTTCTTGCTAATAATAACATTTATATTTCATTTGCTCATTCCAAATTAATTGTATCAAAATACTTAAAATCAGTAGATAAAGTTTTTTATTTAATTTCACGTTACTTGAAAGATAAAAGTGTAACACTGAAAAGTGAAGTAAGAAAAACAAATTATATTAGAGTCTCATGAACAAATATTTAGATGAATTAAAAAAAAAAATAACAATAGTTAATAAAAAAAATTTAATTAAAAAAAAAAAATTAGCTTTTTTTATTTCAAACACAGCAAAAGTTAAAGATGTTCCGTTTTACTTCACTCCTATTCGGGAAACTAAAAATTTTTATTACTTTGGAATAATTCTTTTCGACGATTTTTTGATAAAAAAGATATGTAAAATCATTGATGGTAAATTTGATAGTATATTTGTAGACGCAGAAAAAAAATCTTATAGTACTAGAAAAAAAAATTATCTAATAAATATTGAGAGATCAGTAAAAGAAAATGTCCAAAAGTCATACTTAAAATTTTATAAAGCAAATGACATTACTGTTAATGCTGCAGAAAATTTTCTACAACATCAATACATCAAAGACAAAAGAAATCTTGGGGGAAAAAAAATTCTGATAATTGGAGCGGGCAACATTGGCTTCAAGCTCAGCTTAAGGCTTGTTGAGAGAGGATCAAATGTAGAAATTTATAGAAGGGATACAAAAAAACTTCATCGAATATGTGAATTAATAAATTTTATTAAACCGGCAGGAACTATGTCAAATGTAAAACCATTTAAATTTTTTAAGAAGAAATTAAATCAATTTGACATAATAATTTGTTGTGCAAAAGGAATAAATATCATTAAATTAAAAAACTATAATGAACTTAAAAAAAATGTTATTCTTTTAGACATTGGAAAAGGAATGTTCGATAAAAATACTCTAAAAAATTTAACTAAAAATAATTTCAAAATTTATAGACTAGATGTTTCTTCCTCGTTAGATATGGAGGTAGAAAATAGCGAGATATTTAAACTTATCAAAAATAAGAAATATAACATTAGAAAGGTAAGTAAATATACTCTTGTAAGTAACGGATTATTAGGTCAGAAAAATGATTTGATTGTAGATGATGTTTTTAATCCAAAAATCTTATTTGGAGTTAGTGATGGAGAAGGTGATTTTAAAGATACTTCTAGAAGAGAAAAAAACTTTATTATAAATAAAATTTATAAGTATATAAATAAAAAAATTGACTTTAATTAAATGAAAATAAAAAAAAAAGTGATTGTTTTAGGATCGGGTCCTACTGGTTTAATAACAGCGTGGAAATTATTAGAAGAGGGTTTCAAAGTTACTATTATAGAAAAAAATTCTATTACTGGTGGACTTTGCAGATCTTGGAAATTTAAAGATTTCATATTAGATACGGGACCTCATATTTTTCATACACCAGATAAAGAGCTAAAAAAATTCTGGATAGAAAATTTTAAGGACTTATTAGTAGAAGGTAAATTTTACTGCAAAAATGTTAAAGGGAAAAATTTTGATGAATTTTATGACTACCCCTTTTCTAAAGAAGCTTTAAAAAATTTTGATAACAAAACACGAAAAAAAATTAAAAATGAGCTGCTAAAATGTAAAAAATATAAAAAAAAATATGAGGCAAAAAATTATAAGGAATATGTTGATTCTTTGGTTGGTCCAACTTTAAGAAAGATGTTTTACGAAAAATATCCCAAAAAAATATGGGGAATTACTACGTCTAAAATGACTCCCGACTGGGCACCTAATCGAATTAAATTTAGAAAAAAAATTTTACCTTTTTATCATGAGGAATACGCTGCGGTAGGGAAATATGGTACTGGCTGTATTTATGATAGAATAAGAGATAAAATTATAAAATTAGGTGGCATCTTTAGGTTTAATGAAACTGTAATAGGTATAAAATCAAAAGAAAAAAGAATTACAGAAATTAAAACAACAAAAAAAAACTATCAAATTAAAGAAAATGAGATAGTCATATCATCGCTTCCAATAAATATTGTTGCAAAATTTTTAGGAAAAAGAAATAATCTTAAATTTCGAGGCGTTTGCTCGGTTTACTTATTTTACAATCAAAAGTACATTTTACCTAAAAATGTTCACTGGTTATACTTTGATTCAGAAAAAACTCTATTTAATCGTATTACAGAAAATAAAAAATTATCAAAATTTGTAGCTCCAAAAAACAAAAGTTATTTAACTGCAGAGATAACTTATTCAATGAATGATAAATTTTCAAAAAAAAGCGCAGGTCAAATTATTTCACAAGTTGTAAAAGATATATCAAATATTAATTTAGTTGATAATAAAAAATTAATTGGTACACAAATTAATTATGAACCTTTTGTTTATCCAGTTCAATTTATGGATTACAAAAATGAAACTTTTACGATAAAAAGTTTTATTGAAAGTTTTAATAATCTTTATTCTGTTGGAGCAAGTGGTGAGTTTAATTATGCTGATAGTCAAATTTTATTTCATAAATCTTTCGATTTAGCTAAAAGTTTAACTAATAAATTTAATTTATTTTCTAATGAGACAAAAAGTGTCAACCGAGTTGATTTCAATAGAAGCTTTAGAATTGGTGGCAAAAAAATTGGAAACGAAGCTAAAACATTTATAATTGCTGAAGCAGGTTTAAATCACAATGGAAGTTTTCAAGTTGCAAAAAAATTAATCGATAATGCAAAAAAATCTAAATGTGATGCAATAAAATTTCAATCTTTTCTTCCTGATACCAGGGTGTCAAAAAAAGTAAAATCAGAAAAATATGCTGAAAAAGTAATAGGGACACAAGAAAGTATAAATCAATTGTTCGCAAGATTAAGTCTAGATTTTAATACTCAAAAGAAAATATTTAAATACGCGAGAGAGAGAAAAATATTAATTTTTTCTACCCCGTTTGATTTTGAAAGTGCTGATTTTTTAGAAAAACTAAATGTATGCGCTTATAAAATAGCTTCTGCAGATTTAGTAAACTTGCCATTAATTGA
>CESF01137023.1_pt1 | contig 20085 bp, 17 predicted proteins | sample 356331 | NCBI WGS metagenome assembly CESF01 (sample SAMEA2621779, study PRJEB7988) | marine metagenome | biome: marine biome (ENVO:00000447); feature: surface water layer (ENVO:00002042); material: "saline water (ENVO:00002010), including plankton (ENVO:xxxxxxxx)" | depth 5 m
CTGTGGTGATCTCGCTCTTCGTGTTGTGCGTGCTCGTCTCTGTGGTGCTCCCACTCCTCGTGTTCTCTGTGCAACTCTTCCCGTGCTTCTTGGAGCTCAGCAAGCTCATGTCTGGCTTGGTTGAGGATATCGCGTAATTCTTTGCCAATTTCGCTGTGAGTGTTTGGTCGGTTTTGCATTGGAGGCCTGCTTGCATTGGCGGCTTCAATAATTCGACGAGCATCGTCACGATTAATTTCCCCTTGGGCGACCAGCTCACCAACGAGCCGGCCCAAAGCATCCGGCCGTCGTTGTCTAGATATTTGGGGTGAGCTCCCAGGGCGTGCTCGATCTGATTGATTTCTATTTCCTTGAGATTTGGCTTCAAGCGACTTTTTAAGTTCAGTGTATTTTTGGTCAGCCTCCTTACGGGTCATGTCGCCGCGTTTTACGGCGCCTTCGATGCGCTCTTTAACCTGATCCCAGTTAACTTTTTCAATTTTCGGCTGAGCTGCTTTTTTGGGATCGGGCCGGCGATCTCGTTCCTGAGCAAAAAGCGATAAAACTAATAGGGTGGATAGAGCTAGAGTTGTTAAATGTTTATTCATGGATCGCTCTTAACATTTGAGAAGCAAATGTCGAGTATCGGGAAGAGAAGAGATTTTTAAAGATTAAGGGCGTTTGGTAGAGAGCTCTGTGGTTGCTATTTTTGCTCTTAGGTTTAAGGATAATTGCCTGGTTCTTTACGGTTCGAGGGAGAGGATCGCCTCGTTATTAGACCCGAACTTTTGAGCTGGAATAGCATTGGGTCTTGGGATCATCTTCATTTGCCTTTGTCTGTGGCCTACAAGTTTGTTTTTGTGGACCAGATGACAGATGAGGCGGACGAGATCCACTTACAGAATGATTGACCTAAAGTAAAAGAACGCTTTGGTCTCCCAAAACGTTCTTTTGAAAGTATGATAAGTGGATTTAAACCTCCTTATTAATGGTCTTCATGCGAAGGAGACCGATACCCGTAAGACCTGCGATAAGAAGGAAGATAATCATCCCAGTCGTCGATACACCGAGACTACTTGAAGGAATCTCAGGAAGCGCAGGAGCGGGGGCATCACTGATCACGCCGATTGGCTTAGTAAGAGGATCAATAAGATCTTTGACATTGAGCATCGGTGGGGGAACTTTGCTCAGGATATCTTTGTTGTTTTCCTTATATTGGACAACCATTTCTGGAGTGACTGCTGGTGCGCTATTTCCGAAGGAATTACGAATATAGGTCAGAACCGCGGCAATGTTTTCGTCCGGCTGTCCTGCCCCCATGGCAACCATGGGTGCGGCGAACTGGTAGTCTTGGCCATTCACGGTAATTGCTCCCTGAAGCCCACGAAGCTGAATCCCGATCAGGTTTTCCACAGGGCCCGCGACCCATTCAGATTTTGCAAGAGGAGGGCCAACATTGGCCATTCCTTGACCAGTCGGCCCGTGGCAACCAAGGCACAGGTTGTATTGTGCTTTGCCAAGTTCCATTACGGCGGGGTCAATTTCGTTACTTTCGCTCACAGTTTGATCAGTTTGGGTTTTGAGATCGGCGGGAGACTCGGTCTTTTTTGTCTCTTCGTCCATCTTTTTGGAGTCGGCAAGTGAAAGTTCCTTGGCTTTATAAGTTGTAGGCTTTTCAGAGTTGGGCTTGGTCAGGGTTAAAAGCCAGGCGATTATGTCACGGGTCTCATACGGATTAAGGATCTGCCCCATGGCAGGCATGGCAGAAACGGGTCGTGGCTTCTCAGCAAGATCTGATAACTTAATTCGCCAGATCGCAGATTCACTTTCCTTCAGATCAAGGTATTCGTCGGTGCGGGCTGCAATCGTCCCGCTCTTGCTAGTTCCATTTTTGAGTTTCACTTCGGCGACTCCAAAGCCGTCAGCAATTTCGGCGTGAGGAAGGATGAGAGATTCAAGAAGGCCTTTGGCGTCGTGTCTTAGGGCTACTCCCATCAAGTTTGGACCAGCTTCTCCTCCTTCCGAGTGACCGGGTTCGTGCCGGTGACAACGCATGCACTGGGCGGCGGCATGCGTTTGGAAGACTTTGAAGCCGCGGCTGGTGTTGCCACCGGCGAGCGAAGTCTGCCAAATAGCGAGGGGATCATCTTTAGGCAATGATGTCTTATAGTCGTTCAGAGCTGATTTGATGGACTGCTCTTCTCGTTTCTGGGCAGCCATCAAGAGGTCGAGTCCAGTGGAGCGGTTACCCTTTCCGTCCCTAAGATCCAGAAGGCTTTCCCGAATCAAGGGGACGGCATGCTCGGATGGTAATCCGCCAATGATTCCCCAAGCCATTTGGCGCAGGAAGATGCTGTCCGACTTGAGAGCCCCTCTGAGAGCCGCGACGGTAGAAGCTGGATTTCGTTCGGAGCCAAGTTGAAGAGCTTTGGCGGCAAGTTCCTCATTTTTAGAACGACTAGCTTCGTTGAGTATTTCGTCAGCATTCTCTGGATTACTCTTAAGGAAAAGATCGAGGGCCCCGGCACGAGTTTTTCCATCGGTTTTTCCGTCGCGTATGATGCGAGTGAGGCTTCCAGAGTCGAGTCCTTCGTGCTGAATCCCATACTTGAGAGCCAACTTCATGGCGTCACCGAAGATGTCTTGGCCACCATTCAAGAGAATGCTGATATGCTCACCGAGGACCTTTTTCATGATGGCGGGATCGCGTGGAGAGAGAGGGGAATGATATCCGAGAGATTGGTCAACAACGGGTGGGTTTTCCCAGATCGAAAGAAGTCGCATCGCCTCTTTCCGCTCTTCAATCGGGAAGAGTGGATTTACCGCAGCTTTTATGACCCTGAGTAGGTTCTGCTCGTTTGGAATTCGGTAAGCGGTGTGAATGAGTCGGCGCAAAATCATCTGGCTGACTGGCCGTTGAGGGGTGCCGATTGACTCGTCATCAAGGAGTGCGGCAAGAACGGGGCGAGCCATCTCAATTTGGGTGTCGTGGATGGCGCGAATGGCGTCGTTTGACACCTTAAGACTAGTGTCACCGAGGAAAGAGATCACCTTTGGGCTACTCATCCTTCTCAAAGCAATAACGGCAGCATGTCTCACTGCTTCGGATTCATGGCGAATGAGGTCAGCGATTTCTTGCTCAGTCGCAATTCCGACGAGCGCCATGACTCCGGCGTGGCGCAAGATAGGATCGTCACTACCATTAAACTCGATCATTTCCAGAATGCTCGGAAGAGCAGTGGAATCTCCAATCCGACCGACCGCAATGGCGGCGAGTGCACGAACTCGTGGGGAACCATCCGTCAGGACTGGGATCAGAATATCCGCGGTCTTCAAGGGAGCTTCGCCGAGTGCTTGCGTGACTTGTGCTCTTATGCGGGGATCGTCGCTAGGGAGTTGCCGAACGAGGATGTTGGCAGCCATCATATTCCCCTTGCGAGCCATAATTCCAAGCCCCCAGATTCCGTGAAGACGTTCAAGATAGTTAATCTTTTGATTGGAAGCAGCAGTGAGAATTGGCAGTCCTTCTGGGAGGGAGGCAAGCTGAAGCTGGGCGCGAAGTCGGATCCGTTGGTCTGCATGCGAGAGAAGCCCGCTTAAGCTCCGTGGGGTAGCATTAGTGAAGTCAAATTTGGCGAGGAATTCAGCAGCGGTTTTTCCGGGGTTTTGTTCCTCAAGAGTATAAATTCGCCCGGCATTGTGGGACTGCCATCCGTTGACAAAATCCGAGACATAGAGTTTGCCATCGTAGCCCCACTCGATGTCGGTTGCGGCAACTCCCCAGTTGAACTTTCCTGAATTATCGACTGCAAACCCGGCACCATCATCCTTGATGCTGAATTTCCAGATTCCGGAGGCCGCAGCGCCACCTCGATAGTCGCAGATCAGGAATTGATCCTTACAGCCGAGGCTGAATCCTGTCCCAGGATAATAAGCGAGGCCGGACGGACCGGAGGTCAGATTGAGCATTGGGGGGACGATGTGTCCAGGTTGGTTGTCGTTCTTTGGTTCCCACATTTTCTCCTGCATCCATTGGTTAATAGGTCGGTTGGGGAGCCCGGCTGTTTTGTGGAAAGAGTGGAGGACTTGGTGGCCCATACGCCATCCAGAGTCGGCCCCTTCGAGCATAAACACAACGCGAGCACGGTCGCCTTGATCTGAATTATTGTCCACCGTGATACCCGTGCCAAACTGGTCGAAAGCAATCTCCTTGGGGTTACGCAGGCCGGTGTGGACGACTTCCATATTCGAGCCATCTGGCTCGAAGCGCAATATAGCACCTTGATTCGGATATTTGTATTCGCGCCCTTCCTTCGTGGTGAATGAAAATCCTCGATCCCCGATGGTGGTGTAAAGACGGCCATCGGGACCAAGGGCGAAGCCATTTAAGTCATGACCTGAGAAGGAGACACGAACTCCAAAACCGTCTTGGAGGACGCTGCGCTTGTCGGATTTCAAATCGCCATCTTCATCTTCAATCATCCAAATATTAGGAATACAGGCGAAGTAAATCTTCCCCTCGAAAGCCATGATTCCTGCAGCAGTTCCATCCAGAAGATCGTCGAATTTCTCAGCGAAAATTTCAGACTTGTCAGCGACCCCGTCATTATCGGTGTCGATGAGAACGCGAATCTTTTCCGAAACTGTTGTGAGTTTCTCGAGCGGAAGTTTCTCCTGCCACTTTTCGTGCATTGCGATTCGATCGTCAGTGGTCTGGGCTGAAATATCATCCATGAGCCAATAAAGATGACTCCGATTATCTTCGACACCGAACCGGAAGCGGTGAGTTTCAGCCAGAAAAACGCGACCTTTTTCGTCAACTGTTAGAGCTGTAGGAGAGTAGACGCCAAGGGTTTTGTTTGTAGCAAAGAGTTTAGCAACCGCTCCTTCTGGAATGGTCAGGCCGGGAAGAATGCCAGAAGCGATCAGTCCATCTTTGTCTGCCTTTGATTCGCGATATTTGGGCTTCGGAAAAAATGGCTTTTGGTTGTCTGAAAATACGAAGTGGTCTGCATTAATGATCCCCCAACCACCGGGTTCGGTATCAATGATGCGGATTCTAGCTTGCTTGCCTTGATGATCTCTAAGGGACCAAACTACTTTTTTCATTTTGAGATCGTTCTGTCCGGTTGCCTCGAAAGCGATCTTATCCCCGATGAGAAGTTGAACCGCCGTTCTACCTTTATGGCCTCCACCGGCGATCATGAAGCCAAGGAAGGGTTGAGAGATTTTAAAATCGGGGGAGGTCAGGGAACCGGTGGGCTTGTCGCCGCCGTGACCCGAGCTGACGAAGTATTGGCCAGAATAGCCGGTAATTTTACCGTTAACTCCCTCCGGGGTGACTGCGGTGGGGGCTTTGCCGAATGCATCGCCTTCAACGAGCCATTCGCCAAATCCGTCAGATTCAAAGGTGTCGAAGATTAAATCGGTTGCAGTGGCAGGAAGGGTCAGGAATACGAGAAGGAGTAAATTTCGCATGGGAAGTGATGGCGTGAGCACAAAAGGATGGCGCGGAGTTTGGAATACGCAAGAATTGCGTGCAGGTTTTCCAAGCTTAGAGAGCCCAATTTACTAGGCTTTGGCTTCGTAAATAAATTGAAAATTTGGAGGCTATTTTAGGGTGATTTGGTTGTGATCTTCCGGGTGGACCTTCAGCTGATGTCATGGTTAAAGAAAAGTTTGTGAAATCCGGCCCCATTTCAGAAATCTTTTTTAATCCTGATTTCACCTCAAAATCTAATTGTGACCTCACGAATTACTGAGTGGTCGCAACGACTCTAATGGGGTCCTTTTTTTGGGAACACGGAGAAGGGTTGTGATCCCGAATGAGTGAACAAGAATCTTCCTTTTTCGTCGCAGGGGAATAAGGATTTTGAGGACTAAAGTGCTTCAAGAATAGCATTACCCATCTCGATGGTGTTCACCATGGTTTCCCCATTTTTACCGGTAAAAAGATCACCGGTGCGAAGACCCGAATCGATAGCGTTTTGCGCAGCGGCCTCGATGGCATTGGCGGCGATGGTTTCTCCAAGCGAGTAGCGAAGCATCATCGAAACTGAGAGAATTTGTGCGATGGGATTAGCGATTCCTTGACCCGCGATATCTGGAGCAGAGCCACCTGACGGTTCATACATTCCGAAGTAAAGCCCATTGTCTTTTGCTTCTCCCAAAGATGCTGAAGGGAGCATGCCGAGAGATCCAGAGATCATGGCCATTTCGTCGGAGAGGATGTCGCCGAAGAGGTTCTCTGTTACAAGGACGTCGAATGAATCGGGGCGCTTTACCATCTGCATTGCGGCGTTATCGACATAAAGATGATCTAGGGTGACCTCGGGATACTGCGTAGCAATTTCGTTTGCGGTCTCTCGCCAGAGGACGGAAGTCGCGAGGACGTTAGCTTTGTCGACCGAGGTAAGTCGTTTATCGCGCCCCATGGCGGCCTTAAAAGCGACGTGCAGGATGTTTTCGATCTCTGATTTTTTGTAGACCATGGTGTCAAAGGCAACAGCTTCGCCATTGCGCTCTTCTCGCCCTTTTGGCTCACCGAAATAAATGCCACCGGTGAGTTCGCGAACGCAGAGGACGTCGAAACCATTGGGGATAAGCTCGTTCTTTACGGGCGAGGCGTGGGTCAAGGCGGGAAGGCAGGAGCCAGGGCGAAGATTGGCGAAGAGGCCAAAGTGTTTTCGTAAGGGAAGAAGGGCACCGCGTTCGGGCTGAATATGAGGCGGAAGATTTTCCCACTTTGGGCCGCCTACCGAACCGAAGAGAATCGCATCGGCCTTTTCGCTGGCTTCGATGGTGGCTTCTGGAAGGGGAGTCTCGTTGTTGGTAGCGTCGAGGGCTGCTCCGCCTACAAGATGAGTGGACCGGGAGATTTCAAAATTAAATTTGGCTGAGGCAGCATCGAGGACTTCGAGGGCTACGTCCATGACTTCGGGGCCGATTCCGTCGCCGGGGAGCACTGTGATGGTGTGAGACATGCGCTTGTCTAAGGTGAAGATTGAAAATGCTAAACTCTAAAGTTAGTAAAATCGGCTTTCCGGACAGAAAAAACCCCGCACGGCGAGATGCCGTTACGGGGTTTAATAATTTTAAATTTGGAGGAGCGACCTAGACGCTCTTCTTCTTGGTTTTTTCGGTAGCCGTATAGCCTTTCTTTTTAAGGGCCTTAATCAGATCAGTGGTTTTGACTGATTTTGCAGCAGTTACGACGGTGTCAGCTTTAATGCCAACTTTTTTTCCGACAGTTGCCTTTGAGACTCCTTTGACGCTTTTAAGTGCAGCCTGCACTTTTTTTGAGCAACCGGAGGCTCACCGAAGTCCCGACACCACGAGAGTGACGGTTTTTTGATCTGCAGCGACGACTTCAACAGCTCCGCCAATGCCAACGACTGCAGGAGCAGCAATGGCACCAGAAGAGAGAACTGCGAAGGCAGCAATCATGGTGATTTTAGTTTTCATGGTAATAGAATGAGAAATTACTCTTCATGAGTCATCTCTCGGCGATGAGTAAATCAAAAATGGCCGGTTTCGTCTAAGACTTTTTTATCACCCGAAAATTTGCTTTTCAGGACTGTTCTTGAAGATGTTTTCAAGATTGGGCGGGAGGAAAACAGGTATTTCAGTCAAATAGAGCAAGATCCCGCGTGGAACGCGAAAAAAATTGTCGCGGTCTGTGGTAAGATAATTAGTGGTTTGGCTTTTTAGGCATCAATCCAGAGAATGAAGGCTTCTGGGGCACTCTACAGAAAAGAGAGATTTGCACATGATCCATTCAAGGTCGATCTGATCGCCAACCCAAAAGTCGTATTCGCCAATTTTTTTGAAACCGTATTTCTCGTAGAAACGGATCGCTTTGGGGTTTTCGCTAAAGACGCTCACATAAATCTCAGAGGCTTCGATTGATTCGAAATAATTCATAGCCCAGTTCATGAGACAGCCGCCAAGTCCTCGTCCGAGGAAAGATTGTCGAACGTAGATTTGCCAAATTTCGGCGGCCTCGGGTGATGGGGATTTGGCGGGGACGTGAACCGGTCCCACTTTAATAAAGGCAACAAGTTCGTTTTGAAATTCAATGACCCGATGAGTCAGCCTCGGGTCGGCAAGGTCAGTCGCAATGACGGTATCGGAATAGGACTTCTTAAGAAAGTGATCGAGGTCTTCTTTGCGATAAAGCGGCCCAAAAGTTTCGATGAACGTATCCCTTCCGAGGGAAGCGAGCTTTGGAGTGTCTTCGGCTTTTGGGGCGCGGAGTTGGAACTCTCCGGTCATGGCTGCTATTGGTTACTCGCTTTGGGCAAGCTGTTTGAGTTCGATATTGCGAAACCAAACGGGTTGACCTTCGGCCTGAAGGGCGATGTGACCATGGGATAGGAGTAGGGAGGCGCCGGCGGCAAAGAGTTCCTTGGTGGGGACGACCGCACCTTTGGGGTCGAGTTGTGGTTTTTGATAGCGGAGGACTTCCTTCCCGTTCACCCTGTGGATAATTTCCTTATTGCCTCGAACCTCGATCTCGATCTTTACCCATTTGTCGGCTGGAATAGTGGGAGCAGAAGACTGCACGATATGCTGAGTGATGAGTTTGCCGTCTATTTCTAGATTTGTGCCGGGGGTGCAGACGTTGCCGGTGGAGCGCCTGCCTTTTCCTTCGTCAGCAAGGAACTGGAACTCAAGGCTGACTGGGAAACCTTGGTCGAGGCTCATGCTTTGGGGGGGTTGGGAGTGAACCATGATGCCGCTGTTTAGATTCACATAGCTGGGTGCGTCTGGCATCATCTTCCCGGCAAATTTATACTCCATGCGTAGAAGGTAGTGGGAGTATGAAAGATTAGTGTAAAGGTGGCCAAATTGACGGTCAAATTTAGGGTATTTGTCGTATTCACATTTGAGAATTCCGTCTTCGACGCGGAAAGTATCGAAGGCGTTTTCTCCGAGCGGATGTTTGGCGATCTTTGGGGTCCAGCCGCTGAGATCTTTACCATTGAAGAGCGTGACCCAATCCGAGGCTTGGAGAGGGAGGAGAAGTGCGGCTGTGAGGAGGAGAGAGCGGGCCATGAAGCTAAACATGTCATTTTGGTATGATTTGAAAAGCGATCATTCACCTGTCATATTTTGATGGAAGCTGATTGGTCTCGCTTTTGCTGTATCATCAGAGGAGTCATCAGGATTTGTTTTGCGATCGGGTCTTTCGACCACTGGCACTTGCGGAGAAGTGCTTTCATGAATCTCCATGAGGGTTAGTGATTAAAGACTTCCGTAGGATAGGCTCGGGACGTTTGCGCGCAGGCTTGATTTTTGTTAGCCTCCTCACATGAGCACGTTATCGGTGGAATTGACCCACTTGTTTATTTCTCCCGGCCACAATTATTATGGCCGCCACGGGGAAGGTTCTGAGAATCATGAGATCTTAGACCGGGAAAAAATCGAGTGTGTGGCGGGACGTGGTCTCTTAGATGATCGGTTTTTCGATTATAAAGAAGACTACAAAGGGCAGATTACTCTTTTTGACTATGCCACCTACGAACGGGTGATGAGCAAATTTGCTCTCCCCGATTTGCAACCGAGCGCTTTTCGGCGGAATGTCGTCCTAAAGGGAGCTGACTTGAATAGATTAATTGGAAAAGATTTCAGCCTAGGTGTGATTGAATTATCTGGCAGTGAAGAGGCGAAGCCTTGCTACTGGATGGACGAGGCTTGCGCGCCTGGGGTGGAGAAGTTCTTGCGCGGGTTCGGCGGATTGCGATGCCGGATCAAAACCAGCGGCTGTTTGACCAAGGGAATCCAGCCTCTCAGAATCCTTTAAGAGATGGCCTCTGAAAAAATGCGCTACGGAATGTTGGGTGATGACAATGCATCCATGGAAGAGAAGCTTGCCAAGTATTCCGGCAAGGTAGGGTGGGATTATTTAAAGGAGCACTTTAAGAATGGGGTCCTGTTTTTTGTGGATGAGGAGCTAACCCTTGAGGAAGTAGGTGCGGCTATTTCGGCAGACGAGACCGCGAAGGTAACTACTTGGTTGAAATTGGCTGATCTTGTTAAGATCGAAAAGCTTCACGCCATGCAATGGGAGAACAAAGAGCAGCAATTCGAGGCTTTGGTGGTTTCGCCTTTTGTTCTTTGTCGACCAATTTCCTGATATGCTTACCTTGTCACAACTCTCCCAACATCTTGTCGATCATGGTCAGCCGTCATATCGGGCGATCCAGATTCTCGATTGGATTTATAAAAAACGTGCGAAGTCATGGGATGAAATGACGAACCTTCCGGAATCACTCCGGGTAGACTTAGCGGAACATTATCCCCTCCGTCCGCTTGAGCACACGTTGACGAAAGGTTCAGAGGACACCACGAGGAAATTTCTCATGGAGTTGGCGGACGGCAGGTATGTTGAGACCGTTTTGATTCCGGCCTCGCCAGCGCTTTATGGAGAGGGATCGGACCGACACACACTTTGTGTTTCCTCGCAGGTTGGTTGTGCTTACGGATGCAAGTTCTGCGCCTCCGGACTCGATGGTTTTACACGCAATCTTTCTGCTGCAGAGATTGTTTCTCAAATAATTTTGGCCGAAGAACTGTCGGGTGAGAAAGTAAATAATCTAGTTTTCATGGGAATGGGCGAGCCTCTTGCGAATTTTAAAAATCTTTGTCTGGCCCTTGAGATGATCACTTCGGATTGGGGGCTTAATATTGGAGCTCGTCGTATCACGGTTTCAACTTCTGGTTTGGTGCCGCAGATCAAGAAATTGGCTGAATTGCCTCAGCAGATCCGGCTCGCAATTTCTCTCCATGGCCCTGATGATGAGACGCGCGAAAAAATCATGCCGGTGAATCGAAAATTCCCGGTCAGTGAGCTTTTTGAAGCCCTTCGAGTTTGGAATCTTCAGAAAAACCAAAAGATCACCCTCGAATACATCCTTATCGATGGGGTTAATGCTCGTCCGGAGCATGCTGCAATTCTAGCGAAGCGTGCGGCTTCGATCAAAGCGAAGGTTAATCTAATTCCCTATAATACGGTCGAGGGTCTGGAGTGGGTGAGACCATCAGATGCCGCTTGCCGCAAATTCCAGAAAATACTCTCTCAGGGTGGAGTTTCGGCAACTTTGCGCCTCGAAAAAGGCCATGATATCGATGCCGCGTGTGGACAACTCCGCTTGAAGAAGGAGAAAGGGGCCCTTTGATTCCTTCCTCTAAGGCAGGCAATCCGAGGAGTTTTTCCTTTGCTCGTGGCACAGTAACCGCTTCACTAACCTCACCGTTTAAATGAAAAACCTTTTGATTCCTCTGCTAACAGCACTTTTGACTTTTGTCGCAGTAGGACAGGTAAGTATTTCTCTTAAAGTTGATCGGAGGCAATACCTTAAGTATGAGCCTGTTACAGCGATTGTGACAATAACGAATCGAAGCGGACGAGAGCTCGATTTCACGAGTAAACTTGAGGGCACGATTGCTCACAGTTGGCTCGATTTCAGCATGCGGGATTCAGGGGGACGAGCCATGCAGAAGCGCCACAATAAAGTTTTTCAGAGAGCGGTGATTCCCGCTGGCCGTAGCATGTCTCGCCGGGTGAATCTGAGCGGTATGTTTGGAGTGGCTAAGGTTGGTAACTTCGCGGTGACTGCTCATGTCCGACGTCCTGGGGTGGAAGAGGTTAGCTATACCTCAAATTCCGGCCACTTTACGGTGGGCGGTGGAAGCACCCTCCACAGCGTCCCTTTTGGGGTCCCGGATAGCCCTTATCCAAAGCGGAAGTACAACATTGTGACATTTAACGATGGTAATAAGACGGCTATTTACAGTCAGGTGATGGACACGAATACGGGGCTCTCACTGTCGACTTACCGCCTTAGCGAATATCTTGGATTCGTGAAGCCATTGATGGCATTGGACCGGCAAAATCAACTTCATGTCCTTTACTTAGCTGGTCCCGAGGTCTTCGTTCATGCAACAGTTGACCAAGACGGGCAACACACCTCAACTGAGTATTTTAAGAGGGTTGCAGGCCGCAAACCAAGGTTTGTAGAGTTTACGGACGGCCAAGTGGTTGTCGCTGGGGCCATTAAATATGATCCCGAGGAAGAAGCCAAATTGGCTTCAAAAGCTCGAGGAGCATCCGAACGTCCCGAATAGTATGAAAAAACCTGCAAAAATAGGTTGTCAAAATCATTAATTTTTTTTAAAATTTAACTAAGCTAAAGCTTCTACTGCATGAGATTTCCCTTTTGTTCACTTATCTTATTCTCAATTTTCATACTTCAGGCATCGGCTGGATCCTTCGATACGGTGGTGATCGACGCTGGTCATGGCGGACGTGACAATGGAGGTAGCTATGGGAAAGTCTACGAAAAGTGGCTCGCTCTCGATACCGCCATTCGTGTTGAGAAAAAGCTTAAGGCTCGAGGTTTCCGCACGGTTATGACTCGCCGTAGTGACAATTTCATCACCCTTCCTGGTAGGGCCAAAATTGGGAATCGTTTTCCAAATTCGATCTTCGTGAGTATTCACTACAATTTTACTTGGAAACGAGATGTATCGGGACTTGAAACTTTTTACTGTTCGTCGCGCTCCAAGCCGCTCGCAGAAGCTGTTCAGAGAGGGATGCTTGGCGAGGTCAAGTCAGTAAATCGTGGAGCCAAGTACGCTCGATACTACGTGGTCCGTCATGCCCAAAATCCGGCCATTCTAGTAGAGGGTGGATTTGTCTCAAACTCGAAAGAGCGCGGGCGCACAAAAGAAGGCAGTTATCGAGAAGCCATTGCGAATGGGATTGTGAAAGGAATTTCAGATTACCAGAGCCTCCGACGCGGAGGGAAAGCTCACTAAGACGTCTAACTAAACGATGTCGGTTGACTGGAACGAGCGATATACGACCGGCGATACTCCATGGGAGAAAGGGGAGCACCATCCGGGGCTTCCTTTTTTATTGGCCACTCATCTGGGGGTGGTTGAGAAAGCAACGAGGATCTTAGTGCCAGGTTGTGGATTTGGATATGATGCCGACTTGATCAGAGAATTCACATCTAGCGAGATTTTTGGTTTGGATATTGCGAAGGAAGCAATTCGGAACGCGATAGAAAGATCTCTTCGAGATGAAACGACTTGGTGCGTTGGTGATCTCTTTGATTGGAAAGGAAAGTATGACTTGGTTTTTGAGCACACTTGTTTTTGTGCGATCCCAATTGATCGGCGTCAGGATTATGTCTCAGCAATGGCGTCTTTGATTCCACTGGGTGGCCACCTTCTTGGGATTTTTTTCCTTAACCCGGACCATGAGGGTGAAGAAGGTCCACCTTTTGGGGTAACTATGGAAGAACTTCATGATCTTTTTGGCGCCGAGTTTGAATTGGCTTGGTTTGAGCCTCCGGCCATGACTTTTAGTTCCCGTGAGGGCGAGGGGAGAGAGCTCTGTATGTTATGGCAAAAAAAGGCCACGGATTTTGTTGCTCATGACTAGTCAAAAACATGACCGCCAAGGGGATGGTATAGTTCTGATTTTTACGCCCTGCGAAGAGTGTGCGATAGGGCACAAATGGTAGATCGATTTTTTTAGCCAATCTCGGGTGGAGGGTGAACCAACTTCAGGAGTAAGCATTGGTGGCTTTCTTTTCTGAATAAGAAGAAATTTTCAGGGTCGCCGCCAAAAACACGCCACTAAAGACTGCTTGTCCGATCATCGCATTTCGAAAGAAGAGCCAAGTGGGAGCATATCCAGGAAGCCCTGTCCAGAGAGCCTGTCCCAGTGTTGTAAGAGACTTTGTTGTGTAGAGTGGATCCAAGGCCCAGCTCAGGGCGTTGGTGATCAGATAAAAAATAACAGCTCCTAAAAGTGAACCGGTAAAGGTTTTCAGTGGAGAGCTGTTCTTGAAAAAATTAGCGAGTCCTACCATCGCGGAAAACCCGATTATGGGGACCAAGATTTCCAATCCCACAGGATGGCCCTGAATCATGCTGGTGATTGGATAACTGAGAAGCCAAGTTGCGCTGGCGAGGATAATTCCACGTAATCCAAAGAGCGCCATTCCACAAAAGAAGAGGGAGCCGAAGGGTTGAAGGTTCCCAAAAGATTCTGGATTCAGGGCGCCGATGATACGGGCTAAGATCAGAACTAAGGCAAAGACGATGACAGGAAGTGCTCGCTTCATAGGAGGGATGTTAAAGAGTATCGGCCGAGAAGGAAATTCTAGATTTTGTATTCTTTTTGGCGGCAGAGGTAATTTATCATTCTACCGATGAAATGGTTTAGAGTAATATCCTTGCTGCTGATAATGCTGGGTGTTCTGAGTGCCGACTCACGCCCCAATATCGTTGTGTTTCTCTCCGACGATCAGGGTTGGGGTGATTTAAGTCATTCGGGTAACAAGGATCTCAAAACTTCGAATATTGATTCGTTGGCTCGTGATGGTGTGAGTTTCGATCGCTTTTTTGTATGTCCGGTCTGTTCTCCAACTCGTGCGGAATTCCTAACCGGGCGATACCATCCCCGTTCGAATGTTTATTCAACTTCCGCAGGTGGAGAGCGAATGGACCTCGATGAGATGACGATCGCTGATCTTTTTAAAAAGTCAGGCTATGCGACGGGAGCTTTTGGGAAATGGCATAATGGAATGCAATTCCCATACCATCCTAACGGCAGAGGTTTCGATGAGTTTTACGGCTTCTGTAGCGGCCATTGGGGAAATTATTTTTCACCAATGCTTGAGCGAAACGGCGAAATTATAGAAGGAAAGGGATTTTGTATTGATGATTTCACGACCCAGGCGATGGACTTCATGGAGAGGTCCAAGGCTAAGAGTCAGCCGTTTTTCGCCTATATCCCCTACAATACACCACACTCACCGATGCAAGTCCCTGATGAATACTGGGAAAAATTTGCTCACAAAAATCTTAAGATGAAAGCTGGAGACCGACATCTTCGGAGTGCTTTAGCAATGTGCGAAAATCTGGATTATAATGTTGGCCGGGTCCTCGCGAAGTTGGACCAGCTTAAGGTGGCTGAGAATACGATCATTGTCTGGTTTCATGATAATGGTCCAAATGGAAAACGTTGGAATGGTGGGATGAAGGGACGGAAGGGATCAGTTGAAGAAGGTGGTTGTCGCAGTCCTTTATTCATTAAATGGCCAGGTGGGATAAAGAAGGGACGGCAGATTGAGAAGATCGTATCAGTACGCGATTTACTGCCAACCCTCTGTGAGTTGGCGGAAATCAAAGCCTTGCCGCCAAGTCCTCTAGATGGGAAGAGTTTAGTGGCACTGATAAAAAACTCCGATGCTGAATGGGGAGATCGAATCTTTGTAAATCAGTGGAAAAATAAGTTTGGAGTTCGATCTCAGAATTATCGGCTGGGTGAGAAAGGAGAGCTTTTTGATATGGCCTCAGATCCAGAGCAGCTTAAGCCAATCCAAAATGAAAAAGTTTCCCGCAAGTTAAGGGAAGCTCTAGCCAAGTATAAGATGGAGGTGCTCCCTGAATATGGAGGGGGAAAAGATGAGCGGGATTTTGTGATTGCTCATCCGGGTTCAAAGCTGACTCAGCTACCGGCTCGGGATGCCGTGGCCACGGGTGGTTTGAAGCGCTCAAATCGGTTTCCAAACGATTCCTATTTTGAGAGTTGGAACTCAATCGATGATCGGATCACTTGGAAGGCGGAAGCAGGGGAGTCCGGTTTCTTTGAGGTGGAGATCTTTTATGCCGCCAAGAGTGGAGGAGCAAAGTATCGGCTCTCGTTTAAAGGGGGCGAGCTAGACTTTGTTATTCCGAATGCTCATGATGTTCCAAAATTGGGGGCCGGAAAAGACCGTTCTCCCCGAAATGAATCTTACACAAAAGATTGGGCGCGTTTGAAGGTGGGTCGGATAGAGCTTACCAAAGGCGAAGGTGAGCTTGTCCTAGAGGCACTCAAGATCCCGGGTAATGAAGCGATGGAATTCCGTCTTCTAACCTTGAGGAGGATCGAATGAGAGATTTGGCTAACGTGCTTGTAGGATTTTATCGGTCTCGAGTCCCGTAAGGGCTTTGAGGCCTTTAATCATTCGGGCAAGGATGAACCCTCCAATTACGAGTAAGGGAACACCGATGACCAGAAAGCCCCAACCGGTGATGCGCCCAACGTCCTTATTGTAAAGTTCTTTCCAGTTTTCAGCCGTAGGGTCGAGATCATTAAGAAAGTAAAATGCGAGTCCAAGGTTCATAGCGGCTGAGAGGCAAAAGGAGCCAAAAAAGAGGATCGTGGAGGACCAGAGAAGTTTTTCTAGTTCGGTCTTCTTACCGTTTTCGTTAACCTTCTGGTTGATCCGTCCGTGGTCGAAGATTGCGTCATTATAGACGAAGGCGTTAAAAAGCGGCGTGGCTGACCGATGTGTGATTAGGAAAAGGGAGCCAAGGATCAGAGGTTGAACAGCTTCTTTAATTCCGAAGAGAAGTGGGGCGTTTTTACGGGTCCCGGGATCATTATCGGAAAAGAGATAGATCGTAATGAGTCCGGTGAGAAGGACGTTAAAAACACCGACTGCTGAAAAAGTGTTGAGTTTTTTGTGCTGAATAAAGTGCCATACCCCATAAGCAAGCGGGATGGCAATGGCGAGTCCCATCGCGACATAAGGGCCAAGATGCCAGGCTTTTTCCCCATCTTTACTGCAATGACTGAGGATGAGCACAGGGAGAATGACGTTGACGATGATATCGGTCAGTGGATTGTCCTTCTTTTTTGAGGTGGGCGAGTCTGCTTCTTGGGAGTCGTTCATTGCGGGGGGAGTAGTGAGATGAATTGAAAAGGGCCCGCTCGCTAGCGGGCCCTCTGGAAATTGAATTTTGAGAGGTCTAAGCAGAGTAGATGCTATTGCCGGACGAGCGGAGTTCGTCGCAAGCTTGTTTCATACGATCGCAAAGGGATTGTTCGGCTTTCTTGAGGTAGCTGCGTGGATCATAGCATTTCTTATTGCCAACTTCGCCGTCGATCTTGAGCATGCCTTCGATATTTTCACACATGTGGGTAACGATAGGGCGTGAGAAGGCATACTGGGTGTCGGTGTCGATATTCATTTTGATCACACCATAGTCGAGGGTTTCTTGGAGGTCCTGAGGAGAGGTTCCGGAACCTCCATGGAAGACGAGGTCCATCTCGGCCTCTTCACCATACTTGTCCATGACGACCTTTTGTCCGTCACGGAGAATAGTAGGCTTGAGCTTAACCGCCCCGGGTTTGTATGCGCCATGAACATTACCAAAAGTAGCAGCAAACATGAAGCGGCCGATCGGGCTGAGAGTTTCATAAACCTGCATCATATCCTCAGGCGTCGTATAAAGTTTCTCGGCGGGAAGGCCTGAGGTGTCGTGACCATCTTCTTCGCCACCAACGCAGCCTGCTTCGATCTCAAGGATGATATTAAGCTCGACGCACTCCTTGAGGAGTTCGGCGGAAATCTTCATGTTCTCGTCGAGATCTACGACCGATCCATCGAACATGTGGGATTGGAAGAGTGGACCCTTACCTTCAGCAATCCGCTTGCGAGAGGCGTCAAGGAGAGGGCGAAGGAAGGAGTCGACCTTTTCGGGGTGGCAATGGTCCGTGTGGAGGGCAATGAGCACATCGTATTTTTCAGCGAGAGTGTGGACGGCTTCGGCAAGGACGATTGCTCCAAAAGCGGCGTCTCCAACGGCGGTGCCGGCTGCGAATTGGCCACCTCCGGTCGAAACTTGAATGATCCCATCAGACTTGGCCTCGGCAAAGGCTTTGAGAGCTCCGTTGGCAGTTGTGAGAGAGGTGATGTTGATGGCAGGATAGGCATAACCACCCTTTTGGGCGGCATCGAGCATCTGGGCGTACTGTTCTGGGGTCGCGACTGGCATGACTGCGAGGGAGTTACCCTAGATCGGTGAAACTGGCAAGGATGGTCTTGTGCCACCCCCTAAACCCTAAGCTGGTGCTTTCAAGAAGGTCTCACTAGGCTTTTGGCATGAGCATCGTTGGAGTAATTTTTCTTTTGGTTCTCGGATATCTCTGTTCTTCTGATCGAAAGGCAATTTCTTGGCGGACGGTGGGCGGGGCATTTTTGATTCAGGTGATTTTAGCGGTGTTTGTCTTACGAACACCTTTGGGTGTTAAGGCTCTGGAATGGCTAACGATGCGGGTGAGTGACCTGATTGGAGCGGGTGAGGAAGGGATCTCTTTTTTGTTTGGACCGCTATCCGATGGTGGCGGGGGAGTTGGTTGGATCTTTGCGTTTAAGGTTTTGCCGGTGATTATCTTTTTCTCCTCTCTAATTGCTGTTCTCTATCACCTGAGGATTATGCAGCTGGTGATTCTTTTGGTGGGTGGAGGCTTGCGAAAGGTGCTGGGAACGAGTCGGGCAGAATCGTTTTCGGCTGCGGCAAATATTTTTGTGGGGCAAACTGAGGCCCCCTTGGTGATTCGGCCTTATCTTCCGAAAATGACGAGTTCGGAACTATTTGCGGTGATGGTGGGTGGTCTGGCAAGTATTGCGGGTTCGGTTTTGGCTGGTTATGCTGGCCTGGGAGCTAGGATGGATCATTTGATCGCAGCCTGCTTTATGGCAGCGCCTGGAGGCTTGCTTTTTGCGAAGCTCATTATGCCGGAGACGGAGGAGGTGGATGACAGCAGAATCGAATTGGCGGAAGGCGAGGATCAGCCGGTAAATGTTATCGACGCAGCGGCTCTGGGAGCTTCGAGTGGATTGAAGCTCGCTCTCAACGTGGGGGCAATGCTTCTCGCGTTCGTGGGGTTAATTGCGCTGGCGAATCTCTTTTTTGGAGAAGTAGGTGGTTGGTTTGGCGATCCCCAATTCAGTCTTGAAAAATTACTCGGATGGTTTTTTGCGCCAGTCGCTTATTTGCTCGGAGTGAATGGTAGTGAAATCCAGCAGGCTGGAAGTCTCATCGGCCAGAAGCTGGTGATGAATGAGTTTATGGCCTTCAAGAGTTTTTCGGAAATAAAGGAAGGATTGAGTGTAAAAACTCAAGGTATTGTGACCTTTGCCTTGTGTGGGTTCGCTAATCTTTCCTCAATCGCTATCTTATTGGGTGGGTTGGGGGTAATGGCTCCCGGGCGAAGAAAGGAAATTGCCCAGCTTGGTTTGAAAGCAGTTTTCGCCGCAACCCTCGCCAATTTGATGAGCGCAGCCTTAGCCGGACTTCTTTTATAGCTTCAAAGTCCATTGGACTTTTGATCTTTCGTGCTGTCAGACGGCAAATTTTTAAGGCATCTTACCTGCACATGAGCCGCACACTCACAATCATTCTAGGGGTTATTTTTTCAGTTCAAGCGATTGGTGAGGTTGTCATCAACGAAATCGCTGCGACTCACGTGCCCCGCAATTTGCGATGGGATCAAAATGATCAAGCCTATTCAGGATCGGGTCCAGCATGGTGGTCCGCATCTTTCGATGACTCAAGATGGCTTTCGGGTAATTTACCAATGGGATATTCGCTTGGTCGTATTGCTACCGATCTAGGGTCGGAGTTGAGAAGTATTTCACCCTCATTCTACGTCCGGAAGAATTTTGAAGTATCGACTTCTGAGGCGGCATCGTCGGCCCCCATGATTCTTGAAATTAATTACAACGATGGTTTCATTGCGTGGATCAATGGGGTGGAGGTAGCTCGAGGGAATATGGGGGCGGCGAAAGCTCATATTTACCATGACCAGTTATCCCATCGGGGGAGTACGTTGGGGACGAATAGTGAATCGATTACTTTGCCGATCGCTTCGGAATTATTGATCCGAGGGAAAAACATCATCGCGATACAGGTTAACAATTTAACACTGACTGGGAACATGCGTCTTGAAATGTCGCTCCGGATCGATGAACCCTCTGGGGCTGATCCTCAGCTTTTTTCTTCGGGTAGTGCTGTGACTTATCTTCCTGGGTTGCGTGAACCTAGCTCAGGCTTGGTTGACCCTGTCACTTCCCCGGATGATCCTTCGGATTGGATCGAGCTTTATAATAATGGGGAAGAGGCAGTGAACCTCGGGGGGTGGAGTCTAAGTGATGATTTGATGGAGCCACTTAAGTGGAGTTTTCCGGTAGGGACGACAATCTCAGCGGGAGAGTATTTGGTTGTTTTGGCGGATGATCCGGATAATCCGGT
>CESF01019274.1_pt1 | contig 20040 bp, 31 predicted proteins | sample 356331 | NCBI WGS metagenome assembly CESF01 (sample SAMEA2621779, study PRJEB7988) | marine metagenome | biome: marine biome (ENVO:00000447); feature: surface water layer (ENVO:00002042); material: "saline water (ENVO:00002010), including plankton (ENVO:xxxxxxxx)" | depth 5 m
GGGTCAGGGTGATCCTGATGGAGATGGTCAGTGGGCACGTTTCTATGAGTTGGATAGTCTAAAACCTATTTTTGCCAACAGGGAATATGATATTGTTTATAGCATTGAAGAGGTTAAGCCGGAGCGTAGATATGGGTATAGTTGGTTCAATAATAGTGCGTATCAAATTATTGAGTAAAAATACTCCCCTTTGTGTGCTTGACGACACACAAACATTCTGTTATACTATATAAGTCAGGGAAGCGAAACAAAACTTTACGTTTCTTTGTACATCTTTACTTACTACGAGAATATAATATGACAGCTTCAATCGCAATGCGCGAGTCTTCCCCTTGGGAATCCTTCTGTGAGTGGGTCACATCCACCAATAACCGCCTCTATGTGGGCTGGTTTGGTGTGTTGATGGTTCCATGTTTACTCGCCGCAACAACCTGTTTCATCGTTGCGTTCATCGCAGCGCCCCCCGTAGACATTGACGGCATCCGTGAGCCAGTAGCTGGTTCTCTAATGTACGGTAACAACATCATCTCTGGTGCTGTTGTCCCGTCATCAAATGCAATTGGTCTACACTTCTATCCCATCTGGGAAGCTGCCTCACTAGATGAGTGGCTTTACAATGGCGGTCCTTTCCAACTAGTGGTATTCCACTTCCTTATTGGAATCTACGCCTATATGGGACGCGAATGGGAACTATCCTATCGTTTAGGTATGCGCCCCTGGATTATGGTCGCATACAGCGCACCAGTAGCAGCCGCATCTGCTGTCTTCCTAGTCTATCCTTTTGGACAAGGTTCTTTCTCTGATGCGATGCCTCTTGGAATCTCTGGAACATTCAACTATATGTTAGTCTTCCAGGCAGAACATAACATCTTGATGCACCCCTTCCATATGCTTGGAGTAGCTGGTGTCTTTGGTGGTTCATTGTTCAGCGCAATGCACGGTTCACTTGTTACATCTTCACTTGTAAGAGAGACAACTGAAACCGAATCACAGAACTACGGTTACAAGTTTGGACAAGAGGAAGAGACCTATAACATCGTGGCTGCTCATGGCTACTTTGGTCGCTTGATCTTCCAATATGCTTCATTCAACAACTCACGTTCACTTCACTTCTTCCTTGCCGCATGGCCGGTTGTAGGCATCTGGTTCACCGCTCTTGGTGTATCCACAATGGCATTCAACCTCAACGGCTTTAACTTCAATCAGTCAATCGTTGAGTCACAAGGTAAGGTAGTCAACACCTGGGCAGACGTTCTAAACCGCGCTGGTCTTGGTATGGAAGTCATGCATGAGCGCAACGCTCACAACTTCCCACTTGATTTAGCATCTACTGAGTCTACTCCTGTAGCTCTAGTTGCTCCTTCCATCGGTTGATATTGAATCAACTTCAACAGCCTCCCGCAAGGGGGGCTTTTTTATGACCTATAAAAAAATATAAATATTACTGTATACACAAACTTAATATCCCTTAATGGCTTTTCTACTACAAGATTTGGTCATTATTAACGATACTAGAGAGTTAATTGGTGTAAATACCGCAGGTATTACCACCGCCCTCTATGTTGGTGAAACTATACAATTAGACGCCCAGTCAGGCGTAATCACAGCAACAGAATTTGTAGGAAGCGGGGCGAGTTTAACCGATTTGCCCCCAGCTTCTTTTATTTCAACAGAAGCTCCTACAACTAGAGAAAATGGATCTCCTTTAGAAGAAGGGGACATTTATTATGACTCTAGTGTATTAAGGCAATTCACAAGATACGATAATGATGGCAGTCCAATTTGGGTTGATTCAAACCCAGCAGCTTCCGCTTCTATATTAAGCGTTAATGTTGGTGTTGATACAGCACTTATTGACCTTTCAACTGAAAAGTTAATATTTGAAGGCACTACTGATGAAGTAACTGTAGGGATAAACACCCTAACAGATACTGTAACCATCGGTTTACCTGCCGATGTTAGTATCGCCAGTACCATGACCGCCGCCTTCTTTGAAGGTGATGGTTCTAAACTAACTAATGTTAGTGCTACTATAGGACCAAACTCAGATATCATCACTACTGGAAATATCCAGGCTGGTATTATTACAGCTACAACCTCACTTGAGGCTACTGGAGCTGGTATTGGTTTAACAGTAACCAATAACATGTATGCTGGTGGTTCAATTGAAGCTGGTGGTTCAGTAATCACCTCTGCTTTTGGTTTTGCTGGTAATTTATTCCTCGGAGTCTTCTTCGACAGTGATAATCCAGCAAATGTAAATAATATTGATTTGGTATCAGCAGCTGGTGCTAAAACCATTGCTGAGTATGTTGTTGGTAGTGGTAGTTCACAGGCATTTGCTAGCCTAGAGCTTACTGGTCCTGGTATTGCTTTAACAGTAACCAATGATGTTTCTATTGGTGGTTCTATCACCGCTGGATCATACTACGGTGATGGTTCTAACCTAACCGGTCTTCAGGCTGGCGCTGCTACCTCTGTAACCAGCTTCGACAACCAAGATAATGTTGCCTATCCAGTGCCATTCTTAAGTGACGTTGGCGTTGGTGCTACTATCTATACTGATAGCACTGCTAATGAGGAGTTGACTTATAATCCATCTACTGGAACTCTAGAGTCAAAAGAGTTTAATGCTCTATCCGATCAACGTCTTAAGACTAATATCACAGGCATTACATCTGCTCTATATAAATTAGAACAGCTTCGTGGTGTTGAATATGATTGGGTAAATGGTTCTGGCTCTTCTGTGGGCGTTATTGCTCAAGAAGTACAGTATGTTTATCCGCAGCTCGTAGCTGATACCGAAAACAGGATGACCGTTAACTACAATGGTCTAGTTGGTTTATTGGTTCAAGCAGTCAATGAACTATCCGTTCTTTTGGACGAGTACAAATCAAGATAGTCAATTGACTATGATTAACTGAAGCTAGGACTAACCTCCTAGCTTTTTTATGCTATATAATAAAACTATCAACTAAATTATGGGTCCAGAATTATCTTTCTTTATCATCTTTGGTTTTTTTATGATATTACTAATCTACATTACTATATTGTCAATTTTTGGTGATTATTTTATGTAATAAATAAATTGTATATCTAATATATTATGACTTCCATAACTTCATATCGGTGGGGAGACCTTGAAAAAACTATAGTTATTGGTTTTATTGAAGGTGTTGATGCAAAATATATTATCCCAGTTGATGAGGATAATAAAGAATACAAAGCATTTGTTGCGATAGGAACGGAAACGGCAGCAGAGTATGTACCAGAAGATGATGTAATTCCTGTAGATTATGTTAGTTTTTGGGTGGGTCTTATAAGCTCTCCATATTATATGAAGGTTAGGGCTAGTGCTTCTAATAGCCTTCCAGTAAATGTAGTTGCCACTGAGTTTATTGCGTTGATTGGGGATGCTAAAAATGGACTTCGGATTCAGCCTCTCATCCAAGCAGCCTTTAATGAATTATTAGAATTAGTTCCGCCCGATTCAGAAGATCAAGTATATTTGGATAATTTGATGGATAATAGTGGACTATCATCAGTGTATACTCTGCCATTGGTTTGATGATGTGCTATTATATGGGAAGCGAAAGCAACCTATATGAACATCTTCTGCACCGAACAAGACCCCGCAGGCAGCGCACTGGTACTCCCAGATAAGCACGTTGTAAAAATGCCGCTTGAATGCTGCCAAATGGTATCCGTGATTTACTCACATTGGTACCGTGACTGTGGTCAAGTCTTCAAGGCTGATGGAACCCCATACAAGACAACGGGAGGTTTTCGTAACCACCCCTGTACTGTATGGGCTTCTTTATGTGACGAGAACCTAGCGTGGCTCATCGCACACGGTCACGCCTTGTGTGCCGAGTATACCCACCGCTACGGTAAGCATCACGCTTGTGAGCAGTCCCTGCTTGGCGCAGAAGAAGTTTTTGTAAGGACTACAGGAAAGCCAATTTCGTGCTATACTGGAGCACACGGGTTTGCCCGTGCTATGCCTGATGAGTTCAAGCTAGACCAATCAATCTCTACCTTTGAGGCATACAAGATGTATATCTCCTCAAAGCCCTGGGTCTCAGCTAACTATCTCCGCAAACCTGAACGCAAGCCCTCCTGGGTTTGATTACTTTATTATCTTTTTATTATGAGTGAGCGCACCGACTTTCTATTCACAGAAAAATATCGCCCACAGAAAATTGACGACTGTATCTTACCCGATCACATCAAGGCAACCTTTAAAGAGTTTGTGGAGAAGGGTGAAATCCCTAACCTACTACTCGCAGGTCCTCCTGGTGTGGGTAAGACTACTATTGCAAAAGCTCTATGCAATGAGATTGGTGCTGACTATTATGTGATCAATGGATCTGATGAAGGTCGTTTCCTTGATACTGTCCGTAATCAGGCAAAGAACTTTGCTTCTACTATGTCTTTGACTAGTGAAGCCAAGCATAAGGTCATCATCATCGATGAGGCAGACAATACTGGCAACGATGTTCAGCTTCTTCTCCGAGCAAATATGGAAGCGTTCTATAAGAACTGCCGTTTCATCTTTACTTGTAACTACAAGAACAAGATCATTGAGCCCCTCCACAGCCGCTGTGCTGTCGTTGAGTTTAGCCTCAAGGGTAAAGACAAGCAGCAGGTAGCAGCATCCTTCTTCAAGCGCCTTACAGGCATCTTAGAGCAGGAACGTATTGAAGCAGAGCCTAAAGTTCTAGCCGAGCTAGTCCAAAAGCACTTCCCAGACTTCCGTCGTGTCCTCAATGAGGTTCAGCGTTATTCTTCTGGCGGTAAGATTGACTCTGGTATTCTCGCTTCATTCTCCGAGATCAAGGTTGAGGATCTTATGCGTGACCTAAAGTCAAGTAACTTTACTGAAGTCCGTAAGTGGGTTGTTTCTAACCTAGACAACGATACAAATGCCATTCTCCGTAAAGTATATGATGCTTTGTATTCCCACCTTCAAGGACCATCTATAGCTGCTGCTGTTCTTATTATTGCGAAATATCAATATCAAAGTAGCTTTGTTGCTGACCAGGAGATTAACCTCCTAGCTGCCCTAACTGAAATTATGATTGAATGTGACTTCCAATGAATTTTCCAAGTAATACAATTGTTTTATATACCAACGGCGGACAAGAATCCGACCGTTGCCGTGATCTACTCATCAGCCTTAATGGTGAGTTCCTAGAATATCAACTAGACGAAGATTTCAATGAGCGTCAATTCCGATCCGAGTTTGGTGATACTGCCGAGTTCCCCCAGGTTGCCGTTGGCTACCAGCACATTGGCGGACTAAAAGAAACATTACACTATCTAAAAGAAAAAGGACTTATTTAATTATGAACGTAAAACTTATCCGTATGCATTCTGGTGAGGATGTTATTGCTGATCTAATCAAAGAGCAGGCTGAAGAATTGATCATAAACAATCCCATTGTGTTAGTCCCAGGACGAGATGGTACTGTTGGTTTCGCACCTTGGTCCCCAGTAATCTCCCCCGATGTAAAAGAGCTCCGCATTAGAGCCAACTACGTTGTATATGTTACAGACCCCAATGAAGATGTAGTTCGTAACTATAATGACATCTTCTCTCCCATTATCAAACCATCAAACGCAGGTAAAATTATCAAGTGATACATGACCAATTCAACTCAACAACATCTTTATGGTCCACCTAATAATGATGGTAAGAATTTGTGGTCATTTGAACTGTGGTATGATCGATACACCTGTGGGTATATTGATGAAGATTGGAATCGACAGCCCATAAAAAATGGGGATGTTGTTCAAGTTGAAAAGGAAACTTCTAAAGATAGATTAATTCAAATAGGATCATTATTTGATAAATTTATGTGCTCTCCTAACAATTTGTATTTCTGTGAGAAAAGACAAGAAAAGTATCCAATTGTATCAAGATCCACGATATATAAAAACTTTGAGGAATTGATAGAGGGGATACCTCGTTATAGAGAAAAGTATGAAAAACTATTCTTGTACGATGTTTCGATTATTTCTGAAACTAATGAGTACAAGATTAAATTTGCTGGGTTTCCCACTGAAAGGGATCTTAAATATGGAGGACACTAATTATGACTATCGACCTTAAAGATTGGCTGAACAGTATTAACATCTCCAAGGAGAATCTTATGGATGAAGATCCTGGTGTTGAGAAAGAGTATCCCCCCTTTATTATTAACAAATGCCTGTCTGGTCAAATGGATTCTCTCATGCAATCTAATGAGATGAATAAGTTTCCTAACTTAGATAAGCGCCTTCAATATGATTTTCTTATAAATAGTTTGAGGAAGAGGAAAAGATTCTCTCCCTGGTTGAGGAAAGATAGTATAAAGAACATTGAAGCGGTACGTCAGTACTACGGATTCTCCTCCGAAAAGGCAGAACAAGCTTTGAATATTTTATCTAATGAGCAACTTGATTACATCTATCGAAAACTTAACACAGGGGGATTAAATCCATGCAAGCAGACGAGAGGGGCTTAGTTTACTGGGAGCCTTCCCAGATGGTAGAAATTTTTCTATCCGAGCCCGATGATTTTTTGAAAGTGAGAGAGACACTTACTCGTATTGGTGTAGCTTCTCGTAGAGAGAAAAAAATCTACCAGTCTTGTCATATCCTCCACAAGCAGGGAAGGTATTTTATTGTTCACTTTAAGGAGCTTTTTGCTCTTGACGGTAAGCATACCAATATCACACTCAATGACCTTCAGCGTCGAAATCGTATTACTAAGCTTCTAGTTGATTGGAATCTTGTTACCATTGCTAATGAGGATCAAATTATTGATATTGCTCCTTTGAACCAAATTAAGGTTCTTTCATATAAGGAGAAGGGTGAATGGGTGTTGGAACCCAAGTATAATATTGGCGGCAGAAAATCTTGATTTCAAGATTATTAAGTGTAGCAATGTAACAAATTTTATATTACCCTTATAAATAGTTTGGAGTCAAGGCTCAAGTGTTAAGTGTAAGAGTGTAATAACTACATTATATATTATTAGCTATAGTATTTGTAAGGGGGTCGGTTTTCCGTTCCCCCTTTTTGATGCCTTGGATTATAAATAGTGGTGGATGCCTTCGGGGTCCACACACAACATCTCGCTTACGAGGAGAACAAATGAAGATGTACGGAGCTGGCGACTTAGATAAGTTCGTCAAGGATATTGAAAGACATTCTATTGGAATGGATGAATGGTTTCACCGAATGGGTGCCGTTCACGAAAGTAAGGAAAACTATCCACCTTACAATTTAATTAAGATGAGTAATGTGAGATTCAAGTTGGAGGTTGCTCTGGCTGGTTTCAAAAAAGACGAAGTAAAAGTTTACAGTGAAAACAACAAACTATTTGTTGAGGGTCATAGTACCCGTGATGATGAAGCCATTGAGTTTATCCATAAAGGAGTAGCAGCAAGGGACTTCACTAGAGTATGGACTATTTCTGATGATGTTGTTATTGAAGATGTAGATTATTCTGATGGTGTATTGAGTATTGAGTTACAAAGAGTAATCCCAGAACATCAAAAGCGTAAAGACTGGCTATGAGCTAAATATATTCATAGGCAGCTAATGACATGAAAACATTTAGTCAATTTCTAGAAGAAGCTTCTAAAGTTAATAGGAAGTTAACTCCACCTGGAAAGGCATATAAGCCTAAAGTTCATTGCTTCGGCAAGACTGTTGACTATAAGATGGCACCAAATAAAAAAGTTTGTGCTTATAGCTCAAGTGATGGTGGTAGAGAAGGCTAAATAAAGTATATCGTCGCCACAACTGGGGGGTCCTGTCAAAAAGCAGGGCAGCCCCCTTTTTTATGTGCTATAATGCTATGAGCCACAGAATTTTATGAATAACGATTATGACAGAGCCACCCCAGATGATGAAAGTACGCCAAGATATACTATGACTTCTTTTAATAAAGATAAAAAATCATTAGTTACAGAAGAAACTTATGATTTTCATTCTCCTGTAGAGAAACCGATTGGACTATTTCTGTTAATGGATGGAACAACTATTGTTAGTCAATATACAGAAAATATTGGTAATGATTCTTACATACTTGAGCAGCCACTATTAGCGAGTATTCAATCTTCATCTATGACTGATGGTGTGTTTACTAGTTCTATTGCATATGATGTTTGGATGCCATTGTCCAAGGAGAGAAAATTCACCATCCTAAAATCCGTTGTTGTTGTTGTTTCAAAACCACTGGATACATTAGTTGAATCTTATAAAGGAAATAAAAATGGATGAAACCACAGTAAAAGTATTAATACTAAAAAACAATAGAGTTTTAGTTGGTAAGCTTATAGAAATTCCTCCCGAAAATGTAATTCTGGGAGATCCAGACCATTACCTGATTGACCCAGTTTCCTATGATGAGAATGCTGATCTAGACAAATGTATGGTAAGATATCCATCAAGGAGGTTGACTTCCGAGACTAAGTTTTTCATCCGATCAGATGATGTTTTTTTCGTAGCAACTCCAGATAATAAACTACTCGCAGAATACCTCGTTACTATTGGTGATTAATGTCTAAGAATAAGTTCTACACAAACGTCCAGATGTATGGAAACTCTATCCTCTTCAGGGGATATGAGAATGGTGAGCGTTTTAATGTAAGGAAAAACTTTTCACCTACATTGTTTGTGTCTTCCAAGAAAGATAGTGACTGGAAGACACTTGATGGTGAGAATGTAGAGCCAATAAAACCTGGAACAATTAAGGAGTGTCGTGAGTTTATCAAGAGGTATGATGAAGTTGAAAACTTCAATGTCTATGGGAATGAGCGCTTCATCTTTCAATTTTTAGCTGAAAACTATCCTGGTGATATCAAATTTGATACATCATTGATGAAGATGGTCACTGTTGATATTGAGGTTGAGACTGAAATGGGTTTCCCAGACCCAGAGAATGCTGCCGAGGAAGTACTGTTAATCACAGTTCAGGACTATAATACCAAGAAGATTATTACTTGGGGTCAAACTAAGCACGGCGACTTCACCAATAAGCAGGAGAATGTTGACTTTCGCCCCTGCTATGATGAGCATCATCTACTCAATTCATTCCTAGCTTGGTGGACAAAGGATACCCCAGACGTTGTTACTGGATGGAACTTGGAATATTATGATATTCCATATCTCTGTAACCGCATTGAGCGTCTGTTAGGTTCCAAGACAATGAAAACGTTGTCACCGTGGAAGCTAGTATCCGAAGAGAAGCACTTTATCAAAGGTCAGGAGAAAATCTACTTTGATATTGCTGGCGTTACTCAACTTGACTATCTCAATCTATATAAAAAGTTCACATATTCTAATCAGGAAAGCTATCGTCTAGATCATATTGCTGATGTAGAGCTTGGGCAGAAGAAGTTAGATCACAGTGAGTTTGAAACCTTCAAAGATTTCTATCGCCAAGGTTGGCAGAAGTTTGTTGAATACAACATCATTGACGTGGAATTAGTTGACCGCTTGGAAGATAAGATGAAACTTATTGACCTTGCTCTTACTATGGCTTTTGACGCTAAGGTAAACTTCCGTGACGTATTTTATCAAGTGCGTATGTGGGATACTATTATCTACAATTATCTTCGTGATAAGAAGGTCGTCATCCCACCAAAAGTAAAAGTTGATAAGGACTCAAAGTATGCTGGAGCATATGTTAAGGAACCTAAGCCAGGTAAGTATGATTACGTTGTGAGCTTTGACCTTAACTCACTATATCCTCACTTGATTATGCAGTATGCAATCTCCCCAGAGACGCTTATTACTATGGATGATCTAAACATTATGATTCATAATGCACAGAATGACCCGTCATATGATCAAGAGAAGCTAGAAGCTATGATTGAAATCAGGCAGCTATCGGGCAAGATTAATGTCTATAAGGTCTTGGATATGGAGCTAGACTTATCTCCATTGAAGGTTCTTGACTGGACTATGACTGCTAACGGCGCTATCTACCGTCGTGTTAAGGGAATGTTGCCCGAACTAATGGAGAAGATGTATGCAGAACGAGTTATCTTTAAGAAGAGAATGCTCGCAGCCAAGCAGCTCAATGAGACGAAGCCTTCTAAAGCACTTGAAAAGGAGATCTCCCGCTGTAACAACATTCAAATGGCGAAGAAGATTTCTCTTAACAGTGCTTATGGTGCTATTGGTAATCAATACTTCAGGTATTTCAAACTAGCAAATGCTGAGGCTATCACCTTATCTGGTCAGACTTCTATTCGCTGGATTGAGAATAAGCTCAATGGGTATATGAATAAGACACTAGGTACAGACAAGGTTGACTATGTTATTGCGTCAGACACTGATTCAATCTACTTACATATGGGACCTGTTGTTGATAAGGTGTTTGGTGATAAGGATGTATCTAAAGAGAAGATTGTTAACGCACTAGATGGCTTCTGTCAAGCTAAGATTGAGCCCTTTATTGATAATTCATATCAAGAGCTTGCTCATTATGTGAATGCGTATGACCAGAAGATGCAGATGAAGAGGGAGAATATCGCAGACCGTGGTATTTGGACCGCTAAGAAGCGTTACATTCTGAATGTATGGGATAGTGAGGGTGTGCGTTATGCTCAACCTAAGCTCAAAATGATGGGCATTGAGGCAGTCAAATCATCCACCCCTGCTCCGTGTAGGTCAATGATTAAAGAGGCACTCAAGCTTGTTATGGTGGGCACTGAGGACGAAGTTATTGACTACATTGATAGTTGTAGACTTCAGTTTAAGATGCTTCCACCAGAACAGATTTCATTCCCTAGATCTGTTAGTGATGTTGTTAAATATAAGTCCCCAGTCAGCATTTATGCTAAGGGAACTCCCATCCATTGTCGCGGAGCACTTCTATTCAATCACTACATAAAAAAGAATGGGCTAGATAAGAAGTACTCATTGATTAATAATGGGGAGAAGATCAAGTTCTGCTACTTAAAGGTTCCTAATAAGATTGGAGAGAATGTTATTTCATTCATTTCAGACTTCCCTAAGGAGCTAAATCTAGAGCGGTACATTGATTATGACTTACAGTTCAACAAAAGTTTCTTGGAGCCACTAAAAATCATTCTTGATTCTATTGGTTGGCATTCCGAGAAAACAGTTACACTAGAATCGTTTTTTGGATAATAATATGAATGATACAGAATTACTAGCATTGGACCTTTTTATTGAATCAGTCATTAAGATTGATGAGGATCTGAGGTCTCAAGCTAGGGATCAGAAATGTCTAGACGAATTGATCAATATTCGTGTTGATGTGCTAGAATACCTATACGAAATAAGGAGGAAATCCAATGGCACTGTCTAAGACAGTAATTGACTCCCTTGATGACGCTAAAGCCGCATTAAGGAACGCATTAGCATATGCTGCTAGAAATGAGCGCCCTATGGTTTGCGAGAGCATTGCGAAGATTCTCTTTACTGTTGAGAGCATTGAGTCTAGTGAATGTATTATGGATACACTAGACAACTTAAAAAGTAAAAACGGAGATGGTGAAAACCCCTTCGGCAAATTTGATTTTTAATTAACAACTATGGATTTTCTAAAGGATATTGTAAATGAGATTGGTGGCGACTACTCTAAGATTGCGTCAGACATTGACGAAACCGAGACATTTGTGGACACTGGTTCATTCATCTTTAATGCTCTTGTATCTGGGTCTTTGTACGGTGGTGTTTCTGGCGACAAAATTACTGCTATTGCTGGGGAAAGCTCTACTGGTAAGACTTTTTTCTCACTCGCCGTGGTCAAGAACTTCTTGGATTCTAGTCCCGATGCATCTTGCATTTATTTTGATACTGAAGCAGCAGTCAATAAGTCACTTCTATCATCACGTGGTATCGACCTCAACCGTTTGGCTGTTGTCAATGTCGTAACAATTGAAGAGTTCCGCACAAAGGCACTTAAGATTGTTGATATGTATCTAAAGACACCTGAGGCAGACCGTAAGCCTTGTATGTTTGTGCTAGACTCCCTTGGTATGCTCTCCACTAATAAGGAGATCAACGATGCGCTAGACGATAAGCAAGTCCGCGATATGACTAAATCCCAGCTAATCAAAGGAGCATTCCGTATGTTGACTTTGAAGCTAGGACAGGCTAAGATTCCAATGCTAGTAACAAACCACACATATGACGTTATCGGTGCTTATGTTCCTACAAAGGAAATGGGTGGTGGCTCTGGTCTTAAGTATGCCGCTTCTACTATCATTCATCTCTCAAAGAAGAAAGAGAAGGATGGAACAGAGATTGTTGGAAACATTATCAAGGCAAAGACTGCTAAGTCGCGTTTAAGTAAAGAGAATATGGACGTAGGCGTCCGTTTGTATTATGATGAGCGAGGACTTGATAAGTACTTTGGTCTTCTAGAGCTAGGTGAAAAGGGTGGTATGTGGAAAAACGTCGCAGGACGTTATGATATGGGTGATGGCAAAAAGACCTATGCTAAAACCATTCTCAAAGATCCAGAGCAATACTTCACACCAGAAGTTATGGAAAAGCTAGAAGTAATTGCTAAAGGAACATTCTCATACGGAAACTAATTAGGACATTTAATGGAAAGAATTGAAAACCTTATTTTACGATCACTAGTATACAATGAAAGCTACTCACGCAAAGTCATTCCATTTATTGAACCTGACTATTTCCACGATTCATCAGAGCGAGTCCTCTTTGAGGAGATTGCCCAATACATGGTCAAGTACAACACTCGCCCATCTAAAGAAGCACTTGGAATCGAGGTAGAGGCACGTAATAATCTAGCTGAAACTGAAGTTCAAAACATTCGTACCATCCTCACATCCTTTGATGATGTAACAGGTACTGATGAGTGGATGCAAGATACTACGGAGAAGTGGTGTAAGAAGCAAGCCATCTACAACGCCCTTATGGAGTCTGTAGGCATTGCTAATGGTGATAGTAAGCAGAAGACAGAAGACGCTATCCCAGGCATCCTCTCAAGCGCTCTGGCGGTCTCCTTTGATAGTAATGTTGGTCACGACTACATCGAAGATGCCTCTGAGCGTTTTGACTTCTACACTCGTAAGGAAGACAAGATCCCATTTGATATTGAGCTACTTAATAAGATCACCAAGGGTGGTCTAACTAACAAGTCACTCAACATTGCTCTGGCTGGTACTGGTGTTGGTAAGTCGCTGTTTATGTGTCACGTGGCTGCTGCTTCTCTAATGCAGGGCAAGAATGTTCTATACATTACTGCCGAGATGGCTGAGGAGAAGATTGCGGAACGTATTGACGCCAACCTACTCAATGTAAATATCCAAGATATTTCAAGCCTATCCAAGAAAATGTTTGAGGATAAGGTGACCAAGGTAGCCAAAAAGGTTCAAGGTTCCCTTATTATCAAGGAATACCCCACAGCACAGGCACACTCTGGTCACTTCAAGGCACTTCTAAATGAGCTACAACTCAAGAAGAACTTCCGCCCTGAGATTATCTTCATTGACTACCTAAACATCTGTGCTTCCAGCCGTATCAAGGCAGGAGCTAATGCTAACTCCTACACCCTCGTCAAGAGCATTGCAGAGGAGTTGCGTGGTCTAGCGGTAGAGTTCAACCTACCCATCGTTAGCGCCACCCAGACGACCCGTAGTGGCTATGGAAACAGTGATGTGGATATCACAGATACTTCCGAGTCTTTCGGGCTTCCAGCCACTGCTGACCTTATGGTGGCACTAATCTCAACAGAGGAGCTAGAAGGTCTTGGTCAAATTATGGTAAAACAACTTAAGAACAGATACAATGATCCCACCATCCACAAGCGTTTTGTTGTCGGTATTGACCGCGCCAAGATGCGCCTTTATGACTGCGAGCAATCAGCTCAAGATGATATTATGGGAGGAGGTGAAGAAGAGTATGAGCACTCTGACGGAACCACCAAACCATTTAAAGAAAAGTTCGCTAAACTAAATTTCTAATGAAAAGCGAGTACATTATTGAGAGAAGTACTAAATCACAAATAAAGGATCTACTATATACTCATCATTATTTAAAAGATGAGTCTAAAGACTTTAAAAGTGGCTATAACTATGGTCTATATAAAAATGAAGTTCTTCATGTTAGTGGTTGTCTAGGGGCTTGTATCTTCACAAAGATACCTGTTCCTGAGATTGCTGTAGGTGCGTTTGGTTTACCCAGAGATCAGCAAGATGGTCTCTGGGAACTTTCGCGTTTGTGTATTCATCCAGAAACTCAGAGAGCTGAATATAATATTACATCTTGGTTTGTTGCTAGATGTATTAAAATTTTTAGGAAGGATGTTAATGTAAAAGCAATACTAAGTTATGCTGATAGTGCTCATCATGAGGGCACTATATACAAAGCAACTAACTTTAAGTACTATGGGTTATCTGATGCTAAGAAAGACTTTTGGATAAAGCAGTCAGATGGAACATATATTAAGCACTCAAGGGGATCTGTTAAAGGTATTGAAGGTGAGTGGAGACCTAGAAGTAGAAAGCATAGATTTTTACTAATCTATGATAAGAATCTTAAGAAGAGCATTAAGTGGAAAGAAACTAAATACCAATAGGAAGGTATTATGTAATGGCATCTACTGGTAACCAAGCGTGGTCAAAATATTTTAGGGGTCAAAATGTTCCTACAAATATGAAAAAGGACTCTATTGGCTATGATCCAAGCAATCCATCCAGAATTTTGACACAAAAGATTGGGGCTGGGGAAGAAGTTATTGCTATGTCTTCGGACTATAATACTAAATACCCAATACTACGAGTAAAAGATAACAAGCAGTACCTAGTAACTTTCAATAATTTACAAAAACCTGGATCTCAGACAAGAGTTAATTTAAACCCACAGGCATTTGGTGTAGTTGATAAAGATTATACGTTAGATAATTATGTAAAAGTTCTGCTGAATAGTATTTCTGATGGTAATTTGGCACCTTTTATCAAAACATATCTAGAGGCACTTGTTCTTTATTATATGAAGAAGAAGTCATTATCATATGTTAATAGTGTGTATAGTCCAAATCTACCAATAAATGATATTAAAAAGGACTTCGGTGAGATTCTCGGTCCAATTGCTATTATTAAGGATAAGCTTTTACAATCAAAACAGATTACTATATCTGCATCATCTAAAATATTTTTCCCAAGTAGACCAAACGAACCTCTCTTGGATTATATAATTAAGACTCCGACTAAAGCATATTCGATATCAGCAAAATCTGGTACAACTACAACTACTAACGTAGTTAAGCCTGGTGATATTATTGATTTGTTGAGTAAAGACCCACAGAAGTTAGCTAAATGGCAAAACACACCACAATATGCAGTACTGAGACAACTAAATGAGGGTACTGTTGTTAGTGGTCCTATACTTGCTGCTGCCAATTTACCAGGGGGTCCTCCATTAGCAGCCGCTCAAGATGTTGCCAATAGGCTAAGGACTGGATATAAGGATGATGCGTTTGACTATAATGCTATGCTCCCATTTTTAGAGAGTAATTCTTACTTAAGTGGTAAGGGTGAGCAAGTCACATTGAATGAAATTATGTATGAATCCGAGAAGATGGTTTCTGCCGATTCCAAAAATAATACTTCATATAATAAAATATTCCAGGATGCTATCGAAAATAAAATAATCTATGTGAAGTTTGATATCAACGGTCAAACACCAAAATTTTCTTCCTTGGTGGCGGATGACTTTAAGTCTAATAAAATTTTCTTAAGGACTAAAAATGGATATACTAGAAAATCTGATAGGATGGGTGTTCAGACTTAAACTATGCTATAATAGATCAGTAGCACGATAAAAAAATTATGAGTCAAGTTGATTTCAACCGCTATCTAGAATTCGTAGATGGAGTTACCAGTGAGCCATCGAAGGACCATGAAGCTTTTGTATATCGTATTCAAGAGTTAGAGGGAGAAGAGTGTGATACTCAACGCCTTCTTACTGCTGCTGTTGGTGTCTGTGCTGAGGGTGGTGAGTTTATGGAAGTTGTAAAGAAGATTTTGTTCCAAGGTAAGCCATATAATGAAGATAATATCTACCATATGAAGCGTGAGCTTGGTGATATTATGTGGTACATGGCTCAAGCCTGTATCGCTCTTAATGTGACATTCGAGGAACTGGTCGAAATGAACGTAGCAAAGCTAGAAGCACGCTATCCTGGTGGAAGCTTCAATGTTCATAGCAGTGAAGTCCGTGTAGAGGGAGACATCTGATTACCTCACTACATATATTATTGAAACCTTTTTATTATTATGCTTAAAGCAACGAATCAGGTGGTCCATACAATTTTTCAACCAGTAATTTATGAGCTCACTAGTTTAAATTTGACATTATTGCCTACTGAAGTTCAGCAACATCTTAATGAAGCCACTGGAATCACTAAGATTTGCCAAGCTGACTCACCAACTAAACCAGATGGTACTACAGTTACATACTGGCAGTTTTATGCAGGAGATTCTTTGTTGCCAACAGAAATTCTTGAAGGAACTCAAGTAGCAGAGAACTTTCTAGCTAATTGTCTCCTATGAGCTTAGAACAACCCAAACTAGCACAACTGTATCTTAATAGCGAAATTATTGATGCTGTCCGTAAGATGAAACTTAAAATGAAAGAGAACATTGTTAAGGATAAATTTGGAGTAGCATTGTATGCTAAGATGTATATCCCAACTGGTGGATTACCAAGTGAGATTGATGACCTTTTGAACTTAGTCCAACAACTTGATACTGAATGACTTCCGTTATGAACTTTAACCTAGACCTGGAAGACTTCACTATCATCCAAAACGCCATCCACTACTACAAGCACGTAGAAAAGCGAGGCAACTTTAAGCAGTACGACATCCCTAGATGTGAAGCTCTCAGGGATAAATTATCACAACAACTAATGGAGAATGAATGAGTAACCCAAAGCCAGTTACACTTGAAGAATATGCAGAAGTAGGACCCGAGTTCTTTGCTAAGTTCAACTATGTAAAGACACAACTACCTTCTGAGTCAGACGTTGAAGAAGTCCTTACTATTATGGAAACTCTTGCTGGTCTTGTAATGATTAAGCGAGATGAGGACGAAGAAGACGACAAACCATCTATAGGATTTAACAAATGAGTAAAGAAAAAGTATTATTGCAGCAGCTAGTCAATAGACGTGTAGAACTAGGACGTAGTATTGATGAATTGCGTACCAAATTACAGCAAAGTTCAGAACTCCTGTTGCGTGTAGAAGGTGCCATTGAAGCATTTGGTTTAGTTGATATTAAGCTAGATGAGGAAGCGGCATTAGTAGAACCCGAATCTGAAAGCACAGAATGATTATTGACATTAGAGACTTTCCCGTCTATTACATAAACCTAGATTCACAACCAGACCGTAGAGAGTCTACGGAAAATACATTAAAGGGTCTTGGTTTTAGTAGGATTCATAGAGTCTCTGGTATCCAACATCAAAAGCCAGCGGTAGGATGTGCTCTATCCCACTTAAAGGTTATGGGGAATACATCAATACAATCTCCATTCCTTTTAGTTGAGGATGATATCCAATACGTTGGAAACGAAAAACTAATTTACGAAGTCCCCGAAGATGCCGATGCGCTATTTTTGGGGACTTCTATATGGGGTAGATTATTAAACTTTAATGGTCAGTTTGTTCAGTATAGAAAAGTAAATGAAGATATTGTGAGAGTATACAATATGCTATCAGCTCATGCTATACTACATCTAAACAACGGGTATAAGGAGCATCTTAGTAGAATTGCTTATCATAGTGCCTACGAGATACAAGACCATATGGATGTTGGCTACGCAGAGACTCAAAAATACTATAATGTATACTCTGTGAATAGACCAGTATTCACCCAAAACACACACCAGGAAGCTTCTACATCAACACCCATAACTGAAATGGGTATGGACCCAGAAGAATCCAAGAGGTTCTTTGAGTCCAAAAAGTGGAATCTACAATTGTCTGGTCTCAAAACTATCTCTGGTTGGGATAGCAACTACGATCCCAAACATTGGTTTTAATATTATGAAAGTTTTATTCTATACAGATGTTACCTGGTCCCTTGGTAATATCCACAATAACTTGGTAAAGGAGTTCTGTAAGAGGGGTATATACTCCAATATGCTTAACTGGGATTTTGATTATTCTGTTAGAGAGTTTGATTATCTCAATAAGATATATGATGTATTTGTAACTCTCCCAGGTCCTTGCGTAAACCTATTGATTAGTAAGGGTATTCCTGCTAATAAGATCATCTGTGTGGCTCATAGTCGCTTTGATGTGAAGCATGGTGTAGACTCAAATATTCCTTGGGCATCCCTACGTAATGTTGTAGCAATCTCCCCAGACCTAGTGAAGACCCATAAGATTCTTGGGGTTGATGTGAATGTTGAGTTGGTCCAAAATGGTATAGACTTTGAGCTATTCCATAGAGAGCCAGCAACTGAACTAACCAGGCTTGGATACTTTGGTTCAGACTTTGCCCCAGATGTTCTTGCTGGAACAGGAGACTGTAAGAGGAAGCATCTAGCAGAGTCAATCTCAACCATTACAGGACTACCTCTAATAGGCACAGGGAGCAAGCTAGTGAACCTGTGTATGCCCACACTATACGAGAGTATAGATAGTCTGATTATGCCTTCCAGCTCCCCTGAAGCCTGTGGGCTGCCTTATATGGAAGCCGCAGCGGCAGGTAGGCTCCCTATCAGCAGTTCTGTTGGAATCATTGACCATCTAGGTAAGCCTGCTGGTCTAGTTCTACGAATGGATGAAGAGTCTTTTGTAGAGCAAGCTGTATTCCAAATCAATGAACTGGTTGCCTCCCCCAAGAGGTTCCGCTCATTATGTGTAGAAGCCCAAGACTTCGCACGTCATTATTATGATTGGTCTGCCGTTATTGGTAGATGGATCGTTGTTTTAACTAAACTTGATAACCAACTTTGATATGTCTTTTTCATTCAACCATCTAGGAAACTACGGGCATTTGGGAAACCAGATGTTTCAATATGCTGCCCTAGTGGGTCTATCTATTAAGCACAATAGACCTTTTTGTATTCCACACGAAGGTGTATTTGGGAAGCACTATTACCAAGAGCTCCGTAGTAATATCTACGATGCTTTTGAGATCAATCCAATCAAGGGTATTAGTTCTTATCCAACAGTAAATGAACCAAGCTTTGAGTTTAGTCAGGCTTTCTTTGAGAATCCACCACCACAAAATATAAATCTGTTAGGTTTTTATCAGAGTGAGAAGTGGTTTGCTCACGCATCATCTTTTATTCGTAAGGAGTTTACGTTTAAACAACAATATAGAGAGATTGCCGAGGAGATGCGTAAGCATTTGAGTGGTGATATAGTATCACTTCACGTAAGAAGGACAGACTACATTAGTAATCCAAACCATGATTGTGTTGGTTTGGATTACTATGAAGAAGCATTGAAGCTTGTCCCAGAAGAATGTAAAGTAATCATCTTCACTGACGATCCAGAGTGGGCAAAGGCACAGGAACTATTCCCAGATGATAGGTTCTTTGTATCAGAAACTAATTGCCCCTACACCGATATGTGCCTAATGACTTTATGTGATTATCATATTGTCGCTAATAGTAGTTACAGCTGGTGGGGTGCCTGGTTGTCTAATAGCAAAAAAGTAATCAGCCCTAAGAGATGGTTTGGTCCTGGGCTAAACCATAATACAAAGGACATTTATTGTGATGGATGGGTTATAGTATGATTGTTGCCGTTGATTATGCTCTCCTCCTAGGTGAGATGGAGGGTGTCTATGCTAAACTAAAGCAGCTAGGAACCCCCGAGGAACTAGATTATGTTGAGGCTATGAAGAAGAAGTACTACAAAGAGTACTTTGCACTCCTCAAAAAAGAAAGGGCTGCCGAAGAGGCTTGACCCAATTACCAAGACCTGTTATACTAAACAGGTCACCAAGCCTCAGTAGCTCAGTGGAATAGAGCCACGCACTTCTAATGCGTTGGGCGCTGGTTCGAGTCCAGCCTGAGGCGT
>CESF01043357.1_pt1 | contig 20016 bp, 20 predicted proteins | sample 356331 | NCBI WGS metagenome assembly CESF01 (sample SAMEA2621779, study PRJEB7988) | marine metagenome | biome: marine biome (ENVO:00000447); feature: surface water layer (ENVO:00002042); material: "saline water (ENVO:00002010), including plankton (ENVO:xxxxxxxx)" | depth 5 m
AGCGCATCATGAAAACCCATAATACCCAATCCAATTGGCCTATGCTTCATATTGGACGTTTCGGCTGCCTTTACTGCATAAAAGTTTATATCTATGACGTTATCTAGCATTCTTATAGCAGTATTTATTGTTTTTTCTAGCTTCTCCTCATCCATCTTTCCGTCTTTGATGTGGTGGGTTAGATTTACTGATCCTAAGTTACATACAGCTATTTCGTCTTGACTTGTATTTAGAGTTATCTCTGTACACAGATTAGAGGAATGAACCACACCTGTGTGTTGTTGTGGAGATCTCAGATTACATACATCTTTGAAAGTTATCCATGGATGACCCGTTTCGAATACCATTGACAGCATTTTCTTCCATAGATCTTTCGCTTCTACTTCTTTGAAGAATTCTATCTCCCCTGTCTTGGTTTGCGCTTCATATTCTTCATACCTTTTTTCAAACTCTAGCCCATAGAGGTCGTGCAGATCAGGTGTATCACTTGGTGTGAATAGTGTCCATTTCTTATCTTCAGATACTCGTTTTAGAAATAGATCAGGCACCCAATTAGCAGTATTCATATCATGAGTTCTTCTTCTATCATCTCCTGTATTTTTTCTTAGCTCCACAAATTCTTCTATATCAACGTGCCAGGTTTCTAGATAAGAACAAACTGCTCCTTTTCTTTTCCCGCCTTGGTTTACTGCCACTGCAGTGTCATTAACTACCTTTAGAAATGGCACAACACCTTGCGATTTTCCATTTGTTCCTTTTATCTGTGACCCTAATCCTCTTACTGGTGTCCAGTCGTTTCCTAATCCCCCAGCCCATTTTGAGAGCATTGCATTATCTTGTATCGCTCCGTATATACCATGTAGATCATCAGGTACAGTTGTAAGGTAACAAGATGATAATTGAGAGTGTTTTGTTCCTGAATTAAAGAGAGTTGGTGTAGAACTCATGTAGTCAAAACTTGATAGTAGATTATAGAATTCGATGGCTTTTTCTTCTCTTTTTTCTTCCCTAAGAGCAAGACCCATTGAAACCCTCATAAAAAAGACTTGAGGTAACTCATATCTTATTTCTGTATCGTGGATGAAATATCGATCATATAGTGTTTGCAATCCAAGATAGGTAAAATCCATATCTCTGGAGGAGTCTATTGCTTTACCTAATTTTTCTATATCCATCTCAAGTAATTCAGGATTTAGAATTTCATTTTCCACTCCTTTAGTTAAGAAACTTCTTAAAGCTTGAGGGTAGAGGGCTTTCATTTCTTGTTGTGTTGCTTGTTTCTGTAGTCCTAAATATGTAAGGGCTTCAGTTCTTATGTTATCGAGCAATATCCTGGCCGTTACGTAAGTATAATTTGGTTCCTGCTCCACCAGAGTTCTTGAGGTCATTACGAGCGATGTCCTAGCATCTTCTTCGGTTACTCCGTCATAAAGGTTCTTATTTGCTTCATCTATTATTTGTTGAGCGTTCGTTCCCTCTAATCCTTCACACGCTTCTGTCACCATTATTTCTAGATGTTTTGTGTCTTGAGTGTCCTCATCTCCATTTTCTAGAGTTACCCTTATTCCTTCTTTCTCCTCTTTTTGTGGCTCTTCTTTCTGCCTTAGTTGTTTCCTTTCTTCTCGGTATAGAACATAAGTCCTAGCTACTTTTTGTTCACCTGATCTCATTAATTCCAGTTCTACTTGGTCTTGTATTTCCTCTATATGTAGTGTCCCTCCAGAGGGCATTCTCCTTGTGAATGTTGTAGTAACTGAGTTTGCCAATTGATTTACTTCGTTGTGTATTCTTGTTGAGGCAGCAGCTGCTCCTCCCTCTACAGCCAGAAAAGCTTTCGTTATCGCTATGGCTATTTTTTCTGCATCATAAGAAACTACAGAGCCATTACGTTTTATGACTCTCATTTGCCCTGGTGCTATGGCTGGTTTCGGTTGTTCTTGTTCTATTTGTGTCGTTTTTTGCTTATTTTCTTCTTTTTGTGTGGTTGATTCCATTTTTCCTTCCCTTTTCGTTTTTCTTCCTTTTTTGAAGATATCCCTATATGTAGTGTCCTTTTTTCTCTATAGACACAAGATACTGTGTTTTGAATAAAAACACAATACTATAAACATACAATTTTTCTGTTAATTTGTTGTGGATAAGTTTTTAGTAACTTAGTTTTTTGTATACTGTTATAAAAGGGCAATTATGAACGATAAAATTATTTCAATAGATCAAGGCACTTCGAGCACTCGTTCTGTTTTGTACGATAAGAATGGACAGTTTATTGACGCAGTTCAGGAAGAATTTGAACAAATTTTTCCTGACGATGGTTGGGTAGAACATAATCCCGAAAAGATATGGAACTCTGTATTGAACACATTATCCGCTCTGGTAAAAAATAATAATGTAGAAAGTAGTGATATTGCTTCGATTGGAATAACTAACCAAAGAGAAACTACAGTTATCTGGAATAAAAAAACTGGTATACCTATTTACAATGCTATTGTCTGGCAAGATAGAAGGACAGCTAATTATTGCGAAAGATTAAGATCTCAAGAAGGGCTTATTCATAAAAAAACGGGGCTCGCTGTTGATCCTTATTTCTCTGCTACAAAAATTAGATGGTTACTTGAAAATATTGATGGTGCAAGAGAAGAAGCTAAAAAGGGAGATTTGTTGTTTGGCACTATAGATACTTTTTTAATTTGGAAGCTTACTGAGGGAAAGAGTCACAAAACAGATATTACCAATGCTTCGAGAACTATGCTCTTTAATATAGAGGAAGAGAAATGGGATCATGAGCTTTTAGATTTATTTGAAATACCTTCTAATATTCTCCCCGAAGTTTGTGAAAATGTTTCTGATTTCGGTTCTACAAAAATTTTAGGTGGACCTATAAATATAGGTGGAGTTGCAGGAGATCAGCAAGCAGCCTTAATTGGTCAGTGCTGTTTTAGTGTAGGTGAGGTTAAGAGTACTTACGGAACTGGCTGTTTTATGATTGTGAATACCGGTGAAGAGGCTATTTATTCAAAGAATAAACTTCTTACAACCATTGGGTACAAAATAAACGGAAAAATAAATTATGCCTTAGAGGGAAGTATATTTGTTGCAGGATCAGCTATTCAATGGCTAAGAGATGGTTTGGGAATGTTCGAAGATTCTTCAGAAACTGAAGCACTATCCATGAAGGCTTCCCAGAAATCTAAGGTCCTTGTTGTGCCTGCTTTGACTGGACTTGGTGCACCTTATTGGGATGCAGAGGCAAGAGGTGCCATATTTGGTTTAACAAGAGATACTGGAAAGGAGGAAATAACTAAAGCAACTTTAGAATCTGTGGTCTTTCAGTCAAAAGACCTTTTGGAAGCAATGAAAAAGGATAAAGCTTCTTTTCAAAAATTAATGATTGACGGAGGCATGGTTGCTAATGATTGGTTCTGTCAAAAACTAAGTAATATCTTAGAGGTGGATGTTGCAAGGCCAAAAATTATTGAAACTACTGCGTTGGGAGCCGCCTTCTTAGCAGGAGTAAGTGCAGGAGTTTTTGAAGATCTAGATTCCTTAAGAGAGATAAAAGAAGTAGATAAAACTTTTTCTCCAATAGAAGACGAGAATAGATATTTAGAGTGGAAAGAAGCCGTAGAAAAGGTTTTGACTTAGCCTATGAGCTCAACAAGCAGGGCTTTCTGCGCATGTAGTCTGTTCTCTGCTTGTCTAAAAACTCTACTCCTTGAATCAGTAAGAAGATTCTCAGATATTTCTTGGCCCCTAATAGCAGGAAGACAATGCAAGAATATTGCATCAGATTTTGCTTTATCGAGTATATCCTCATTAACTTGATAGTCCTTAAAGGCCTGTTCTCTTTTAGAGGCATCATTTTCATCGCCCATAGAAACCCATACATCTGTGGTAACTAAATCACTATCCTCAACTGCCTCTTGCATTGAGGTTGTAAGATTAACATTATTAAAATCAAGAGAATCTCCTGGACTAAATTCTTTAGGACAAGCTACCCAAAATTCAAAATCTAATAAATCGGCTGCTTGAGCATAGCTATAGCAGACGTTATTGAAATCTCCACACCATGCTATTTTTTTTCCTTTAATAGAGCCCTTTTCTTCATAGTATGTAAGTAGATCAGCAAGAATCTGACAAGGATGAGATTTATTACTTAGTCCATTTATGACTGGTACAGAGGAATGATTAGAGAAATCAAGTTGTGTCTGGTGTTCAATGGTTCTCAGAACTAATCCATCTACCATTGAGCTTATTACTTTAGAGGTATCCTCAATTATTTCCCCACGCCCAAGCTGTAAATCTTGAATGGAGAGGAAACTGGCTTTTCCACCAAGCTGAGTCATTCCCACCTCGAAAGAGATCCTCGTCCTGGTTGACGACTTTTCAAATATAAGCCCTAAAAATTTTCCCTGAAGAATATTAGAAATCTTGCTTTCGCCCTTGAGATCAAGGGCTTTATCGATGAGATTTTCTAATTCATTTGAGTTTAGGTCATTTATGTCTAGGAAATGTGATTTCATAAGTCTAAAAAATTCAAGAATATAGATTATCGTACATTTAGGCAATTAATGGTAAGCTTCTTTACTTCCTAAAAACTCCCATAAAAAATGAAAAAATTTACAGTAAGACCCTACAGCAGCATAGCTAAAATAGGACTAGAAAAATTAGATGGAACTTCCTGCAGCTTGAATGAAGAAACTACAAGTCCTGACGGGATATTGGTAAGAAGTACCAAGCTAGATTCAAGTCACCTTACAGAGAATCTAAAGGCTATCTCAAGAGCAGGTGCGGGTGTTAATAACATACCTGTTAATTCTTGCACTGAGAAGGGTATTGTTGTCTTCAATACACCAGGTGCAAATGCAAATGCTGTGAAAGAATTAGTCCTTGCAGGACTCATGCTATCTTCACGTAATGTCTATGCAAGTATTGATTTCGTTAACAAACTTTCTGATATGAAAGAAATGAATGAACTTGAACCTTTTCTAGAAAGCAACAAGAAGCAGTTCAAGGGAAATGAACTTGCTGGCTCGACTTTGGGAGTGGTAGGTTTAGGAGCTATAGGTTCTAAGGTTGCAAGAATGGGTGTTTCTTTGGATATGAATGTCGTAGGTTTTGATCCAGCTCTGTCTGTTGAAGCTGCTTGGCGCTTACCGAGTCAAGTTTCACCTGCAAATTCTATAGAGGAACTGTTTAAGGTTAGTGACTATGTTTCCATTCATATTCCAGCCTTGCCAACGACTGAAGGAATAATTAATAAAGATCTATTTAAAGAAGCTAGCCAATTATCTCTCTTGAATTTCGCTCGACATGAGGTAGTAAATACTTTGGACGTATTAGATTTTATTGAGAAGGGAAACTTAAGAAATTTTATAACTGACTTTCCAACACCTGAACTAATAAGTAGAGCTAATAAAGAAAAGGATGTAATTTTGCTTCCACACATAGGCGCTAGTACTGCTCAAGCGGAAGAGAATTGTGCTGTAATGGCTGTTAATCAAATGACAGATTTCCTAGAAACTGGAAACATTAAGAATTCAGTAAACTTTCCTGACGTAAAACTTAAAAGGACTTCCGATCACAGAATCAGCATAATCAACAAAAATGTTCCCGCAATGATAGGGCAAATTGCTACAGCCCTAGGTGAATTAAATTTAAATATTGCTGAAATGACAAATGTCAGCAGAGATGAGGTTGCATACAACCTTATCGATATAGAAAATGAGGTTAATGAAGAATCAATTACAAAATTAAGCGAGATAGAAAACGTTATCAATGTAAGACTAATAAATTAGCCTTTTAAGCTATTGTTTCCTTTGTTAATTATTTATAAAAATTAAAAAGATTTTATAAATTTGACTGAAGAATTATAAAATTTACGCACAACCTCTTAGCGTTAAACCGATTTGTTAAAATTAAAAAAGAAATTTAGGTATTTTTAGCTATAGATTTGATCATTTTTTTTAAGTTATTGTTTTTATTATATTTTTTTAAATGTGATTGAATTTTGATCAATCCGCTCAAACTCACCTATTTTTCTAATATATTAAAAATTTTTGAAGTTATCCAAAGACTTATCCACAGGAATTGTGGATAATTCTTGAAGCAAGAAATTCATTATTTTTGGATCAAATATAAGTTATAGTTTTATTAAAAATGAGTTCAAAAATAGACCCCAATATTGATATTTCCTGGTTAAAACAGCTTTCTGCAGAGCTAAAAAAAAGTTATCTAGATGAATTGTGGAATTTCTTAATTAAAGAAAGATTAAAGAATAAAATTATTTATCCAACTGAAGAAAATATTTTCTCTTCATTGAAATTAACTCCTCTCAATAAGACCAAGGTTGTAATTTTTGGTCAAGATCCCTACCACGGACCAGGACAAGCCAATGGCCTTGCTTTTTCAGTTAATAAAGGAGTTTCTTTACCACCTTCACTTAATAATATTTTTAAAGAGGTTAGTGATGACCTTAACGGACCTCCACCAAAAGATGGAGACCTGACATTTTGGGCAAAGCAGGGAGTTCTACTTTTGAATTCGGTGTTAACTGTTGAAGATAGTCATCCCGATTCTCACGCGGGACGTGGTTGGGAAGAGTTTACGGACAGGATCATAGAAATTCTCAATCAAAAAAAAAATATTGTTTTCCTTTTATGGGGAGCTAAGGCCCAAAGAAAAGGTTTAATGATTGACCAAAACAGGCATATGGTTCTTTGTGCACCTCATCCTTCACCTTTGTCTGCCTATAAAGGTTTTTTTGGATGCAAACATTTTTCAAAAACCAATCAATATCTTCAAGCGAAAGGTAAAAAGCCCATAAGTTGGACTAACTGATATATCAAAGACTATATTTCAAATTCTTGATTTTCAAAATTCTTATTCATTGATAAAAGATTATAAAATGATTCACCATGTTGAATGGAAGAGAGAATTATCCCTATAGCAGTTTTATTAGGGTCATATACCTTGGAATAATCTTCTAGATAAGTAGAGGAAGTCTTAACAAGTAGCGAAGGTAATTTTTTGGCTCTATAGTGCATACGAGCTACTATTTCTTGTCCTGTATAGCATCCTTTTTCAAAATCTACTCTTGAAGACAGGTGATAGCCAAGTTCATGAGGTGTAAACATACCAATGGATTTCGAAGAGATTTCAAAATTTTTATTTTGAATATCATCAATGAACCATTCTTCTATCTGAACTTCATGATTATCTTCAAATAAATCTTCTTTAGTTACTAGAATATGATGCTTCTTTTTCAAGAAGTGGATTCTCCAAAATGAGTCATATAGTTGATAGGATTTTTCTAAGTCAGTTTGAGGGTAATATTCGACCAAATATTCTTCGTGAATACCGTAAAACTTAAAATTTTCATTTAACTTTATTTCAACCTCATAGAACGGTTGATACTTCATAAGAATCTCTTTAGTTTTCTGTAAAACACTTTTATCACCTATTAAAAGATAACCCTCTGATGAAGTATTCTTAATGACAGTAAATGAACTTACAACTCTTCCTTTGATGTCGCAAATTGCTCCGATTTCTGCATTGTTAATTGTTACTTTATTCACATCAGAGGTAATCTGACCTTGAAGAAGTTGAAATGACCCTTCACCATTCAATTCAAGTATGCTCAAATGCTCAAGATTAATAAGACGTTTTTTACTCACGCAACTATTATAAAGGAATAACTTTGAATGAATTAGAGAAAAAAATATTGTGGCAATGCAGGCGAGGACTTTGGGAATTAGATGCTATTTTTATCCCTTTCGTAGAAAATAATTTTGCAGAACTTTCTAACGAAGAGATAGACTCATTTAGAGAATTACTTTCTTTTGAAGATATAGATATCTTTGATATTTTGGTTAATAAAAAGCCATTTGAGGATACAACTCTTAAGGGTATAGTTCATAAGATTATTACTTACCATGAATCAAGAATTGGAGACAATGCTTGATCTTAATAGCCGACTTAGGAGCAACTAACGCAAGATTTTGTATGACTGATGACGGTACTTCTTATTTTCATCAAGCAAAATATCCAATTAATAATTTCGATTCTTTAGAAGATCTTTTGAGCCTCTATTTTTCTGAACATAAAGTCACCAATCCCCAGAAAGCAGTCATCGGAGTGGCCGCTCCAATAACAGAAGATTCAATATCTTTTATAAATATTGACTTAGAATTCAGCAAACAAAAGTTGAAGAAAAATTTTTTCCCTAAAGGATTGATAGTAGTTAATGATCTTGAACTACAAGCGCATGCTCTTCTTGACTTAGACCAAAGGCACTTGAGTTATATTGGGGAGCTAAGGGCTAAGTCAGGCCCAAAGATTCTTATTTCTCCAGGAACAGGCCTTGGTCTTGCTGGAATTATAGGTGATAAAGTGATATCCACAGAGGCAGGACATATTAATATTTCTACTGCAATCACGAATGATAATCTTGCAGTTATCATAAATGAATTCATGATAAAGGAGGGTAGGGCGCCAACTTATGAGGATTTCTTATCTGGAAAGGGAATATCTCGTTTCTATACTTTTTTCTCTAATGATAAAAAGTTAAAACTTACTAACGAAGAAATTCTTGCCAAAAGAAATGATTCTTCTGCACTACAAGCAATTAACTTATTAAATTATCTTCTGGCTTCATATTTGCGTTATGTAACTCTTGTTTGGGGTGCAACGGGAGGTGTATTTTTGTCAGGTTCAATAATAAATTCACTAGTTCTGACCGAAGATTATCAAGATTTCAGAGATGTATTTGAAAGTAGCGATACAATGAGGATTGTTTTGGAATCAGCTCCTATTGCAATCGTTCGGGATGAGGAAATAGGTTTTCTTGGAGGCATGGAGATAGCTAAAAAACTGCTAAATTGAAGAACTTTTATTCAATGTGGCTGTCTATGAGACTGTGGAAAGAAAGAAAAATTCAAATAAAGACATAGATCTTGCTTTGGTTCGAAGAGTCAAAGCTGGAGATTACCGTGCTTTTGACTTATTGGTGATTAAATATCAATCGAGGCTTGTTTCTACAGCCCTTAAATTTTCAAAAGATCTTCAAATAGCAGAAGATATTGTGCAAGATTCTTTTATAAAGGCATTTAAATCAATTAATTCTTTTAGAGAGGATAGTACTTTTTATACCTGGGTTTATAGGATTACAGTGAATACGGCTAAAAATTTTTTGGTCTCAAAAAAAAGAAAAGGTGAATTACTTGCAACAGATCTATCAGATGATGGATCTTTCGACATAGATTCATTAGAAACAGATACTCCTGATGGAATACTTAAAGCAAATGAACTAAAAGAAATTTTGTTTGATAGTTTAAATGGGCTTGGCGAGGAAACTAAAACTGCATTAACTCTTCGAGAATTCGAAGGATTAAGTTATGAACAAATTTCTGAAATAGTTAACTGCCCAGTAGGCACTGTTAGATCGAGAATTTTTCGAGGAAGAGAAGTTTTAGAAGAAACGATTAAGAAATACAAGCAAGAGATTCATCCCAACAAAACACAAATGAAATCATGAAAGGAAATGTAATTATGAAAGAAAAGATATCTGCTTTGGCCGATGGAGAACTTTCGGAGTTCGAAACAAGACGAGTACTTGAAGAAATTTCATCTAATCCTGAGTACAGAGAATTTTGGCGCAATATTCAATTGTCTAAAGAAACTTTTAATGAAGATGATGTAATGATTAATACTAGGGATTTATCAGAATTTTTAAAGATAAAGTTAAACAAAACCAAACCAAAAGCAACGAAAGGTGAGTCTAAATCTCTCTATCTTCAGAAAAAGTACCTAGCAGCATCTTTTGTTGGCTTCTTTGCTGTAATGACCTACTCACTTTTTCCTCAACCAGAATTATCTTTTTATGATCAAGCATCGGAAAAACTACTTACAGCAATAGAGAGCCCTGAAGCCATCGAAGTTTTGAATGGAGCTGTATCTGGATTAAATGTTAAACTTCAGAACTTAGAAAGTAATTCCAAAGGGACCTTGGCTAGCTATATATCCCATGATTCTGGACAAACTTTCAAAGTAAGTTTGTATCCTATTGAAGAAATAAATAAAATAGGGATCATAGAGGCATCAAAAATATCTTATATAAGATCTGAAGATGGTGTTTATGTGATTTCTATTAGCGGAGATTTAGCTCTAGAAAAGAAAAATCAAATTCTTCAAAGAGCAAATTTTTTGCTCACTAAATAAAAAATATATGACCAATTACAAAATCATTTTTGCACTTATCGTTATGTCCTTTTATGGATATGCTCAATCTAGAGACCTCCCAAACTTTTCTGATTTAGCAGAAGAAGCCTCACCAGGAGTAGTAAATATAACAAGCTCCAAAACAGTAAATAATAGAAATTCTTATGGTAGAGGATTTGGAGATCCTAGATACGATGAATTCTTTGAAAGGTTTTTTGGTCAGCAACCTAGACCGTCCACACCCAGAGAAAATTCAAGACCAGTAGTATCTACAGGTTCCGGTTTCTTTATTTCAGATGATGGATTCTTGCTGACTAATAATCATGTAGTGGAAGATGCAGATGAGATTACAGTAAGTCTGGGAGACAGAAGAGAGTTTAAGGCTGAAGTTATAGGGACTGACGAGAGATCAGATGTTGCATTATTAAAAATTGATGCAGAAAACCTACCATTTCTTAAAATAGGAAAATCTAAACAATTAAAGGTCGGTGAGTGGGTTGTGGCAATAGGGTCACCGTTTCAGTTGAGGTTCTCAGTTACCTCTGGAATTGTAAGTGCAAAAGGTAGAAGTATACCTAATGGCTCTGATTCTACTTATGTCCCTTTCATACAAACTGATGTTGCTATAAATCCTGGAAATTCAGGCGGTCCTCTATTCAATTTAGAAGGAGAGGTTATAGGAATTAATTCTCAGATTTATACTAGATCTGGCGGTTATATGGGCGTATCGTTTGCAATACCTATAGATTACGCCATGGATGTGGCTGATCAATTAAAAGAAAATGGTTATGTAGCAAGAGGGTGGTTGGGAGTAAGCATCCAAGAAATTAATAGTCAGCTTGCTGAGGCTCTGGATATGGATGTGCCAAAAGGAGCTTTAATCTCACAGATTATAGAGGGTAGCCCTGCTGAGAAATCAGGTTTAGAAGAAGAGGATGTCATATTATTCTTCGATGGAGAGGAGATTTTTTATTCATCAGATCTGCCCCTAACAGTCGGATCGATTAGGCCCGGATCTGAAGTCAATGCGATGGTACTTCGTGATGGTAAAAATAAAACGATTCAAGTAACTGTCGGAGAACTTCCGAAAGATCCCTCAATAGCATTTAACGATACCAATAAGAATGCACTCGGCATAACAGTAGAAAACCAAAATGACGAAGATCAAAAGCCTTTTGTGAAAGGCGTGAGAGTTACATCGGTCGATCCAGAAGGGATAGCATATACTTCTGGAATAAGGCGTGGGGACGTCATTTATGCACTTGCAAGGACAAGAATAAATAATGTGAGTGAATTTCGCGATGTTCTTTCTAAACTTGATATGGAAAGAAATACAACAATTGGTGTCTCTAGGAACGGAAATAAGAGAATTCTCAGTCTAAATTTGTCAAAATAGTAACTCTAGCTGATTTACAGCAGAGCTACACTTAATGAAAATTAGAAATTTCTCCATAATTGCCCATATTGATCATGGGAAATCCACTTTAGCAGATAGGATAATTGAACTTTGTGGAGGCTTATCTGATCGAGAAATGACCTCTCAGGTTTTAGATACTTTAGAACTAGAGCAGGAAAGAGGAATTACCATCAAATCTCAAACAGTAAATCTTAAATATAAAGCTGATGACGGAGAGATATATCAGTTTAATCTTATAGATACTCCTGGTCATGTTGATTTTGCCTATGAAGTGTCTAGATCGTTATCTGCTTGTGAAGGTGCGATACTTCTTGTCGATGCTTCACAAGGAGTAGAGGCACAGACTTTATCAACATGCTATAACGCTGTAGAAGAGGGACTTACGATAATCCCTGTTTTAAATAAAATAGATTTAGACCAGTCGGATCCTGAAAGAATAAAGAAAGAAATAGAAGAGATAATTGGTGTAGATGCTTCTGAAGCTCCTGCAATAAGTGCTAAGAATGGCACTGGAATAAAAGAGGTTTTAGAGCAGATTGTCCGTTTAGTACCACCACCTAACGTTGAAATTGATGAACCACTTCAAGCATCAATCATAGACTCATGGTTCGATAATTACTTAGGTGTTGTTTCCCTTGTAAGAGTAGTAAAAGGAAAAATTTCAAAGGGAGATAAAATTGAAATTTTTTCTAAGAAGGAAACACATACAGTAGATAAAATAGGAGTGTATACACCCAAGATTGAAGATCTCAATGAGCTACACTCCGGTCAGGTGGGCTTCATATGTGCAAGTATTAAAGAAATACGAGGAGCACCTGTTGGAGATACTATAATTAAAGCGAACTCAGGAACACCTAATCTAGAAGGTTTTCAAGAAGTTAATCCTCAGGTATATGCGGCATTGTTTCCTCAGAGCTCAGATGATTTTGAAGCCTTTAGAGAGGCTCTTGAGAAATTATGTTTAAACGATGCTTCTTTACAATATGAACCTGAACATTCAGAAGCACTGGGTGCAGGGTTTAGATGTGGTTTTTTAGGAACATTGCATATGGAGATAATTTCCGAAAGACTGAATAGGGAATATGGGATGGACCTCATTGCTACTGCTCCAACTGTAGCTTACGAGGTTATTTCTACGGATGATAAAGTCAGGAGAGTAGAAAATCCAAGTGCTTTACCGGAAACTTCAAAAATCAAAACTATTTTAGAGCCTATAGCAAGAGCAAATATTCTAGTTCCAGATACCTACATAGGGTCAGTGATGAAGCTTTGCAATGATAGGAGAGGTAAGCAAATAAATTTAAGATATGTGGGAGGTCAAGCTGAGCTAATTTATGATCTTCCTTTAAGTGAGATAGTTGTAGATTTTTTTGATCGTTTAAAATCAGTAAGCAGAGGTTATGCATCTCTAGATTATTCTTTAGATCGTTACGAAGAATCAGATGTAATTAAATTAGATGTACTACTGAACGGAGATAAAGTTGATGCACTTGCTTATATGGCTCATCGCTCGGTCGCAAACACAAAAGGCATACAATTTACTGAGGCCCTCAAAGAAGTGATTCCTAGACAGCAGTTCGATGTAGCAATCCAAGCAGCAATTGGGGCTAAAATAATCTCAAGACAGACAGTCAAAGCTTATAGAAAAGATGTTACTGCCAAATTGTATGGTGGTGATGTCACAAGAAAAATGAAACTTCAGAAAAAGCAGAAAGCGGGTAAAAAAAGGATGAAGAATATAGGTAGAGTTGAAGTTCCACAAGATGCATTTCTATCAGTCTTAAAGGTCAAAGACTAGTTGCTATGGATACCGGAATAGCCCTTGCATTACTAATCGAAATCGTAGGATACCTTCTCTGGATTAGATTTTCTAAGAGCGGACAATCAAGATATAAGGATATTGTAAGTGCAACAATGTTTATTGTGGCCTTATTGATACTTTATCGTATTTTTACGCTCAATATAGACTTCGGGCTGGTATTGGCTATAGCGTCTCTTTTATCAGCAATTTCTTGGGCCATAGGAAAGTTCTTAAATCTTGATGAACTTAAAACTGAAAGTAGGTCTTATTTCTTTATTCTTATCATTATTACTTGTATAAGGTCTTTTGCTTACGAGCCTTATCAAATTCCATCTAGATCAATGGTTCCAGGTCTTCAAATAGGCGATTTTGTTCTTGTTAACAAGCACGCTTACGGTTTTAAATTTCCTGGAACTAATTATCTGATCGGAAAATTTAATCCACCAGAAAGAAACGATGTTGCGGTATTTATACCACCACATACTCTTTGTGAGGTTCAACCCACTGAAGCTAGACCAGACCTCGCAAACTTATCGGCCGCAGAAAGTCAGCTTTTCCTGAACCGCTTCTTAAGTCTTCAATCAAGTCGATGCGTACCTATGGGAATCAAGTATGTTAAGAGAATAATTGGAATCCCCGGCGATACTGTTGTCATTAGAGGATATGAAATTTGGATTAATGGAAATAAATTAGATCAAAGAGAAATTTCATCTGATTCTCAACAAACTCTCCTCGAAGAGACACTAGACGAAACAGTTCATATAGTAAGAACACTTGGTTTAAGTGAATATGAACAGTATGAATGGATTGTTCCGAAAGGAAGATATCTAGCAATTGGTGATAACAGAGATAACAGTTTAGATAGCAGGGCTTGGGGTTATTTTTCAGAGGACTATCTCATTGGTAGAGCAGATTATATCTGGATGCAATGGAAATCCTTTTCTGAATTACCTTCTTTGGCAAGAAACCAAAAGATAAGATGAAGAATAGTGCTTACACAAATCTAGAATATTCATTTCAAGATGAAGAACTATTTCAATTAGCTTTAACTCATAAAAGCCTATCGTCTCATAATAATGAACGCTTAGAGTTTCTTGGAGATGCGATTTTAAATTTATATGTATCGGAAAGATTATTTAACACTTATGGAAACCTCAAAGAAGGAAAATTAACTCGATTTAAGGCAAGCATAGTTAGTAGAGAAAATCTTCATAGAGTGGCAATAAATCTTGAACTTTCAAATCATATCAAGTTGGGCAAAGGAGAGAGTTTGCAAGGTAACTCAATACTAGGTAATGTGCTAGAGGCTTTAATAGGTGCAATATTTTTAGATTCTGATTACTCTGAAACAAAGAATGTTTTGGATAATATTTTTAAAGATGATTTTCTAAAGTTAGTAGAAGAAGAGGAATTAAAAGATCCCAAATCAACATTGCAAGAATTAATACAGAAGCAATACCAATCACTTCCAATATACTCATTAAACGAACAAATATCAGATAAAAAAGAAAATCAGTTTGAAGTTACATGTTCTGTTGTCGAGGGAAATCTGGTAACTCAAGGTATAGGAAATACCAGGAAAGGAGCTGAATTAAATGCGGCAAGCAATATGCTTGAGCTTATTCAAAAGTAATGAAACGATTAAAATCTGGTTACGTCTCAATTGTTGGTAAGACAAATGCAGGAAAATCAACCTTACTAAATAATATTCTTGGCCAAAAAATAGCCATTACATCTAGAAAGCCTCAAACAACAAGACATCGATTTCAAGGCATTAAAACAAATGGGCAAAATCAAATAATATTTGTGGACACGCCCGGATTTCATTCCGGACAAAAGAGGGCACTTAATCGATATATGAACAAGGTTGCCTCTAATGCTATGAGAGGAGTAGACATAGTCCTTTATATGGTTGATAACCTTCGCTGGAGTGAAGAAGATTTAAATAGACTTAAAACAATTTCTGATGAAACTTTTGTGATTTTAGTGATTAACAAAATAGATAAATTAGAGAATAAAAATCAACTCCTGCCCTATATTGAAGAAAGAAGTAAGGAAAATTTATTCAGCAATATAATTCCTATTTCAGCGCTTAAGGGTAATGGAGTTGAGGATTTAGTTAAATCTATAAGTGAAAAATTACCATCAAGGGATCATTTGTACCCTGAAGATCAAGTAACTGATATTTCTGAAAAATTCTTAGCAAGTGAAGTAATCAGAGAAAAATGTATTACTAGGTTAGGTGATGAGCTTCCTTACAGAATAAGTGTGGGAATAGAAAATTTCTCAATAGCTAAAAAAGTTATCCATATTGATTCGATTATATATGTAGAAAAACAAAGCCAGAAAGGCATGCTTATAGGGCAATCAGGATCAAGATTGAAATCTATAGGAACAGCCTCAAGACTTGAGCTAGAGGATCTCTTGGATTCGAAAGTTATGTTGAAAATTTGGGTGAAGGTTAAGAACGGCTGGTCAGATAACGAATCAGTACTACCTTCAATGGGTTATGACATCAGTAAATAAAATTCTTTTGGAGCCTGCTTTTGTTTTACACACCAGGCCCTATCAAGAAACAAGCCTTATTGTTGAATTTTTCACACAATCCTTTGGAAGAATCAATGCCGTTGCTAAGGGTGCCAAAAGGCCAAAAAGCCCTTTACGCAGTATTCTTACTCCAGTTTCAAGATTATCAGTATCCCTCTCTGGAAAGAGTGAGTTAAAGAATCTTTCTTCTGCTGAGATATTAGATCATTACCCTCTCTCAGATGGAGCATCTTTAAATTCCATAATTTATATCAATGAACTTATTGCTAAAGCCACTGAGAAAGAGGATCCTCACGAAATTATATTTCTTAAGTACCAAAATTTTTTGGAGAATATTTCAAAAAATAATAATCTTGATAATCTTGAATTACTCCTAAGAGACTTTGAAATGACTTTATTACAAGAAATGGGCTATGGCATAGACTTAACCCGGGATGCTGAAACAAATAACAAACTCAAAGAAGATACCAATTATAGATTTGATCCAAATATAGGCTTCACCTTCATCACTGCGGGTAACAGACCTAAGATTTCTTTTTTAGGTAAGGATATTATTGATTTTTCCGAAGGCAAATTTGAAAAAAAATCTGTTAGGGCCGCCTCTAAGATTATAATGAGAACTGCTTTAGATTATCATCTAGGTAATAAATCTCTTAATATTAGAAAATACTTAACAAAGAATAATTAACATGATTAAAGGTATAGGAATAGATTCTGTAGAAAAAGACAGGGTTTCGAAAATCTTTTCTAAGTACGGAGAAAGATTTCAAAATAAAATTTTAAGCTCTAATGAGAAAAAAGAAATTATTATGAAATTAAGTAAATTGTCTAAGATTAGATACCTATCTAATAACTTTGCGGGAAAAGAGGCTTTATCTAAAGTTTTGGGATTAGGATTTTCTGAAGGTGTTTCCTTAAAGGAGATAGAAATTTTAAGAAACCCTAAAGGAAAGCCTTACATCAATCTGCTTGGCAAGACAAAAATCATAGCAAAAGATTTAGATATAAAAAATTTAGAAGTTACCATCACAGATACAAAAAACATTTCAACAGCATTCGTCATAGGAGAATAAAAATGAAAATTATACTTTTAGGTCCTCCTGGGGCTGGTAAAGGAACTCAAGCTGAATCGATTTGTCAAAGATATGATATTCCTCATATCTCAACAGGTAATATGCTGAGAGAGGCCATAGATGCTGGCACCAAACTTGGTTTAGAGGCAAAATCTTTAATGGATGCTGGAATATTAGTATCCGATGAAGTTATCGTAGGATTGGTAGAAGAAAGGATTTCTTCTCCCGATTGTTCGATGGGTTTTCTGTTTGATGGTTTCCCAAGAACAATACCACAGGCTGAAGCTTTAGTTCAAAGAGGTATAGCGATAGATGCTGTAGTTGAGATTGATGTACCTGATGATGATATTATTAACAGGATGTCTGGAAGAAGAATGCACCCCGCTTCTGGAAGAAACTATCATATTATTTTTAATCCTCCAAAAGTTGAAGGTAAGGATGATACAACTGGAGAAGACCTCATTCAAAGGGAAGACGATAAACCTGATACAGTTAGAGATAGGTTAAAAGTATATCAAGATCAAACCTCACCATTAATAGAATTTTATTCCTCTCTATCTTCTTCTGGGCCACTTAATTATATAAAAGTTTCAGGAACATCCACTCCTAAAGAGGTATCAGAAAATATCTTTCAACAATTAATAAGTTAATTGACCAATATTCTCGCCATAGAAACCTCTACTGATAATTGTTCAGTTGCAGTTTCTAATGGAGAAAAAATTTATAATTTTCACGAGTCTCTTCCAAAACAACATACCGAAAAACTTTTCGGAATTATTCATGATATTCTTGAAGAGGGGGAGCTGTCCTTTAAAGATCTTGATGCTGTGGCAGTAGGTATAGGTCCTGGATCTTATACCGGTATCAGACTTTCATGTGCTGTTTCACAAGGTATAGCCTATGCTAATGGTCTGAAAGGTCTGGCTATCCCTAGTCTTGAATTATTGGCTTTAGAAACTCATAAAAAAACATCATCAGAGTTGGTAGTTTCTATCATTGAGGCTTCCTCGGATAAAATTTATTTGGGCGAGTCTTCATTTAGTGAAGGAAATATTGAATCTAAATTTTCATTGCTTTATAAAGATTTATTTTCTGTTAAAAATTATCCATCGAGTACATCCTTTGTAGGACAGGGCTGCGGCCACTTTTTAGGTATAGAAAATGAACTTTTAGAAGAATTTCCCAAAGCATCATCTTTAATAGAAATAACTAAAATGAGAAAAAAATTTGATGCCCTTCAAGATCCTGAAACATTTTTGCCCATTTACCTGACAGATGAAGATAGCTGGCAGAAGTTAAAGTGAATTATATAGAGGCAGTTTTACTCGCAATCGTCCAAGGCCTAACTGAGTTCTTGCCTGTATCCAGTTCGGCTCATTTAATCCTGCTTTCTGATTATTTGGGGTCTAATCAAAACCTTTTTTATGATGTTTCACTTCATTTAGGAACTCTATTGGCAGTTTGTTTTTATTTTAGACAAGACTTGATTTCTATTGTGACCTCAATTGTTGAGGATAAATCATTATTTAAAAATCAGTTATCTAAAAATTTAATCATTGCTTCTATTCCTACATTATTACTAGGATTCATTCTTATAGACTTTATAGATCTTTATTTGAGAACTAGTGAAGTTATTGCTATCACCACCATAATATTTGGTCTTGTCTTATTTTTTGCAACATTAAAACCTTCTGCAAAAAAAGATTTAGACGATATCTCTTCTTTTGATGCCTTAATCATAGGTCTGTCGCAAGTATTTGCACTTATTCCCGGTACATCTAGGTCGGGTGTTACTATCTCAGCTGGTCTTTTTCTAGGTTTGGATAATAAGACTGCATCCAAATTTAGTTTTTTACTGGCCATACCTACTATTGGAGCAATTGCAGCCTATCAGCTTGTAACGGTAGATGTTGAATATCTTATTGAATACGCTCAATTTAATCTTCTAGGTATTACGATTTCTTTCTTGATTGCTTACGGAACTATTGAATTCTTCATTAAATTTATTAATAAGATAGGTTTTATGCCTTTCATTATTTATAGAATAATTCTTGGTTTGATTCTGATTTATTTTTTATTCTGATGAGCCTCTACCTCACGTTTGATTCAGTTAACCTTAAACAAAAAGCCATCAACTTATCTACCAAGCTAAATCTTAGGCTTGTTGATTTAGATAAAGATAATTCCACTAACCTCTGCGAGGATGACTATTTTCTTGTCTGTTCAGCCTCAAGAATATTCCTTCAAAGAGGTTTAAAAAAAAATACTAAACCTATCTATTCTGACTTTGATACTTGGATAAATAAATACGATGATTTGCTTCTTAGAAGGGCATTAAAGGGATTAACCAAGAATTTTTCTTGCTTAGATTTGACAGCAGGTTTTGGAAAAGATGCATTTGAAATTGCTAAATCAAAATCTTGCCAATCATTAATTCTTGTTGAGAAAGAAAAATGGGTATACGAATTATTGTTAGATGGATTAACCAATGCAACGGATTTTAAATCTAAGATATTGATAGATAAATTCCAAGTATTTAATAAAGACAATATTGAATATTTAAGAGCATGTAAAAATGTTGATCTCATTTATATAGATCCAATGTTCGCAGGTGTAGATAAATCAAAAGCAAAGAAACATATGCAAGCTTTAAGAGATTTATCCAATGCTAAAAGTAAAGATAACCTTTTAGAGGAATCTTTGAAAAAGGCTACCCAAAAAGTAATTGTTAAGCGACATAGAAATATGGAGTTTTTAGAGAGCATTCAACCTTCTCACTCCATAGAAGGAAAAGTAGTTAGATATGACGTATACAGCGTTAAATAAGCTGTTTATCTATGAATCCTGTAAACTCTTTGTCAAAAAATTGCTCGTATCCTATTTTAGCTCTTTTAGTAATTTTAGATGCTGATAGATGGTTCATTTCGTCTTCTTTAAAAAATTTTGTTCTAATCATCATGTAA
>CESF01015511.1_pt1 | contig 19894 bp, 12 predicted proteins | sample 356331 | NCBI WGS metagenome assembly CESF01 (sample SAMEA2621779, study PRJEB7988) | marine metagenome | biome: marine biome (ENVO:00000447); feature: surface water layer (ENVO:00002042); material: "saline water (ENVO:00002010), including plankton (ENVO:xxxxxxxx)" | depth 5 m
ATATTGAGAAATCTTTGCTCCTACAAATAACATGGCACTACTATTTTTACAAGTAGCCACGCACGCTCCACAGCCAATACAAGTAGCTGCATCCATTGCAAGATCTGCATTTTCTTTTGGGATAGGTGTTGCGTTTGCATCTTGTGTATTCCCGCTGGTATTCACAGAAATATATCCACCCGAATGTTGGATTCTATCAAATGCACTTCGATTAATAACAAGATCTTTAATCACTGGAAATGCATTTGCTCGAAAAGGTTCTATAAAAATAGTATCCCCGTCTTTGAAACTTCTCATATGCAGCTGACAGGTGGTTGTACCTTTCACAGGACCATGAGCTTCGCCATTTATAAACATTGAACAGCTCCCACATATTCCCTCTCTACAATCATGATCAAATGCAACTGGACGTTCACCACTATTAATCAGTTTTTGGTTCAAAACATCCATCATTTCAAGAAAAGACATGTGCTCGGATATTCCCTCTAATTGATAATCAACCATTTGCCCTTTTTCTTCTGGACTATTTTGTCTCCATACCTTAAGGTTTAAATTCATATCTTTCATGGTTACTTGTATGATCTTTGTTTTAGTTCAATATCGTAAAATTCTAATTTTTCTTTATGAAGAATGGCTTCACTTGGAACTCCGGTGTATTCCCAAGCAGAGACAAATGCATAATTTTTATCATCTCTTAGAGCTTCTCCTTTTTGCTCTCCGCTTTTTTCAACATATTCCTCTCTGAAATGTCCACCACAACTCTCGTTTCGCTCAAGTGCATCTTTGGCAAATAATTCTCCTAATTCTAGGAAGTCTGCAACTCTTCCTGCTTTTTCAAGTTCTTGATTTAGCTCATTTGCCTTACCAGGAACACTTACATTTTTCCAGAAATCTTTACGTAATTCAGCTATCTCTATTATAGCCTCTTTGAGCCCTTCCTCATTTCTAGACATACCACATTTATTCCACATTATATTACCAAGTTTTCTGTGATAATAATCTACCGAGTTTGATCCTTTATTATTTACCAAACTATCTATCCGCTCTTTAACTTGTTTTTCAGCTTCGTCAAATTCTTTGGTATGTGTTGAAATTTCTCCTGTTCTGATATCTGCTGATAAGAAACTTCCAATAGTATATGGCAAAACAAAATAACCATCTGCCAATCCTTGCATTAATGCTGAAGCACCTAATCTGTTTGCGCCGTGGTCTGAAAAGTTTGCTTCTCCAATTGCATAACATCCTGGGATAGATGTCATTAAATTGTAATCTACCCAAATACCTCCCATTGTATAATGAACTGCAGGATAAATCATCATTGGTGTTTCATACGGGTCATCTGCAACAATTTGCTTATACATATCAAATAAATTTCCGTATTTAGCTTTCACAATCGCCTTTCCAAGATCTTTAATTCTTGATTCTGAGGCATTATCTTCTCCTTTTATTGTAGCTTGTTCTTTACCGTAACGAACAATTGCAGCCGAAAAATCCAAGTAAACTGCTTCTCCTGTTGCGTTTACGCCGTGACCATCATCACATCGTTCTTTAGCAGCTCTACTAGCAACATCCCGTGGTACTAAGTTCCCAAATGCTGGATAGCGTCTTTCTAAATAATAATCTCTATCTTCTTCATTTATTTCAGTTGGTTTGAGTTTACTATCGCGAATCGCCTGAGCATCTTCTTTTCTAGCTGGAACCCATATTCTTCCATCATTTCTTAATGACTCTGACATAAGAGTAAGTTTACTTTGATAGTCCCCACTTCTTGGAATGCAAGTTGGATGTATTTGGGTATAACATGGATTAGCAAAATGGGCTCCTCTTTTATGTGCTTTCCAACCAGCAGTAACATTACTACCCATAGCATTTGTGCTTAAATAAAAAACATTGCCATAACCCCCAGTTCCCAAAACAACAGCATGTGCAGAATGTCTTTCAATTTCTCCAGTAACTAAATTTCTTGCAATAATTCCTCGAGCCTTTCCATCCACAATGACAACATCTAACATTTCATGCCGGTTGTACATTTTGATTTTACCTCGAGCAATTTGTCGATTCATAGCAGAATAGGCACCAAGCAATAATTGTTGACCTGTCTGACCTTTTGCATAAAAAGTTCTACTGACTAAAACACCTCCGAAAGATCGATTATCCAAAAGACCACCATAATCTCGAGCAAAAGGAACACCTTGAGCAACACATTGATCAATAATATTTGTAGATACTTCTGCTAATCTATGTACATTAGCTTCTCTACTTCGATAATCTCCTCCCTTTACTGTATCGTAAAACAAACGATAAGTAGAGTCACCATCTCCTTGATAATTTTTCGCAGCATTAATACCTCCTTGAGCAGCAATTGAATGGGCTCTTCGAGGTGAATCCTGATAACAGAATGCTTTCACATTATATCCTTGCTCAGCTAGTGTAGCAGCTGCACTTCCACCTGCAAGACCAGTCCCAACAACAATAACATTTATATTTCTCTTGTTTGCAGGGTTTACTAAATCAACCTTGTTTTTATAATTTATCCACTTTTCACTAATTGGACCTGCTGGTATTTTTCCGTCTAATATTGACATATAAGTCTTAATTTTTAATTAATGAGGTTGAGAATTATAATGGTATATGGCAATTATTACAAATCCCAAAGGAACAGCAATTGCAAATAAGTTCCCAAGCTTTTTTATAATTGGAGTATATTTTGAATGATTGAATCCTACAGTTTGAAATGAAGACTGAAAGCCATGAAGAAGGTGTAAGGACAGCATCATAAACGCAACAATGTAAAGAACCACTCGAATGGGTTGGTGAGCAAATTTAGAGACTAGCTCTTCATGGTATCGAAAATGATCCGATCCGTGTTTCATTCCGCTCATATCACCTTGAATATATTTAGTATTCATCTCTGGTAACCAAAAGTCATAAAAATGAATTGCCAAGAAAGCAAGTACTGCCAATCCAGAAATGATCATGTTTCTACTCATCCAAGTTGCATTAGCGTTACCCTTATATTTTGCATATTTTACATCTCGTGCTTGATTGTTCTGATACTCGAGGACCATTCCCCAAGCAAAATGAAAAACCACTGAAAATATCAATACAGGTTGAAGGACATACTGCACAACTGGGTTCGTACCCATAAAATGCGAAACTTTATTGAAAACATCTGCATTAACAACGGATAAAAGATTTATACTTAAATGCTGAAGTAAAAAGAACATCAAAAAAAATCCAGTAAGAGCCATTAGAACTTTTTTACCTATACTTGAAAATTTCTGTTTTTTAGATAGCATATTTATCATTTAAAACAACAAATTTAACATTGTGTTCGGTAAGGCACTAAACTTTATTTTGATATTAAACCAGTTCTAAGTAAAATTTGCTAAAATGTATAAAATAATACGAAGTTTCTTTTTTTTAATTTCAGCTGAAAAAGCTCATTATATTACAATGTTTATTTTTAAATACATAAGTAAGTTACCTTTTGTTTATAACATGTTTCAATTTGAGGATAACCCTGTAAAGGTTGACGGTATTACTTACAAAAATACAATTGGACTTGCAGCAGGATTTGATAAAGACGGAAAGTTTTTAGATGAACTTTATATGCTGAACTTTGGATTTGTAGAAATTGGAACAGTAACCCCAAAACCTCAAAGTGGAAATCCAAAACCGCGGTTATTTAGATTGAAAAAAGATAGAGCTCTACTGAATCGAATGGGATTCAATAATGAAGGACTAAAAGCAGTGAAACATCGCTTAAAATTATTCAGAAAAAAAGAACGCGATTGCTCTATGAAAATTGGCATAAACATTGGTAAAAATAAAACTACTACAAACGAAAATGCAGTCGATGATTATGTTAAATGTTATGAGGAATTGTACGAACTAGCTGATTTTTTCATTGTTAACGTTAGTTCTCCAAATACCCCTAACTTACGTGAGTTACAAAGTAAAGATGAACTTCTAAAAATACTGAATGCTTTGTTATCTATTCGATTAACTCAAGATGATTGGAAACCATTATATTTAAAGATAGCGCCGGATCTCAGCATATCACAACTGGACGAAATCGTAGCCTTGCAGAAAGAAATATCTTTCGAGGGCATTGTTGCTACTAACACCACAATCAATCGAACTCTCCTAAAAAATAGCAATCCCAAAATTGTTACTGAACTAGGAAATGGCGGGATCAGTGGCCACATATTACTGGAATCATCCAACCAAATAGTTCGACATATCAGAGATAAATCTGACATGACCATTATTGGTGTAGGTGGTATCGAAAATGTATCTTCTGCTAAATCAAAACTAGAAGCTGGAGCAAACTTACTAGAAATTTATACTGGATTTATTTATTCAGGTCCAGGGTTAATTAAGAAAATTGGAACATTAAATTAATGCTATTTTTCCTTTAGCTTATTACCCTTTCTTCGTTGTCTTTCTGTCACACCTGTATATCTTCTTGGATATTTCTCAATATCCTTAAGTAAATTATCTAATTGATTAACTGTTGAGTTAAGATTAACATACAACGAATCATCATACACCAACATACCTAAAGATCCATCTTTATTATTGATAGCTTTAGTTGTCTTAAACAGCTCTTTAGATAATATTTTTATGCTGTTAGCCAATTGATCAAACTCAACTTTATTGAGATCCTTTGATGTTTTATTTAGATCTAAGAGAATTGTGTCAATTTTAGGATTTAAACCCCTCAATCCTTCTGTTACTTGTTCTACGTTGTTAAGAATATTCGCAATTTGAATATTTTTACCATCTAGCAGCTTATTTAATTTATCTGCGGTTTCTTTAAATGACCTAAGGGCGAGTGAAGCATCTTTTAAAGTACCTCTTAAATCAACACCTGAAATCGCAGTATCTACATTACCAAGCACAGAATTTACACTTTTTGTTATTGGTGTTAGTACATCACTAACTGCTTGCGCTATACCCTGATCTTGTTGTGCAATAAAAAAATCACCACTAATAGCTACCTCTTTACTATCACCAAAAATGATTTCAATAGCCTTACTACCAATCATGTCGTTATTAACTATCTTCATGATTGAATTTTTAGGGATTTTAATATCTTGAGGCAAAATAATACCAACAATAAGTTCCAAGGTCTCATTATTCATCTTAACGGAGCTCACACTTCCAACTTTGTAACCATTTACTAAAACAGGATTTGATTTAAATAAACCTTCAATTTTTTTGTACTTACCATAGTACTCATTGCTAGAAGTAAAAATATCTTTACCTTTAATGAAATTATATCCTACAGCTAAAATAATAATAGCAATTGCAGTTAAAACGCCAACTTTGGTTTCTTTTGATATTTTCATGATATCTTGTACGTAACTTATTGTTTAAAAAGACAACAATTATTAGTCCAAATATAATGAGAACTTTAACCTAATAAATATTATGCTAATGTTGATAATGTCCTTTAATGTAGTTTTTCTCGTTCATTATGGTCCAATTTTTCATCCAAAGTATAAAAATCTAATAATGAGCGTTCTGATATTACATTTTCCTAAAACCCAATAATATTTGAGTATGTCTTAATTTCTATATACAATAGCTTAATAGAAAATAATCTTGTTTAATAAAATTGTTGGTTTGAACGATTATTGCAGTAAGTAATAACTTTTATTGATTCACAATAAGTACATATCTGGTTTTAGGTCATTGATTAGAAAAATACACCAAGTTAATCGAGTGCTTTTGATATTTGGTAATATTTTGATAGGTCAATTTGTTTTTTCTCAAAATAATGATACCACTTTAACCAATATCGTTCAACAAGATTCAATTTCAAAAGATTCAATTTTATTTTCTGTATTAGACCACAAATCAGATATTGAAGACAAAGTAAAATATGACGCTCAAGACTCTACCATTCTTGACTTAAAAGCTCAAAAAGCCTACCTTTATGGTAAAGCTCAAATTATTTTTCAAAATATTAAACTTAATGCTGATTTCATTGCAATTGATTTTCGTTCTATGGACGTATTTGCTACTGGAATTGTGGACGATTCCACTCATAATTATATTGGTAGACCTACTTTTGATGATAATGGAAAAATCTATGAAGCTGATACCATGAAATACAACTTTGAAACCAAAAAAGGAATTTCGTTTGGTGTATTAACCACGGAAAAAGACGGCTATATTCATGGTAAACGAGTTTTGAGAGACAGTCAAGAAAACATTTACGTTAAAGATGCACAGTTCACAACTTGTAATTTGCCTGATCCTCATTTCTACATTAAAGCCGATAAAATTAAAGTGATCCCAGGTAAACAAATAATTACTGGACCTGCTAACTTGGTTATAGCAGGTATTAATACCCCTATTGTAGTACCATTTGGATTTTTTCCTATACCTAAAAAAAGAAAACATGGGATACTCTTCCCAAATTTTGGACAATCTCAAGAAAGAGGGTATAATCTTCGTGGACTTGGTTATTATCTTCCAATAAGTGACTTTTTTGATGTCCAAATTTCCAGTGATATTTATTTTAGAGGAAGCTGGGGATTCACACTTATGTCTAATTACTACAAACGATATAAATACCGAGGTAACCTTCGATTTAGTTTTAATAAAAACGAATTTGGGGAACCAGAGTCTCCATCTTTCCGTGTTTCTAATGATTATAGACTAAGCTGGAATTATACCAAAGATGCAAAATCAAGACCAGGTAGTAATTTTAGTGCAAATGTCAACTTTGTAACCAGTAGCTTTCTTAAAAATAACACAACAAATTATGATGATATTATAAGTACTAACTCAAACTCTAGTGTATCATATAGCCGTGGTTTTTTTAACAGAAAAATTAATTTGAGTATCGCCAGTAATATTAACCAAAATCTGAGTACTGGAGACCTCACCATGACGCTACCTCAAATGACAGCAAATATGAGTAGACAAATGCCCTTTAAAACCTTTAATTCAAAAAATAAGACATTACGAAGTTTTATGAAAAATTTTGGTGTATCCTATCAAGGTACATTTCGAAATGAAATTAGAACAATTGACACTATACTAATTGGAAGTATTCGTGAACAACTCAGTGGTACTTCCTCAATTAAAACTTCTAACCTAAGAGATAATATTAAAAACGGAATTAGCCACCGAATACCAATAAGTACATCATTCAAGGCATTAAAATGGATTACAGTGTCACCAAATATTAGCTTTGACGAATATTGGTACTTAGAAACTACAGAAAAAACATGGGACGAAGAGAGAGACTCATTGATAAATAATACCATCAAAGGGTTTCATAGAGCAGTATCGTACAGAACTAGCATAAGCTTAAGTACCATTTTATATGGAATGAAAATTTTCAAAAAAGGGAGTAAGTTACAAGCCATACGACATGTTATTCGCCCTAACATTTCAGCAGTTTATAGCCCTGATTTTTCAACGGGCGAAAAAAATGGTTATCGAAATGTCCAATCAGATACACCTCAAATATTCAGTACATATTCGATATACGAAAATGGTCTTTTGGGACGTCCCTCGTCTGGACCACAAGCATCTTTAAATTTCGGCGTTGGAAATAATCTTGAGATAAAAATCAAATCTCAAAAAGACACCACCAATGGTGGAATCAAAAAAATTAAAATTATTGAAAATCTAAATTTAAGAAGTGGTTACAACTTTTTAGCTGACTCATTTAACCTCTCAAGTTTGAGTATTAGTGGAAATACCACTATACTAAATAAAATACGAATGACTTTTGGAACTACATTTGATCCCTACCAATGGGAATTAAACGATGATGGAACTAGATCAAATCGTAGAAAAGAATATGCCTTTAATACCATGAATACCTTGGGTCATTTTACGCAAAGTAATTTATCCATTTCAACTAACTTAAATCCGAATGCTTTTAAACGTAAATCCATAGATAATGCTAATGAACAAGAACTTGAGTTTATCAATAATAATAAACAAAATTATATAGATTTTAACCTCCCATGGAGTTTAAACGTCAATTATAATATGAGAGCCAATCGCCCTGTATTACTTGAAAAATCAGTAATACAAAGCATCACATTTAATGGAGACATAAAACTATCTGAAAACTGGAAAATTGGATTGAATAGTGGCTATGACATTACCAAAAAAGAGCTGTCTTTAACCTCCATAAATTTCTATAGAGACTTGCATTGTTGGCAAATGAACTTTGAATGGTACCCAATTGGAAGACAGATGTTCTCATTTGGAATTAATGTAAAATCAAGTACGTTACAAGACCTCAAACTTAACAGAAGACGAAGTTGGTTTGACTTTTAAATTATTTCAAAACGTCGCATTAATAAAGTAGATTTTTAAAATCATGGTTGAAGAAAATAAGAATACTAAACAAAAATCTAAAATCAAGAATAGGCTTCATAGAAGGAATCGTCACAAAATTAAATATAATTTTCCTAGGCTAATTGAACAAACACCTGAACTAGAAAAATTTGTAAGTGTGAATAAATACGGTAAAGAAACCATTAATTTTTTTAGTGCTGAAGCTGTTAAAATTTTGAATCAATCGTTACTAAAATTTAATTATGGCATTAAAAACTGGGATATCCCATCTGGATACCTCTGCCCTCCAGTTCCGGGAAGGGCTGACTACATTCATCATATCGCAGATTTACTAGCTAGTGACGATAATAAGAGAATACCAAAAGGACCTATAATTCACGCCTTAGACATTGGTATGGGGGCAAATTGCATTTACCCGATTATAGGCCATTGTGAATACGATTGGGATTTTGTTGGCTCAGATATAGATTTAATTTCCATTAATTCTGCTCAAGAAATCATTAAAAATAATAGGCTCAGTGTTAATATTCGATATCAAGAAAATATCAATCATTTTTTTAGAGGCATTATCAATCCAAATGAAATATTTGATATCACAGTTTGCAACCCCCCCTTTCACGCTTCACAGGCTGAGGCCATATCAGCAAATATGAAAAAAATAAAAAATTTGAAAGGCGAGAAACCAAAGAAACCTAATCTTAGTTTTGGTGGAATGCGTAATGAAATCTGGTGTGAAGGTGGCGAATTACGGTTCATAAAAAATATGATTAAAGAGAGTAAACAATTCAAAAAAAATGTGTTATGGTTTACTTCACTTGTAAGCAAACACGGCAATCTTAAGAATATTTATCTTGCCCTTAGAAAGATAGAGGCCTTTGATGTTAAAACAATTCCTATGGGACAAGGAAATAAGAGCAGCCGAATTGTAGCATGGACTTATCACAATTCTCATGAACGAAAAAAATGGGTTAGAGAACGGTAAAAAAATATGTCATATCCTACTTTGAAAAGTGAATAGGTCATGATACCTTCCTTTCTGAGCAAGTAATTCGTCGTGTTCACCTTGTTCGACAATGCATCCATCTTCGATTACTAAAATTTGGTCTGCTTGTTGAATAGTACTCAATCGATGTGCAATCACAAAAGTAGTACGATTTTTCATAAGTAATTCAAGACTTTTTTGAATGTAACGCTCACTTTCATTGTCGAGGTTAGATGTGGCCTCATCCAGTAAAATTATCTTGGGATTAGCTAATAAAGCTCGTGCTATGGCTATTCGTTGACGTTGACCACCGCTCAATTTCACCCCACGTTCACCAATAATTGTATCCAAACCTTTCTCAAAACGATCTGTAAATTCATGAACATAAGCTGCTTTTACTGAGCTAATTAGTTCTTCATCTGTGGCTAATGGTCTAGGAAAAAGAATATTTTCTCGAATAGTTCCCTCAAACAAAAAGTCATCTTGCAATACAACACCTAAATGCTGTCGATAACTGCTCAAATTGATTTGTGATAAATTAAAACCATCAATAGTAACCTCCCCTTTGAAAGGGGTTAAAAATGTAGCAGCAAGACCAGCAATAGTTGATTTACCACTACCAGAAGAACCCACTAATGCTGTAACTGTACCTGCTTTTGCCACAAAGGTGATATTATGTAAAACCTCTTTATTATCCTCATAATGGAAAGACACCGAATTAAATTTTATGTCACCTTTTATATTTTTCAAAAACTGCTTTCTTACAACCGGATTGTCCTCTTCTTCTTGATTCATCAATTCCTGAGTTCGATCAAGTCCAGCTAAAGCCTCTGTGAGCTGACTCCCAATATTACTCATTTGAACAATTGGTGCAATCATAAATCCTAGAAATAGTGTAAATGAGACAAAGTCACCATTCGTCATCGTATTTTCCATCATGAAATAACCCCCTATTCCAATTATTCCTGTAGAAGCCAATCCTAATAAAAATGTAGATGAACTCGTCATTAAAGCGGTAGCAGTTAGGCTCTTTTTGACATTAAGATAAAGCTTCTCAACTCCTTTTTCAAAAGTCTTATTTTCTTGTTCTTCTGCATTAAACCCTTTAATAACTCTAACTCCATTTAGAGTTTCCGTAAGTCTTCCGGTCACTTCTGCGTTAATTTTACCCCGATCCCGAAAAATGGGTCTTATATAGCCAAATGCCTTCATGGCAATAAAGGCAAAGATCAAAACAGGAAGTAAAACAAATAGAGTCATCGATGCATTTATGTCAATTAGAAAAAATAAAGCAACCAATGATGTAATCGACCCCCCTATTAGTTGAACTAATCCAGTTCCAACAAGATTTCGAACTCCTTCAACATCACTCATTACTCGACTTACAAGGGCTCCAGACTTATGATTATCAAAAAACGAGATAGGTAATGTTAAAAGTTTCTTTTGTACCTGTGCTCTTAATTGTGATATTAAAAATTGAGCCTCAACACTCAAAAGTCGAGTTAATATAAACGATGTAACTGCTTGTATAAATATAGCTCCACATACCAAACCAATTACATTTTTTAACCCGGCCATATCTCCAGACGGAACAATATCGTCTAGCAGAATCTTGGTTTCATAAGGAAGTACTAGACCTGTGAGACTTCTTACAATTATCAATACAAGGCCTAATCCAATCATCCTTCGTCTAGGCCAAATAAATTCTTTGAATGCCCATTTTATGGAGACATTTTTTTTGCTCATTTTGCTAATCTATACTAAAACTAAGCCATGATATCAAATGTGACTTATAGGCAGTCCTGATTTAATTAAAATTCTGCTTCCAAAAATTTAGATGTGTGTCCAACCTTGGATTTAATTACTTGTTCAGGTGTTCCTTCTATAATTAATTCACCTCCAGCATTCCCCCCTTCAGGTCCAATGTCAATAATCCAATCCGCAACTTTAACTACGTCCAAATTATGCTCAATTAATAAAACTGTATTTCCTAGTTCAACCAAGTTTTGAAGTACATTTAGTAAAACATTAATATCTTCAAAATGAAGACCAGTAGTAGGCTCATCTAGAATATAGAATGTTTGACCTGTACTAATTTTACACAGCTCACTTGCTAATTTTACGCGTTGAGCTTCCCCTCCTGAGATAGTTGTGCTACTTTGCCCGAGTGTAATATAGCCAAGACCAACATCATTTAATGCTTTTATCTTTCTATAAATTGATGGAACAGCCTCAAAAAATTGGACAGCTTCCTCAACAGTCATGTCTAGAATATCACTTATGTTTTTATTCTTATATCGAATATCAAGGGTTTCTCTGTTGTATCGTTTACCTTGACATGTTTCACATTCTACCAAAACATCTGGTAAAAAGTTCATCTCAATTACTTTTTGTCCCCCTCCTTTGCAAGTTTCGCATCTTCCGCCTTTCACATTAAAACTAAACCTACCTGGTTTATACCCTCTAATTTTTGACTCCCCAATATCGGCAAATAATGTACGAATGTCAGAGAAAAAACCTACATAAGTAGCAGGATTACTCCTTGGTGTTCTTCCGATTGGAGATTGATCTATTGTGATTACCTTATCAATATGTTCGAGTCCTTTTACCTTTTTATATTTTAAGGGTTTCTTTTTGGACTTATAAACATATTCCGAAAGAATAGGATGCAGAGTTTCGTTAATTAGACTACTCTTCCCACTACCACTTACACCCGTCACTGCAATTAGTTTACCTATAGGAAAATGAACCGTAATATTTTTCAAATTATTACCCTCACATCCATAAAGTGATATTTTCTTTCCATTTCCTTTTCTGCGTTTTGAAGGAATAGGAATTTCTCGCTTTCCTGACAAATAATCTGCAGTAAGTGTTCCATTATTTTGAATTTCTTCCCATTTCCCACTTGAAACAATCTGACCTCCATTCTTTCCAGCAAATGGACCAATATCAACCACATAATCACTCTGAACAATCATATCTTTATCATGTTCTACCACAATAACAGAGTTGCCAATATCTCGTAAATTTTTTAAGGATTGAATGAGCCTGTGATTATCCCTTTGATGAAGTCCAATGCTTGGCTCATCTAAAATATACAATACTTCTTCAAGCTGAGATCCAATTTGAGTTGCCAATCTAATTCGTTGAGCTTCACCTCCACTTAACGTCTTAGCCGAATTATTGAGTGATAAATAGGAAAGTCCGACATCCAATAAAAACTGAACACGTTCTCTTATTTCTTTAAGAATTTCTTGCGCAATGACTAATTGTCTGTCCTCTAGGTTTGAATATACATTCTCCAACCATTTTGCTAAATCACCAATACTTTTGGTTGATAAATCTGCAATATTTATATCACTAATACGGTAAGATAAAGCCTCTTTATTGAGCCTTCCTCCGTTGCAATCTGCACAAGGAACTACAGTCATAAATTCATCTGCCCATCTGCTAAGCGTACCATAGTTTTTTTCGTGATATGCCTCCATCAATGAGGGAATTAACCCTTTCCAATTGGTTTCAAAAGTTTGATTATATCCAGAACTTCCTCGATATTCAACTTCAAACTTTTCATCCGATCCATTCAAAATGATATCCATAATATCAGATGGTATGAAAGAAATTGGTTTAGATAAACTAAATTTTAAATTCTTACCCATTGCCTTGAGTTGGGTAAATGTCCAGTTGTTCTTTACCTCACCAAGGGGTGCAAGACCTCCTTTGTTTATGCTCAATTTTGGATTTGGAATCAAATCTTCTCTAAAAATATCAGAAGAAGTTCCTAGACCACTACATGACAAACACGCACCATAAGGAGAATTAAATGAAAATAAATTAGGTTGTGGTTCATTGTATGATAACCCTGTTTCAACATCCATCAAAAACTTACTAAAGTGGGTAATTTCTTGTGTTTCTGAATCAAGCACACTAATAATCCCTTTACCCATTTTTAATGCAGTTCGTATGGAATCTGTCAACCGGATAGTTTCTTTATCTTCTGATGTTAATCGATCAATAACTAGCTCAATATCATGCACTTTATATCGATCTAATTGCATGCCTAACTCAATTTCTTGCAATTCACCATCTACCCTAGCTTTTGTGAAACCTCGCTTTCTGTATTGCTCAAAAAGATCTCTGTAATGACCTTTTCTACCTTTGATTAATGGGGCGAGGATAACCATTTTTGTAAATAATAAATTATTAACTCCGTCAATAATTTCTTTTTCTGTGAAACTTTTCATCTTATTCCCACTTAAGTAAGAATATGCTGTACCAGCTCTAGAAAAAAGCAATCTTAAAAAGTCATATACCTCTGTAATAGTACCTACTGTACTCCGAGGGTTTTTACTTACTGTCTTTTGTTCAATCGCAATTACAGGACTCAACCCCTCAATTTTATCAACATCTGGACGTTTTATTTCACCTATGAATTGTCTTGCATAGGCAGAAAATGTTTCCATGTATCTACGTTGACCTTCTGCAAAAATGGTATCAAAAGCTAGACTTGATTTACCACTACCACTTAAACCTGTAAATACAACAAGTTCATGCCTAGGAATTTCCAAATCAACATTACGAAGATTATGCTCTTTAGCACCTACAATTTTTATGATATCCTGATTTTTGATAGCGTTAGTTTTTGGAAGTTTGCGAATTTACAAAATACCTGAATACTTTAGTACCATTGGAAATAATAAATCAACCAATGAATTAAATTGTTTTTGTAAAAGGGGAATAATTCTCCTCATTAAATTGTGTTTTTTTGGCACCCAAAATCGTTTTTTTATTTCTTTTGTAATCAAAATCCAAAATATTGAAGAATAAATACGCTGACTTAATAGAGCAAACCTTTGAATTTCCAACGGATGAATTCTCAACCAGTTCTGATGGGGAACTACTATTGCGGGGTCTACCATTAATGGATTTAGTTAAAAAACACGGCACACCTTTACAATTCAATTATTTACCTAAAATCTCAGAGAATATTCAAAAAGCAAAACAATGGTTTTCAAATGCGTTTACCGAGTACAATTACAAGGGCAAGTATCACTACTGTTATTGTACAAAAAGTTCACATTTTAAATATGTACTAAAAGAGTGCATTAAAAATGACGTACATATAGAAACTTCTTCAGCATATGATCTAGCACTAATTAAGAACTTAATTGACCACGATGAAATAAATAAAGATTGTTTCATTATCTGTAACGGATTCAAAACTGAAAATTACATTGATAATATTATTGATTTAATTGAGCTTGGTTTTGAAAACCTCTGTGTTGTAATTGATAATACCAAAGAATTTGAACTCTTAAAAAATAGAACAAATAAGAAGATTAAGCTTGGTATCCGAATTGCCTCTGAAGAAGAACCAAAAATTTCTTTTTACACGTCTAGGCTCGGTATTGGTTACAAAGACATTGTCCCGTTTTATGAAAATTATATAAAAGGCTCCCAAAATTTTGAGCTGAAAATGCTCCATTTTTTTATAAATACAGGCATAAGAGATACCTCATATTATTGGAATGAATTACGAAAATGTTTAAATGTCTATGTTCAATTAAAAAGATTATGCCAACCTCTAGATTCACTTAACATTGGAGGTGGTTTTCCCATTAAGAAAAATCTAAATTTTAATTATGATTATGATTACATGGTGAAAGAAATTGTAAGTCAAATCAAGATTAAATGTTCAACAAAAAATATTGAGGACCCCCATATTTTTACTGAGTTTGGAAGTTATACTGTTGGAGAAAGTGCCGGTACTATCTATAAAATTATTTATCAAAAGAAACAAAATGATCGAGAGAAATGGAATATGATTGATGGATCATTTATGACTACATTACCCGATGCGTGGGCAATCAATGAACGATTTATATTATTGCCCTTGAACAATTGGAACTCCAGTTATGAAAGAGTTTTATTAGGAGGTTTGACATGTGATAGCGATGATTATTATAACAGTGAACAACACGTTAATGCCATATACCTACCTGAATTTGATAAAGGAAAGCCTCTTTACATTGGATTTTTTAATACGGGTGCATATCAGGAAGGTTTGAGTGGCCAAGGTGGAATTAAGCATTGCTTGATACCTAGTCCTAAAAAAATTCTACTATCCAAAAATGAAGATGGTGAAATTGTTGATGAGGTTTTTCAGGAAGAACAAACTGCTGAGAGTATGATGAAAATATTAGGATACAAATAATGAAACCAATTAGTGAATTTATAGATAAATACTTCCTGCATTTCAATGCTGCCTCATTAGTAGATGCTGCGGATGAATATAACAACCAATTGGTTTTAGGAAATAAAATGATGGTTACCCTTGCAGGTGCAATGAGTACTGCTGAACTTGGCAAAATTTTAGCTGAAATGATCCGTCAAGACAAAGTTCATTGCATTAGTTGTACGGGAGCTAATTTAGAAGAAGATGTCATGAATCTAGTAGCACATGACCATTACAAGAGAATTCCTAATTATCGGGACTTAACTCCAACTGACGAACAACAATTATTAGACCAAAAACTTAATAGAGTAACTGATACATGCATACCAGAGGAAGAGGCATTCCGAAAAATTCAACATAACATTGAACGTTTTTGGAAGAATGCAGAATCAGATGGAAAAAGATTTCTTCCCCATGAATATATGTATAAAATGTTATTGGATGGTTGCTTGAAGGAACATTATCAAATTGACCCTGCAGACTCGTGGCTTCTTGCTGCTGCTGAAAAAAACTTACCTATGGTGGTTCCTGGCTGGGAAGATAGCACGCTTGGAAATATTTTTGCTAGTAATTGTATTGTTGGCGAATTAATACCAAGTACAATGAAAAGTGGCATTGAGTATATGACCTATCTCGCTGATTGGTACATTGATACAAGTAAAAATTCGTCGATAGGATTTTTTCAAATTGGTGGTGGTATTGCTGGTGATTTCCCAATTTGTGTTGTTCCTATGCTGGAGCAAGATTTGGAAAAGCCTACTAAACTGTGGAGCTACTTTTGCCAAATTAGTGACAGTACTACTAGTTATGGCTCCTACTCTGGTGCTATACCTAATGAGAAAATTACATGGGGAAAATTAGCTAAAAAGACCCCAAAATTTATTATTGAAAGTGATGCAACCATTGTTGCTCCACTGATATTTGCCAAGATTCTTGGGTGGTAATAATCGGATAAACCAATTAATCCTCTCTCATCATAATTTTAATAAGATTCAAGACCTGATCTTTCTTACTGTGATTATTCTCTTTGGAAAAAGAAACTTCTAAATTTCTTAAAATTCTAATTATGATATCTCTGTTCTCGCAAATTTTAAAATAATCTTCTTTAACTTCTAGTTTAAGTTGTTTTAAAAATTTAAGAATATTTTCTTGGTTAAAAATAAGTCCATTATTAAATGGATTTATGTAAAACAAGATTTCATTATATTGGCTTTCCCTTGAAAGTGACTCATCATTAAATCTCAGCAAAGGTGGCCACTCAAGATCTTTAACATATCCGAGAATAAAATGCTGAGGTAAATTAACTCCATAAATAGGAATATTTAATCTTTGTGCAATAATGCAATAAACTACAGCCAATGAGATTGGATTTCCTTTTTTTCGTTCTAGCACAGAAGATAAAAATGAATTTTTGCTATGATGATAGTTTTCTGTATCCCCAGTAAATTTATGAACGTCAAAAATTATTCGATTTAATATCTTAACTTTTTCAAAAGATGTTAAATCATAATTTAATTCTAACCAAGTATCTAATTTTATCTTATCTAATTGGTTCTCAATATGCTGACGGTCAATATTAGGATCTAAAATTTTATTTATAATAAAAACTCCATCTAATAAGTCTTGTTCTTCAGAATTCAGCCAAGATTTTAATTCTTCGGCTAATACATTTTGTTTAATCCGTTTAATAAGATTTACAATTTTTTCTTGTCTTACTGCGGACTCTTCATTGGGCCATAGTGATTCTAGGAAAGGGATAGAATTTAATCCATATGAAAAAATTTTTTCTTCTATATGACTTACTACACGTTCATCAGAATCGTCAAGTAAGTAAACCATATTTTTTAATTCTTTAACTTCCATCAAATCTAACGAATTAACACAAAATAATTAGAGCTATTTCTTAACCGATTTTAGAGCCTTTCGTTTTCCTTTAGCAGGTTGATTTTCAATAATATATTTGACCTCACCAAATGATAATTTGGATGGATCTGCAAGATCTTTTGGCAATTTGTAATTTTTCTTACCTGACTTAATATATGGTCCCCATCTCCCATTTAGAATTTCTGTATCAGGATCTTCCTCAAATTTTTTAATTATACGATTAGCATCGGCTATTTTTTTTTCTTCTATTAGTTCTATAGCCCTACTCAATTCAATGGTCATGACATCCTCCTCTTTAGGTATAGATACAAACATTTTTTGATGTTGTATATACGGACCAAATCTACCAATATTGGCTTTCACATCCTTATCCTCATAATCTCCTAGAATCCTTGGCATTTTAAATAAGTCTAGTGCTTCTTCTAACGTTATATTATTGATATTTTGTCCTTTGGTCAGACTAGCAAATCTTGGCTTCTCCTCGTCATCTTGTTCTCCAATTTGAACCATGGGTCCGAAACGTCCTATTCTTGCAATTATAGGCTTACCTGTCTTGGGATCATTACCCAATGCTCTTTCACCTGTTGCTCTACCAGCATTTTCAAGAGTTCTAGTTACATTTTTACTAAATGGTTGGTAAAAATCATCGATCATTTGGGACCAATTTTTCATTCCCTCAGCAATTTCGTCAAACTCCTTCTCTACGCTAGCTGTGAAACCAAAATCCATAATTTCACTGAAATGTTCGATCAAAAATTCGGTAACTACTCTCCCGATGTCGCTTGGATGAAGCTTATTTTTATCAGCACCATAATTCTCATTGAGTTTTTCACTAACAATTTCATCATTCTTCAATGTAAGAACATCATAAGATCGAGACTTTCCGTCAATTTCGTCTTTAACTACATAGCCGCGTTTCTGGACAGTTGATATTGTTGGAGCATAAGTAGATGGTCTACCAATACCCAACTCTTCCAATCGTTTCACTAAGCTAGCTTCTGTAAATCTAGCAGGAGGTCTTGTGTACCTTTGTGTAGCTTTTATTTCTGAGAGTTCAAGAACTTGCCCTTTAGATACTTTAGGAAGTAATCCACTGTCTTCCTCGTCATTCTCATCATCTGTACCCTCAAGATATACCTTTAGAAATCCATCGAATTTTATTACCTCACCTTTAGCTTTGAAGGCATCTGTATTCTTATCATTAACTATTTCTATAGTTGTTCTTTCAAGTTGTGCGTCACTCATTTGAGAAGCAATAGCTCTTTTCCATATCAGCTGATAAAGCCTCATTTGTGCATCATCATCTCCAGCACTATTTAAATCAAAATTGGTAGGCCTTATTGCTTCGTGAGCTTCTTGAGCACTATCATTTTTGGTAGCGTATTTTCTTGGTTTTGAATATTGTTCACCATATTCATTGTTAATGGAGTTTTGGGCACTTTTTCGAGCGAAATCAGATAGATTTACTGAATCCGTCCTCATGTATGTAATATGTCCATTTTCGTACAACCGTTGAGCAAGCATCATTGTTCTTGATACATTGAAACCCAATTTTCTACTGGCCTCTTGTTGAAGTGTTGAGGTTGTAAATGGTGCTGATGGATAACGTTTAGCAGGTACTGTCTTGATTGAACCTACCTTGAATGTTGCACCTTTACAGCGAGCTAAAAACTCATTGGCATCCTGAAGATTAGATGGTCGCATAGATAAATCTGCATAAATAGGCTTGCCTGATGTTTGAAACAATCCTTGCAATTTGAAACTCGAGCTTGTGACGAAATCTTCAATTTGTTTTTCACGTTCTACTATCAATCTTACGGCAACACTTTGAACTCTTCCTGCACTCAACGATGGCTTCACTTTTCTCCATAGAACAGGAGAGAGTTGAAAACCTACCAAACGATCAAGAACCCTTCTAGCTTGCTGGGCCTTAACTAAATTGTTATCTATGTCTCTTGGATTATCTATGGCATGTAAAATCGCAGACTTTGTAATTTCATGGAATACAATTCGTTTTGTGTTATTAGGTTTCAACCCCAAAACCTCAGAGAGGTGCCAAGATATTGCTTCTCCCTCACGATCTTCATCCGAAGCAAGCCATACCATATCGGCATTTTTTGCAAGCTTCTTTAGCTCTGTAACAATTTTCTTTTTATCTGTTGATACAATATAATTGGGCATATACCCCCTCTCTATATCTATAGCTGAGTCTCCTTTGGCTAAATCACGAATGTGTCCAAAACTTGACTTAACGGTGAAGCCCTCACCTAAAAACTTTTCAATTGTCTTCGCCTTGGCAGGGGACTCTACAATAACTAAATTTTTTGACATTATTTATTAATTATTAGCTTACTAGACCATACTTTATTATCATTCACAACAGATAAGATGTATAATCCGTTGGGAATACCTGATGAATTAATCGTCATTTGATCTGAATTTATTTTTTTCTC
>CESF01027616.1_pt1 | contig 19828 bp, 17 predicted proteins | sample 356331 | NCBI WGS metagenome assembly CESF01 (sample SAMEA2621779, study PRJEB7988) | marine metagenome | biome: marine biome (ENVO:00000447); feature: surface water layer (ENVO:00002042); material: "saline water (ENVO:00002010), including plankton (ENVO:xxxxxxxx)" | depth 5 m
GTCAATAATTAGAAAGTTCATAGTTCAGCATTAAGGTTTATTAGAATATGAACATTTTGTAGATCTAAGTAGCCATAATGACACTTTAGAGTTGAATATACTGTCATTTTGGCCCAAAAAAACCTTCGGCATCTGATTTGTGGTTTTGAAAAGAAAACCTAAAAACCGTGGAGAATATTACGCTCAATACCCAAAAGGCTATACAACTTGGCCAGGGCCTAGCTGCAAAAAATGGTCATAGTTCAATCGAACCTATCCATATTTTTTTCGGATGCCTCTCTACAGATCACGATTTTTGCGAAACCCTATTAAAAAAATCTGGAATTTCTTTTCAAGATTTAAAAGCTGATCTGAAAAAAGAATTTGAAAAAATTCCTTCCCAAAAAATTTCAAAATCCTTTATGTCTGTTAATTCGCAAAAAGTATTGGATTCTGCAATTCAAAAGGCACAGAATGAAGGAAATGAAACTATAAGCTTAGATTACTTAATTTTTGGGCTTGCTTTAGATGAAAGTTTAATGAAAAAAATCTTCGAAAAACATGGATTCATTCAATTAGAACTCCATAAAACCATAAGAGATTTTCAAAAAGAAAAAAAATTAAAAAATTCAATGTCAGATAATAACTTTAAAACATTAGATCAATTTGCCTCAAATCTCAATGCTCTTGCTGCTGAAGGGAAATTAGATCCAGTAATCGGGAGAGAAGATGAAATTAGAAGAATCTTAAGAATTTTAAGTCGAAGAACGAAAAATAATCCAATTCTAGTTGGAGCACCCGGGGTTGGAAAAACAGCAATAGCCGAAGGACTTGCAAACCGCATAATGAGAGGTGATATCCCGGATAACTTAAAAAATAAATTGATTTATTCTTTGGATATGGGACTACTTATTGCTGGAGCTAAGTTTAAAGGTGAGTTTGAAGAAAGACTAAAATCCGTTATCAAGGAAGTCGCTGATTCAGATGGAGAGGTGATTCTATTTATCGATGAAATCCATACTTTAATAGGCGCTGGGTCAGCAGGAGATGGTGCTATGGATGCTGCAAATATTCTCAAACCTGCCCTAGCTAGAGGAGAGTTGAGATGTTTGGGTGCTACGACTTTTTCCGAATACCAGAAATATTTTGAAAAAGATAAAGCACTAGAAAGAAGATTTCAAAAAGTTCAAGTTAGCGAACCAGATAGAGAGGCATCGATAGCCATTTTAAGAGGTTTGAAAGAAAAATATGAAAGTCATCATAAAGTCAGAATCAAAGATGCCGCAGTCATTCAAGCAGTAGATTTGAGCCAACGATACATTTCAGATAGATTTCTTCCTGATAAGGCAATTGATTTAATTGACGAAGCTGCTTCAAAAATTAGATTAGAAATGAATTCAAAACCTGAGGAGCTTGACAGCCTGGATAGGAAATTAGCTCAACTTGAAATTGAACAAGAAGCGGTTAAAAGAGAAAATGATAAAGAAAGATTAAAAATTCTAAAACAAAACCTTGCAGAAATCATTGAACAAAGATCAAAGCTCTCATCCCAGTGGGAAAAAGAAAAAGAGACTATTGAAAATGTTCAAAATGCAAAAGAAGAAATTGAACAAAGTCGTTTTGAGGCTGATCAAGCCGAAAGATCAGGAAACTACGCAATTGTAGCGGAAATTCGATATGGAAAAATTGGAAAACTTGAAAAAAAGTTAGCCAATGCACTTAAAGAATTAGAGAAACTTAAAGGTCCGGAGCTACTCGTTCAACAAGAAGTTTCAGAACATGATATTGCGGAAACAGTTGCTAAATGGACGGGAATACCTATTAATAAAATGATTGAAAGTGAAAAGAGTAAACTCCTTAGATTAGAAAATGAATTAAGCAACTCCATTGTTAGTCAAAGTGAAGCAATTTCGGCGTTATCCAATGCCTTGAGAAGATCTAGGGCAGGATTAAATGATCCCAAAAAGCCACTTGGCTCTTTCTTATTTATTGGCCCTACAGGTGTTGGAAAAACTGAATTGGCACGATGTCTTGCTGGTTTTATTTTTAATGATGAAAGTGCAATGGTTAGAATCGATATGAGCGAATACCAAGAAAGGCACTCCATATCGAGGTTAATAGGATCACCTCCAGGTTATATTGGTCACGAAGAAGGTGGACAGCTTACCGAAGCAATTAGACAAAAGCCTTACTCAATTGTATTACTAGATGAAATTGAAAAAGCCAATCCAGATGTTTTTAATGTATTACTTCAAGTTCTTGATGATGGTCATTTGAGCGATAGTAAAGGGAGACAAATTAACTTTAAAAACTGTATTGTAATCATGACATCAAATATTGGCTCAGAGCTTCTTTTAGAGGGCAAAACTCAAGACGAGCTAAACGAAATATTAGAAGATTCCTTTAAACCAGAGTTTATAAATAGAATTGATGAGATCATTACATTCAAACCACTGGAAAAAAAAGATCTCAAGGCCATTGTGAAATTACAACTCTCCGAAATTATAAAACAACTTGATCAACTGAAAAATATAACCATAGATTTCACTGATGAAGCTGTTTCAATGTTGGCCCAAGAAAGTTTTGATCCCATTTTTGGGGCAAGACCTGTAAAAAGAATAATTCAAAGACGAGTGATTAACGAACTTTCAAAAATGCTCTTAAGGGATGAAATAAATAAAGACTCAGTAATCCTTGGCGATGCAGTGGATGGAGTAATTTTTTTCAAAAATCTCACTGTCGAATCCCACGTTGATTGAGGCTTTTGTGATATTTACGAGAATTTATTAGATGTTGTCTAAAAGATGATGTGAAATTATGATAACCAATACGATTTGGATCCGCACACATATAAATTTCTCCTTTCGGAATTGATTGTAATACGGCATCTATTATCTGTGGTTCAACGGAAGCAAGCGGACTTGGTGGAAGGCCTGAAATATAATAAGTATTATATGGGTGTTTTATCCTTGTTATTTTCCTTGATACTCGCCTAATCAGGCCTTCATCGGGGTTTAATTCGTAAAAAGCATAAACTGCAGTCGGGTCCGATTCCAGTCGCTTTCCAATTCTCAACCTACTTACATACAATGCTGCAACTCTGGAGATCTCCTCTAGAACTTTTGTCTCTGCTTGACTAATAGAAGCTAACACCATAATTTGATCTGGACTCAAACCTAGAGCATCTGCTTTTGCTTTACGATGATTTCCCCAAAAAATTTTGTATTCTTGATTAATTCGCTTCGCAATTCCCTTTGGAGATGTTGTCCAATAAATTTCATAAGTATTGGGAATTAAATGTGTCCATGAGCTATCATTTCCAAGATGTTTTCGCAAAGAATCTATCGACCATGGAAAAAAATTAGAAATTTCTTGTAAATATTTATCTCTATTCTTGTAACCTGCAACTCTGAATCTAATTGGGTCTTCATAACCAAGAGATAATTTTCTCAAGAACTGCATTGCTCCTAGATTTGAATCGATTTTATAATGTCCAAACTGAGCAGAATCATAACCACGAATTCGGGCTATCAATGAAACCCATTTAGAGAAATGAATCTTCTCTGAAGCTTTGAGAGAATCCAACAAAATAGATATGGATTCACCCTCTTCAGGAACATAAATAGAAAAAGGTGAATCAGTTTTTTTTTGAATTGAAAAGTTTATTAACATCCCGCGATAAAGAGAAAAAGCAATTACTCCAGCAAATACAAATGCTCCAAATAAAATAATTAAAATCAGTTTTTTCATTCAACTCAGAATATTGATGATTGCCACTGCAAAATTGTAACATCTTTCCAACCCATTGGAGTCTTAAACCATGATTTTAAAATACCACTTTTTTTAAATCCAGCTTTTACAAATGCACCGCAAGAAGCGGTATTTTCAGAGAAAACGTTGGCGCTCAAAGATTTTAACATCGCATAATTACTTGCCCACTTCTGAATTATTTGCAAAGATTGGAAAGCAAAGCCATTTCCACGAAATTTTGGATCAATTAATATTCCGACCTCAGCTCTCAAATGTAATGGTTGAGCATCAAATATATCAATTAGACCAATACATAATCCGTCTGACTTTTGAGTTATAGCAAAACGAATTTGCTTCACTTCCCAAAAGTCATTTTCCGAATTTAAAATATACTTTTCCAAAGAGTGCCTTGAATACGGTGTTGTGCGGATCCCTAGAACCCAATTCTCTGGATCATTTTCCCATTTCAAGAGATTTATAATGTCTGATGGCTCCAAAGGCCTTAAAACGATATTCTTTGATTCTAAATGTTGCATTCCCCTTGAAATACCCTCTTTACAGGGCCTGTTAAAACTATATTATTGTATACTTCATTCTCAAAAGAAAAATCCACTTTTAGATTTCCTCCTTTTGCATTTACAGTAATTGGAGATTTGATGTTACTAATTTGATTTAATACCAACGCAACAGCAACAGCACCAGTTCCGCAACTCAATGTCTCTTTTTCTACACCTCTTTCATAAGTTATCATTTTAAAACTACCTCCATCCCTCTGGACAAAATTAATATTACATGCTATTGAGGGAAAGAGATCCTTGCTCATCGAAGGGCCGATTCCAGCAAGATTAATTTGATCCAGATTATCTACAATTTCAATGTAATGCGGAGAGCCAGTATTTACAAAAAAACCTGAAGCTTGCTTTACAGGTTTTGTTGAATTTAGAAAATTAATACTAACCAAATCATTATCCAATAGTTGGCCTCTGTGCCTACCATCAAAGGCCTCAAATATGCATGACTTCCCTGGGAAAAAGGAAAGTGACGACGCAAATGAAACTGCACATCGTGAACCGTTTCCACACAGAGATCCAAGTTTGCCATCTGGATTATAAAAATGAACAATGAAATCGATACTCTTCAATTCAGATTTCTCAATGAACATGACACCATCCGCACCAACTCCAAAACTTCTTTTACACAAGTCCTGAATATCAGAAGACTTTATTCTATTTGGCTTACCGGAAAAAATAATGAAATCATTTCCAGAACCATGGTACTTGACAAATTGTCTTAACATTATGTAAATGTAGCAAGTGGAATGGTTTTTGAAAACCAACATATAGTATATTTAAAAAAAAAAAATTATGTCCCAAAGATCATTTTCTTCTACCCTAATTGTCATCTTAATTAGTGTGATAAGCGGCCTTTTTGGTGCAGTTTTATTTTCAGAATTTCAAGAACCTAAAATTGAAAAAAGTATAGAAAATACACAAAGTGTCAAAGTAATTGAGCGTGTAAAAGGCATTACATCCTCCACAGATTTTAGCATTGCTGCGGAAGAAGCTGTTAATTCAGTTGTTCATGTCAAAACCTCTGTTGAACAAGGATATTATTATAATCCATTTAGAGACTTTTTCTTTGGCTTTGGTGAATCCCAACCAAAAGCAACCCCGAGAATTGTACAAAGCTCTGGCTCAGGAGTTATAATCTCAGAGGATGGGTATATAGTAACCAATAATCATGTCGTAGAAAATGCTAAAGAAGTAAAAGTTAGCTTAAATGATAACAGAGAGTACCCAGCGGAAATTATCGGAACAGATCCCACAACAGATCTTGCTGTCTTGAAAATTGATGTGAAAAATCTTCCGCTTTTAACTTTCGGAAATTCAGATGATCTAAAACTTGGCGAATGGGTTCTTGCTGTAGGAAACCCTTTTAATCTAACATCCACAGTTACTGCCGGCATTATCTCTGCAAAAGGCAGAAATATTAATATAATTGACGATAAATCTGCAATCGAAGCATTTATCCAAACTGATGCTGCTGTAAATCCAGGAAATAGTGGTGGTGCCTTAATCAACACATCCGGACAATTAATTGGGATTAATACTGCAATTAGTACTCGCTCAGGTTCATATGAAGGGTATAGTTTTGCAGTGCCTGCAAACATTGTGAGGAAAGTTGTCGACGATATGCTTAAATATGGCACAGTCCAAAGGGCTTACTTGGGTGTCAATATTTTAGATGTCAATCAGGATTTAGTAGAGAAAGAATCTTTATCTGCTAGTCAAGGTGTTTACATCACTGATATAACTCCTAATGGAGCGGCAAGGGAAGCAGGAATCAAAAAAGGTGATGTTATTGTCAAAGTAGAAGAAAAGACCATAACGAAATCATCTGAACTTTTGGAAGCCATAGGAAGCAGAAGACCTGGGGACAAAATTAAAGTTCAAATTTTAAGAGGGGAAAAGAAAAAGAGTTTCAATATCACACTCCGGAATCGAGATGGAAATACGGATATGATCAAAAAAGAAGAGATTGAATCCCAATTAAGCCTTGGAGCCAAATTTGAAGCTTTAAGTGAAGAACAAAAAAATAAATACGGAATCCAATATGGAGTGATCATATCAAATGTCGGCAATGGGAAATTAAAAAATGCAGGAGTGCCCAAGGACTTTATTTTAACGCGATTAAATAATAAGGCAGTCAATTCTCAAGACGACGTTGAAAATATTATTAAAACTTTAAGCCCTGGGGATGGAGTTCTACTTCAAGGGTACCGTTCCGATGGAAGACCGGATTATTTCGCATTCGGTATATAGTTCAGATAAGAATATTTTTAGACTCTTCGTGTGAATAATACACCTATTGTTTTTTATATAAATCATTCAAAACTAGCAATTTAAATATAATTATTTTTTTTGTTTATAATGACACATTTGGTACACCGGGTGGTAATTTTATGTTAAACAATTGACATAAAAAACATAACTAAAACTTGATGAACCCTTTACTAGACAACTACCAATTTTCGGTAAATGAAAGGATTGAATTTGAAAAATCAGCATCTAAATTAATTAAATATGTAGGTGACTTATTTTATGAGAAAAATGTAGAAATTGTTTTATTTCGACAACCACTACTTGATCAAAAGTCTTCCGAAATTCTTCAAGCACATTCTCATGCCACAGTCATGGCGAGCGAACCTATAACTATTCAAGACACTCTTTCAATAGCTAAGTCTATTTCAAATTCTTCAATCACAAATGCGACTATTGATATTGGAAAACTTTCCTTGGAATGGAAAAGAGAAGCTGGTGTGTTTTTGGAAAGAAAAAACTTTATTAATTCAAAATTAATAGACTTTAAAAATTCTAATGACAAAAATCCTCAACCAAGAGATGTAATTCTTTATGGCTTTGGTCGAATCGGTAGACTAACAGCGAGAGAATTAATAACTCAAGAAGGACGAGGAAATCAGTTAAGGTTAAGAGCAATTGTAATTAGAGGAGAACTAAATTCAGTAAATCTTGAGAAAAGAGCTTCCAATTTGAGAGTTGATTCAATACACGGGCATTTCCCTGGAACTGTGGAAGTTGACCATGAAAGATCTAAACTAATTATTAATGGAAGGCCTATACATGTAATATCAACGAATTCTGGTGAGCTAATAAACTATGAGATTTTTGGAATTAATGATGCCTTACTCATCGATAACACGGGAATTCTTCGAGATAAAAAAAACTTATCAAAACACCTATTAAGTAAAGGTGTTCAAAAGGTTTTATTAACAGCCCCCGGAAAGGACATTCCAAATATTGTTTATGGAGTAAATCAAGAAAATATTTTGAGCGGAGATAAAATTTTTTCGGCTGCGAGCTGCACTACAAATGCAATAGTTCCTGTTTTAAAAATATTGAATGATAATTATGAAATTAAAAAAGGTCACATTGAAACAATTCATGCATACACAAATGACCAAAATTTAGTGGATAATATGCATTCAAAATACAGAAGGGGAAGAGCTGCAGCCATGAATATGGTTATTACAGAAACTGGAGCTGGAAAAGCCGTAGACAAAGCAATACCTGGCCTTGGTAAAAAAATCACCAGCAATGCCATAAGAGTACCAGTTGCCAATGGATCCTTGGCAATTTTAAATTTGCAATTTGCTGACAAAACAACGATTCAAGAAATTAATGGAACATTAAAAAAAGCTGCTTTTGCAGGACCGCTTGTAGAACAAATAAAATATTCAATTAGTCAAGAATTAGTCTCTAGTGATATTATTGGAGACTCATGCTGTTCAATTTTTGATAGTCAAGCAACCCTTCTTCATGATGATAAAAAAACTGCAATCCTTTATGTCTGGTATGATAATGAGTATGGATATACCAAACAGGTCATGCGACTCGCAAAGCATGTAGTAGGAGTCCGAAGAAAGAGTTATTTCTAATACCTGAGTAAGTTACATTTTTTCCAATATTGTTTGGAGCAAATTCTTACTTGAGTTAATACACTCCTCCAGAGCAATCATGGTCTCAGTGTTAATTACACCTGGAATTTCACTAATCCTAAAAATAACATCTTTTGCGTGCTTCGTATCAGTACAGCGGATCTTTGCAAAAATCCCAAATCTCCCAGTTGCGATATGAGCAACTGTAACCTCAGGGATTTCCTTTAGCTCCTTAATAACGAGGGAAGTATTTTGAGTTTGATTAAGATATATTCCCACAAATGCAATAAAACCATAACCCAGAGTTTCATAATCCAATTGTAAACTTGCCCCTTTGATAACCCCAGATTTCTCCATTTTTTTTACTCGGATATGAACAGTACCAGATGATACATTTAACTCCTTTGCTATATCAGTAAACGTCTTTCTGGCATCCAAAAGAAGATGTCCAAGTATTTGACGATCAACTTGATCTAATTTCAAATTTTCATTCATGGCTTTAGCTAGTTCTTCCAGAAGGGTAGCGACACAATTCTGGCCTTTAGATACTTATTTCGAATTATCACAAATATTTCAGTTCCCAATCTTGAGTTTATTGTTTTCACATACCCCATCCCTATTGCTTTGCCTAGAGAAGGCGACATAGTTCCACTTGTTACCAAACCGATTTCATTTTTCATTTGGTCTGCTATGACATAATTCTTTCGAGGCACTCCCCTATCGATTAACTCAAAAGCAACGAGTTTTTTTTCGACTCCAGAATCCTTTTGCCTCTTCAGAAAACCAGAATTAATAAATTCTTTATTGAATTTAGTAATCCAACTTAAACCCGCTTCAATAGGTGAGGAATTATCATTGATATCATTTCCGTATAAGCAGTATCCCATTTCTAATCTCAAAGTGTCTCTAGCCCCGAGACCAACAGGAATTATTCCGTATTCAGAACCTGAATGCATAATTCTTTCCCAAAGTATATTAGCTTGGTCATTAGGAACATATAATTCAAACCCACCCGACCCGGTATAACCGGTGGCTGATACTAGAACATCTGGAATATCAGCCATATTCATGAATTCAAATGTGTAATATGAAAGATTATTCAAATCAATATCTGTTAAAGATTGCAATGCCTTGACTGAATTAGGACCTTGGACAGCAAAAAGAGATATATTTTCTGAAGAATTTGTCAATTCAACATCATAAGAAGTCCGATTCGTATCTAACCAGTTCCAATTTTTTGAAATATTTGAAGCATTTACAACAAGCATATACTCCGAATAACTCAAACAATAAACTAACAAATCATCCACTATTCCGCCACTATTATTCGGGAAACATGAATATTGGACTTTACCTGGAGATAAGCGAGATATGTCATTGGAAGTAACGAACTGAAGAAAATTTATTGCATCCGGACCCTTAACGTAAAATTCTCCCATATGCGAAACATCAAAAACCCCTACATTTTTGCGAACTTCAAGATGTTCGTGTGTGACTCCTGAATACTGAATGGGCATTTCATATCCTGCAAATTCAACCATTTTAGCACCCAATTTTCGATGGGCAGAATCTAATGTTAATTTTTTTACTGAATTATCTATACTCATTACTTAATATTCTTTTAACCATATTTTTTTAAAAAGTTAGCCATGAACACGATCGGAATCGGCGAACTCTTTTATTATTTCTCCTTCATATTTCAAAAGGCTATTCCATAATTTATCTACATCATTTCGATCACCATATTTCCTTGCTAAACCCAAAAAAAGTGTATGGTGACTAGCTTCAGAAATCATCAATTTTTCATAAAATTTTTTCAGTTTTTCATCCGATAGTTTTTGAGATAAAACTTTAAATCTTTCACAGCTTCGGGCCTCAATCAAAGCAGCTACTAACAAACGATAAACGAGTCTTTTCATCCTATGATCACCTTTGGGGAAAAAATCTAAAACTTTACGGACATAAGGGTCCACTCTCTCTTTTCCGAGTGTCATATTCCTCTCAATAATTAGTTTGTGTACCATTGAAAAATGAGCCATTTCCTCTTGAGCAAGTGATATCATGCTTGTAACTAAATCACTAAGCTCGGGATAAGTGACAATGAAAGATATTGCGGTAGATGCAGCCTTCTGTTCACAATAGGCATGGTCAACCAATATCTCTTCTAAATTTTCTTCAATAGAATTTGCCCAGCGAGGATCTGTAGGTAATTTTAAACCAAGCATAATAGGGCAAAAGTAATAGCAATTAATGATCTTTCAACAATGAAGAGAATCTCATATAAGACTTATTTATATTTATTTTGCCTAGTAATTTTTATCCCGCAACCAGAACCAGGAACCACTTTAAATTATAAACATGATGAAGGAGCCCAAAAGATAAAGTTCGGTAACAGGATAAAAATTGCATTTTTTGCAGACCTTGGAGCAATTAATATTGAAAATGGTAATCCTGAAGGCTTAGATTTTTTCCTAATCAATGAATGGAGTAAACGTAACGGAATTAATATTGATTGGGTTTTTGTTTCAAGTGTAAATAAGGCATTAAAACTTCTGGCCCAGAGAACCGTCTCAATGGCTGTCGGAAATATTCCTCGGCAAGAAAAAAATGGATTTATATATTCACTTCCGATTCGAAAATTTAAGTGGGTCAAATATGGACGAGGTGATAGCCTGTTTTTATTAAGTGATTATCCAAAACCATCGATTACATTAGAAAAATCTAACACCTATCCACTTTCCATAAAAAAAGAAAAAATGTGGCGCCATTCAAGCTTTAACAATTCTGGATGGCTTCTACCTGACTATTTAGCAAAAGAACTATTTTCAAAAACGCCCTTTAAACATAATATTGAGCTCTTAGGTAAAGGAGAAATTTCGTGGGCTTGCAATAGCCGGGATAGCTCCATTATTAACTCGGTAAATAATATGATTTCTGACCCCTCTTTGAGAAGAAAAATCACCTTTTTTCAGTCTCATAATTTTAAATCAAATTTTCAAAATCAAAAAAATATTAGCGATTACGATGAGCAGTTGAAAGGTAAAATTGTTCTAGATGAACATACTTTAAACGCACTAATTTTTATAGAAAGTCGTTTTAAAAATAATGTCATATCTCATGCAGGAGCAATAGGGCTCATGCAATTACTACCCAGAACAGCTAAATCAATTGGAATTGATTCTATTCAATTATTTGATGGTAAACAAAATATAAGGGCTGGTTTAAAATATATTAATTATTTAAATGAATATTGGGAATTAAAAGGGGTATCAATTGAAAATCGTATTCCCTTCATACTTTCTAGCTATAATAGTGGACCATCTAAAATTTTTAAGGAAACTAAAGAGGCTCAAAAACTCGGTCTTAATCCAAAGTTATGGGATAACAATGTAGCAAAAGTTTACAAATCCAATTATGTAGAAAACATAATGAAATTGGCTTCAATTTACCGAGGATACGAAAAATCAGTTGATGAAGCCAAATACTAAATTATTTTTTAAAACTGAAAGTATATAAATGGCTGGCTATCTGCAGCCATTGCTTGGTATAAGAGTAATATTGTCAATGCACTAATCATCCACTGAATAAATAAGGGGGCATTAATAAATGCCTCTCGATACCACGATTTTTGCCTTTCTGGAATCCAATGAATTAAATAACCGATTAACATCAATCCCAATGGGCGCCAAAAACCAATTAAAATATCATCAGCAATTGAAATATCAAATGATGTCCAAATTCGTGATAAAATAGAAATTGCACTTTCCCAGCTTTCAGATCTAAACCAAGCTCGAGTGAAAGTGACAAAAAACAATGTTGTTGTAATTCCAAAAAATCGAGTCAAAAGTGAGGACTTTGGATTCCATGGTCGGATATTCTTCCAGAATTTATATATAACTAGTCCTAAGCCATTGAGACCGCCCCAAAAAACGAAATTCCAAGAAGATCCATGCCAAAGACCACCTAAAAGCATTGTTAGCATCAAATTAATATTTGTATTTAACCACTTACGAAATTTCGTAATCCATTTGGTCAAGAGGAAAACAAGAAGAGAGGCAATTCCCAAAAAAGCTGGAGCTTTCCATGACTCTGCCATAATTCCCAAAACAAAAAATGAAAGGAAAATGATTAAATATGAGGCAAAAGAACCCTCTCTATTTCCACCAAGTGGAATATATAGATAGTCTTTTAACCAACTGCTCAACGAAATATGCCAACGTTTCCAAAAATCACCAACATTTATAGCCTTGTAAGGCGAATTAAAATTCTTTGTCAATGTGAATCCCATCAATAAAGCCACGCCGATAGCTACATCTGTATAGCCACTAAAATCTGCATAAACTTGCAAAGAATATGCAAATAATGCGAGCAAACACTCAAATCCACTATACAATGTGGGCTGTGCAAAAACTCTGTCTGCAAAGTTACTTGCTATATAATCAGCTAAAACAACTTTCTTTATTAATCCATTAATAATCCAAAAAAGCCCTAAACCAAAAGCTGCACGAGTTAATTTATAAGGCTTATAAAGCTGCGGTATGAATTCAGATGCACGAACAATTGGACCAGCAACTAATTGTGGGAAAAAACTGACATAAAATCCAAAATCTAAAGGAGATTTTACAGGCTCAATTTTTCTTCTATATATATCAATAATGTATGACAAACATTGAAACGTATAGAATGAAATTCCAATTGGCAAAAGGATCTTATTTTCAACAAAATCGGTACCTAAGTATGCATTACTCCAAATAGCGTGAACTGGCTGTGGACTCCATTCAATTTGAAAAGCGTCAAAAAGAAACTCTGATATGAAGTAAGGATATTTAAAGTAAAACAATACCGATAAGTTCACGAAAACACTGAGCATAACCCACAACTTCCGTCTCCAATCAAAAACAGTTCTGTTTAGTCCATGACCGATCAAATAATCTACGACTGTAGAAAAAATTAGAAGTAAAAAAAATCCACCACTGGTCTTATAATAAAAAAATAAGCTAATAAAAAACAAAAATGCATTTCGTAATGCTTGTTTTCTATGAATCAAACCATAAAGGAACAAGGAAAAAGCAAATAGGATCCAGAAAACTATTGTTATAAAATTTAGCGGGGACTTTGCGGAGAAAAACCAAATTTGAGAAAAGTCTCGAAGTATGAGTTCAATCATTAGTCAAATTAAATTGAGTTATTCCCGAATCAGAGTTATTTTCAATTTGGCTCATCAAGTATTCACTTTCAATGGCTTCTGCAAGCCAATAAGCCTGAATCCCATAACCCACCGAAGTCATATGAATACCATCCTTTTTAGCCCAGCCTTTTCGAATCCAAAACGCAATAGAATTTTGCCCCCCCATTAGACTGTATAAGTCATGTACCGCTGCTGAGTGTTTTTTGGCTAAACGATACATAGAGCGGCGCACAACTTCTCCGTGAGGATTGTAATGACCCTTATAAAAACTATCATTATTCGTTAAATAAATAAAACTGCAATCTGAATTAACCGACTTTATTGCTTTAACAATACTATCATAATTCCGCTCAAACGCAATTGAATCAAAACGTCCTGATTTTTTATAAGCATCATTGATTCCAAGCCCGAATAAAACTAAATCTGGAGAAATAGCCTTTAATTGTTTTTTGAATCGAGTACATTTTAAATATGAATGAGTTGCAGCACCATTGGCGCCGATGGCATGATAACGTAATCCATGGGTTCCTCGCAAAACTTGCACACCCTCCAAGGAAAAATAATTCTGTTTATCGTTTTCACAAAACAATCTAAAATTGATGGTATCTTGATTTTTTTTATATCTCGCCTCAAATGCATCAATTGACGAATTATACCATGAACTATCAGGGGCATTTAAAAACTTTACACTCATTGAACTATCGCTAGGAGCGGCAAAAATTCTTATTTGTTTAAAGTCAAAAGGTTTTTTTGTACTAAAAATTTGAACCCTAGAAGAGGTATCACGAGTCCATGCCCTTATTCCTGAAAGTCCCCATGGCCCTTTATGTTGGGGAACAGAACATCGCTGACCCGTCCAATTGTTAAGAGATGGAAAAGCTTTTGTTTTATACGTTCTAGGATTATTTGTGTGTGCCAATGCAAATGGGAAAAAAAAACCTCGCTCTCCCTCTAAGCCTGGAGACATTGATTGGAGTTTAAATCTTATGGCATCCGTTAGCATTCCCGCCTGAACATGAGATCCTCCAATGTGAACGATATTAATTTCGCTACTACCCCTAAAAATTAAATCGTTTAACTTATCAAAAAAGGGTATGAAATTCTTTTTATCATTGGGAAAATCTAATTGGTTCGGAATAGCTGATTCCGGCAACGGGTCTGGCAAAGATTTTAACGATACCGGTTGGGCAGATATACAAAAATTATAAATCAAAAAAATGCAAAATAGACTCAGTTTATTCATATCTATTCAGTTCTTGCTTAATAGCATTTGCAATCGCTATCCCAACTTTTTTCGCACCTCTTCGGGTGAAATGAATATGATCTGGTCCCGCTAAAGGAGGCGATTTATTTACCCATTCAACCATCGAGCCTTCACCTCCCATAAAACCGCATAAATCAAAATAACCGACACGCTCGTCAAAGGCAACACTCATCATGGTATTTCTTACCTCTCGAAGTATTGGGTAGCTCAGCCATTTTAAGCCTTTTTTAGAGGCCATATCACTTGGACCTACAACAAGAATACTAGCAGACGGAACTAGTCTCTTGAATAACTGAATTTGTCTTTTAAATGATTGACCATAACTTTTGACAGACTCCTTAGTTTTAAAATAGGGTACAGAGTTTCCCCCAAATTGTAATATTATCAATGCGATTTCATGATTACTCAGTTCCTTCTTAAAGTGAGATTCATCCATTTGAGTGAAACTTATACCACTCGAACCTCTCATGGAAATATTATCGACATTTACTCCTGATTCACCATCCATATAGATTCCGTAAAAATCAGGGCTTGCTCCTTTAAATTCTATTCTCAGTTCCTTTATTGGCTCCGAAGCTCGAACCACCAATTTTGAATCATCCGTTAAAGTATCCATGAATTGGATTTGATTCAAAGTATCATTAATAAACCAACTTATCTTTAAACTATCCTTTAAGGGGCCATGAAAAAGTTGAAATTTTGAAAATTCTCGCGCTTTTTTATATCCATAGCTTCTAGGATAAAAATTGATAAAGGCATCATATTTTCCGTCGGCTCGGGAGTTAAACCGGTTTGCAATACCTGTAATTCCATAATGCCCATCACTTTGCCTTTGATCCTGTCTCCCAAAACTAGTCATACGCACCCATTCACCTTCTGTAGTATGCGCAACAGCGGCCATAGGTACGAATGGAGTCATATTTTGAAATCCAGTTCCAGTTCCACCATATTTTTCTTGAAAGAAATTTCTTATCTCCCTTGTAGTTCTATCGCCTTCAATTTGAGAATCACCATAATGAAGTATCCGAATAGATTTGTTGGAAGCCTTTTCCATTTGCAAATTCCTTAATGACTCAAATAAAAGTTGAAACCTTAAATCATCAGAATCCGAAAATCGAATATTGGAAAATGACGTAGGCTGTGATTCATAGCTTTGAACTATTGGCTTGATATTTTTTACAGGTATCTTAAAAAGCAAAGAATCAGAAGGTTCAATTAATTTGGTATCATCTTTTTTCACTGCAATGGGTTCAATTACATCATTTTTCCATTGAGGTGTTCTTATCGTAAAGTGGTTATTTATTGATATTTCGGAAGATGGGTTAAAGTATGATGAAACACCAAAAACAAATATCAGGCTTAAAAAAAATAAAGCCACTTGGAAAGGCGTCCTTAGATCATTTTTCATAACTATTTATAGCGGGATATGAATCTTCTGTCCTGGATAAATTACATCAGTATTCTTATTGATTTCAATCAATTTATCTATTGATGCAGAGGGGTACTTCCTACTTATCTTCCATAAATTATCTCCTTTCTTAACTATGTAAATGGTAAATTTTGGTATTTCCGAGAGCTTGATTCTTTTAATTTCTGTTTGATTTTTTTTTACGACACCCTCATTTATTTTCACTCTTTTAATTAAAGTTTGAAATTCTGCGGGATGCTTGTATTTTTTAATCCTTGAACCAATCTTATCTAATTTTTCTTTTGACATAGATTTTACCAATAGTGGTCCATAAATCATAGCAATATCAGCTTCTAAAGAATCCCTGAATTCACACATATAATCCAGCCATAAACTTTGAGCAACTGAAAAGCTTCTCAACGAATCCGTATTCTTGACATCCAGTCCATATTTGGCATAAATCGCAGGGTGAAAACCAAATAATCCCTGGAACTTTACATGCCCATCTGGTCTATTAAAATTCTTTTGCTGCCAAAGTGCTTGCTCAACCCTTATTAAGTCTGGAAAAAAGTAGATAGGTGGATTGCCCCTTAGGCTTAAAATTATTACAAAAAGAAAGAAAGATAAACAGATCCGCATATTCAAAGATATCGATCTCAATAGAGGTTATACACCTTAAAATTGACAACTTTTCAACTGAAAATGTTCAATTCCCGTTAAAAACACGTAGACTTGTATTGTTAGAAAAGCATTTCAATGTTATGAAATCACATAAATTATTCTTCTTGATTATTCTCTCTGCGACTATTACTTCATGCGGTCTTTTGCAAATAGGAGTTAAAAAAACCGCAGAACCGGAGCCCTTAGCGATGGAAGATGTTCAAAAAAGATTTCCAGGCTACACATTGACAGAGTATAATGCTGGAGAAAGCCTTTATCAGGTTAACTGCGGAAAGTGTCATGGACTATATAAAGCGGGAAGCCTTACAGAGGGGAAATGGGCGAGCACCATACCCCGAATGGCTGTAAAAGTCAATAAAAAGGCAAGACGAAATTTGATTTCAAAAGCTGGTGAACAAGCCATATTTCGATACTTATACTCTCGGGGAATGAAAAAAATGGAATAAAATGAAAAATTTCTTAATCTCATCAATTAAGGAACATGAATTGGCATCGAATAACGCTAGGGAAAACCCACAGTTATTTTGGGAGAAAATTGCTCAAAATTTTAAATGGAAGAAAAAATGGGACTCGGTTATTCAGACCAGTGAGATGAGGCCTGGCTCAACATGGTTTAAAGGAAGTAAACTCAACATAACTGAAAATTGTCTTGATAGACACCTATTAGATAATTCTGAATCGATCGCACTGTTATGGGAACCTAATAACCCAAAAGAAAAAAAAATTCAACTATCGTATCGAGACTTGCATACTGCTGTTTGTAAATTTTCGAATGTTTTAAAATCGAGAGGCATAAAAAAAGGTGACCGGATTGCTATATATATGCCGATGATACCGGAATTGACGATTAGCGTTCTTGCATGCGCAAGAATTGGAGCCATTCATAGCGTTGTTTTTGCTGGATTTTCTGCTCAGTCACTTTCAGATCGGATTAACGATTCAAAATGCTCTGCTGTATTAACCTCAGATGGCATGTATAGAGGTTCAAAAAATATTGAAGTTAAATCCGTCGTTGACATAGCCATAGAGTCTTGTGAAAGTGTCCATAGCGTTATAGTCGTTAAACGCAACGAAATGCATATTTCAATGACACCGGGCAGAGATATTTGGTATCACGAAGCGATAAAAAAAGTGAATGATGTCTGCGAAGCAGAGACGATGGATGCAGAAGATGAATTGTTTATCCTATACACTTCAGGTTCAACAGGCAAGCCTAAAGGTATAGTTCACTCTTGTGGAGGATATATGGTTTACGCTGCTTACAGTTTTAAAAATGTGTTTCAATATGAAAGGGGAGATATATTTTGGTGCACAGCAGACATTGGATGGATAACAGGCCATAGTTACATTGTTTACGGACCTTTGCTAAATGGTGCCACCACCCTTATGTTTGAGGGTATTCCTACATGGCCCGATAATGGAAGGTTTTGGGAGATTTGCGAAAAATATAAGGTAAATCAGTTTTACACCGCACCGACTGCTATTCGATCACTTATGACTTTTGGAAACCAATGGGTAAAAAAATCCAACTTAGACAGTTTAAAAATAATTGGATCTGTTGGAGAGCCCATTAACAAAGAGGCATGGCTTTGGTATAAAAATGAAGTTGGTGGGGGTAAATGTCCAGTGGTTGATACATGGTGGCAAACTGAAACTGGTGGAATTATGATCTCGGGTCTTGGAAATATAAATGAGGAAAAACCTACTTATGCTGGATTACCTCTCCCTGGAATCCAAGTGGCATTGCTAGATTCAAGTGGAAAAGAAATTGTAAAAGATGGGGTTGAAGGATATTTATGTATTAAATCTCCTTGGCCATCAATGATCAGGACCATTTACGGCGACAATAAAAGATGTAAAGATGTTTATTTTTCAAATTTTAAAGGCTATTACTTTACTGGCGATGGTGCACGACGGGATAATGGAATGTATCGAATCATAGGAAGAGTTGATGATGTTATTAATGTAAGTGGCCATCGATTTGGAACTGCAGAAATAGAAAATGCTATTAATTCAAATAATTTAGTGAATGAAAGTGCTGTCGTTGGATATCGACATCCTTTAAAAGGTCAAGGTATTTATGCCTTTGTAATTCTTGAACTTGGAATTGATTTAAAGGAAAAAATAAGTATCACCAAATCCATATCCGAATCTGTAGAGAGATCAATTGGAAAAATAGCAAGGCCAGATATAATTCAAATAACTAAGGGATTACCAAAGACACGATCTGGAAAAATAATGAGACGAATACTCAGAAAAATTGCTAATGGAGAATCTAAGGATATTGGAGACACTTCCACCCTTCTGGATCCTAGTATTGTAGAAAGCTTGGTTGAAGGTCAAAAACCTTAATTAAAATTACAGAAGTGTATATCTTAAAAGTCAAACAGAAAGAAAATATCTTTCTTTTGAAATAGATTTACCTCCTATTCGATTGTAAAAATTTATCCCTCTCATGTTAAAAGACGGAGTCTGCCACTGGATAAACTTGCAACCCATCGCTTGAGCCTCTTTAGTTAGTCTTTTCATTATAGATTCACCGATTCCATGGCTTCTGGCTTCTTCTGATAAAAAAAGACAATCCATGTACAGGTAGTGGCTGCAAGTCCAGGTAGAGAATTGTTTCATGAAAGAACAATATCCTACAATTACGCTTGCATGCTCTACAACCAAACATTGAAAGCTCGGATCAATACCAAATAAGCTGTTTTTAAGCATCGACTCTTTATTATCAGAGGAATACTCAGCCCTCTCAAAATGAGCATGTTTTTCACACAGTACTACAAGCTCAGTTAGATCTTTTTCTTGAGCAAATCTTATCTCAACATCTTTCATGAATAACAAGTTTTTGAATGATTGTTTCAAGTTACATCAGGTAATTGATTTAATTCGGACCATTGGTTAACTATATTAGCTAATTAAGATTTATAAAAAGAAAAGAAATATGAGAAAATTTATCGCTTTTTTGGGACTTTTTATCATTATTTCTTGTGGGAAAAGCCCCGTGATTCCGTCCGAGTTTACTTTCAACTACAACATCCATTCAGGATTACCAAATGACTGGGAATTAGAATTTTACACAATAATGAATAATCTTGATGA
>CESF01020156.1_pt1 | contig 19822 bp, 18 predicted proteins | sample 356331 | NCBI WGS metagenome assembly CESF01 (sample SAMEA2621779, study PRJEB7988) | marine metagenome | biome: marine biome (ENVO:00000447); feature: surface water layer (ENVO:00002042); material: "saline water (ENVO:00002010), including plankton (ENVO:xxxxxxxx)" | depth 5 m
GCTGGGTGTGCCACATTCCATTGCATCGCTTAGCTTGCCTTTAATACCTGCCCCAAAACGTATCGGGGCTATGCATAAGCGAGCATTCTTTATTACCGCTTTAGCATCCTCTGCCCAGCCTTTAATATAAAAACCTTGTTTTTCATTATGTAGTTGGGTTGCCTTAGGTGGAGGATAAGCACCATAAATATGCATTTCTGCCTTCGGTAGCTGTTTGCGAATAAGCGGCCAGATATGTTGTTTAAGCTGTAGCACTACATCCCAATTCGGCGCGTGACGAAAGTTACCTATGGTAATGAAGTGCTCTCTCTCTTCAAAGCTTGGCAATTGTTCTATGTGCTCTTTTGCTAATGCTTCTAGCATAAAGGGCAAATACATAAGTTGCTGTTTGGGAACCTGAAAATGTTCAATTAATAGTTCAGCTTCTACCGGTGAAATCATTAAGGTTAGGTCGCTGCGAAAAATTGCGGCGATTTCTCTAATCGCCAAATCTGAATGGAGATAATGAGTAATTTGGTTTGGGTTAGAAAGCGTAAAAAATTCGCCTTTTTTGACTGCTTTTTGTCGAGCTTCTCGCAAGCTGTGTAAATCTTCGGTATTTAATATGCGTGAAGCATTGGGACAAAACTTTTCTACTCGCCAGCCAAACTGCTCTTCCATCATAAAGCGATCAAAGATCACCATGTCGGGATTTAAATCGCTAATATAATGATCGAAACTTTCGTTATTGAGCTCAATGGCTTGGCAGGTAACTTCATGCTCAGTTAAGTCTTCCATGTGATCACTTAATTGGGCTGGACTGGCAAAAGTGACTTGCCAGTTTTGTGTGCGCATGGCTGAAATTAATTGCATCATTCGGCTACCTGCCGCAGATGAGTTTGGCTCTGGCCAAACGTAGCCAATGATTAAAACCTGCATAATGTTACTCATATTCATTTATTCACTGCTTTCTCAGGTTGCTTCGGTTTTAGTCGACTAACTCCTAAAATCACTAAAATCATACCCAGGCCGTGATATAGGGTAAATATTTCACCCAGTAATAGCACTGCCATAATGCTGGTCATAATAGGGCCGACGGTTCCGGTTAAAGCCGCGTTGGCTGCGCCGATACGCTTTACAGCTTCGCTAATCATAAATGAAGGTATGACGGTTGCTGCAAATGTTAGCAGCAGAACAATAGCGATTAACTCTTTACTGAATTCCCAGCCAGAGGTATCAAAGTTGCTGAATGTTAGTACTAAAGTGGTATGAATAATTGTGGCAAATGTCGCACTGGCCATTGAAATGCAGGTGAATAATAAGCTGCCAAGACGATCGATATGTTTTTTACTAAATAGCATATAAATGGAATACGACAGGGCGCTGAGCAAGATTAGCAGGCTGCCTTGTATTACTTGTTCGCCTTGTAGGCTTAAATCTTGTAAGAAGATGCAGATGATACCGGCGTAACATAAGACTAGGGCGCTTATTTGTTGTCTTGTTACTTTGTGTTTAAACAGGATAGCACCCAGTAATACAACCAAGGTTGGGTAGGCATATAGAATGATCCTTTCTAGTTGTGCGTTGGCCAGTTCTAATCCTTTTAAATCTAGAAAAGTCGCTAAATAGTAGCCAAATAAGCCAACGAAGGCAGCTGATAGCCAGTGCCTGATAGGTAAGTAATCCTTTTGCTGTAAGAGCTTTTGTTTTGAAATAATAATTGCGCCAATGAATAAATAGACAGGTAAGGCAAGAATCATACGCAATAGCATAAGGCTGAGTGCATCAATGCCATAGCCGTAAGCCCATTTAATAATAATCGGCTTACACGAAAAGAGCAGGGCTGCACCTATGGCGAAGACGAACCCTTGCTTATTACTGACTTCGATACTTGAATGATTCATGTGTTTCTTTTAAAACTATTCGTTAAATTAAGGCAAGGTAAGCGCACAGGCGCTAACGGAATACTGGAAATTAGGACTAGTAGGCTAGTCGGCTGATACCTGTTGGGGTGGATAATACAAGCTTCGACACTTTTTAACCATTTGATACAAGTTTCATTTGTCGATAAGGGCCAAAATCCGTATAATGTAGCGCCATCTTGTACAGAATCTTGCGTTCTGTAATTTAACATTTTTCTCCAGTTCCCGGATCCTGTATGACACGTTTTATTTTTGTCACGGGCGGTGTTGTTTCCTCGTTAGGAAAAGGCATCGCATCGGCTTCATTAGCCGCAATTCTAGAAGCTCGTGGCCTTAAGGTCACTATGCTGAAATTGGACCCCTATATTAACGTCGATCCGGGCACTATGAGCCCGTTTCAGCACGGTGAAGTTTTTGTCACCGAAGATGGTGCTGAAACTGACTTAGATTTGGGTCACTACGAGCGTTTCATCAATACTAAGATGTCACGTCGAAATAACTTTACTACTGGCCGTATCTACACAGATGTTCTTGCAAAAGAACGCCGTGGTGATTATCTAGGTGGTACGGTTCAGGTTATTCCTCATATTACTGACGAAATTAAGCGTCGCGTGATGGACGGTGCTGAAGGTTCTGATGTTGCCTTGGTTGAAATCGGTGGCACAGTAGGTGATATCGAATCACAACCTTTCCTTGAAGCTGTTCGTCAAATGAAAGTAGAGCTGGGTTCTAAGCGTGCTCTATCTGTGCACCTTACTCTGGTTCCTTATATTGCGACCGCAGGCGAGACTAAAACTAAGCCAACTCAGCATTCTGTTAAAGAAATGCGCACAATTGGTTTGCAGCCAGATGTATTGATTTGTCGTAGCGATCATAAAATTGATGCCTCTTCTTTACGTAAGATTTCTTTGTTTACCAACGTTGAAGAACGTGCAGTTATTCCTTTGGAAGATGCTGACACTATTTACAAGATTCCAGGCTTTCTTCACGAAGCGGGTCTTGATGACCTGATCGTTGAGAAGTTTGACTTAAGCTGTCATGAACCTGACTTAACGGATTGGGATCGCGTAATCGATGCTAAATTAAATCCTGAACAGCAAGTTAATATCGCCATGGTCGGTAAGTACATGGAATTGTTGGATGCTTATAAGTCGTTGATCGAAGCTATTGATCATGCGGGCATTCATCATAAAGCCAAAGTGAATATCCAGTTTATTGATGCTGAAGTGATTGAGCGTCAAGGCACTGATATCTTAAAAGGCAAAGACGCAATTCTAGTACCGGGTGGTTTTGGTCATCGTGGTGTTGAAGGTAAAATTCGTACCGTTCAGTTTGCTCGTGAAAACAAAGTACCTTTCTTAGGTATTTGTTTAGGCATGCAGTCAGCCGTTATTGAATTTGCCCGTAATGTAGTGGGTTGGAAAGATGCTCACTCTACGGAGTTTGATGCTGATACGACGCACCCGGTTGTTGGTTTGATTACAGAGTGGACAGATGCAACGGGTAATACCGAAGTACGTGATACAAGTTCTGACTTAGGCGGTACTATGCGTTTAGGCGCACAAGAATGTCGTCTAGCTGAAGGTTCTAATACAGCTGTCGCTTATGGTGAAGAAGTTGTTAATGAACGTCATCGTCACCGTTATGAAGTAAACGCGACAATTATTGCTGAGCTTGAAAAAGCAGGCTTACGCATTGCGGGTCGCTCTATTGATGGCGACTTGGTTGAGGTTGTGGAAGTAGTTGATCACCCATGGTTTGTTGGTTGTCAGTTCCACCCTGAATTTACTTCTACTCCACGTCATGGACATGGATTATTCAGTGCTTTCATTAATGCGGCGATTGAACACAAAGCCTAATTAAAACTTACATTAAATAGAAGCAGCCTGAAGTAGGTTAAGCAATTGAGCAAGCCGCGTTGATCGTTACTCGTATCCGCGGCGCAACAGATTAAATTACGGAGAATATAGTTACATGGCTAACATTATAAATATCAAAGCACGCGAAGTTATGGATTCACGTGGTAACCCTACCATTGAAGCTGACGTTACTTTGGAAGGTGGATTTTTCGGTACAGCTTGCGCTCCTTCTGGCGCATCTACTGGTTCTCGCGAAGCATTAGAATTACGCGATGGCGATAAAAGCCGTTATTTAGGCAAAGGCGTTTTGAAAGCCGTTGCTAATGTAAACGATATCATCAAACCTGCTTTAATCGGTATGGATGCTCTAGATCAACGCGCTCTTGATAACAAGATGCTTGAACTAGACGGCACTGATAACAAAGCAACTTTGGGCGCTAACGCTATTTTGGCTGTGTCTTTAGCGGCTGCTAAAGCGGCTGCTGTTGCAAAAGGTGTTGAGTTATATGAGCACATTGCTGATTTAAATGGTACTTCGGGTCAGTATTCTATGCCATTGCCTATGATGAACATCATCAATGGTGGAGAGCACGCTGATAACAACGTTGATATTCAAGAGTTTATGGTTCAGCCAGTTGCCGCTCCTACTTTTGCTGAAGGACTTCGCGCTGGCGCAGAAATTTTTCATAGCTTGAAGAAAGTGTTAAGCGAACAGGGTATGAGTACTTCTGTTGGTGATGAAGGTGGTTTTGCTCCAGATTTAGCGTCTAACGCTGATGCACTTGCTGCTATTAAAGTAGCCGTTGCAAATGCAGGTTATGAGTTGGGTAAAGATATTACTCTTGCGCTAGATTGCGCAGCGACTGAATTCTATGTTGATGGCAAATATGACATGAAGGGTGAAGGTAAAGTTTTCACTTCAAACCAGTTCTCTGATTACCTAGCTGAGCTATGTGACGTTTACCCAATCGCTTCTATTGAAGATGGTTTGGATGAATCTGATTGGGATGGTTGGAAGTACCAAACTGACATCCTAGGCAAAAAAGTACAATTGGTGGGTGACGATTTGTTCGTAACTAATACCAAAATCTTGAAAGAAGGCATCGAGAAAGGTGTTGCTAACTCTATCTTGATTAAATTCAATCAGATTGGTTCTTTAACTGAAACGCTAGAAGCGATTCAGATGGCGAAAGACGCAGGCTATACTGTTGTTATTTCTCACCGCTCTGGTGAAACTGAAGATACAACAATTGCTGATTTGGCTGTTGGAACGTGTGCTGGTCAGATTAAAACCGGTTCTTTATGTCGCAGCGACCGTGTATCTAAGTACAACCGCTTATTGCGTATTGAAGAGCAATTGGAAGGTAAAGCACCTTACAATGGTTTGAAAGAAATCAAAGGTCAGTAATTTTCGGATTAAAAAGTCTAGGCCGGTCTTATAGCGATAAAATAAGCGACCTAGACTCCTGATGATTACAGATCATAAAGAAGGGAAGTTGAATTTTTATTTCGATAAAAACTTAGCTTCCCTTTTTGCATATTAAGATATCATTGATCCTCTGATTTTGACGAAGGAAAGCACATGGCTTGGAAATGGATTTTATCCTTAACGGTGCCTATTTTATTCATTTTTGTATTGCAGTATCGTTTTTGGTTTGATGATACTGGTATGTTGGCAAGCTGGAAGTTGCAACAGCAAATGACAGAGCTTGAACAAGATATTTCTGCTCAAAAAGTACGCAATGATTGGTTAAAAGCGGAAGTCGACGACTTACGTGCTGGTAATGATTTAATTGAAGAAAAAGCGCGAGAAGATTTAGGTTTTATTGGTAAGGATGAAAGTTTTTATCTTATTCTAGATAAATAAAAACTCTTATAAGTAGAAGCACTTAATAAATTAAAGTAATACGCGCTGATTGTTTAAAATAATGGAAGTATTTTGATGCCAACTCCTGATCAACAATATCCGCAGACGTGGTTGGTGTTACCCGCAGCAGGTGTAGGCTCGCGTATGCAGGCCGACCGTCCCAAACAATATTTAGAGATGACGGTTAAAGGCATTACGAAAACGGTGATCGAATTTACTCTGGATCATCTTCTTAGCTATCAAACTAATCATATTTTTCATAAAGTTGTTGTGGTGGTCACTAAAGGTGATCCTTATTGGCAAGACATCAGTCGTGCCCGTGGCTATGATAAAGATGAGCGAATAATTGTTGTTGATGGTGGCAGTGAACGTTGTTATTCCGTTTTAAATGCTTTACTTGCAATTAGCGCAGTTGAAAGCTCTAAAGATGCTTGGGTTGCTGTTCATGATGTTGCTCGTCCTTGTTTGTCTTATGACGATCTTGATAATTTATTCTCTGCACTTAAGAATTATTCTGATGGCGGCATTTTAGCCACGCCGGCTCGCGATACGATGAAACGTGGTGCTTTATCTGATGGAAGTTATATTGATCATACGGTTGATCGTGATCAGTTATGGCATGCATTAACGCCGCAGATGTTTCCGTTAGAATCTTTGTTAAAGAATTTACAGTTAGCATTGAGTGAGAGTTTTGAAGTAACCGATGAAGCATCAGCGATGGAGTTTTCTGGCGCAAAACCTAAGTTGGTGAGTGGGCGCAGCGACAATTTGAAAATTACGCGACCAGAAGATTTGAAGTTGGCTGAGTTTTATTTGAATTCGACTAGCTAATAAAAGATAAAAGACGAAGCATTTAAGGTTTTGGTTTTTAAACAGCACTGCGCTGATTATCGCCATTAGGTAAGTCTTTTTACGGCACGCCGTGAATCCCTCCGTGGAGGCTCGGCCTTCACTTCCATGTGAAGGGACGGCCTAAAAAGCCTCACTTAATATCGATACGCGAAGTGCTAGAGCAATATGATTTTCAAATTTATTTTTTTAAAGATATATAATTTAAGAAATATTTTTACAGTGAAATATGAGTGTATTGGACTCAAGGCCGTCCGAGGCAGGACGCCGAGGCCGAGTCTACAGGGACGTATTTACGACGTGCCGTAGAGTTCGATGTCTCATGTTGAGCAATGTAGGATAAAAGTAATATCAGAATCTCAAAATAGAGAGTAAAGAAATGCGTATTGGTCATGGTTTTGATGTACATAAATTTGGTGAAGGTGATTTCATAACACTCGGTGGTGTTCAGATTCCCTATAGCCAAGGTCTGATTGCCCACTCTGATGGCGATGTGGCATTGCACGCATTATCGGATGCGTTATTAGGTGCTTGCGCACTTGGTGATATCGGAAAACATTTTCCTGATACCGATGACGAATTTGCAGGGGCCGACAGTCGCGGTTTATTACGTCATGTGATGACGTTGGTAGTAGAGCAAGGTTATAAAGTTGGTAATGTCGATGTCACTATCATTGCTCAAGCTCCGAAAATGGCTCCGCACATAGATACCATGCGCGAGAGAATTGCAGAAGATCTTAACTGCGAATTAAACCAAGTAAATGTAAAAGCAACGACCACAGAAAAACTCGGCTTCGAAGGCCGTAAAGAAGGCATCTCCGTACACGCCGTTGCTTTATTAATAGACAGAACATAGAGAAAATATAATGTGGAATTTTGATTGGCCAAAAGCCTATCCTGAAACAAATGCAAAAGGCATTTTAAAACTGAAGCCAGAAGACTTTCAGGTAGATGAAATTCCACTGATGATTCCTGCTGGTGAAGGTGAGCATATATATCTTCACATTAAAAAGCGTGAAGTGAATACCCATTGGGTAGCACGCCTATTATCAGAAAAATTTGGTGTCAAAGAAAATGACGTTAGCTACGCAGGACAAAAAGATCGCTACGCTGTAACCACACAATGGTTCAGTATTTATGCTCCTAAAATTGAAATGACTTTAGAAGCACGTCCTTTCCCTGATGAAGATATCGAAATTCTTACTCAAACTCGCCACAGCAAAAAAATGCGACGTGGTGATTTAGTGGGTAATCGATTTAAAATTGTGTTGCGTGATATTAAATCTGAAGAAGCTAACTCTGAAGAAGCCAGCGTAGAAAAAAATAAGTCCTTAACAGACAGTTCTATCGAAACCTTGAAAGCTTCCATAGAAAATAACCTAGAAGCTATCAAAAAAAATGGCGTGCCAAACTATTTTGGTTTGCAGCGGTTTGGTCGTGGCGGTGGCAATATGGATCAAGCACTCGCGATGTTAACGGGACAGCGCCGTGAAAAGAACCGTCAAAAGAAAAGTATGTATTTATCAGCGGCTCGTTCTTATATTTTTAACGAAGTTGTCGCCGCTCGAATCGGACAAGGTTTATGGGGGAAATCACTAGCGGGGGATATTGATGTAAGCAGTAACGAAACTCAAGCTGCTGAACATGCAACTGCGCCTATGTGGGGACGTGGGCGACTGAATTCCAAAGACGATGCTCTAAAATTAGAAAAAACAATATCAGGTCCACATCACGAATTGTGTGATGGAATGGAGCACGCAGGTCTTAATCAAGAACGCCGAGATATTGTTTCTAATATAGAAAACATGCAATGGAAGTGGCTTGAAAACAACGATTTATCGATTAGCTTTGCGCTTGCATCAGGCCACTATGCAACTTCTGTATTGCAAGAGTTTATCGCAGTTGAAGAGCCTGATCGTTTTGAAGGCAAGTTTGAAGAGAAGCCCTTTGTGTATAACGGCAGTAAACCTGTTACTGACAATAAAGATGGTGATAAATAATGGCCTTTTTACTCTCAAATGATGACGGTGCCCATGCGCCAGGGCTTGCTCAGTTAGCTCAGACCTTAACGGATGCTGGATATAAGCATCACGTTATCGCGCCTGATCGTGATCGCAGTGGTGTCTCTAATTCCTTGACGCTAGATCGTCCATTACACCCTCTGTATTTGGAAAACGGATTCATCGCCATTAATGGCACACCAACAGATTGCGTGCATTTAGGTTTAAATGCACTTTATCGAGGTGAAGAATATACTTTAGATCGCGTTATTGCAGGCATTAATTCAGGCGCTAATCTGGGTGACGATGTTATCTATTCTGGTACCGTTGCAGCGGCAATGGAAGGCCGCTTTTTAAACAAGGCTCCTATTGCGATATCCCTAGTAGGAAAAAAGCACTTTATAACCGCGGCAAAAGTATTAGTTGATCTACTGCCTAAAATTGAAGCATTATCTTTACCTGCGCGAACAATCATTAATATCAATGTTCCAGATGTTCCGTATGAGGAATTAAAAGGGGTTGAGATTACACGTTTAGGTCATCGAGAGCGTTCTGATAATCCAGTGTTGACCACAAACCCTCGTGGTAAAGAATGCTACTGGATTTCAGCGGCAGGAGAAGGGGCTGATGCGGGGGAAGGCACTGATTTTCACGCGATAGAACAAGGAAAAGTCAGTATTACGCCGATTCAGGCGGATATGACTCATGGAAATGCTTTAGAATGTTTAACTCAGTTAAATAAGTAGCTAGCAAGTAACTAGACGCAAGTAACTAGACTTAGTAAAAAGTAGAAAGGATCCTCATGTGGATGAGCAACAACTAGCCGGAATAGGGATGACCTCTCAAAGAACACGCAATCGCTTAATCGAGCGCTTACGTGATCGCGGCATTGAAAATCAACAAGTATTGGATGTGATGGCATCAACTCCACGCCATATATTTATTGATGAAGCTTTAGCTCATAGAGCCTATGAAGATAGCTCCTTGCCCATCGGTAATGGTCAAACGATTAGCCAACCTTATATAGTCGCGAAAATGACGGAGCTGCTATTAGCTAAGGGGCCGTTAAATAATGTTTTAGAAATCGGCACAGGTTCGGGTTATCAAACGGCTATATTGGCACCCTTGGTAAAGAAACTTTATAGCGTAGAGCGTATCGAACCATTATTTAATAAGGCACGAACACGCATTCGTCAGTTAAAGCTGCATAACGTAAGCTTTAAATTATCGGACGGTCATTGGGGGTGGGAGCAATGCGGCCCTTATGATGGCATTATTGCCGCAGCGGCACCTGAGAATATTCCACAAGGATTGTTAGATCAAATGGCTGATGGTGGTCGTATGATACTCCCAGTCGGTGGGGATAAGCAGTCACTGGTTCTTGTGACTCGCAATGGTGATAATTGGCAGCGTAAGGTTTTAGAAGACGTAAATTTTGTACCTTTTTTAGCGGGTATAAAAAACGTTTAATAGAGTTGCGCATTGGCGTTGGCATAAATTCGAAAACCTGCGATTGCAGGTTTTTTTTTAGCGATAATTAAATAGTAGTCACGAAAAAATCAAATAAGGAATCAGTGTGAAGCATCTTTGGTTGTATTTAAAAGGCCTTGCCATGGGCAGTGCAGACGTTGTCCCTGGAGTTTCAGGAGGCACTATTGCCTTTATTACCGGTATTTATACGGAATTGTTAGACTCGATTAAATCCGTAAATCTACAAACGCTGGTTTTACTCTTTAAAAAAGGTCCAAAAGCGGCATGGAAAGCGGCAAACGGAACCTTTTTAGCGACACTTTTAGCCGGAATATTAACCGCAATACTTACGTTAGCAAAACTGATTCATTATTTACTCGATCAGCACGCAGTGTTGTTGTGGTCATTTTTCTTTGGTTTGATTTTAGCGTCCAGCTTACATATGGCGAAACAAATCAAGCAGTGGCAGCCACTTACTTTGGCATCTTTGTTAATTGGTGTGTTTATCGCAGCTTTTATTAGCATTGCAAGCCCTACGAGTATTGAAGCGAATTACTTAAATATCTTTCTCGCGGGAAGCATAGCAATCTGTGCAATGATTTTGCCGGGTATCTCTGGGAGCTTTATTTTATTACTAATGGGCTTATATGCCCCTGTTTTAGCAGCAGTAAAAGGGCTTCAGCTGGATATAATGTTGATATTCGCGTTAGGCGCAGGTCTAGGCTTAATCTTGTTCTCTCGCTTACTAAGTTGGTTACTGCATCATTATCAAGATCTCATGTTTAGTTTATTGACAGGTTTTATGCTGGGAGCCTTACTAAAAGTATGGCCTTGGAAAGAAACTATTAGCTATAGATTGAATAGCAAGGGTGTTGAAGTGCCTTTTGAACAATTAAATCGGATCCCTGAATGGTCAAGTAGTGATCAAATTGTATGGGCGGTGGCGTTGGTATGCGTCGGTTTTGCGAGTGTTTTATTACTTGAAAAGTTTTCGTCGTACGAAAAAAATGAAAAAGTTTAAGCAGAAAATGTGAACTTTTTCACCCTTTTAAGGGGAAATTAGAAGATAAAAGGTAGTAGTTAAAAGAAAAGTCTTTTTTATTCCTTATTTTATAGAATTCTTTGGAATATATAAGTCCTTTATTATTACCTTTTGTTTAGAAATTATAGACTATTGTAAAAGGCGTAAAGCTGTCATGTTCATGTGTCAAAAAAATAACGATAGAAATAGGCTTTTATCTGCAGTGATTATGACTTTTGTCATTCTGGTTACGGTATGTATGACAGGTTGCATAAGTAGTCGAGAATTTATATCAACTGAAGAGAAGTTCAGTAAAAGCAAAAAATCGACGACTTTTCATATAGTGGAAAAGGGTGACACCTTATTCTCTATTGCTTGGACTTATGGATGGGATTATCACAAGTTAGCAAGTGCTAACTCCATTCCTAAGCCTTATATAATCTATGCTGGACAAAAAATTGACATTTCAAATCGCATAGCAAAATCGAATACGACTAAAGTTGGTAGTGTCGGAAAAACGTCAGAATCGTCTGTAAAGAGGAAAAAGCCTGCTACCGTAACTAAAAAAGTTAGACCAATTACGCCAGTAAGCTCTAAATCAATGAGTAAAGGGGCTTGGAATTGGCCTGCTAAAGGTAAGGTTATTGAGCGTTTCTCAACCAAAAAGCTTAAAAATAAGGGTATTGATATCGCCGGTGAAAAAGGTGAATCTGTAAATGCAGCTGCGGCAGGGACGGTCGTTTATGCAGGAAAAGGTCTTCGTGGTTATGGCAATTTAGTGATCATAAAACACGATACTCAGTTCCTTAGTGCATACGCCCATGCAAGCCGCATTCTGGTCCGTGAGAAAGAAAAAATTAAAGCGGGGCAGATAATTGCCGAAATAGGATCTACTGGAACGGATAAGGTGAAACTTCACTTTGAAATTCGTCGAAATGGCAGACCAGTAGACCCCCTCCAATTTTTGCCGAAGCGGTAATTGGAGGAGTTAATGTTTAATTAAGCGTTCTGGTATGGAACCTGAATAGTAATCAGGAATAACCAGAACGAAAAAAAGGCGGGACGACACATGGCAGCTCAACAAAAAATTAGCGAAGAGTCTTTCGATGACGTGGTAATCGAAGCACCAGTTAAGGCAACGAAGACTAAAGCGCCATTAGAGCGAACGAGCAAGGCAACCCAAGAGCGATTTATCGCTGAGCCGAGTTCTGCCAAAGCCTTAGATGCTACGCAATTATATTTAAATGAAATTGGCTTTTCGCCATTGTTGTCGCCAGAAGAAGAAGTGCACTTTGCTCGTCTAGCCCGAAAGGGAGATGAGAAAGGTCGTAAGCGTATGATTGAAAGTAACTTGCGCTTAGTTGTTAAAATTTCCCGTCGTTATGTGAATCGTGGCTTATCCCTTTTAGATTTGATTGAGGAAGGCAACCTAGGCCTGATTCGAGCTGTAGAAAAATTTGATCCTGAGCGCGGTTTCCGCTTCTCAACCTATGCAACATGGTGGATTAGACAAACCATCGAACGCGCAATCATGAATCAAACGCGTACTATCCGTTTACCAATTCATGTAGTGAAAGAATTAAATGTTTATTTGCGTGCCTCACGTGAATTAGCGCAAAAATTAGATCATGAACCATCCCCAGAAGAAATTGCAGATCTTTTAGAGCGCCCTGTTGCCGATGTGAAACGCATGCTAGCGTTAAACGAGCGTGTAACATCGGTTGATACACCATTGGGTCCAAATTCAGATAAATGCTTATTAGATACGGTTGCTGATGATCGCAGCGCAGATCCGTGCACGACACTGCAAAATAATGATATTACTGGCAGTCTTTCCGATTGGTTGGATGAACTAACTGAGAAGCAGCGTGAAGTCGTTTCCCGTCGTTTTGGCCTTAGAGGTTATGAGACTAGTACTTTGGAAGAAGTAGGCCGTGAAATTGGCTTAACGAGAGAGCGTGTTCGTCAAATTCAAGTAGAAGCTTTAAAGCGTTTGCGTGAAATTATGGAAAGTCAGGGCTTAAATGCGAGTACTATTTTTGGCGATGCTTAGTTTTTATCTTACTTGTTGAATAAGAAAAGACGTCTAATATAAAGTTTATAGGTTAACAGGGAGTTGGCCGCCATGATGGCAAAAACGGAAGGAACTGGACAAGGTTGTCTGTGTAGGATGTGATGGAAGCTAGGGTGCTAAAGGGCTACAGGAAGTAGCCCTTTTTTTATGCCTGTAATTTAAGAAGTTAAACGCTATTTCTTAAAAATAAAGGACGCTATTTTTCTAGATATTGTAACTTATCAGGAACGCCATCCCATTCTTCTGCATCTGCAAGCTTATCTTTCATTTCAGTAATGTTGTTATCGCGCCACGTTTCAGATAATTCAACGTTTAATTCGATAAACTGCTCTTGGTTAGCAGGTACTTCATCTTCAGAAAAAATTGCTTGTGCTGGGCATTCTGGTTCACATAATGCGCAATCAATACATTCATCTGGGTCAATAACTAAGAAGTTTGGGCCTTCATAAAAACAGTCTACTGGGCATACTTCTACACAATCAGTGTATTTACATTTAATACAGTTATCAGTTACTACAAATGTCATTGCAGTCGATCTCCTCATCTCATTGGGTCTATGCCCATCACGGTGGCGCCATTCTAGAGATGGCGGGCTAATACCGCAAGGTTATAAATTGAATAAACTTATATCATAATGTGATATAAGCAAGCAGTTTATTGCCTATTTAGTTCTTACTATGTCTCTATAGTAGGTTAATAGGTATTTACTCTAGCAGAGACTTAAGACGATAAATTTCGTCTAATGCTTGTTTTGGCGTTAAGTCATCTGCAGAAATTGCGGCAACAGCAATTTCAACTTCTGAAGGTCCTTGCGAAAACATATCTGGCTGCATTGGGTTAATAGTACTAGAAGTACTCATAATGCTAGCGATAGGCTTTTCATCAGGTTGTATTTCTATTGATTCTTGTTTAGCGCTAGGCACGTCATCGAACGTTTCACTTTCAAGCAAATGAAGCTTTTCTTTTGCTTGCTCAATTACTAGTTTAGGTACACCTGCAAGTTGCGCAACTTGTAGACCATAACTCTGGCTAGCAGGGCCTGACTCGACATTATGCAAAAAGATAATACGTTCGTCATGTTCTGTCGCTGTTAAATGAACATTAACTACGCAATTAATTTGCTCGGGTAGTGTGGTCATTTCAAAGTAATGTGTCGCAAACAAAGTGAGCGCATGAACTTCCTTTGCAAGGTGAACGGCTGCTGCCCATGCTAATGATAAGCCATCAAAAGTGCTGGTGCCGCGACCAACTTCATCCATTAATACCAAACTGTTAGGAGTTGCGTTGTGTAAAATATTGGCTGTTTCGGTCATTTCAACCATAAAGGTCGAGCGGCCACCGGCTAAATCATCTGCAGAACCCATGCGTGTGAAAATACGATCAATAGGTCCGATAGTTGCGCTCTCGGCAGGTACATAGCTACCAATATGAGCAAGCAATACGATTAATGCATTCTGGCGCATATACGTCGATTTACCACCCATGTTAGGACCGGTAATGATAAGCATGCTCTGTTTGGGTTGAAGGTCTAAACCGTTAGCAACGAATGGATCTTCTATGATCTCTTCAACAACAGGATGTCGACCAGCAACAATGTTGATACCTCGTTCGTTTATGAGCTTTGGAGCAGTAAACCTTAATGTGCTTGCGCGTTCTGCAAGATTTACAAGTACATCCAGTTCAGCAAGCCCGGTTGCAGTGTCTTGTAAGCTGAATAGGTCTTGCCCTAAACGCTCAACCAGTTGTTCGTAAAGGTGCTTTTCTCGCGACAAAGAGCGACTTTTTGCACTAAGTGCTTTGTCTTCGAATTCTTTTAGTTCAGGGGTAATGAAACGTTCAGCATTTTTTAGTGTTTGACGACGAATGTATTCAACCGGAGCGGCTTCGGATTGAGCTTTGCTGATTTCAATAAAGTAACCATGAACACGGTTGTAACCGACTTTAAGTGTCGATATTCCAGTTTTTTCTTTTTCGCGCTGTTCGATCTCTAATAAATAATCACCTGCATTTTGGCTGATGGATCTTAGTTCATCTAATTCCGCATCATAGCCTTCAGCAATTACGCCCCCGTCACGAATAATGACAGGAGGGTTGTCAATGATCGCTTTTTGTAATTCATCGACCCATTGTGGGTATTGTTTGATTAATGCCGAAAGTTCTTTGGCACGACTGGCTGCCAAGCTTTGTAATAATTCTTGTAACTCTGGCAATCGAGCCAATGCATCTCGTAGGCGAGCTAAATCTCGGGGGCGAGCAGAACCTAAAGCGATACGGGATAAAATACGTTCAATATCTCCGATACCTTTTAACTGCTGATGCAAAGGTTCCCAGTGATAATCATCAATCGATTCGGCAATTAATTGTTGGCGCTGCTGTAATGTATTTTGATTACGTATAGGACGATTCAGCCAGCGGCGTAATAAACGGCTACCCATAGGAGTCGCGGTTCTGTCCATGACCCAGGCAAGAGTATGCTCACCATCACCTTGCTGGTTGATATCAATTTCTAAATTTTTACGGCTTGCCGGATCGATAATAATGGCATCATCTGGCTGTTCAATTAATAAGGTGCGAACATGGGGTAAGCCACTGCGCTGAGTATCTTGTGCATACTGTAAAAGAGCGCCTGCTGCTTGAATGGCAACGACTAAATCTTCGCAACCAAAACCGCGTAAATCTTTGGTTTTTAATTGAGTGGTTAATAAGCGAAATGCCGTATCAGATTCAAAGTGCCACGGAGCTTGTGATTTGGCGCCAGGACGGTTTATTAACGCATCAGGAAATGCTTGGTCTTCGTTGTATAGAAGTTCAGCAGGCTTGATTCGTTCTAATTCTGCTAATAAAGAATCTTCACTGGCGACCTCCATCACAACAAAGCGACCAGAGCTTATGTCCATCATGGCAATGCCATAAATATCGTGTTTGTTTTGCTTTTGCTTATTAACAGCCACTAATAAGTTATCGCGGCGCTCATCTAAGAAAGCTTCATCACTTAGCGTACCTGGAGTAATAACGCGAACAACTTTTCGCTCAACAGGGCCCTTAGAAGTAGCGGGATCGCCGACTTGCTCTGCAATACCTACAGAAACGCCGAGGCGAACGAGCTTTCCGATATACCCTTCAGCTGCGTGATAAGGAATGCCTGCCATGGGGATCGGCTCACCACCACTGTGGCCACGAGCTGTCAGCGTTATATCTAATAATCTGGAGGCATTGCGCGCATCATCATAAAACAGCTCGTAAAAATCCCCCATCCGATAAAAAAGCATGATATCTGGAATTTCAGCCTTAAGACGAAAATATTGCTGCATCATAGGGGTGTGGGTCGCTGCTGCTTTACTCATATTCGCGCTGAAATCCTAAATCTGAATAGTAAAAGCAGCATTGTAAGGGATTGTGAGGCAATTGAACAAAGCTACTGTGTAATGGTAGTCGGTAAAGTTATTACAAAAAACAATTTCAAACCTAAAAAGTACTGTATAGATACTAAAATAGTACTGGATATAATACTGTATATATTGTCTCAACTCCTTCGGAATTAGACCGTGTAAAAAATAATTGTTACTCTGAGATCTATTATCCATGGGGCTTGTAGAGGAGTTTGTTGTTTTTTATTGTAGAAAAACAATTTTATGACTTGGCCAATCCAGTTAGCTATGCTTAAATACTGGTTAAATCTACAGTAAAACAAAAAATGATCAGCATGATCTGGTCATGGTAACTAATTAAAGGAACATCATAATGGATGCAAATAAGCAAAAAGCACTTGATGCAGCACTGGGTCAGATTGAGCGTCAGTTTGGTAAAGGCTCTATTATGAAAATGGGTGATCAGCCGCGTGAAGCAATTCCGTCGGTATCAACCGGTTCTTTGACGCTGGATGTTGCTTTGGGCATAGGCGGTTTGCCGTATGGCCGAATTGTTGAAATTTATGGGCCAGAAAGTTCTGGTAAAACAACCTTGTGTTTGTCTGTGATGGCAGAAGCACAAAAGCAAGGTAAAACGGTTGCTATTGTTGATGCTGAGCACGCACTTGATCCTTCATATGCAGAAAAGTTAGGTATCGACTTAGATACTTTGCTGGTTTCTCAGCCGGATACGGGTGAGCAAGGTCTAGAGATTACAGATAGCTTGGTGCGCTCTGGTGCTGTTGATGTAATCGTAGTTGATTCGGTTGCTGCATTAACACCAAAAGCTGAAATTGAAGGCGACATGGGTGATCATCATGTTGGTTTGCAAGCACGTCTAATGTCACAAGCATTACGTAAATTGACTGCTAATGTGAAAAATGCAAATTGCCTAGTAATTTTCATTAACCAAATTCGTATGAAAATTGGTGTGATGTTTGGTAACCCTGAAACAACAACAGGTGGTAACGCGCTTAAGTTTTACTCTTCTGTTCGCTTAGATATTCGTCGTACAGGTGCGGTTAAGCAGGGCGATGAAATAATGGGTAATGAAACTCGCGTTAAGGTTGTTAAGAACAAAGTTGCACCTCCGTTTAGACAAGCAGAATTCCAGATTCTTTATGGTGAAGGTATTTATCATATGGGTGAGGTTATTGATCTAGGTGTTAAGTGTGGCTTAGTTGATAAATCTGGCGCTTGGTATGCTTATCAAGGTGATAAGATTGGTCAAGGTAAAGCAAATGCTGCGAAATTCTTACAAGAAAATCCGGCGATTGCAGAAACAATTGAAGCAGAGATTCGTGCACAATTGCTTTCAGGTCCTGCTGATAAAGAAGCGCAGGAAGATAAGGGTGAAGATGCTGCAGAAATTGCAGAGTCTTAAGTTGAAGTGCCTTAAGCTGTATTTAGAGTAGTAAACTTTGTTTTCGAAATACTCTAGTCGTAAGACTGATCGCCAAACAAGTAGCAATAAATCGGTGGGCTTTTATAAGCCTGCCGAGCTTTCAGATAGCGAATTACGTGTAGCCGCTATAAATTTGCTCTCGCGTCGAGAGTATTCCCGCCATGAAATGTTTCAAAAGCTTGAACCCCGCAGTAAGGATGAATCCCAATTACATCAGTTATTAGATAGGCTTGCTGAAGCAGGCTATCAAAGTGATGAGCGTTTTGCCGAATCTTTTCTACGATCGCGTATAAATCGTGGTCTTGGTTTTATGCGGATAAGTCGTGAGTTAAAAGATAAAGGCATTGACTCTGATTTAATTGAACAAACGATGAGTGTTGATTGTGATTGGTTTGAGCTAGCTTATGAAAGTGGTCTGAAAAAGTCTCAAGCATTAGATTTGAGTGATTACAAAGATAAGCAAAAGCTGTTTCGTTACCTCGCTTATCGAGGTTTTGACATGGATCAAATTAAGTATGCCCTGGAGCAATATCAACAAGTTCTGTAGTGTTATTCTTCTTTAATATCCCTTAATTTTGATGCAGGTTCCACATTTTAGAAATATCAATGTGTCATTCTCTCCCTTTTGAATAAGTCTCATTGACTTTAATCTACTAAAAAATCAATATCTTCTCGAATAATAATAAATAGATCAGTTCATTGGGATATGAATTGGAGGGAGGAATAGTATATATGCCGCTTTTGCCACAAGTTGCGATCTCTTTGGTTCGTATACTGTATCAATTCTGGTTACAGAATGGTGTTCCCAAGAAGGTTCTTGATGACGTATTAAGGATTGATATTAATGACCCGAAAATAACAAGGTTTGGTATTTCTAGCCATAAATTGGCTGCACTGCATGAAGCTGCTTATGAGGCTGCGGATGATCGTGTGTTAGAGGTTCGGCTTGGTTACTATGTTGCCGAAAAGGATTTGATATTAGAAAAGCTAATTACTTATTCTGATACTTTATACCATGGCTTGTCTGCTATGGTAGAGCACTCAAAAGTTATTTCTGAATCTGGATATTTTACTTTCATAGAGCAAAAGGATGGATGTTATATTTTAAAATATCCAGCTCACGATAAAATAAACTTTACTAGTCAGCAGCGGGATATGGTTTTTTCTGGCATCGTTGCAGCGATAGAAAAAGTGTATGCTAACTGTAGTGAGTTTATTTATTATCATTATGACCAGAAAGTGGCAAATCTTCAGGAATATCAGAGTGTATTGAATTGTCACTTAATCGCTGATGACGAAGTTTATTTAGAGTTTGACGCTGAATTGCTTATGGCAATGAATAGCAAGAAAGACTCCAAGCTGTTACAAAATACCATCTATGAAATAAATAAAATTACTCTCAAAAGAGAGCAGCGCCTAGAGCTATATATTCAGGTTACGAAAAGTATTAAAGAATGTTTGCTATCAGGTAATGCACAGCAAGAAATAGTCGCAGAAAAATTAAATATTAGTGTTAGGAATTTACAGCGTCGTTTAAAAGAAGTTGGGACAAACTATCAAACAATTTTAGATGATTGCCGTGAAGCATTAGCATTAAAGCTCATAGAAGATGAAACATTGGCTTTGTATGAAGTAGCTTATAAGGTTGGCTTTAACGAGCCAAGTGCGTTTTATAAAGCATTTAAGCGTTGGACTGGAAAGCGCCCTGGTGATTATCGACAGGACGCTATAACAACTTCACCCGCTAGTGAAGTTTCAATCGTGGGCGAATAACTTTGTTTATATGCCCAACTAAAGATAAAAGAATGGTATGGAAGTAACCGTGTAATGCTACTTGGTGTAAACGATACAAGGATACATACACTATACGAGCAAGGCGCCCTTCGATCATCATAGAGCCTTTGCTCAAATTGCCCATTAAGCTTCCTACTGTACTATAACGACTTAGCGAAACTAATGAGCCTTTGTC
>CESF01060873.1_pt1 | contig 19575 bp, 20 predicted proteins | sample 356331 | NCBI WGS metagenome assembly CESF01 (sample SAMEA2621779, study PRJEB7988) | marine metagenome | biome: marine biome (ENVO:00000447); feature: surface water layer (ENVO:00002042); material: "saline water (ENVO:00002010), including plankton (ENVO:xxxxxxxx)" | depth 5 m
ACGAAAAGGTAAGTCACGCGATTTATAAGTAACGATCTTCACTCAACAACCTTATCAAAAGTATTCTATTAAAAGAGGTGATACCTCTTTTTTTGTAAAAGGAATATCGTTGTGGATGGAATGATAGTAATAGGACTTCTCATTGCAATGTGGGTCATAGCATTGGTTCCAGTGGAAAAGCTTTCGAAAAAACTCCAGGACAAAGGAATTCTCGCACAGGATCACAAAAAAGATTAATGCACCAAACAAATCTACTCAGTGACAGTGGAATAGCCCCGTGCCAGCGGCTGGCAAGGGGCATCGCAATCAGTCGGGATTGGCCGCCTTATAGGCACGAATTGCCGTATTAAAGTCAGCGGCGACCTGCTCTTCCCGCGATACGGCAGCATTATAGTCAGCGGCGGCCAGGGCATATCGCTCCTGTGCACTGTCATCCCCCTCGTCAATAGAGGCTTTTTCTGCCGACATTTGATCATCAACGCACTCGAGGTAAACGGCATTAGCACCCTGAAACGCCTTGACCTCACCCTGCGCAGAAATCATGTCGTCCAGAGTGGCACTATTGCCGTCAGGAGTGGGCGGCGCAACGGGCATGTCGCAGGCGTGAGCCGCACTGAAGGGTAATACGGTGAGTGCGAGTAGCAGTGAGGCAGTTTGGATTTTCATGATCGATTTCCTTGTGATGTGTGGCGCAATGTTCTCGACCTTCTTGAAAGCCCCTTGAGGCTCGTTAAAACCGACGATTGTTCAAAATAGGTCTGCGAGTGCTGGTCACTTTATACCAATGAAAGCAATTTGAAGAAACCGCTATCCACACAGCAACCACGAAGGTTACTTCAGTCAATTCCCCCCATTCCGTTACACTCTCGCTATGGATGTATCGGATATTTTGAGCCCGCTCAATACGGCGCAGCGTGATGCGGTGACGGCCAGCTCAGGCCACCTGTTGGTGCTGGCTGGCGCCGGGTCAGGCAAAACCCGCGTGTTGGTTCACCGGATCGCCTGGCTGATCCGAGCGGAGGGATTCTCAGCCCAATCTGTGCTGGCGGTCACCTTTACCAACAAGGCCGCTCGGGAGATGCGGGGTCGCATCGAGGACATGCTTCAGATGCCAACCCATGGCCTGTGGGTAGGCACTTTTCATGGCCTGGCTCATCGACTCTTGAAAGCACACTGGCGGGAAGCCGGCCTACCCCAGCAGTTTCAGATTCTCGATAGCGATGACCAACTGCGGGTCGTGAAACGAATCTGTCGCGAGCTTGAGCTTGATGAGGCTCGCTGGCCCCCGAAGCAGGCGCAGTGGTTCATTAACGGGCAAAAAGACGAAGGACTGCGAGCGCGTCATGTAGAGGCACCCGAGGGTGATTTGTATGTCAAAACCATGGTGCGGATCTATGCGGCGTACGAGGAGACCTGCGAGCGGGGTGGCCTGGTCGATTTTGCCGAGTTGCTTCTCCGAGCGCATGAGCTATGGCTGAAGTCTCCGGAAACCCTTCAGCACTACCAGCAGCGGTTTAAAACGATTTTGGTGGATGAGTTCCAGGACACCAATACCATCCAGTACGCTTGGCTGCGGGTGTTGGCAGGTCAGACCATTCCAGTCGTCGCGGTAGGTGATGATGATCAGTCGATCTACGGCTGGCGTGGCGCCCGGGTGGAAAACATTCAGCGCTTCGCCGAGGATTTCAAAGGGACTGAGACGGTGCGCCTTGAGCAGAATTATCGCTCTACCGAAATCATTCTTGAGGCGGCAAATGGTTTGATTGCGCGCAATGCAGGCAGGCTGGGCAAGAATCTCTGGACTGAGGGTGAGCGCGGTGAACCGATCACCTTGTACGCCGGTTTCAATGAGCAAGATGAAGCGCGCTATATCGTCGAGCAAGCCGAGACCTGGGCTGGCGACGGTCACCCTCGCCGGTCCATCGCGATTTTATATCGATCCAATGCTCAGTCACGGGTACTCGAAGAAGCGTTGCTGCGCGAGGGGATCCCTTATCGGATTTATGGCGGCCAGCGATTTTACGAGCGTCTTGAGATACGTAATGCGTTGGCTTATCTGCGTCTCGCACAAACACGCGACGATGACCCTGCACTTGAACGAGTATTGAACACACCGCCTCGAGGGATTGGCAGCAAGACGGTAGAAAAGCTGCGCGAGGTGGCTCGTGCAGAGCAGATTTCTTTGTGGCGAGCCATTCATCGTGTCAGGGAGCAGAGTTTACTGCCGGCCCGGGCGCTGACCGCATTGGCTCAATTTCAGTCGCTGATTGATGATCTCGATCGGGCGTCCGAGACCCTGCCGCTGGATGAGCTGACCGAGCACGTCATCGAGGTCAGCGGGCTGCTGGATTACCACCGCTCTGAAAAAGGGGAGCGAGGGCAGGCGCGCGTCGAGAACCTGCAGGAATTGCAGACGGCGACCCGCCTCTTTGAGGCCGAGGACGAGACGATCTCGCCGCTGCAGGCTTTTCTGGATAGCGCAGCGCTCGATGCCGGAGAAGGTCAGGCTGATCCCTACGAGGACAGCATTCAGATGATGACGCTGCATTCAGCTAAGGGACTCGAGTTCCCGTTAGTGTTCATTGCGGGGATGGAAGAAAATTTGTTTCCCCACCAAATGTCGCTTGAGGAGCCGGGTCGTCTGGAAGAGGAGCGGCGCCTGGCGTACGTTGGCATCACCCGCGCGATGAAAAAGTTGATCGTGACGTACGCTGAAAATCGCCGGCTGTACGGCGGTGATATGTACAACACGCCTTCGCGGTTTATCCGCGAGATACCGGGAGACCTGATTGAGGAAGTGCGATTGAATGGGGCCGTTTCCCGTCCTATTGGGTCTCTCGCGCACGCCGCTCTAGCGGAACCCCCCGCGGAAGGGATCGAACTCGGCCGCTTGGTGTTGCACCAGGTGTTCGGTGAGGGTGTCGTGACCCAGTTCGAGGGGCAGGGCGGTAATGCCCGGGTCGAGGTGAGTTTCAGTGAAGGTAGCAAGTGGCTTGTGCTTCAATACGCCAACCTGACGCTTCTCTAAGGATAAGCCATGCGTGAAAAACAAGTCTTACCCGTTGCGGTAGTCGGGCTGACCGCCGCGCTGGTGGCCGTTGTGGCACTGTGGACGCTGGATCGGGCGGGCACCTCAGACCAGGTGGTGGTGACCTCCGACGGTCCCGCACAGGCCATCGAGTGGAAGCTGGTGACCACTTGGCCAAAGGGATTGCCGGGGCTGGGTGCCGCGCCAGAGAACTTTGCCCGACGCGTCAACGAGGCCTCAGGTGGACGTTTGCGTATCAAAGTCTTTGGTGCGGGCGAGATCGTACCCGCGTTTGAGGTATTCGATGCGGTCTCTCAAGGTGTGGCTGAGGCGGGTCATGGGGCGTCGTACTACTGGAAAGGCAAAATTCCAGCCTCGGTATTTTATACAGCGGTGCCCTTCGGCATGACGGCGCAGGAGGCGAACGGTTGGTTGCATTACGGCGGTGGCCTGCAGCTGTGGCATGAACTGTATGCACCGTTTGGCGTGGTGCCTTTCGCAGGAGGCAGTACCGGGGTTCAGATGGCGGGTTGGTTCAATATTCGCCTGAATAATCGCGAGGATCTCAATGGATTAAAGATGCGAATTCCTGGTCTTGCAGGAGAGGTGTTCGATGCGGCCGGTGGCTCTGCCGTGCGAATTGCTGGTGGTGAGGTCTATACCTCTATGCAGACGGGCGTGATTGATGCCGTCGAGTGGGTGGGCCCATATAACGACCGAACGCTCGGGCTAATGGAGGTCGGTGATTATTATTATTATCCAGGCTGGCACGAGCCAGGGGCGATGCTGGAGATCATCGTCAACGCCGACGCGCTCGCAGCGCTGCCGGCAGACTTACAGGCGATTGTGCGGGTTGCGGCACGCGCGACCAATACCGATATGCTGGACGACTTTACCGCCCATAACAGTGAATCACTTCAGATTTTACTCACGGATTTTGATACCGAGGTGCTGCCGCTCCCCGATGACATCATGGACGCACTGTATGACAGCAGCCAAGTAGCGATTCAGTCACTGGTAGAGAGTGACCCTATGGCGAGGAAAATTGCAGATTCGTACTTTGATTTTGCCGAGCGGGTGCGCACGTACCATGAGATCTCGGAGCGAGCCTATCTCAACGGCCGGGATCGCCTCTTGCCGCCGGTGACCCTCACTGCGGAATAGGTCGGGTCAGTTTGTTTTCATCAATGGCCACGTAGATAAACTCACCTTCGGTCACCTTTAGGGGCTCGCCATCCTGCTTGGCGTTAATCCAGACTTCTACCAAGATGCGCGCGGAGCTTCGGCCCGTCTCGAGGACGTCACAGTAGCAACTCACAACGGCGCCCACGTGAACCGGTGTTAGGAATGACATTCCTTCGATCGCCACGGTCGCCACACGGCCTTCCGCCAATTCCGCTGCGGTAATGCTGCCCGCCAGATCCATTTGCGAGAGTAGCCAGCCACCAAAAATATCGCCGTTGGCGTTGGTATCTTTTGGCATGGCGATAGTCTGCAGCGCCAATTCACCAAAGGGCCGTGGGTGGGTATCGAGTTCTTCTACTGACATGGTCGCCCCTTTTTACGATGCTGATGGGTTTAATACTTCGCGGCATTGCATCGGACAAAGACCAACCGCCGTTGACGCCATTATCGCCCCAAGACGCCCGGTAGCCATAGCACCAAATTGGGCCACCACCACATCAGCACCAGCAGTAGGAGCTGGATGAGCACGAAGGGTAAAACGCCTGAATAGATCGCTCGGGTACTCACACTCTCGGGCGCGACTCCACGGAGGTAAAACAGGGCAAAGCCGAAGGGAGGCGTCAGGAACGAGGTTTGAAGATTCACTGCGATCATGACTCCCAGCCAGATCGGGTCAAAACCCATGGCTAATAAAATAGGCCCTACTACCGGTACGACTACAAAGGTGATCTCGATGAAATCGAGAATGAATCCCAGCAAAAACATCACCAACATTACGACCAGCAGTGCCCTTTGTGGTCCACCGCCGAGCTCCTCAAAAAAAGATTCGATCATGGCGTCACCACCGAACCCCCGAAAGACCAGCGAAAATACCGCGGCGCCGATTAGGATCAGAAAGACCATGCTGGTGGTGTAAAGGGTGGACCGGGAGATGTCCTGCAATACGTTGAGGCTCAGGGCGCCTCGGCATAACGCCAGCAGCAATGCTCCGGTGGCGCCAACGCCGGCCGCCTCTGTGGGTGTGGCGGCTCCGATGAGAATGGAGCCGAGGACCAACATGATTAAACCCAGCGGCGGCAGCACGGCCAACGCCGTCGACCGCACGTCGGTTTTGTCGACTGCAGCGGGTGGCGCGCTCCCCGGTTGCAAGATGGCACGGAGCAGCAGATAGCCAAGATAGAGCATCACCAACACCACTCCCGGCACCATGGCGCCCACAAATAAATCGCCCACCGATACGGTGTCTGTGTTGATGATGTTCATCCTTAATTGCGCCTGCTGGTAGGCGCTCGACATGATGTCGCCCAGCAGCACCAACGCAATAGAAGGCGGGATGATTTGTCCTAGCGTGCCCGTGGCACAAATCGTCCCTGCAGCGAGCTGAGGTGAATAACCTGCCTTCAGCATAGTTGGCAGGGCCAGCACACCCATTGTGACGACAGTGGCACCCACAATGCCGGTGCTGGCGGCCAGTAATGCACCCACCACAATCACGGCGACGCCCAGTCCGCCCGGGCGTGCGCCAAATAGCCCCGCCATATTAGCCAACAGATCTTCTGCTATCCGTGCTCGCTCGAGTACCACACCCATGAGGATGAAAAGGGGCACCGCAACGAGAGTCTCGTTCCCCATGGTGCCGAAAATTCTGGCCGTCAGCGCAGACAGGTAATCGGGGTCAAAGTGACCAAGCAGAATGCCGAGGGCCGCAAAGCCCAAGGCGGTGCCGCCCAGCGTCAGGGCGACAGGGAAGCCGAGCAGCAACACGCCGCAGACGACAACGAACATGGCCAGCGCGAGCTGACCCTCGATCACGACGCGCTCCCGCGCCGCAGTGACGATAGCGCGCGCTGGCACTGCGCCAGTGATTGCAGTGCCAGCAGCGAGGCCATCACGGGTATTAAGGTTTTAAGCAAAAAAACATAGGCTAGTCCGCCGGGCTCCGGAGAGGCCTCTCGGGCAGACCAGCTGTCCAACACATAGTCCAGCGATCCCCAGCCGATCAGGACGCACACCGGCAAAGTGAAGATGACATGGCCGAGAATGTTGACCCAGGCCTTTTGCCGCTCACTGAAGCTACGATAAAAAATATCGACCCGCACATGCTGATCTGCGCCCAATGTCACGGCGGCGCCCAGCATAAATACGGTGGCGTGCAGGTACTGCACGGACTCCTGCGCTGCAATCGCCCCGGTGTTGAAACCGTAGCGCAGTACCACAATGATCAGGACAAGGAGCGCCATAGCAGGAACACACCAGCAGATGATGCGGCCCAGCCAGGCGATGATCTGGTCGATACTGCTCGCCGGGAGGGTCTCGTTTGTCATCTTGTTCCCATGGTGTTTATCGGTGGCGTCCAAGGTTATCATTCTGTTCCTATAGATTGCAGAAGAGGCAAACCCGTGCTTTCCATTCTGTCGCCAGCTAAAACCCTCGACTACGAGACTGCACCCACGACAAAAAAATCGACGCAGCCACTATTTATCAAGCAGGCCACGTCATTGGTCGCCAACGCCCGCAAAATGGACCCGGAAGATATTCAGGCCTTAATGGGTGTTTCGGAGAACATTGCCGCACTCAATCATGCGCGGTTCATGAACTGGGACCCAACGTTCACGCTGAGTAATGCCAAGCAGTCAGTACTGGCTTTCAAGGGCGATGTTTACACGGGGCTCGAGGCCAATACGCTCAGCGCGGAAGAGTTGGCCTTCGCCCAGAAACACCTGCGTATCCTGTCGGGTTTGTATGGCCTGTTGCGGCCGCTGGACTTAATGCAGCCCTACCGGTTGGAAATGGGGCTGCCTTTTGAGAATGCGGGTGGTAAGAACCTCTACGAGTTCTGGGGGGATCAGATTACCAAGACGCTGGGGAAGCATCTTAAGGCCAGTGGCAGCCCGGTGCTGGTCAACCTCGCTTCTAATGAGTATTTCAAGGCGGTGAAACCAAAGCTCCTGGATGCAGACGTCATTACTCCTCAGTTCCGCGATCTGAAAAATGGTCAGTACAAGATGATTTCTTTCTTTGCGAAGAAGGCGCGTGGCCTGATGGCGCGCTACATTATTCAGGAGGGCCTGACGGATCCCGCAAGGCTGAAGCGTTTTAAGGGTGAGGGTTACTACTACAGCGCCGATCATTCAGAGGGTAATACCTGGGTGTTTCTGCGCGACGCGCCCCCTCAGGCAGGTTGATCGCCCTCCTGCTTAAAGGGTAGCAGCGTAGCGGCTTCCCGCTGATAGGCGCGCACGTGTTCTGATTCTTGCGCAGAGAATTGTGCGACTGCCTCGCGTAGTTTTTCGTCGACAATCCAGTGATTGGAGTACGTGAGAATGGGCTCGAACCCACGCTGAATCTTGTGTTCCCCCTGCGCGCCCGGATCAAAACGCGATAAACCCTTCTCGATACAGTATTCGATGCCCCGGTAATAGCAGGCTTCGAAGTGCAGGTAATCAAACTCTGCAAGGCAGCCCCAATAGCGCCCGTACAACGTGTCTGCCCCCTCGAAAAATAGCGCAGCGGCGACCGGCTGCCGTTCACGCTGGGCGATCACCATCACGGGCGCCTGGCCCAACTCAGAGCAGGTCTCGGTAAAAAACGCCTCCGTCAAATAGCCACCGTGGCCTGATCGTTTGGCATAGGTCGTTTGGTAACAGCGGTGAAAAAACTGCCAGTGCTCAGGAGAGATGGACTCGCCCTTCAATGTGACTAACGACAGGCCTTGGCGGCTAATTTGCTCACGCTCACGACGTAGATTTTTGCGCTTGCGACTGCTGAAGCGGTCCAGAAAGTCCTGAAAGTCGCGATAGCCGCGGTTAAACCAATGGAACTGGGTCGTCAGCCGTTGCGACATGCCGCAGTCTGACAATTGTGCCGAGGCCGATTCTTCAAGGAACAGAACATGCCAGCTGGAGACATCGAGCGATTCACACAGCGCCTTCATGCCAGCAGCGACCTGTGGCAGGCCGACCTGATCATTGTCTATCTGGGCAAAGCGCTGTCCGGTCGCGGGAGTGAACGGAATAGCGGTGACCAGTTTGGGGTAATAACGAAGCCCCATACGCTGCCAGGCATCAGCCCAGGACCAGTCAAAGACATACTCTCCGTAGCTGTGCGTCTTGAGGTAAGCGGGTACGAGCCCCACCAGCGACCCCGACTGCTCGAGGCGAACATGTGTGGGCTGCCAGCCGGTTTCTACGGTGGTGCAACCCGATGCCTCGAGGCCTGTCAGAAAGTGCCAGCTTAAAAAAGGATCACCGCCATCAAAATAGCGGTGCCACTCACTGGACTCAATCTCGGTCAGTGACCGATGGACGGTGGCATGAAGGGGGTCCATGGGGTGTTAGAGGGCCGCGCCGGTGCCGAGCCAGAAGTGACCGCACAGGCCCACCAGGATCAGCAGTCCAATCCATTTGCTCTGGTTAAAGGCGATAAAACACTGGCGAGTATCCCGTGTCCTGATCCGCCACAAGTGGCGGCCAAAAAGCGCACCAACCGCGATAACGGCGGCGTCATAAATGAAGCCGAGCTCAAAGGCGACGCCGCAGCGCCAAAAGGCGAACAGGCAGAGGCACTGCAGGAGGCCAATAATTCGGACATCGAGGTCTCCGAATAGAATGGCGGTCGATTTTATACCGACGGCCAGATCGTCTTCTCTGTCGACCATGGCGTATTGCGTGTCGTAAACCACCGTCCACAGCACGTTAGCGGCGAACAGCCACCACAGCGCGCTGGGTAGCGCGCTGGTGCTAGCCGCGAAGGCCATCGGAATACTCCAGGCAAAAGCAACGCCCAGCACAATTTGGGGCCAGTGGGTGACGCGCTTCATCAACGGATAAATCAGCGCGAGTGCTGCTCCGGCAAAAGAGAGCTGAATGGTCAGCGTGTTGGTCAGTGCCACCAACATCAGGGCGATAACTAACAGTGCCAGTAACAGTACGACCGCCTCTTTCACGCTCAGCGCGCCCGTTACCAGTGGTCGCAAGCGAGTGCGTTCGACGTAACCATCGAGGTTGCGGTCCGCGAGATCATTGGCGATGCAGCCCGCGGCGCGCATCACGACCGCACCAGCCAAAAAGATGCCGACCAGGTGAAGTGGTGGATAGCCTTCATTGGCGAGCACGATGCCCCAGAGCGTTGGCGCCAGTAGCAGGAACGTCCCAATGGGCTTGTCAAAGCGTGTGATCTCGATCATGGCGCGCCACCTGCTGGAAGCAGGAGCGTTGGCGGTATCGAGGGGGGAGGACGACTCAGTCAACGGGTGTGATTCTTGTAACGCGGGCTGACAGTCTAGCGGCCTGTGTGGGGGGATGCGACACCTGTTGATCAAACCCGGGCAAAATCAGCCCGGGCGCCGGACCAGCGCTGCATCAGACCGCGCGCGCGCTCCGGATCGCTTTGATACATTCGAGCCGCTAAGGCCTGTGCTTCGATCAGCAGCGGTTCGTGCTCGGGTAGCCGCGCCACGCGGAACTCAGCGAGACCGGTTTGTCTCGTACCCAGTAGCTCTCCGGGCCCCCGAATCTCCAGATCAGCCTCAGCGATAACAAAGCCATCGTGGGAGTCCTGCATCACTTTTAGCCGCTGCTGAGCGGTGGCAGACAGCGGTTGGCGGAACAAAAGCAAGCAGTGACTATCGAGGGTCCCTCGTCCCACTCGCCCTCTCAGCTGATGCAGCTGTGCCAGGCCGAGCCGCTCGGCGTTGTCGATAATCATCAGGCTGGCGTTAGGCACGTCCACGCCCACTTCAATGACCGTGGTCGCCACCAGCAGCTGTAGGTCGCCGCGTTTGAACTGCTCCATGACCGCTGCCTTCTCCGTGGGCTTGAGCTTGCCGTGTACCAGACCAATAGCGGTATCAGCCAATGCATGGCTTAACGCGTCCCGTGTTGCTTCGGCGGCCTCGATGTCGAGCGTGTCACTTTCTTCAATGGCGGTGCAAACCCAGTAGGCCTGCCGGCCTTCACTGCAGGCTACGCCCACTCTTCGGATCACTGCCTCGCGGCGGGCGTGGTCGATCAGAGTGGTGGTCACGGGTTGCCGACCCGGCGGGAGTTCGTCAATGATCGAGCAATCGAGATCACCATAAGCGACCATAGCCAATGAACGCGGAATCGGTGTCGCGGTGAGCGCAAGCTGATGAGGACGCTGTTCCTCGGCCCCTTTATCGGCGAGTGCCAGACGCTGATGAACGCCAAAACGGTGTTGCTCGTCGACAATGATGAGACCGAGTTGATCAAACCGGACATCCTCCTGAAAAAGGGCGTGTGTGCCGACTACGATGCCCGCTTCACCCGTTACTAGCTTGTCGAGGACGGCTTTGCGAGCTCTGCCCTTGGTGCGACCACTTAACCAGGTTACCGATAGTCCTAACGGAGCGAACCAAGTCTGCAGATTGGCAAAATGCTGTTCGGCCAAGAGCTCGGTGGGTGCCATAAAGGCAACCTGATAGCCGGCCGATAGGGTATCCAGTGCTGCCCGCGCGGCGACGAGGGTTTTTCCTGAGCCAACATCGCCCTGCACGAGCCGCAGCATGGGTTGCTGTGCAGACATATCGTCTGCCAGCTCCTGAGCTACGCGTTCTTGCGCGGCCGTTGGTGTAAACGGAAGGCTGGCAAGAAACGCTGTCGTGATAGGTGATAAGGACGCGATAGACGGTGCACGATGTTGTCGCTCCGTGTCACGCACGCCCTGCACGGTCAGCTGGTGGGCGATCAATTCCTCACGGGCCAGCCGGATCTGGGCGGGGTGATGACCCTGCTGGATCTCACTCAATGCCGCGGCGGGCGGTGGGTTATGGAGAAAGGCAATGGCCTCGGGGAGTGTGATCTGGTCCTCGGTCAGATTGGCTAGCAAATCCTCGGGAGGGTTGTTGCCAAGCAGGGTCAACGCCTGACCGCAAAGCTTGCGCCAGGTGTTCTGGCCGAGGCCGCTGACTGTGGGATACACCGGCGTCAGCGCGGTCTCCACAAGATTGCCTCCCTCGCCCAGCCGGTACTCCGGGTGAATCATTTCAAGCTGTCCGCCCAGACGACGAGGGGTGCCAAAAAGCTGCACCGTAGCGCCCTGTTTGAACTGCGAGACCTGCGCCTGCCGAAAATGAAAAAAACGAACGGTAAGTAGTCCGCTGCCGTCTTCTACCTTTACGACTAACGTACGTCGCCGGCCCAGGGTAACGGCGGCTGCGCGAATTTCGCCCTCGATCAATCCATCCACTTGATCTTGCAGCCCACCGATGGGAGTAACCTGCGTCCTGTCTTGATAACGCAGTGGAAAATGGAACAGTAAATCCTCGAGCGACCGGATACCGATGTCCGATAGCCGGGCGGCCATTTTGTTGCCCACCCCACGGAGGACTGTTACGGGGTTCTGGAGAATGGTTTGACTCAAGCGTATCCCGTTGAGAAAAGGTCTCGTGCTAGGGTGGTATCTTAGCCACTCTTTGATGAGGTCGTGAAGCTATGCAGGTGCTGATCCTCGGCTGTGGTGATATTGGCGCACGCGTTGGGGCCTCTCTTATCGAGAGAGACTGGCGCGTTGCCGCCGTGCGCCGCAATCCGAATCAGCTGCCGTCGACCTTTGAGGGTTACGCGCTCGATCTAACGGATCCCGACAGCTTTGCTGCGATGGCACCCATCCAACCTGACTACGTTGTGGTCACGCCCACGCCGCAGTCTTACGACCCTGCGGGCTATCATGCCGGTTTTGCCGGCGTAGCGCAGTCACTGGCAGCGCAGGGCTGGTTGCGCCAGTGCCGCCGGTTGATCTGGGTCTCTTCGACTCGGGTTTATCGTGAGTCGGAGGGTGGCTGGGTGGATGAGCATTCGCCATTGAATCTCGATGAGCCGCAAGCGCATGCCATGGTAGCCGCAGAAGCGACGATTCGCCGCGCTGCCACCGCGACGATTATCCGTCCTGCCGGGGTTTACGGAGATTCGGAGGGGATGCTGATCCGGCGGGTGCGCTCAGGAGAGGGTGGTGCAACAGATGCCCGCTACGGCAATCGTATTCATCGCGACGACTTGTCACGGCTGATCGTCCATTGCCTGATTCGTGATCAGAGGGGCCAATCGGTGCCACCGACGTTGATCGGGGCGGATCACGATACGACCCCGACCCACGAGGTAGAAGATTGGCTGGCTACACAACTCGACGTGGCTATTGTCAGACAAACGAGCGGTGCCCGTGCGCGCGCCAACCGGCGCTGCCGAAGCACCCTCCTAGAGTCGATCGGATTTACGCTGTCCTACCCCACTTGGCGTGAGGGCTATGCCGCCGCGCTGAATACTCGGGCGACATCGGGACAAGCGTAGATCAGCCCCGGCTTAAAGGGCGAGAATGGCCTCGACTTCGATGCGCGCACCTTTGGGCAACGCGGCGACCTGAACGCAGGCTCTTGCGGGATAGGGGTCATTGAAGTGGCTGGCCATCACGGCGTTGACGGCATCAAAGTCTCCGAGGTCCGTCAGTGAAATATTAATTTTGACGGCGTCATCCAACGTTCCGCCCGCAGCTGTTGCGACCGCACTGAGGTTATTGAATACCTGCTCTGCCTCGGCAGTAATGTTAGCCGTCACCATTTCCATAGAAACTGGATCAAGCGGTATTTGGCCCGATATCCAGACAGTATTCCCGACCTTGATGCCCTGCGAGTAAGGCCCGATGGCCTGCGGTGCTGATTGAGTGGCGATAACGGCTCTGTTGGACACAACGAACTCCCGTGAATGTGCAGAGGGCACTTTATTGAATAACGGACTGAGCGAGGCTGCAAGGCCCAGCAGAAAGCGACGGCGACTGATACTACCGTGTGTGATAGACAGCATCAGCGCCGTGCGCTGCGCACCACCTTGAGTACGCCCTCGACGCTGCGCAATCGTTTCATGGCCCGCGCCAGATGGGTTCTGCTGCTAACCTGCAGCTCGAGATCGACAAAGGTGAACTGAACATCTTTGTTCTGTGTGGCAATGCGCTCGATGTTGAGGCCGATCGCGCTGAGTCGCGTCGCGAGGACGGCAATCATGCCGCGACGATTTTCGACCTGCACCCTGAGCCCCACCGGGTAGCTGCGCTCAACCATTTCATCCCAGTGCAGCGAGATGAGTCGGTCAGGCTGCTCACGCATTTCCAGTAAGTTGCGGCAGTTGTCACGATGCACCATTAACCCTTTTTCCTGACCAAGGTACCCCTGAATCGGGTCGCCAGGCAGGGGACAGCAACATTTCGCATACGTCACACCGACGCCCTCGGTACCGCGGATGCCCAGGGTCGCGGCTTCGCCGCTGACGGCGGAGTTATTGCTGGCGCTGGTCAGATGCGCCACGGCGATATTAGGCAGCGTATTGCCGAGCGCCACGTCTACCATCAGGGTTTCTACGTCGGCCTTTCCCAGCGCGCTGAGGGCCGTCGCTAGCGTTTTTTCATTGATGGCATTGAGCCGGGTATCGTGCGCCATCAGTGCTCGATCGAGGAGGTTGCGCCCCAGCGCCAGAGAATCTTCACGACGTTGGTCTTTCAAAAAGTGTCGTATGTGAGTTCGCGCCCTTGCCGTCACCACCCAGTTCAACCACGAGGGGCTGGGGCGGCCAGTCGGCGACGTGACGATCTCCACGGTCGCGCCACTCTCCAGCGGCTCTGACAGGGGCACCAGCTGGTTGGTGACTCGCGCTGCGACACAGTGATTACCGATGTCGCTGTGGACGGCATAGGCAAAATCGAGGGCGCAGGACCCTTTAGGCAGCTCGAGAATATCGCCCCGGGGCGTAAAGACATAAACCTCGTCAGGGAAGAGGTCGATCTTGACGTTTTCAATAAACTCCAATGAATCCCCGGCGCGCTGTTGCATCTCCAGCAGCCCCTGAACCCACTCCCGTGCTCGGGTGTGCGACATGCTGGCGCCAGTTTCTTCGGTTTTATAAAGCCAGTGGGCAGCAATGCCGTTGTTCGCCATGTCTTCCATTTCATGGGTGCGAATCTGAATCTCGATGGGAACACCGTGCATCCCTTTCAGCACGGTATGCAGCGATTGGTAGCCGTTTGCCTTGGGGATGGCAATGTAATCCTTGAATTCTCCCGGTACCGGCTTATACAGACTGTGTACCATGCCAAGCGCCCGATAGCAGTCATCCACCGAGTCGACGATCAGGCGAAACGCAAAAATATCCATGACCTCAGAGAAGGATTTTCGCTTCGCTTTCATCTTGCTATAGATGCTGTAGAGGTGCTTTTCTCTGCCGGCGACGGTAGCGCCCAGCCCCTCTCGACTCAGCGTCTGGCCCAGCTGGTCGCGAATCTGATCTATCAGCTGTGTGCGGTTTCCACTGGCGGAGCGCCGCGCAGCCTCCAAGCGCCTGGCGCGCATGGGGTAGAGGGCCTTGAGTCCCAGATCCTCAAACTCCATCCGCACTTCATTCATGCCGAGACGCATCGCAATAGGGGCATAGATATCCAGTGTTTCACCGGCGATCCGCTTTATTTTTTCCCGATTCAGCACTCCCAGTGTCCGCATGTTGTGCAAGCGGTCCGCCAGCTTAACGAGTATGACCCGGATATCCTTCGCCATCGCCAGCGTCATTTTTTGGAAGTTCTCTGCCTGCCTGAGTTCGACGGAATCAAATTCGACGTGTGTCAGCTTGCTGACACCGTCAACAAGCTCGGCAACCTCGTCACCAAACTGAGCGCCAATGTCTTCTTTGTTGACCCCGGTGTCTTCAATGACATCATGGAGAAGCGCTGCCATGAGGCTCTGTGCATCCATGTGCATACGAGCAAGAATACTCGCCACCGCGAGGGGGTGAGTGACGTAAGGCTCTCCGCTGCGCCGGGTTTGCCCGTAGTGGGCTTGTTCAGAGTAATAGTAAGCACGCCGGACCTGCTGCGCTTGGTTCAGCGGCAGGTAGTCTGCAATCAGCTGCTCAAAAGCGGCGAGTGAGCTGTTAGCGAACTCCCCTTCTCGGGGTAATGAATGGGCAGTGGCGCGTGATCCCAGCCGTGACGTAATACCGGGAAAGGATCCGCTGAGCGCTTGGAGTGTTGTTGTTACCACCGCCAGCGGTTTCCAGAACTAGAGGATGGGTGTCTCGAAGCTGGCCGCCAGTTCCTCTTCCGCTTCGATTTCGCTCTCGCGGGCGAGCACTTCCGGGGTGATTAAGCCCTCTGCAATTTCTCGCAGCGCGATGACGGTGGCCTTGTCCGATTCGTCGTTAACGAGTGGGTCGCGGCCGCCAGTAGCCATTTGCCGCGCGCGCTTGGAAGCCAGCATCACCAGCTCAAAGCGGTTATCAACGTTGTCCAGACAGTCTTCAACAGTAATTCTCGCCATGACAGCGTAGTCTCCTCATTTCTCACCGCGTCGTCTCGCGGCCGCGTAGTATAGCGTAGGAAAGGGTTCTGCACTGCGCTCACAGTGTAAATTTGACGTTAACCCTAAGCCCCATCCGGGGCGCTCAAGCTAACAGATCTTCTATCAGGTCTTGCAGTGTCGACTGCTGTTGCCCTGTGCGTAGCCGCAGCGTCCGAACCAGCGCTTGTAATTCCCCCAGCGCCGTGCCGAAATCGTCATTGATAATGAGGTAATTGGCCTCGTCCCAATGCGACATTTCTTCTCGGGCGGCATTCATCCTGATGTCGATGGTGTCATCTGCGTCCTGTCCCCTCGCCTGTAGCCGCGCTTTGAGGGCATCGATGGAAGGCGGCAAAATAAATAACCAGGCGCTATCAGGCAGAAGCGATTGCACCTGTTGCGCTCCTTGCCAATCAATTTCCAAAATCACATCTGCGCCTTCAGCGAGGCGTGACTCCAGCTGGGCCAGGCTGGTGCCATAAAAGTGGCCGAATACCTGAGCCGACTCAAAAAAGGCCCCGGCTTCCCGCATTGTGTGAAACGCTTCCGTCGAGACAAAAAAATAATTGATGCCCTCGGCTTCGCCGGGACGCTTGGGTCGGGTGGTGTGAGACACGGACACCTCAACTCGGGTGTCCTGCTCCACCAGGGCTTTGATGAGAGACGTTTTCCCCGCGCCACTCGGCGCAGAAATAATCAGCAGTTGTCCTCTTGTTGTATTCACACTCGGCACCTACTCAATATTCTGGATCTGTTCGCGCATCTGTTCGATCAATACCTTGAAGTCCACTGAGGTGTTGGTTGTGCTCAGTGCCGTGGACTTTGAGCCAAGCGTATTGGCCTCGCGGTTGAGTTCCTGCATCAGAAAATCCAACCGCCTGCCGCAGGGCGCTTTGCCGGCAAGGGCGGTTTCAATTGCATCGAGATGGGCGTCCAGACGATCCATTTCCTCCTCGACATCTGCACGCTGCAGTATATAAACGATTTCCTCCTCCAGCCGAACCGGTTCAGCCTCGATATCGAGCTCCTGCAATCGGTCAAGCAGCCTCTGCTGATAAGCGGTTTGCAGTGCTGGAAGTTGCTCACGCAGGCCCTTGAGGTGCTCATGCATGCTGTCTGAGCGCTGCCGAATCATGGCCGCCAGCTTTTCCCCTTCTTGCAGGCGCTGTTGGTGAAGGTCTTCAAAACAGGCCCTCGTGGCATCAAGGGTCGCAGCGTGGAGCGTCTCATGGTCTGTTTCCTCCTCGACCAGCACTCCCGGGGACAGCAATAACGCCAAAGAATCAGGCGTTGGCGCGTTGGGGAAGGCTTTTTCCACCTCAGACAGCGACGACTTCAGTGCATTAAGACGCTCGTGGCTCAGGGCGGCGGGGGCGCTCGAACCACTGTTAGACAGCCGAATCAGCATTTCAAGCTTGCCGCGCGAAAAGTGTTTACCCGCTTGCTCGCGCAGCGCGTTCTCGATGCTTCTCAAGGCATCGGGCATGCGACACTGAAGATCCAGATAGCGGTTATTGACGGAGCGACACTCCACCGTGACCGTCAGGGCCCCCGTTGTTACACTGCCGCGGGCAAAGCCCGTCATGCTCTGAGTCACCGTTATTCCCCCGCGAAAAACGACGTTAATTGTAACAGCAGTGACCCGGGCTGACTGTCCTTCCACAGCAGGAGATCCTTAATGGAGACAACACCCGAACGGCCTAGCGGTCGCGCCCCAGAGGCAATGCGACCCATCCACTTTGAACGAGGTTACACCTGCCATGCCGAGGGTTCGGTACTGGTTTCGTTCGGACAAACTAAGGTCATTTGTACCGCCAGCATCAATGCCGGAGTGCCTGGGTTTTTACGCGGTAAAGGGGAGGGTTGGTTGACGGCCGAATACGGAATGTTGCCGCGCTCGACGGGATCGCGCATGGATCGCGAGGCGGCGCGTGGCAAGCAGAGTGGCAGGACCGTTGAAATTCAGCGGTTGATCGGCCGATCGTTGCGCGCGGCGCTGGACCTGAAGTTACTGGGGGAGCGCACGCTGATCGTAGACTGCGACGTAATTCAGGCAGACGGTGGAACCCGCACAGCGGCCATTTCAGGTGCCTGCGTGGCGGTGGTCGATGCACTCAATGGCTTGCAGCGGTCTGGTGACCTGGATTCAGATCCGCTCCGGCATCTGATTTCTGCGGTGTCGGTTGGCGTTTGGAGGGGGCTGCCCGTAGTGGATCTCGATTATGCCGAGGACTCCAGAGCCGATAGCGACATGAATGTCGTCATGACCGAGCACGGTGGGTTGATCGAGGTGCAGGGCACTGCGGAAGGCGCCACTTTCACCCAGGAAGAGCTGACCGGATTGTTGACATTGGCCTCTTCTGCCAGCGAGGCTATTACGACGGCGCAGCGTGCGGCATTGAGCGTTGGTTAAAGGTTCAGATCATAGTCCATGACGACAGGAGCGTGATGAGAAAAGGCCTGCTCGTCGTAGACGGAACCGCGCTCAACAGAGCTAACCAGCAGCTCTGAAATAATCTGCGTGTCGGTGCGCACGCCACCGGCATCGTCACCGTTTGGCCACCAGGTGTAGGTGCCCGGCTCGTTATCCGCCAACGCGTAGGCGTCGGCATAGCCACCATCGTAGAGGTCCAGCATCCAGCCGCGCTCCGAGGCTGATAATCCCGGGAGCGCACTGCTGTTGCCGGCTTCTTCGGCATCAGCATGATGCGCCATTAGCTCCCAGCCGCCGCAGAGGATGTAACCGCGACGTTTGTGACGCACTTTTTCAAGATGGCCGCTCAGCCTTGAGAGAAAGTTCAGCTTGTTTTCCATGGCCTTCGGCCCCTCTACACCTGAGGGCACCAGTACCGACCCGACACTGATCTCTTCAAAATCGGCTTGGATGTAAAGACCCTGAGCGTCGAACTCGTCAAACCCCAGTCCCAAAATAATGGCTTTGGGGAGACGTTTACAGTAGATCGCGACTCCGTTCGTAAGAGGGTTGTCGTAATGATCCAGAAAGTAGGGGTGGTAATGATCGGGAAAGAAGCGTTGCCCTTTAAGACTGTGCTCCGCGCACCGGGTATCTTGCAAACAAATGATATCTGCGTCTTGTGCGAACAGCCAGGTCAGGCACCCTGTTTCGGCTGCCCGTTCTAACCCCTCAACGACGAGGCTGATGACCCTCATTGCTAGTCCTAGTTGATCAGTTCCCATATGATACGTTTAAACGGTGCGGCCAGACTCTGCTCTGACCTGAATTCAGGACTTTTGGTCGCAGGGATGTCGCAAAAACGCCAGGGAGTAAGGTGTGAAGACCACCGGGAAGGGTTACCGCCAAGAGTTCATCGAATTGGCATTGGAATGCAACGTGTTGCAATTCGGTGAATTTGAGCTCAAGTCAGGGCGTATCAGCCCCTACTTTTTTAACGCGGGGAAATTCTCCACTGGCGCGGCCCTCGCGCGGCTGGGTCGTTGTTATGCCGCTGCGCTGCGGGAGTCGGGCCTACCCACAGATATGCTTTTCGGCCCTGCTTATAAGGGCATTCCTCTGGTGGCCACCACGGCCATGGCGCTGTCAGATGAACACGGCATTGATCTGCCCTTTGCCTTTAATCGCAAAGAAGCCAAAACCCACGGCGAGGGAGGCAGTATTGTGGGTGCGCCGCTCGCCGGCGATGTCGTGGTGGTCGATGACGTGATGACTGCGGGTACGGCCATTCGTGAATCCATGGCCATTCTGAATGAAGCAGGTGCTCGAGGGAGTGGCGTCCTGATCGGTCTGGATCGATGTGAGCGAGGCGATGGCGAGCGCTCCGCAGTGCAGCAGGTGGAGCGAGACTGGGGGCTTCAGGTGGTGAGTGTGGTGTCACTCCATGACATTATCGCCTGGGTCGAGAGCAACCCCAAGATGGCGCCTTACCGAAAGGCGCTGGAAGGATACCGAGAACAATATTGCGTGGCATAGGTCATGCGGCGCCGTGGCGCTGCTGACGCTTCTGTTCTGGACGTCCAACACGCTATCTGCCGAGCTGTATCGCTACCAAAATGA
>CESF01138932.1_pt1 | contig 19522 bp, 14 predicted proteins | sample 356331 | NCBI WGS metagenome assembly CESF01 (sample SAMEA2621779, study PRJEB7988) | marine metagenome | biome: marine biome (ENVO:00000447); feature: surface water layer (ENVO:00002042); material: "saline water (ENVO:00002010), including plankton (ENVO:xxxxxxxx)" | depth 5 m
AAAAAACAATCACCCCAATTCTTAATGGTTTTAAGAACCAATTGATAATCACTTCTTCATTTCTTAAGTTAATATTTCTATCTGTAAGATAACTGCTGTATAAAGGCGGCATGAAGATACCAAAAAGAATACAGCCTTTAGTTGACGATGGTTTAGTCGACGAGGTAACAAGCCAACTGATGAGTGGCAAAGAAGCGTCAGTGTATATAGTACGCTGCGGCGATACGATCCGTTGTGCCAAGGTTTATAAAGAAATAAGCCAACGTAGCTTCAAGAAAGCGACAGCATATCGAGAAGGGCGCAAAGTCCGTAATAGCCGTCGAGCTAGAGCCATGGAAAAGGGCTCGGGTTTCGGTCGTGAGCAACAAGAAAAAGTATGGCAAAGCGCTGAAGTTGATGCTTTATATAAATTGGCAGAGGCAGGCGTTCGTGTACCCATTCCTTATGGCTGTTTCGACGGCGTGCTTCTTATGGAGCTAGTCACTGATGATGACGGTTATGTCGCGCCAAGACTAAACGATGTCGTGATGCCAGCTGAACAAGCGATTGAAGATCACCAAGTCATGATGACCTACGTGGTCAAAATGCTGTGTGTTGGTTTGATTCATGGCGACTTGTCTGAGTTCAACGTGCTTGTGGATGAATATGGTCCAGTGATCATTGATTTACCACAAGCGGTTGATGCATCTGCCAATAATAATGCAGAGTGGATGTTGACTCGCGACGTAAATAATATTCGTGATTATTACGCTCAGTTTGCACCAGAGTTATCAACGACAGAGTATGCTAAGGAAATATGGGCTCTGTACGAGAAGGGCGACCTTAAGCCAGATACTAAGCTAACCGGTGAGTTTACAGAAACCGATGAATTAGCGGATATCGAAGCTATCATGCAAGAGATAGATGCGGCAAGAGTTGAAGAACAACACCGTCGTGAACGTGTTAAAGAAGAAAAAGAAGGTGTCGACGACAGCAAATTTAATTGGTCTGAGTCTTAGTAAAGACCAATTAAATCAAAGCTGAACCTAAGCTATGCCTCTTTTGATAAGACAACGTTAACTGTAACGAACTGCTTCTTCCAGACGACTAAACCCAATAGAGCCAAAACTCTGTTGGGTTTTCTGTTTTTATACCAATCACAGTAAGTGATTTAACAACGATAGCTTAGAAACGGTAGAGAACGAAGCCGTGTTTTTCGATAAGTAATGATTCTAGAATCAAAAGTTCAGACGAGGTTATCGGATTTTTTAACGATCTATGGTCAGAATTATTTACCACGATCGGTAGTCCTTATCACCAAGTCAATTGCTCACCATCATACGCGTAAAAGTTGCCACTGTTTTCCGGTATTGCACTGCTGATTATGTCGACCAGTTGGTGGGCGACGTAGCTCGATTCAAACAGCTTTCCTTCAGGCACATTCGCTTGAAATGGCTTTGACAACGCGGTATCGGTTGTACCTGGATGCAGTACTAACACGGTTCCTTTCTTAACCGTTCGTTGCCATTCAATCGACATGGTTTTGATAAACATGTTTAACGCTGCTTTTGATGAGCGATAGCTGTACCAACCGCCTAATCTGTTATCTGAAATACTGCCTACCTTAGCTGAGACGACCGCGAATTTTGGATTGTCACTGAATCTTAGAACAGGTGTGAAATGTTTAGCCAACAGTAAGCTTGGTAGTGTATTAACAGAGATGTTTTTCAGAAAAAATTCAGGGTCGATAGACGATAAGTTCTTTTCCGGCCCAAGGTTTGGCGTGTGAAGCATCCCTACGCAGTTGATTAACCAATCAAGTTTATTGAACCTCGCGCTTAGTTGTGCGACTTCTGTTTCGTTGGTTGCATCGAGTTGATGCCAGTGAAGTCGCGTGTCTTCAAGAGTGGGGCATTGCGAGTGGTAAGTTGCATCAACCTGAACATCGAGAAAATCAAAATGAGACAGCTCAGACAGTAGGTGTTGAACAACTGCGAAACCAATTCCGCCGCTGCCACCAATGACTAATATTTGTAATCTGAGTTGTTCCACCATTATAAGTTCTCCAAGTTAGTCAGTCGTTGTTCTGCAGTATCGAGAATTGCTTGTTGGTCTTGCTGATCCATATTGTCCCAAGATCGATATAACATGCCCATGCGCGGGTTACGGTTTAACGCATCGCGATGTTGATTCATGAAGCGCCAGTACAAGCTATTAAATGGGCAAGAGGATTCACCGCTGCGCTCTTTTATCTGATAGTGGCATCCTTTACAGTAATCACTCATACGGTTGATGTACGAACCGCTGGCAGAGTATGGTTTGGTTCCTACGATGCCGCCATCCGCAAACAGTGCCATACCTCGCGTATTAGGCATTTCGACCCATTCAATCGCATCTACGTAAATGCCAAGGTACCAACTGTCGACTTGGTCAGGTGCTATGCCAGTTATCAAGCAGAAGTTGCCAGTGATCATCAGCCTCTGAATGTGATGTGCATAAGCAAACTCAAGGGATTGACCAATCGCGTGCTTCATGCAATTCATTTTGGTTTGACCATCCCAAAAGTAATGAGGTAATTGTCGGTCGGCTGAATAATAGTTTTTATTGGCATAAGCGGGCATGTTGGCCCAATACACGCCTCGAATGTACTCACGCCAACCAAGTATTTGGCGTACGAAACCTTCGACCTGAGCGATATCGATGCTTGGTTTATCTTGAGCCTTTGACGCTTCAAAAGCCGAGAGTGCCGCATCAATGACTTCGCGAGGGCTAAGCAACTTGCTGTTCAAAGAAAAAGAGAGACGACAATGATACAAGCTCCACTTTGAATCGTGTTCTGTAGTCATTGCATCTTGAAATTGACCAAACAGTGGCAAGCAAACTTGGCAAAAATGAGCGAGTAGAGACAAGCTTTGAGCTCGGTTTACTGGCCATAAGAGTTGCTCACCAACTTCGCCAATGGTTTGTACATGATGACGCTCGATGCGCTTCAAAAGGTCCGAGATATCGTTAGCGAACATCAAAGGCTGCGGTAAGTTGGCGATGTCTCGCTTCTTAAGCTTTTTACGATTGTTGGCATCGTAGTTCCACTTACCACCAACCGGTTTGTCATCCTCCAACAAAATGTCGAAACGTTTTCTCATCCGACGATAGAAGTGTTCCATCATAATGTGTTTGTCTTTCGGAAACTGCGTTTCAATTTCCTCAAACGGAAATAAGAAGTGCTCAGTATCACAACATCCTTTGGTAACATTGGTTAGTTTGAGTTTTGCCATTTGCTGAAGTAAGCGATATTCATCCGGTCTTTGGTATTCAAATTTTTCGGCGTCGAACTCGCTTACATAATGTTGAAGCAGGGCATCCAGGTTTTCGAATTGCGCTGTGTCATCCAATGTTAAATGCAGTACCTGATGACCTTGTTGAGTGAGTTCGTTGGCGAAATAGGACATGGCAGAGAAAAATGCAGCGACTTTCTGAATGTGAGACGCGACATAATCCGTTTCTTGTTTGAGCTCAGCGATCATATAAATCACACTGTCGTCGACTTGCTGAAACCAAGAGTGTTCAATGTTGAGTTGATCACCAAAAATAAGGCGTACAGTTTTGAATTTCATAGCTTGTCCTGCTTAGAGGCGGAGGTTGTATGCTGGCCCGTCTCTTTCCATTGATTAATAAAGACGTGGTCTGGATCGTACATCTCTGTCTGTTTTGCTAGATCAAAGTGGCGTGATTTAGGCTGTGATTGGTTTATACTTTGATCCTTGTGGATTGATTGGTTGTTATGGATTGATTGGTTGTTATGGCTTGATTGAGTGTTGTGGACTGGTTGATTAAGATCCCCAGCGATATACGCCCAATTTCCCCAGTTCGATGCCACGTCATAGTCAACGAGTTGGCTTTCGAAATAAGCGGCGCCGTTTCGCCAATCCACTCCTAATTCATAGATCAAACAACTTGCGGCCAATTGTCGGCCACGATTAGACACGTACCCCGTAGTATTAAGTTGGCGCATGCAGGCGTCGACAATCGGATAGCCCGTATTGCCGCATTTCCAATTAGCGAAGTTTTGTTGAGTCGTGTTGGTTGCCAGGACCGAATCGATGCTTGGGTTGTCTGTGCCGTTTTGAAACAGGGATGACCCTAAAGATAAGCACTTCCAATAAAAATACTCACGCCAAAGTAGCTCAAAGAAAATCCAATAGGTTGAATCGTTTGAGCCATGTTTCGCTTCAAATTGGACAAGGTTGCGGTAAATCGTCTTTGGTGAGACACAGCCGAGCGCTAACCATGGTGAGAACTTGGTTGAATTTTCTTTGCCATCGAACGCGTTTCTGGTCTGTTTATATTGGTGAGCATAGGGATGTGAAAAATAGTCGTGCAAATGCGCTAGGCCGGCTTGCTCTCCGCCAATGAAGCTGCTGTTGTGTAAACCGTTTACGTTTGTGTTGCTGATGTTTAGGCAGTGTTCATCGAACTTTGAATTAGAGGCCTGTTTCGAGTGACAGTGTGACAAAGCTTTAGGCATTGGTGGTAGTGTGGTGATGCTTAGGCTTTGTGTATCAATAGGTAAGTGCTCGACTAATTTTCTAAACTTGGTGAACGAGCGAGGTAACTTAGATAACTCAAAGGGAAGCTGCTCCAGCTCTAACAGAGTTGAATGATGCTGCTGCATTAAAATTAATTTTGGAAAGTTAAACTGTATCGATTGCACAAGATGTCGCTCGTCAAAGCCACAATGATGACTCACAAACAAGTGTGTGGCTTGCTGTGATTTGATAATTTCACTCAGTGCGAAGTCTCTACTCATTTCCTCATCAGTTAATGTTGAAGATCGCAGAACGATGAGCTCTTGCCCTAGGTTAGCTAGGCGGCTTTCTAAATCAGTAATAGACTGAGAAATGAATTTTGCTCGCTCTGCCCCATATTGTTGCTCTTTCGCAAACTTGCGAGAGAATACGGACAAATTCGGCTCGATCACTACACATATCAGTTCATCAACGAGCCGAGACGCTTTACCAAGCAACTCGTTATCGTCGGCTCTTAAATCGTTGGTGAAAAGATAGAGGCCAATCTTCTTCATTGTTTACACTCTGTTTTGTTAATTATTAGACGCTTACGAGTTGATCGGGCGCTAAGATCACAAATGAATGCTGGACGTCGATGATAGTAGTGGGCGATTTAAAGTGGACACGAGAACGAGGTTAAAGAGTACATAACCGAAAGAAGATAGAAGCGAAAGAGCGCACAAGCCAACCAATAACACGGAGAGAGGTTGGCTAATCGTGTTTGGCTTCAACGTCCTTTCTCTTAGACATCGTATATTTTAAAATCAGCCTACTCCATTGGGACGACTAAGATATCGACTGGAGAGGTGTCGATAATTTGTTTCGAATGGGAGATGATCTTATGCCAAAAATCATGGTGGTGACCACATAGCAACAGGTCGACTTTGTTTGCCTCGATGGTATTTTTGAGCTTGTTGTTCAAATCACCAGTACCCACAAAGATATGGTTGATTGGATGTTTGGCGTAAGTCTCGAACTCTTTCAATTTTGCTAAGGTATCTTCATTGAAAGGTAGATCACTGCTATTTCCCTGAATATCAACGAGTTCTGGATAAATTTCTCCGTGTGTACCATCGATATAAACAAACGAAATACTAGCCTCTAGTTTGTTCGCAAAGAAGGTCGCTCTATCAATGAGAATTTTAGTGTCTTCAGACAGTTCAAGTGCGACCAGAATATGTCGGTATTCCATAATTAAAGCCTCTTATTGTGATTTCTTTTACAAGCATAGTTTTTGTTGGCGTAAATGATATCGAAGAGGTCCCATATTGCGCAAAAACGTCATTCAAAGATCTTCTAAGCATTGTGATATTTATATCGCTTTGATTGATAAGAAATTTACAAAAGGTTGTTATAGTGAAGCGCGCTCGATGTACTACGCGATTCAACAAACTAATGCGCTAATAACTAAGAGGCACTAATGACAGCATTACTTACCATTCCTACTCGAACATTAGGCTTTGATTATGACATTGAAATCAGTGACTGGTCTCAAAAGCTGGCCGGCTTTCATGTGTTTGAAGGTGGTAGGCGGCCACTTGATGGTGGCATTGGTTTAAGCTTAAATCTTGTCGAGCAATTTGATGTTGACGGTCGTTGGTTAAACTCATTGCCGGTTCGCTATCGTGAGATCACAGACGATTTCCCAGAGTACCAATATCAAATGCTGTGGTTGGCTGCGAATACCTATGAGGCTGGGCAATTATTGGAGTTGCGTCCGGTCATCTTGGCGTTGATTTGCATGAAATACAGCGTTGATAACCAAAAGGCGTTGGCGCTTAGCCGTTTAGGGCAAAAGAAGATCCTTGAGAAATTGGGCTTAGATAGCAGTAAGGCCACCCTCAAATTCATCGATAAATTAGAGCTTCACTACAATGTGGGTGATGAGCTTGACCATATAATGCGTATTCTTGAACCTCTGCAAAGACGCGTATTGAAGTTTAAGCATTATTCCAAAGTAGGCTACACAGCGTTGCGTTTGGATCAGGTTCATCCGTTTTTAACTGGCAGCCGATTAGGTATTGCTATGGTTAAAGAAGGCAGACTTAATGCACCATCGAAAATGGCGATGTTCCAAGATGCGATATTGCTAGGGCAAGATTTGGAGATAGGAGATCCGCTTCGTGCCATTACCAGTCAGAACTCTTTTGCGATGTTTGAACAACTTCACGACCGTTGGACGGAACAGCGTCAATTACGTCGCTTAGAAGGTAACCGACCAATGGATAAAGACATTCCTTATCCCGTTCCTTTGCTAGGGAACGACAATATTCATCCCCTCACTGATTATTACGATTTGGAACGCGAAGGCATTGAGCAGAAGCACTGTATTGGTGTCTATCACAACCGAATCATGAGCGATCGTTATGTGGTATTCCGCATGCTTAAACCCCAAAGACTAACTATAGGTTTGCGCCGTGTTCCGAGCAAAGCATTTCCGTTTGAAATTGACCAAATCTGCGGAAAAAGAAATGTACAACCATCGAAATCCGCACGGCAAGTGATTCACGACTGGTTAGAAGAAAGTAAACACAAGTACATGAAGTAAAGGGACCGCTTATATGTATCAACAAGGCGATCTATGCCCACATTGTGGTTTGATTATTGTGATGCCTACGGATCTACAAGGCGAATGCCTAGGGTGTGGGGAAGAGATAAATCAAGACCCAGCAGACGAATACGACGAAGAAGAGTAGCTTTACCTACACTTAGATTAAACAAGGCTAGGATGGCCAAATTACTCCCTTTCAAAGGACGGAAAAAATGCAGAAAGTAATATTTAGAAATTGTGATGAAAGCTCACCTTATTGGAGTGTGTTAGAAGGCTTATTTCAAAGTGAATGGTCTGATTTTAATTTTAAAGACACCTATAAAGAAAACATACAACTCCCTCCTGTTATAACAGCACTTCGCGATAATGTGGTCATTGGTGGCTTGGCGTACTCCCACTTTCAGGAACCTCATCAAGTGAATGATGTGGTTTGGATTAATGCGGTTTATGTTGATGAGAAATGGCGTGGTCAAGGTATTGCCAGTGAATTGATTAAGCGAGCACTCGCACAAATGCCAGACTATTATCAATCTCAACCCGAGACTGACTCAACTTCTAAGTTGTACGCCTACACTAATACTGCACCGTTATATCTTTCACTCGACTGGTCAATTGTTGATATAGAATCGGACCCCGCGCACCATGTAGTAAGCGTCTTATTTTAGAATCTTTATAGCACAGCAGCTACTTGTCATGTGAGTAGTAGCAAAAGGTTAAAAAGGCTTTGTGCGATTCTAAGTACCAGTATTCGCAGCTTATTTCCTTCAATGCGCTATTTCTCAGATTAACGCTTTCACTTATCCCAAACTCCATTGCATTTTGGGTTATTTGCTTCAATTTCGCATCTTTAAAATTCAAATCTCGCGTAGAGAACTTAACGAGTGCTTTGTATATCGACTCTTTAGCTGAAAAGAGCAGTGTGATGGCTTGCTCTTTGGTTAACCCTGCACTCATTGCTAAATCGACTTCTTGTCCCTCTACAATCATGCTTCCAATTTCGTTGCAAACACCACTCGAAATGATCTTTTGCACATCGATACCAAGATTCTCTCGATCTGAATGATAGGAGGGGGTAACTGCAACGCATGCCAAGCTTTCGCAGTGCGAAATGGATCCAATAGTGCCAACAGGGAATTGAGGGCTACGGTCGATGTTCGGCTCAAGAGTGCAATGTTCGAAGCCTAATTCCTCTAGCTTGCTCGCCACTAAATAGCGACCAACAAAATACTCAGCTTTTCTCTTGTTAATGGAGCGGATGATAGCTTCAGGGCAATAAATATTGGTTTGTTCAAACATACTGTCGCAAAAGCGCGTGTAGTCGAACTGTGTTAGCTGGATGTCGACACCGTCGCTTCGCGCCGTTGTATTGTTCACCCCGGTGTTGGCGTATCCAAAAGGCCATAGCGCTGTTTCGGTATCAAGGGCTAGTTCATTGCTCATAAAGCCAAAATTTCCAGGAAGCGGACGAAAGGGGTTGTTCATCATTGAGTTTACCATTTTGCAACAAGGTGAATAATTGGCTCTAAGCTTTATATTCTAAAGTTAAGCTTCTAACCCTTTAAATTATAGGGGAAAAGCTAGTATGGCATATAGTTTAATCTAAATGAAAATCGTTTGCATTTGAATTTTTGCAAGTGTATAAAAGCGTGTCTGTTAATGATTTTATGAATATGTTCATATTTCATTAATTTTTTAGTGAATGGTGTGTTTTAAGGTTGAAGATATGCTCGAAGCAAAAGGGCTCGGTTTTAGCGTCGGGGATAAACAGCTACTCAAGGCGTTCAATGTATCGTTTGAGCAAGGAAAAATTTACGCTTTGGTTGGGCACAATGGTTCGGGGAAATCGACGTTATTGAAGTTGTTGGCAAAGCAACAGAACGCCACATCTGGCGACATCATTCTAAAAGACAAATCGATCGCTAAGTGGTCGGATAAAGATTTCGCCAAGCAGATCGCATACTTACCACAACATTTACCAGCCACTGACAGCTTGTCTGGACAAGACTTAGTCAGCTTTGGTCGTTATCCATGGCATGGCTTATTAGGGCGCCTTTCGAGTAAAGACAAACAGTACGTTCAAGAGGCGATGCAACTAACTGATACGGCTAAGTACGCCGATCGTTTGGTTGACACTTTATCTGGTGGTGAACGCCAGCGTGTTTGGCTAGCTATGTTGTTAGCACAGCGAACCAAGTATCTATTACTTGATGAGCCATTGTCTGCACTCGATATCGGCCACCAGATTGAGATGCTGACCTTGATTAAACGCCTGAGTAGCACTTTGAATATTGGCGTGATCATCGTAATACACGACATCAACATGGCAGCACGTTTCTGCGACCATATCATTGCCTTACATAGTGGGGAGTTACTGATTGAAGGTGAGGTTGACGAGGTATTTAGAGAGCCGGTATTACAAGATATCTACGGCGTTCCGATGCACATTACCCAGCATGCAGCAGGCTACCCTGTCGCGATGCCAGGTGATTTGGAGCCAGCATGATGTGTCCGTTTAGCTCTCGTACATTCAACAATCACTGCTTATTAAGTTACGTCGGTCTGCGGAGATCAAGCCGCATTAAGACGGTGACACTTTTATCTATCTTGATGACGTTATCTCCCTTTTCAATGGCCGAGCAAGAATCGCTTAATGCCAATAATCACCATGCACCGCGGATGGTTTCGATTGATTGGACCCATACTGAAACGCTATTAGCGCTTGGTGTTACGCCTGTTGCTGTCGCGCAAATTCCAGACTATAACTCTTGGGTTAAATCGCCAGAAATCCCTCATGCTGTTGCTGATGTTGGGCTAAGAACCCAACCAAATCTTGAGCGTATTCATGAGCTCAAGCCAGACAAAATATTACTCTCTCCGATGTTTTCAACATTGGAGCCCCAACTAAGCAAAATCGCACCTGTTACCACTATTGGTTTGTACCGAAGTGGAGATGTGGATTGGTCAGCGCTAGAGCGAGTGACTCGTCTATTGGCCCAGGTCACTGAGGTCAGTCAACAAGCTGAGATCCTAATCGAAAAAGCCAATCGCGAAATGGACCGCTTGGCTTCCTCATTGCCACAAGACGTACCTGCGTTATTAATGGTTCAGTTCATGGATACCAACCACGTTCGCGTTTTTGGTGACAACAGTTTGTATAAAGCGTCGATAAATAAGATTGGCCTTCAAGCGGCTTGGAAAGGGCAGACTAATGGGTGGGGCTATAGCTTAGTCGGTGTCGATCAACTGATTGGTGTTGAAGGGCAGATTGTAATTATTTCTCCTATGCCAGCGGGCACAAAAGCGCACCTTAAAAAGAATCAGTTTTGGCAATATATAGTGAAAGAGTCGGGTTATCCGGCACTGCAGATTCCTGCGGTATGGAGCTTTGGGTCTATCCCTTCAGCCACTCGCTTTGCAAGGTTCATTGTTTCTGAGCTGAATGACGGGAAGGTGTTATGAGAGTTCTCTCGTTCGGAGTCTTGACTCTGTTGATGGTTTCTACATTGATGCTCATTGGGTTGCATTTATCCGTACCTCAGTTCGGGTTAGATCGAATATCGAGTCTGTGGGTGGCCGATTTTGCTTCACCTGAGTCGGTTAAGCTGCATTTGGCTTGGTGGCCTAGGTTATTTACCACTTTATTGTCAGGAGCAGCTCTGGCAGTTGCTGGTGTGTTGATGCAACAAGTGCTCAGAAACCCATTAGCTTCGCCATCGACCTTAGGTGTTGCAAGCGGTTCAAGCTTTGCGTTGATGCTCGCAACACTTTATGCCCCTTGGCTTTTAGAGTGGTCATACTCCTTCGTGGCACTTATCGGTGGCGTTGCGACCATTGGCTTGGTGTTTGCGCTATCGTGGCGACGTGCCTTGTCTCCAACTGTGGTGATTGTTTCTGGTTTAGTTGTCAATCTCTATTTTGGCGCAGTAAGCACAGTCCTTCTGATGATGAACCAGGACAAACTCAATGGTTTGATGATCTGGGGCGCAGGTTCCTTGGTCCAAACTGGGTGGGAGGATGTTCAATATCTTGCACCGCGTTTGGTTATCGCAACACTTATAGCGTTTCTGTTCGTAAAGCCTTTAAGTTTGCTCCAGTTATCAGAGCAGGGTGCTAAAAGCTTAGGTGTGTCACTGGCGAAGTTGAGAGTCGTCTGCTTAGGGCTGGCAGTATTGCTGACTGCTTGGGTTGTGAGCGCGGTTGGTGTGATTGGTTTTGTTGGCTTGGCGGCTCCGGCTTTGACACGTTTAATGGGCATTCACCGCTTAGTACCTAAGTTGCTGGTGTCGATGATGTTAGGCGGTTTACTATTGAGCCTAACCGATCTCCTGATTCAACAACTGCCAGGCATTATGTCGATGTTTATTCCGACAGGGGCAGCGACAGCGGCTTTGGGCGCGCCGCTTCTGTTGTGGTTACTGCCGAAACTGTCGATGAAAAGCCAGTCACAAACACAAACAGTATTGACGCGTCATAATGAAATTGCTTCTCGCCTGAATAAAAGCTCTGTGTTGTTGGCGACAGTGTTGATTGTTCTTTCGCTCATCGTGTTCAGTCTGTTTTCAGTTCAGAGTGAAGGTTGGCGTTGGTTGTTTCAAACGCGCGATTGGGCATTGCTTGAGTGGCGTTTACCTCGATTAATGGCGGCTGCACTAGCTGGAGGAATGTTAGCGGTCGCAGGAACTATTGTTCAGCGTTTGAGTGGCAACCCAATGGCGAGCCCAGAAGTGATTGGTATAAGCTCTGGTACAGCTCTTGGTTTGATCATTGCCATTTTTTCCGGTCTAGGAAGTAGCGTTGTTGGTCTTTACACCGGTGGTTTTATTGGTGCGGCCTGTACGTTAGGCATCATAGTTGTACTCAATCAAAAGTCGGGCTTTCAACCTGAAAGAGTGTTGCTTACCGGCGTCGCGATAACGGCTCTGATGAATGCAGTACAAAGCTTCGTGTTGGCAGGGGGCGATCCGAGAAGCTATCAAGTGTTGGCGTGGTTAGCTGGCTCTACTTATTACGTGACTGAAGTAACGTTAATGCCATTGCTTTTGTCTTCGGTTGTATTTATTTCGCTCGGTTTTGTGTGCGCTCGTTGGTTAGATGTTTTACCACTAGGGCAGGCTAGTGCGCAGTCACTTGGTGTGAACGTGTCTCGATCTCGAATCCTATTGTTGGTGCTGGTGGCATGTTTAACCGTGAGTGCGACATTGGTGGTTGGCCCGTTGAGCTTCGTTGGTTTAATGGCACCGCACATGGCGAGATTGTTTGGTTATAGCCGTGCTAAAGAGCACCTCATTTGTTCATCGTTGATCGGTATGGCACTGATGTTGTTTTCTGATTGGCTCGGTAGACAATGGCTTTATCCGCAAGAAATCCCAGCAGGGCTGGTGGCTTCTATCATCGGTGGCATGTACCTGATGTGGGGCTTAAGAAGGCTTTAGCAGCGCCATTAGAGCCGTGTCGCAATAGGCTCTATGGTTCAGTGTTTGCATGATTCAACGTAAACGAGGTTATCTTTCAATGTTGTTGATAATGATAATCACAATAATAATTAATTAACTGGTGTGTATGAAATGGGATTGATCCTACTGCTAGCGGAAAAACAGAAAAAATCACTGTGTCTGGTGATCTTGTTGAGTATCGCGAGTGCATTTCTGAGTGTGGGCGTTATCGCGTTTATCCAACACAAACTACTGGAAAACAGTGGTGTGCTTTCTGATACCTTGATTCAGTTTTCGTTGTTGCTGATTGGCCTTTTAGTTACGGCGACCGTCGCACAAGTGGCACTCCATAAGCTTGGACACCAATTCGTGTACAACAAGCGGTGTGAGTTGGTTTCTCAACTGTTAAATACCGATATTGAGCAAGTGGAGAAGGTAGGGAGTGCCGGCGTCCTAGCTTCGCTTAACACCGATATTCGAAATATCACGATCGCATTTGTCCATTTGCCTGAATTGATTTATGGCTTGGTGCTTACCTTTGTTGCTCTAGCTTATTTAGCTTTCTTATCTATGCCCTTGTTTGGTATCAGCGTTTTAATGCTCTCTTTAACCGGTGTCATAGGTTACATGCTCGTTACGCGTATCACCAAACACGTTAAACAGGTCCGTGAGTACGACGATAACTTGTATCACGACTATCAGTCTTTGATTGATGGTCGAAAAGAGCTGTCGTTGAACCCGTTCAGAGCCAAACGTTATTTCGACGAAACCTTTTCGATTAATGCTGAAGGCTATCGAAAGGAAGTGACGCAGGCCGATATCTTAAATGGTTTTGCGGCAAACATGGCGAACACGGTAGTGCTAGCTTTGATTGGCTTAAATTTTTACCTCGCAATTGGGCTAGGTTGGGCGACAGTCGAAGTCGCGTCGACCTTCGCTTTAGTCGTGCTGTTTATGAGAACTCCATTAATGTCGGCGGTCGGTTCAATTCCAACGCTAATCACCGCAAATATTTCAATGCGAAAGCTGTCGTCTTTGGATTTGAGTCCTAATCGAACGCTCAATCCTAAATCTGCACAAACGAAAGTCTTTAAGTCGTTGTCGTTGGTCGAAGCGAGCTATCGATACCGTTCAGATTCAGATGGTGACTCATTCGGAGTCGGTCCAATTAACTTCAAAATCGAACGTGGCGAACACATCTTCGTTATTGGTGGCAATGGTAGTGGTAAATCAACTTTTGCTCGCTTGCTGACCGGTCTTTACCGACCCCATGCCGGGCAAGTGTATGTTGATGGCAATGAGGTAACACAGCAGCATTGGCAGGATTACAGACAGCAATTCTCTGCTGTGTTCAGTGATTTTCATCTGTTTCATCAAATTGTCGATGGAGAAGGTCAAGACATTGATAGCAAGGACATAGACGAGTGGATGGTTAGGTTAGAAATGGCTCATAAAGTCGACCACAAGCAGGGCACCTTGAGTGATGTTCGTTACTCACAAGGGCAACGAAAGCGCCTAGCACTCATGATGTCTGTTCTAGAGAAACGCGGCTGTATTTTGCTTGATGAGTGGGCCGCTGATCAGGACCCACGTTTTAGAAAGCTCTTTTACCGCAAGTTGCTGCCTCTATTAAAAGAACGTGGCGTAACGGTTATCGCCATTACTCATGATGATGCTTATTTTGATGTCGCAGACCGTATTTTCAAAATGGATAGCGGCAATCTTATTGAGTTGAGTAAAGGGAATTTGGCTCAAGCACACCAAGCACTAGAAAGTGTTGTGGCTTGAGTATTTAAGAACCGGTTTAGGTTCAGAAAACACAATAAATAAAGTTAGTTGAGGAAAACATGAGTATTGATAGCCCAAATACAGAATTCACCGTTGTTATTAACGCGCAAGAACAATACAGCATTTGGCCAACGTACCACTTAGTACCAAATGGTTGGACTGAAGTAGGCGTAAAGGGCAATAAAGAACACTGCCTTGAACATATCCGCGAAGTCTGGACCGATATGCGTCCGAAAAGTCTGCGTGACGCGATAGATGCTCTAGAAAACTAAACCCGTTTAACCTTTAGTCAGTACCTGTACTTTTCGCCTGTAGCGGGCGAATTGTGGATTTCTGCAACCAAATTTCATGTTTAGGTAATAAAATGTCAGTGGATGATGAACAAATTTTGGACTCCGTAAGCCCTTGGAGCCCGCTCTCATACTCTCAACAACGTTTGTGGTTATTTCAACAATTGCAACCAATGAGTTTGGCTTACAACCTGGGGGGCTTACTTTGGTTTGAAGGTGAAGAGGTTACCCTCGATAAGCTTCAGCACTCACTTAACGAAATGGTATCGGCGTTTCCTTCGTTACGCAGCCAGTTTGCAGAAGTTGAAGGTAAGGCCGTTCAGCGTGTCCTGCCGCTTCGTCGTATTGAATTTGATACAGTCGATCTGCGCAATGACACCAACTCGATTAAGATCATCAATCAAGATGCTCGTAGACGTTGGCAGCAGCCTTTCAATTTAATGGAAGGTCAGTTAGCACGATGCTGTATTTATCAAGTCACTGAACATCGTTTTGGCGTGCTACTTTCGACTCACCATATTGTGACTGATGCTTGGTCATTCCAGCTCACGATTAAGATGCTAGTTAACTCGGTGGCAGGCAAAGCGTATCAAACTAGAGAGGTTCAAAGTTACCTCGATTATGCCACAGAGCAAGCCAGTGAAGAAAAGTCAGAACGCTATTCAAAACAGAAGTCATTCTGGCAACAGCTTCAGTTCCTTAATGAAGAATCTGTTTCGATATCAAACCTAAACGCGCAATCGCAAGATACCTATGGGGCTAGACATGAGCTTGTTGAATTACCAAGTGACATAGACGAATCAATAAAGCAGTTAGGTAAAGAATTAGGTGTAACCAAGTTTGATATCATTGCGTCTGCGATGATGCTCACGTTGCGCCAGTACTCGTCTAATGTGCATCCATCGATTTGTGTCCCTGCGTTAAACCGTAATGCAAAAAACCGTAGAACTGTCGGGTTTTATGTGAATAGTACGGTGATGGGTTATCGAATTGATGCAGAAATGACGCTGTCTCAGTTAGTCAGCCAAACACGTGACTCAATGAAAGCATCTCTCGCGTTTGAAAGTACACCGTTAGAAGCGCTCGTCGGCGATTTACCGTTACCCACAACGGCTCTGAATTTTAGAAACCACGGTGACAAACTATCAATTAACACCAATGGAGTGTCTGCACAATTTGAAGAGTTTCCAGTATTGGAAACCCCGTTTGAGTTAGTGTTGGATGTGATCAACAAGAGCAGTGCGCCACTTAGGTTTGTTTACGGGAAAGAGAAGTTCACTCGCCCTTTTATTACTAAATTTATCGAGAGCTTTAAGGTGAATCTTGAGGCTATCGTGCAGTCACCATATACAGCTGTGGCGTCAGTGAATGCGATTTCTAGCAAGGATATGCGTTTAATCGACCAGTATGGTTCGGGCGAGCATGAATGGCATTACCGACCGTTTACAGATTTGGTTACTGAACAGGCGAAGAGTAGTCCAGACAGCATCGCGTTGAAACACCAAGACGAATCGATGAGCTATTTAGAGTTGGAAACTCGCTCTAATCAGTTGGCTCACTCCATTTTGTCTAAGCGCGTAACGTCACAATCACCTATTGGTGTGATGATGGAACGTGGTGTCGATATGATCGTGTCGATGATTGCCGTGCTCAAATCAGGTTCGCCATTCTTACCACTAGACCCTGATTATCCAACAGAAAGATTGAGCTTCATGCTTGAAGATAGTGGGGCTGAACTGTTATTAACGCATCCTAAATCTCAAGACCGATGTTCTGACATTCTTGAATCTAGTGACGGTGTCACTCCGTTCTGTGTTGAGAGGGCAGCGCTTGCAGACTTTCCATCTGATAACTCTTTTACACAACCGTTGGCTGAAGAACTGGCCTACATAATCTATACCTCTGGTTCAACGGGAAAACCCAAAGGGGTCACCATTTCGCATGAAGGTTTGAGTATGCATGTTCAAACCATTGGCCAGCGATATGGAATGACGGCACAAGATATTGAATTACATTTCGCTTCAATCAGCTTTGATGGTGCCGTTGAGCGCTGGACTGTTCCATTGGCATTCGGTTCACGCTTAGTTATTCGCGACCAAGAGTTGTGGACCGCAGAACAGACATGCGAAGCGTTACAGAAAGAAAAAATCACCATTGCTTGTTTTCCACCTAGCTACATTGGCCCATTGCTTGATTGGGTCGAACAAACCAAACCATCACTCTCTCTACGTTCTATCACCTTAGGCGGTGAAGCCTTTACTCGCGAGACTTTTGACCGTATTCAGGCAGTGTTGGCCCCCCCTAGAATCATTAATGGTTACGGGCCAACAGAAACGGTGATTACACCGATGATCTGGGAAGCGTATACCAATGACACTATGAATAGTGCTTATGCACCAATTGGAACTCGAGTTGGTGATAGGAAATTGTACGTATTGGATTCTGAGTTAAGTCCAGTACCTCTGGGTAGCAGCGGTGAGTTATATATAGGTTCTGAAGTCGGTTTAGCGCAAGGCTATTTGAGACAACCTAATCTAACCGCAGAGCGTTTTCTGCCTGATCCATTCTTAGCTAACGGCGAAAGAATGTACCGAACGGGTGACTTAGTTCGGTGGCGTGATGATGGCGTTATGGAGTATCTAGGTCGTGTCGATCAACAGGTTAAGATCCGTGGTTTCCGCGTTGAGCTAGGAGAAATTGAATCTCAGTTACAAACCCTGTCCGGCGCTGAATTCTGTTCTGTGGTCGCTCACGAATCGCAAACAGGTAAAAAACTTGTTGGTTATGTGCAGTTAAGGGACACATCATCACTCGATAATAAAAATATTCAAGAAACGCGTTGGCTAGATGAGTTAGCAAAGGCGCTTCCAGATTACATGGTACCTGTTTGCATTATTGTGCAAGATGAAATGCCACTGACGCCAGCCGGGAAAGTAGATAGAAAGCAGTTGCTTGCCCCTGACTGGTCAGAAAATCTGAGTAACCAAGGAACGCTTGAAACCAAACGTCAGCAAATACTTGCCACGGTATGGTGTGAATTGTTGAAGTTAGAGGGCGTTGGGGCTGATAGTCACTTTTTCGCTCTAGGTGGCGATTCGATTATGGCTCTTCAACTTGTAGGGAAGCTTCGCCAACAAGGTTTCATGCTATCGCCTAAACAAGTTTTCGATTTTCCAAAGCTTCAAGACATGGCGGAGCTCTTAGAAGAGAGTCAACGGGTTCTAGCCGATCAAAGTAAGCTACAAGGTCGTGTTGCATTGTTACCTATCCAGCAACGGTTTATTGAACAATTTGAGTTGAGTCGATGTAATCAATATATTCAGTTTACATGGCGTCACGCTCTTAATATTGAGCGTTTAAGTCATGCGTTAAACCAACTTGCTGATCATCATGATGCGCTTAGACTTAATTTCTCAAACTCGTTGAGCCATAACGCTTCGTTTGGAGTCACTGCTGAGTATCAAGAAGAGGCTCGGTTTGCGATTCACCCATTCGATGACGAAATAAACATCGAGCAGGTGCAATCAAGCATCGACCTTGAAAAGGCTATTACCGGCGCGGTTGGTATACGCAATTTGAAAGGCTCAACAGAAGGCAGTGAAGTTCTTATAGCGATTCATCACTTGGTGGTTGATGCGTTGTCATGGCCAATGATTATTGAAGACCTTAGTAAGCTTTATGAAGCGTTACCAGAAAACGATGAAGCTACCAATACGCTTTCACCAAAGACCCACAATCAAGGGAATTGGGTAAATAACTTAAATACTCTGCTAATAACCGAGCAACGACAAGCTTATTGGCTCGACCAAATGCAAGCACCTATCTATTCTACAGAGCGTGCTCTGCCAATCTCGACACAGTGGTTGACGCCACTGTCTAAAATAGAGTCGTTGACCAAAGCTGGGCAGAGCTTTGCCCGACTCACACAAGAACAAGTGGTCTTTATTGTCTGTGCGTTAACAGTCAGCACGCAGAACCAAGGTCAGGCGCTAACCATTCATCGTGAGTCTCATGGTCGTTTTACTGACAATATAGGCTTAGATCTAAGTCGTACCATCGGTTGGTACACCTCTCTTTATCCACAAGCTATACCAGAACTCGGAACGTTAATGGAGTGGGTCAAGTCTCTAAAAGATAGCTTCGATAGCGACCACGTAGGCGGTATCACTTTCCACGCGGGAGTGGCGCAAAACTTATGGCCAAATGTTGGCAATATGGATGTATTGTTCAACTACCTTGGCAATGCTACACAGCAAATAAATGGAAAAGTCGATATAACGGGCTCGGGGCTATGGCGAGATAAATCCAACGTTGCAGACGCTGCTGTTGTTATCAATACTTCCGTTGTTAATGATCATTTGCAGTGGGATGTCGAGTTCGACAGTGGTTGCTTCAATGAAACTGAAATTGAGGTGTTACACGCGGCACTTAACGACTCTATTGAACGCTTACACGATCTGTTTATTGAAGTGGATCCTATCTTAACGAAAACCGATGCGCCTTTGGTGGAGTTGACCCAATCTCAGTTGAATCAATTGTGTCAAGGGACAAAGCAACCAGAGTCGCTACCAAATACGATCCTACCATTATCTACCTTGCAGCAGGGGCTGTATTTCCACGCAAAACTCTCAGATAGTGACAGTACCTATGTAAACCAAATTACGTTGCCGTTAAATCACGTTGAACTGCCGAGAATGATTGAAGCTTGGCAAGGCGTAATGCAACGACATCAAATGTTGCGTTCGACATTGTTCTCGTTGGATGGCAACGCGTATTTAGCTGAATGGCAACAACTGGAGCTGAATTACGCTGTGTTAGATGTGCGTCTACGCAGCCAATTCGATATAGCTGAATATAAACAACAAATCATTGAACAAGGCTTCCAGCTTGAGCAGCGTTTAGAACGCTCGCAGGTCA
>CESF01022621.1_pt1 | contig 19492 bp, 5 predicted proteins | sample 356331 | NCBI WGS metagenome assembly CESF01 (sample SAMEA2621779, study PRJEB7988) | marine metagenome | biome: marine biome (ENVO:00000447); feature: surface water layer (ENVO:00002042); material: "saline water (ENVO:00002010), including plankton (ENVO:xxxxxxxx)" | depth 5 m
TACAGGGTGAGGGCTATCATAAGGGAAGTGCTGCTTATTTTATAAGGGTTGGTGGATGTGATGTGGGCTGTCATTGGTGTGATGTAAAAGAAAGTTGGAATCCCAAATCGCATCCGCCAACTATAGTTGATGAAATCATCAAAACTGCCAAAAAGTATTCCGATAACATTGTAGTCACTGGGGGCGAGCCATTGATGTGGAATATGGATCCACTCACATTGGGTTTAAAATCCCTGGATATGAAAACACATATCGAAACTTCAGGAGCCTATTCTTTGTCCGGTCATTGGGATTGGTTTTGTTTGTCGCCAAAAAAAAATAAACTTCCTATCTCAGAAGCTTTTGACAGGGCAGATGAGTTAAAAATGATCATTAACAACCGGGATGATTTTCTTTTTGCAGAGCATCAGGCGGAAAAAGTTGCTCCGCATTGTAAACTTTATCTTCAACCCGAATGGAGTAAGCGGAAGAAAATGATGCCATTGATCGTGGATTACGTAATGAAAAACACGCATTGGAAAGTGTCCTTGCAAACCCATAAGTACCTCAATATTCCCTGATCAAACGGGCAAGATAATCCCAATTTTCTCCTTCCAAAACCAAGGTAGTTTTAAAGCCCACTTTACGGGCGGTATGACTTAAAAGTCCATAATCTACATAGAGCCAAGGAAAGGTTTCGGTATTGTTTTTGTATTGAACACCGTATTCCAGTTCGCCGTAATATTGGGTGGCTGGTATGATCTTTTCTCCCTCCGGACTTTCGTCAAACAAATAGATCAAATCTGAGGAATCCAATAAAATTTGACCACCCGGATTGAGTAATGATTTAAGTTTTTCCAGTAATAATTGAAGTCTTTTCAAACTGCCACATATTCCGGGGCCATTCATCAAAAGTAATAGGGTATCAAAAGTATACCCATAAAAATCAAAAATGGATTGACTTGTTGTTTTTAATAAACCTCTTTCGGCTGCGACTTTAATGGCTGCTGTTGAGTTGTCTAGTCCCAAAACACTCAGCTTTCTTTCGTTTTGTAAATACAGACCATGGCAGCCGGAACCACAACCAACATCTAAAACTTTTCCATGGGTCATCTCCAAAGCCTTTTGTTCTTTGGGTGGCATTTGATCATATGTCCTAAAAAAATAGCTTAAGGGGACAGGTTCCTCCTCGGTGAGACTCGTCCAGGTAATCAATTCTTGATGGCCGGGGGATTGATGGTATTCCCATAGGGCATTTCCAAAGACATCTTTCTTATCAGTCATTATGGAAGTAATTAGGGATAGATTAGGTATTTTTTTCTGATTTCCCTGAATTTGTTTAAATCCTTCTCCCAAGTCTTACGAATTTGCTGTTCGTTCATTCCCTGTGCCAATTGCTTTTGTATTCTTTTGTTGCCTGCGATTCTGTAAAAACCCTTTTTAAAAAAATGCGCTTTGTCAGGAAAATCACGGTGGGCTTGAATCAACCATTGCAATTCAATTTTTTTGGGACGCTCAAGGTTTCTGAGGTCAACGCCATGACAAAGTTGATCTTTAAGTTTGGGGTTTTTGGATCCGTAATTGGGCCGGGGGGTAAAGGAAAAATTGGTCTGCGGTAGTTCCGGATGACCGAAGATCTGGAATTGCATTTCGGTTCCTCTACCTACACTAATGACGGTAGGTTCGAGGAGACACAAACTGGGGTAAAGGGCAATTGATTGGGCGTTGGGTAAATTGGGTGAAGGTCTTAGGGGTATCTCGTAAGCTGTTTGGTGGGTGTAGTTTTTTATGGGGATAACGTTTAAATCACATTGTATCCCATTAGTCAGCCACCGCTCACCATTGACCATTTTGGCGTATTCTCCAATGGTCATTCCGGAGACAATGGGAACGGGATGCATCCCGACAAAGCTTTTACAATCCTCTTCCAATACAGGGCCGTCGGTGAAGTGGGCATTGGGATTGGGTCGATCGAGAATGATCAAAGGAATTCCATTTTCGGCGCAAGCCTCCATGACATAGTTTAGGGTGGAAAGGTATGTGTAAAACCTTACGCCTACATCTTGCAAATCAAAGAGCATGATGCTGAGCCCTTCCAAGCTTTCTTTTGAGGGTTTTTTGTTGCTGCCATAAAGGGAGAGAATGGGCAGGCCTGTTTTAAGGTCTTTTTGATCAGCCACACTTTCTCCTGCGTCGGCATCTCCCCTGAATCCATGTTCGGGAGCAAAAACTTTTTTGATATTCACCTTTAGTGAGAGTAGGGTGTCGATCAAATGGGTATTGGGATTGACTAAACTGGCTTGATGAGCAACCACACCAACGTTTTCCTGCTCCAATATTTTTATATAGGACTTCCATTGGTCCGCTCCAGGGACGATAGAGGCCTGAGCAATACTTACATGGAGGTTTCCCAAAAAAAGAAGAAATAAAAATGTAATTTTGAATGTGCCTTTCACTAAACAAATATGATTTGAATTTACCCCTCTTTATCGCCAGAAGGATGCGTTTTGATCCTACCCATAAAGATAGTATTTCTGTTCAGATAATTAAAATCGCTAAGTTGGCGGTGGCATTGGGAATGTCGATGATTCTGATTGCTGTTGCAACGGGTAAAGGCTTACAAAAGGAAATCCAGAATAAGGCCGTTGCATTTAATGGCCACTTGGTTGTGGCGCCATTCGAAAACAGTGAGTCTCAGATTTCAGTAATTCCCATAGCAAGCGATCCAGCCGTTCTCGGAATGTTAAAAAATGAAGAGGGGGTTACTCATGTCCAAAGGGTAGCTATAAAAGGGGGGCTTTTAAAAGCGGGAGATCAGTTTGAAGGCATGGTGATGAAAGGTGTTTCTCAAGATTATCGCTGGGTTCAATTAAAAAGTTTTTTGGTTGCGGGAGGGTTTCCAAAGCTTGGAGTAAATACCTCCAATGAAATATTACTTTCTCAGGTCATTGCTCAACGACTTTCTGTTGGGGTTGGCGATGAAGTTTCAGCTTATTTTCAGAATTCCCGAGATCAGTTATTGCCCAATGTAAGAAGATTTAAGGTGGTGGGCTTGTTTTTGTCCGGTTTTCCGGATTTTGACGAAAATTTTGTTTTGGGCGACCTGCGTCATGTTCAGCGCATAAATAAATGGAAGAATGATGAAATTGGAACCTATGAGATTTTTACCAGCGATCTGAATACGGCAAAGAGTGCAGGTTCATCGATATACCATAAACTACCCTCGGATTTGGATGTCATTGAAATTACACACCAATACGCAACTATCTTTCAGTGGATTTCTCTTTTTGATTTTAATATATTGATCATCATTTTCGTAATGATAGTTGTTGGGGTGATCAATATGTCCACGGCCTTGTTGGTTTTGATTTTAGAGCGCTCGAGCATGGTCGGATTGTTAAAATCTTTGGGAGCTGGTAACCGTTTGATTCAAAAAATATTTCTTTACAATGGTATTGCCATAATGAGTCAAGGTTTACTGTGGGGAAATTTGATTGGTGTATTATTCTTTTTAACACAGAAATACTGGGGTTGGATTCGTCTGGATCCCGAAACCTATTACGTTAATGTAGCTCCTGTTTCGTTAAACTTTTGGGATGTGCTGTGGCTAAATTTTGGTTTTTTGCTGGTCAGTAGTTTGTTGCTTTGGATCCCTTCCTTTATCATCAGTAATATTCGACCTGCTCGGGTATTACGATTTCGGTAGTTTGTTTCCTTTTTGTTTGGGATATGGTATCTTTGTAATGAAAAATAATAGATGAATTACTCCAACAATATTTTAGAAACCATAGGTAATACGCCTTTGGTAAGATTGAATACGATTACTGAAGACATTCCTGCATTGGTTTTGGCGAAGATAGAGAGTTTTAACCCCGGCAATTCGGTTAAGGATCGAATGGCCTTAAAAATGGTAGAGGATGCTGAGTCTGATGGCCGATTAAAACCCGGAGGTGTTATCATCGAAGGAACTTCGGGCAATACAGGTATGGGATTGGCTTTGGCTGCAATTGTAAAAGGATATCGCTTGATCTGTGTTTCCAATGACAAGCAGTCTAAGGAGAAATTTGATGTTTTACGTGCAATGGGAGCCGAGGTAGTGGTCTGTCCCACTGCAGTAACTCCAGAAGATCCCCGTTCCTACTATAGTGTTTCCAAAAGATTGTCTGAGGAAACGCCCAATTCTTGGTATGTGAACCAGTATGACAATCCGTCCAATAGTGTGGCGCATTACGAACAAACAGGTCCTGAAATTTGGAAACAAACCGAGGGTAAAATTTCACATTTTGTGGTGGGTGTAGGTACGGGAGGGACCATCTCCGGGGTGGCGAAATTTCTTAAAGAGAAAAATCCTAAAATTAAAATTTGGGGAATTGATACATATGGTTCAGTGTTTAAGAAGTATCACGAAACGGGAATTTTTGACGAAAATGAAATTTATCCCTACATCACCGAAGGAATAGGGGAGGATATACTTCCTGAAAATGTTAATTTTAAACTCATTGATCAATTCGAAAAGGTTACTGATAAAGATGCTGCAATCTACACCCGAAAGCTGGCGCGTGAGGAAGGTATCTTTGCAGGGAATTCTTGTGGAGCTGCTGTAAAAGGTCTTCTTCAACTAAAAGATCACTTTACAAAAGACGATGTTGTAGTGGTGTTACTCCATGATTCTGGGAGTCGTTATATAGGAAAGATATACAATGATGACTGGATGATCGAAAATGGGTTTATGCAAGAAGTAGCCGACTAGTAGTAATTATCGATCTGAAGTTTTTTGTAAAGCCCTCTGTTGTTTCTTCTGTAGATACTGAAGTCGAAGATAATACTCAATTCAAAAATACTTGGAGAAAAAACTTTGCCAGGCTTTCTGTTTGGGAAATTATAATTAATCCCAAAGTCAAAGTTTTCAAGAGCCATCCCAAGCGTTATTCCAAAATTATTTAGAGTAAAACTTGATGATTCAACTGCTGTTGCTCCAGTACCAGAAATAGATTTTACCATTGATGCTTGTTGGGTAAACCCAATAGCAAATTCTCCAAGTTGGAATTCCTCGCCTAATCCTATATAAATTGATTCCCCATATTTAACTGCATTTAAGAATGTATATAAATACGAGTACCTTGGTAGATAGCTCCTCTCATAGGGATTTATATCAAATTCATATCCACCTTGAAGACTTATCCTAATTGGTAAATTAGCCTCATAATCTCCATACAGGGAAACATTTGGTGTGGTTAAATGTTTTAAACCTAAACCAACTAAAAATAATTCATTATGAATTATAAATGAGGCACCTATATCCAACTCATTTCGAATACCTAATTGCTCTGCAAGTGGATCTTGAGATGTTGCAGCAGTAAACCCAGTAGCCATATTAAGTTGATCACCAAAGGTTAGGTTATCAGTATTAACTCTTGTACTTAGCATTCCACCTGAAATTGCTGGAAGTAAGAATAAATAATTACTTAATTGAATTTTATAGACAAACGTAACATTTGCAAAAGAATTAGTAAGACCAATACTATTTAACTTAAATGAATTTACATCAAATCCTAAAGAAAAGTTTTTGTCTTGAAATGCTACTGAACCGAAGATGAATTTATTATCCATTCCAATATTATCATTAACCCTAATAGAGTTGTATAACACACCAACTCTATTGAGTTGATTCATCCCATAAAAACTTGGATTTGTTTTTTGTAAAAACTTTGCTTGGTTTACTATATAGTCATCCTGACCATATACATTAGAATTTAAGACATAGAAAACAAATAACAATAAATATATGATACTAATTCTCATTTCTAATAGCTATAAAGGTTCCACTTTTTGTTACTTCAATTTCTGATGTCGAAGTAATTCCAAAAATAGAGTAAATGTAATAAGGGGACTGAATAATTGGTTTACCATCCCATCCATCTATTTTTACAGGAACAAATGGATCTGTAGGATCAGCTTCAGCAAACTCAGTAAAAAGCATATTACCCCGATAATCATATATGGTCAATTGTATGTATTTAAAGCCACTGAATAAAGGCACGAAATAATCATTACAAATAGCACAATCTTCATATTTCTGTGAGTTTCCAGTTGTTGGTGTAAAAACATTTGGGACTAAAATATTATATCCTTTTCCTACATTAACAATTTTAACAAACTCTTCAAAACAACCTACAGAATTAAATAGCCTTAATGTTACATAATACGTCCCATCAATTCCATACTGATGAATTACAGGGGAAGTTGAACCTGTGAAGGGGAAATATCTCTCAACAGGTGTTCCATCACCAAAGTCCCATTCTAAGTATGTGAAAGTTCCAGTTGAATTATTTGTAAAAGTTATATCCTCTCTAGCATTAACTAGCGGAGTACCACTTGATGAGGTGCCAGTCTGCTGGGCATTTAATGATGTGTAACTAAAGTTAGGAACTCCTATTTCTAGATTTACTGTAGCAGCTATTTGACACCCCTCCTCATTTACCACTGTTAATGAACCTGTCGCAGCAGTTGCTGAAATTGGCAATTCATATAATTTACCATCAAGTTTTTTGTGTGGAAGAAGACTTGAAGCAGCTCTGTCTGGATAGTAAAACTCTAAATCACCATCATAATTATCAAAGACTTCAACATATAGGTTTCCTGCCCCCCCAACATCGCATATTGTTAAGTTAGTTTGATCTTTAAAGTCATATTGACTTGAGATAATAAATGGACCATTTGTAATAACTAAATCATCATTTTGTGGAACAGTTATATATTCTATTAAGCCAATTTTATCATATACATTTTTTAAAGGACATAGCCACGTTGTAGGAGCTACACTAATTCTATATTGTCCTGGAGTAAGATTGTTTGAGAATCTTTGATTAGCAAGATTTGGAAGATCACCTGTCCCATTCATTTCTATGAATGCCGCGGTTTTTACGTCATATTTTTCCCATTTAATTTCAAAAGGCATTCTTCCACCAGATGGTAAATCTCCTCCATTGATTTCAAAACTTATAAGTCCATCATCTTTAGATGCATTTTGACATGAGGGTTCAGCTGAAAATTCAAATTTATCATCAGTTCCATCACCATCTGTATCTATCCCAACTTTTGGTGCAATTCTATATGGTACTATACTCTCATTAATTATAATTTCACTCCCTGCTCCAACTACATCATATGTACAATTTGCACCATCAGTTACAGACAAACTTAGAAGTCCTGCCTCTCTAACAATTATTTCTTTGCCACTATACCTCCTAATATCACCAGCATTATTTATAAGTGTCCAATCATAGAAGTATCCACCACCAGGGAACTCAACCCCTCCTGTTACATCAGCAGTTACGAGAACTTCCTCCGAACAAGGGTCTATTACATATGAAGGATCTCCACCAAAAGTCAAGGGTTCAACCTCAGGTATTATAATTACTTGTGTTACCTCACACGAACTGGTATCAGTAGCTGCAGCAGATTGACTTACCATTAAATCATATTCTCCAAATGGCACATCAGGAATAATATATAAACCACTTCCGTCTGTCGAGGTTGGTCTTGTTATTCCCACGTTGGTCGCAGCAGTGAATTCTTGGAAATAATTATCACCATAATCACTTGTTTTAGCTAGGCTAACATCAAAAGCATTACCTGCAGCTGCATCTAAATTGTTGTCTAATCTAAATTGAATATCATACCTTAAGAGTAATGGATCAGAACAATAATCATTAGCGGCTGTTTCAACATAGGTTGCATTAAGGATTTTAAGACCTTCATTTTCACCAATAACAATATTAGGTGTAGGTATGGGAGTATTAGGGCAGTTGCCAGACGTATTAGGTGAAATTATAGCTTTATACGTTCCATTTTCAAGAGGACTAGCAGAAATGCTACCATTTAACTCGGGGATATCTCTAAATTCTTTCACATTTATAACCTGAGTAGTTGTTAATGTTTTTGAAACTACTGTAGCAATTGAAACTTGTTTTTGCCATACAATTGTCATTGTTGGTGGAAGAGTATTTTCATCAAAAATTAGATTAATTGTTCCAAAATCTTGATCACATCCTGGTAGAATCCTTTCAATATCCCTAAGAAGAATTTGATTATTTTCTGCTTCTTTTACTTCAACTGACCCTGTATCTAATTCACATATTGTTGTATTAGTGGATGTAGTGTTTGTTGTAGTCCCAGCCGCAGGTATACCAATTATTCTGTATTCGTAAACCCCAGCATTCTGAATATCAACCTTTATAGAGTTAGCAACTGAGCCAGCATCAGCACTATCCCAATTCACAAAATAATTAAATACTGGCGCGTCAGATGAAATTTGAACCCCAATACTACTTGTGTCTGGTGATCCACTTGCAATTACTATTTCAATTGAACCTTCAACTCCATTTGCACAGTCAATATCTTCCTGATTTATTTGAAATGATGCCTCTTCGTAGACTGGTAATGTTATGGAAGAAGTCAACGAGCTAGCCGCAATACATCCATTTACATCTGTAATTTCATAGGTTGTAAATTCATTAATTAATTCAGTATCTATTCCCGAAATTGTTATTTGTCTTGGATTTGAACCATTAGATGTACCTGTTAAAGCACCATTTTCCAATGATAAAGTATATGGAGCTCCATTTGTGTTTCCACCTATCACTTCAAATGTTAGACTGGCAAAATCATCCGTACAAGCAGGTACAATTCTTTTATCTTTAACTTCTCTGACTGTCATTACAGAGGGCTCTCTAACCTCAAATGAAATACTAGCAGTACATGCAATTGGAACAGGAGATCCAAATGGTAAAAGATTTGGATCAGTAGTGTTTACTGATACACCAATATTATAGATTCCTGCGATTGTTGAAGTCAATCTATTATCATTTCCAGAGCTGATTACAGTTCCGCCTCTTGAGAAAGTATAAGTGTAGGCACCACCTCCACCACCTCCAGAGGCTTGCACTTCAATTGTGAAATCATCACCTGGGCAGGTAATTGAAACCAAATAATCGGTAGCGCTAGCTGTTCCAGCAGGAGCGGGATCAGTTCCTCCAGTTGGAAGAACTGTTAATGGATCTGCAGGATTAATTGTAAAGTTAGCATTCTCTTGACATCCAAATAATTGGTCAATAGCTGTTACTTGATATGCACCCGGTAAAAGGTTTGAAATATTCATAGTACTATTTGTATAGCCATTTGGTCCACTCCATGAGTAAGTAAATAATCCTGAACCACCAGTAAATGCTAGACCTGCAGTAGTTTGTAACCTAATCTCTCCGCCACCTAAATCAGTTGGTCTTTCAAAACAGACATCATGAACTACTCTGGTATTTGCTGGAGTGTATAAAAGCCCGTCTGGCATAGTAAATACCGCTGATTGTTTTACACAACCATTAGCATCTGTCACATCAATTCTAAATGAGTCATTTGGATTGACTACTATTTCTGGAGCTTGACCAGTATATGCTCCATTTCTTGTAAATGGACCAAAGTCATTACCTGATGTAAAATTCTTGATAACGTATGAATATGGCTTTGTTCCACCTGAGGCCTGACCTGTTATAATACCATCACAAGCGATTGGGTCTTCAATTGTCAATTCGTCTGGTTCTGTCAGTGTGAATGTTTCAGTTGCAGAGCAATTTCCGTCAACTGAGACCTCCAGAACATAGTCACCTGGACCTAAATTATCTAGAACAAGAGTATTTTGAGGTAAAATACCAGTTCCCGTCCATTGAATATCATAATTAAGCGTTTGATTTAATGTTAAACTTGTGTTCGTAATTGTGCCGGTTAGAATTGTCTGAACTCGCGGTGCTGGATATGTTATGGTGAATGGGACACCAGCAGTATCAGATATCAATCTTATTGTTGCTCCAATAGCAGTTGCAGTCACAGGCACTTCAGATGGAATATTATTGTTAATTAATTGAGCTAATCCACTTGCTATCGCATTATTATTTTCAGCCACTCCAGCATTAAATACAGATCCTTTTATAAAATACTCAAATTGGGTTCCATTTATTCTTACTCTTACTCTATCATCAACATTGAAAGTTCCAGATACTGTTAGCAGTTCAACTTGTGCTTGGTTACTGTTTTGTCCACCTGATATAGCAGAGACTATGTCAGCTGGTACCTCTAATTTACCGTCATCAGCATTGTAGCAAGAAATTTCTGTTATTTGTATAAATGACCTGTTGATTTGAGGGGATGGATTAACTTGAATTTGTCCAGTAAGAACTACCTCTGGTGAGCATGGGTTACCAGAAGTAGTAATTGTATAGGGCCATATTCTTGTATAAGTATCCCCAGTATTTGGCTTACCAGTTATGCTAATTCCATTTGCACCGACTTGTACAGCGTTTACACCATTTGGCAAACCATTAGCTATAAAGGATGCAGCTCCTCCACCAAATGTGTAGGTTATGGGATCAATGTCTTCTCCTTTTCCATTTGAATCGTCACATTTGCCATTATCACCTATTTGTTGTGTTGATGATGCAGCTGAGGTTAAAACTAATGTCGATAAAGGATTAACAGTAATTACACCTGTATCAGTGGTGTCAGAACAAGTTCCAATTGTAGTAACAGTATATGTAAAATCAGTAGGGACTGAAATACTAATTGAAGTTGTTCCTAAAATTGTTACCCTTTTGGTTGTTGGACTAAAAGTAAATGTCATTCCTGAGGGAAGTCCTGTTACAACAGCTGTATTAGCACCTCCACCTATTTCAAATACTATTGGAGTGATAGTTGCATTGGCTGGATCATTTCCATTACATATTGTCTGATTTTTAGCCCCTCCTGCACCAATATGTGTTAATTCGTCATTTGGAAGAACTTCAATTTCCCCGGTGAAAGATTCTTCTTCACATGTTCCGTTACCTGTCGCAGTTACAGTGTAAGTGTAAATTGTAGTTGTCGATACATCAACAGTTGCATTACCTGAAATTGTAATAGTACTTCCAGCGAGGCCACTTAAACCGACTCCAGGTGGAAATCCAGAACCACTTGCATTTGTTGAACTTCCACTTATATCAAATGTTATTGGTGTAATAGCTCCATTTTCGCATATTGTTTGATCGAGTGTTGGTGAGGCAGATGTGACAGTGAGTTTAGCTTTCGGGGTGATTGTAATTCTTCCAACTTCAGTAACTGGTGCACATGTTCCAGATGTAGTTACTGTATAATTAAAAATTGTAGGGTTACTGACTACATCCGATATGGCAGTTCCAAAAATACTGTATACTTTGGTTGTTGCATCATAACTTGTGTTAAACCCAGGGGGTAGTCCATTAAAATTAGCTGATAATGCACCACCAGAAATTTGATATGTAATTGTTGTCAGCGAACTAATAGCTGGATCAGTTCCAACACACAAACTTTGATCATCTGTCCCTAATGCTGATGTGAGAGTCAATCTATCGTCTGGCAGCACTAAAATACTACCAGTAATAACTTCCTCTTCACACCCACTTCCATCTCCCGTGGCGGTTACAGTGAAACTATAGGTGGTGGGGGTCACTACGTTTACCACGGGAGTACCGGAAATGGTTATTGTATTTCCAACGATTGCATTTGGTCCGACTCCAGGAGGAAATCCAGAATGGGATATATTAACTGTGCTTCCGACCAAATTAAAACCGATAGGGGCAATTGCTGTATTATCACAAACAGTTTGATTTAATGTTGTTGATACGGTATTCAAATCTAATTTAGCTTTAGGCTGTAAAGTTATTTTCCCATTAAGGGATTCACTTAAACAAGTGCCTGTTGTTGTTATACTATAATTAAACTCTGATGTACTTGTAATTGTTGATGTTGGTATACCAAAAATTGTGTACTGTCTTGTTGCAGGATCAAAACTTGTTTGAATCCCTGGTGGTATACCAATTACATTCGCTGACTGAGCTCCACCTGTAAGAGTGTATGTAATTGTATTAATGGCACTTAGGGCAATTGTACTTCCCTCACATACTGTTTGATCATCGGTTCCAACTGCGGATGTCAGTGAGATTCCGTCATCAGGATTTACAATAATGGTTCCTGAGAATGATGCTTCCTCACATCCATTTGGATTCCCTGTGGTGGTAACAGTAAAACTGAAAGTTGTTGGCGTTACAACATTTAAACTTGGCGCTAAAGATATTCTAAAGTTATTTCCTCCTATGTTGTTCATTTGAACTCCTGCCGGCAATCCATTTACAATTGCAAAAGTTGCACCCCCACCTATTGTGAAATCAATATTATTAATATTTGTATTATCACAGAGAATTTGATTTAATGTTGATGAAGCTGTAGTAACTGTTACTGTAGATAAAGAGTTTACTTTAATCCTAGCAATTTCAATTGCGTTGTCACACCCATTTGCATTTACTGTAGTTATTGTTATTGGGTAAGTATTTGATGTTTGTCCAGCTGGAACAGCAATTGCAGTTGGAGTTCCAGTGATTGATAGCGAATATGAACCGTTTTCTAGTATAGGATCATTAAAAGTTAATTGTGCAGGAGGAACGGATCCTCTAATGGATCTTACACTAAATGCCACACCATTATTAGTTCCAGTTAAAATCAACCTAGATCCCACTCTTGTCGCACTCACAACAGTAGATTGTGTGTTAATAACTGTTAATAATTTTTGTGCAATTACAGCTGGGCCATCTCCAGCAGTTGAAGAAACCGTATTTGCCTGATTATCTATAAATACGGTGTATAATTCACCAGTTGCAATATTTGGACCTGTAATTAGTATTGAACTAACTTGTCTTCTGGCGATGAAGGTATCATCAACTCCTGGCGGTAATCCTGTTACATTGATTCCATTTGCACCTCCGCCAAATTCATAGATAAGTGGTGTAATTGGACTTCCAATACAGATTTCTTGATTAGTAGTTGCAATTGTAGATGATAGGGTTAAACTATCCACAGGTTCAATAATTACTGTTCCACTAACTGTTGTTTCGTCACAACCATTTTCATTAGCTGTTGTAGTTATAGTAAAATTGTATATCGTTCTGCCAGTATCACCGGTATTTGGAGTTCCTGTGACAGTTGCTGTGGTTGGATTAAAAGGATCATCTAGGCTAATATTTAGTCCATCAGGAAGTCCATCAACAATAACACCCCTTACACCACCAGATAAATTATATACCATGTCATTGAATGTATCCCCATCGCAAACTACCTGACTATCATTATTTGTATTGAGGGTTATTGATGATTTTGACGTTACGACTAATGATCCAACCACTGTCTCAGCATCACATTTTACTCCGGGTGTTGAGAGAGTATAATTGAATGTGCCGGAGATAATATCTGAAGGTGTGCCATTAATTCTATAAACTCCAGGACTAGTTGCAAGAACTGGCCTGCCAATTCTTATTATGTTAGTTGAGGATGGCACGAATAACCCAAATGATTTTCCAGCGGTATTAGCGGTAACAATAATTTTATTAGCTGCCGCATTATAAGTAGCGCTTACATCTGCATCACCGTTTAATTGAGCGGCAAGAAGCGGCCCTAGTACGTCTTCATCATTACCATTTACTATTGAGGCATTGTAGGGAATACTGTTTAAGTAAATGAAGTATGTTTCTGAGGTAGTAGCTGTTCCAGCTGCTAATGTTATCTCAGAAATTTGTTGTCTTGGTGTGTAAGTTCCATTTACACCAGGTGGAAGACCAATTGGTGATGCAAATGCAGCCGCATTAGCACTACCTCTAAATTCATAAGTTATATCTATTATTGGCTGATCAATACACACTGTTTGACTATCGGTTCCAGCACCGCTTGTCAGAACCAGTTGTTCAGCGGGATCAACAGTTATTACACCAGAAACTGTAGGAGTGGAATTTCCAACACAAGGGAATCCAGCACCCGTAAATGTGTAGCTGTACTCAAAAGATTGCTGTTGAAGATTACCTACAGTTGGTGTACCGGTAACCGTAAGGACTTGAGCAACTGCATCAAAATTTGCATTTAACCAAGCAGGATTAGCTCCATTTGGAACAAAAGCTGCCGCTCCAACGGTATTAAACCTAATTTCTTGAATACTATTATTATCACATACAGTCTGTTCATTGCTTCCAAAATTGGTATCCAAGGATCCAGATGTAGCAGGTCTAACGGTCAATGTACCATTAATTGTCTCGGTTCCCGTACATGATGGCCCAGTAGCTTGAATTTCAAAGGTATAAACGGTTGGGACAGCTATAGTTACAGATGGTGTGCCTGAGATTGTAAATAGCGCAGGAGAAACTGTCAACTGCTGAGACATAGTTATTCCTGTACCATCAGTATCTAAAATTGTTGTGAATGGACCAACTGCAATTGCTCTAATTGTTAAAATAGGTGACACAAAATTAGCCTCATACCTGGGACTTGCATCAATTCTTGTAGCTAAAGCGCTTCCAATTTCATTAGTTGTTGTTCCAACACCTGCAGGTACCGAATGCGTTTCTCCAACACCACTAAGAACTATCTCAACTGTTCCTCCAACTAGCGCAGCGCCTGCTCCAAATGTAACTTGTGTCTCTTGATTTCTGGTGGTCAAAGTTCCACTTACGCCATCTGGCAAGTTGGTTCCTGCAGGCACAAATTGTAGTCCAAATGCGGGGTTAGAAACTGTAAATTCAATATCTATTATCGGTTCAAATGCACATAGATCGTTTTGATTAAGAAGTGTATTTGTGACAACACTTACTCTTGGTGAAGGGGTTACAGTAATACTTCCTGTTGTATCTGTTGACTCAGCACATCCATTGAAATTAGCTGTTGTCGTTATTGTGTATGTGAAAATTTGAGGATTTGCGGGATTTACAATTGGAGTTCCAAAAATTCTTAACCTAGCTCCTGTTGCGTTTGGAGTGACAGAAGCATTAATTCCATTGGGTAATAAAGGTAGAAGTGAAGCTAAATCTACACTAGAGGAATTTTCAATCGTATATTCTATATCTGACATTGGATTTCCATCACATACAGTTTGACTTACACTACCTGAGGTTAGACTAACAGTGGTAGCTTCATTAATTGTAATTAATCCACTAATGGAATCTTGTGTACATGAAGTATTAGCAGTTGTAGTTGTTAAAGTGTAAAGGAAACTTCCTGATGCTACATTAGCAGACCCTTTCAATGTAATTTTTTTCAAGACGGGTTGAGGGATTGCAACTGAGGTATAAGCTGGATCTCCAACTGAGGTGGGAGCATTAAAATCTACACCTCCAACTAAATTGCCAATATTATTTCTAGGGGGAAGAATTACAGCACTAAATATTTTACCTGCAATATTCCCCTGCAATGTAAGTGTATTTGTAGCATCCACGTATGAAGAGGAGACTGCTCCAGAGACAGCAGCTGCAATTCCATTTCCAATATCATCTATATTATCACCAGCTTGAACAGTGTAAGTGTAATATATTTCGTCAATTGATGCAATATAGCTTCTTCCTGCCCCAATTCCTCTACCTGAATCAACTAATAATATTGTTGTTATTTGATTAAAATACGATGTTTCAGCAGTTACTCCCGGAGGAAGATTCATACTAGCCTCTGAAACAACACCTGCCGCTGCACCTCTAAGTGCATAATCAATTTCAGTAATTGTTTCATTGGGACAAACTATTTGATTTGCAGTTGTTGGTGTAGATAGTAGACTAATTGAAGCAGCTTCAGGAATTATTATAGGGTATCTTCTTGTTGAATTCGTTCCAGGGCAATCTCTTGGTATTATAGTTAATACAATTGCTCCTGATGCATTTGCGGCGTAATAAAGTGTCAACTCCTGATCGTTAGAGCCCGCATCAGCTTGAAGTTCCCTACTTGCAATGTTAGTTACTGTATTTTGATTTGCACCACCACCGGTTCTAATTTTAGTGAGATCTGAAATGAACCATCTAACGGGAAAGTCAGGTACCCTAAGTGTAGTGGTAACGATTCCAACCGCTGGAATTGGGCATGTTGGTAGAGAACCAACTCCATCTAATGGAATAACTGTTGGAATTGTAGCTTCTCTTGGACCAATAGTGTAGGTGCTTATAACAGTTGTTCCAGTCACAGAATCGCAGGATATAGGGGTAACTTTAATTTCATAGCTTCCAATGTAACCTGGATTCCATGTTACAACTCCTCTTTGGTCAATTGTTCCAGGAGTGGTAATCGCAGGGTCACCAGGTGCTCCCACTCCAGCGATTTCCCATTGAAGTGAACCATAATCATTTGTTGGATTATCACTTGAAGTGAAAAATTGGGTTCTTCTAAATCCAGTTATAGCACAAACTGGTTTTGATCCAGTTCCAAATCCATTACATAGTGTCGTTGGGATTGCATCTGGAGCAATTAAGTCGCTTGCATCGGTTGACGGAACTGTTTCTTGAACTACTTCAACAACTGCGTCATAGTATAATGATGGTGATCCACAACCTGTTGTTCTAACACTAACTGTTACTGTACCTGAGAAAAGTGGGTCCCAATCTACTACCATTTTTGCAGTTGATACTGAAATAGCTGGTACACTCATTGAAACATTGTCACCAACTGAGGTTGGATTAGTTCTTGCAAAAGTAAATAGTGGTGCAGGTGGGGTTGGGTTTACAGCAAAAATTCTTAATGTATTTGTGTCACTGTCATATGTTGCATCAACATCAGCATCTACATTTACAGCTGCTCTTAGAGCATTACCCAATTCGTCTATATCATTAACTGCTGGACTAGATGTTGCTGCAGGATAATCAGTTCCATTGACTGTAATTATATAATTTACTGTTGGAGAGAGTGTAGCAGAATCAGAAGTTAATGTAATAAGTGCAGTCTGTATTTGCTCCGGTGAAACTGAACCTGCTGCCTCTGGCTCAATTTTCCAATCAAAGCTCTGATAAAGCGCGTTAAAATCATCATCGATAAAGCAAGTATAAAAATCACTGGTTCCGGTCGTTCCTCCACCCCCTATATCTGGTCTATCTTGACATATTGTATTGTTATACCACTTACCTCCACTATTTATCAACGCATTATATATCGAATTTTGATCCTTCATAATCACGTCAGGCTGGATCGCAGTTGGGTTTACTCTAATTGAGTAGTTGATCGCAACTTCTGCACAACCGCTTCCCTCTGTTGTGACTCTAAAGAAATCTGTTGGACCAGCAGTACCAGTTATAATAACCTCATCAGTCCCTGTAATTCTATAATCTCCCCCACCAAGTGCAGTAGCAGTTCCTACTCCAGTAGCAGTAGGAGTATATGCAGCATTAAGGTTTTCAATTAGCATCGAAGTTGCTCCACCTCCAAATTTAAACTTGATTGGATCTTTATCACCACCAACCCCAATTACATCACCTGTACATAAATTATCAGTTGTGCCACTTTGTCCACCTGTTTGAACCAGAGTTGACGCTAGATTTACAGTAATTTTTACCGAGTCGGTAACTAATTTACAACCCTCACCTGTAATTCCAGAGAGTATTCTCATATCATGACCAGCTGCTGTTGATGATACCGAAACTGATATATCTGATTGTAAAGGTGATAATGAAATTATGTTTACATCGGGTTCGTATATCGCTGTAATTCCAGGTGCATTATTTGTAATATCAATTGCAAGACCCTCACCAATATTATCCGTTCCACTTGTTGCAGCAGTTGTAGTTAGTGAATAGGTACCTGTACCAATGTATATGTAGTATACCTCGCCAACATTAAGAGGGTTTACTGTTCTAGTGAGAGAAATTTTTTGTTGATTGGGGATTGGAGTAGTTGGTGAATTGACTTCACTTGTAATTACAGCTCTGTAATAACTTGTAATAGTTTCTACACCAGTAAAGCTAAGTGTTAGACTATTTTGTCCAGCCATTTGACTCCAATTCTCATTATCTAATGATTTCTCCCACTGATACGAAATACCAGCACCTATAGACAATGTTGTCAGACTAATATCTAATGGCTGTGTGTTTTCACATATTTCCTGATTTGCGAGTACAGTTCCACTGTCTAGTTCGGGAAGTATAGTAATTTGAACTTCATTTGATGAATCCGTACATGTTGTTCCACTTCTTGTAGATGTAACATTTCTTCTAAAAATAGTTGTTTCGATTAGTGAACCTGGATCATAACTATTACCTGTTGCGCTAGTTATATTCGACCAAATACCTGTGGTTCTTTTTTGCCATTGATATGATACAGCTCCAAAGGATGATACGGCCTCTGTTGTACTATTAATTGCAGGTGGGTTTGTACCGTAACAGTATGTTTGAACAGAATTTACATCTATAATTCCTGGATCAGTATCGTTGACATAAATAGTGTGCGTATTACTGAATTCCTCACAATTTGGACCACCCCCGTTGGCTTTAGTGACTCTTCTGTAGTATAGAGTTGAGGTATTTAATAATGTTGGAGGTGTGAAATTAGGTCCTTGTTCAGCACCAATATCTGCCCATCCATTGATCCCGTTAGGTGAACTTTGCCACTGAAAAGTTATCCCAGCACCTGCAAGGCTTCCTGATACGGATAATGTAGCTGGTCGAACTGCTAGACCAAAGCATAATAATTGTTCACTAGAGGGAAGAATAGTACCACCACTAAGGTTTTCAATTACCCTAACTTCGACTGGTGGTGTAGTAGTATCCTCGCAGCTTTTGCCGTTTAGCTCACTAATTACAACTCTTTGGAACCATGTATTTGTTGTTAATGCTGTGGGTGTATAATTAAATTGCGTAGGTCCCTCAGCTCCTGGAATTGGGAGATAAGGACCTCCAGCTCCATCAACTGAAATTTCCCATCTGTATGTTATTGTAGCTGTGGCATGAATAACAGTGGCTGTTGTAAGACTTGTTAATTGGTTTGGAACTGTATTGAAGCATATTCTCTGAATAACAGGAGAAATTGTACCAGCTGATGTTATTTCATTTTTGATAAGCGTTAAACTTCTTGTAGCGGTACATCCACTATCGAAATTTACGATTACTCTTACATTATCTCCATCGACTAAGTTATTTACAGAGAATGTATTTGATACTGATGCAGGTTGTCTGATTGTTGGTCCTACAAAAAATGTATATGTAGCTGAAGCAATATTTGTGGCCTCAAAAATAACCTCATCTCCGTCACAGAATGTACCATTTGTGGAATTTGAAATTAGATTAATACCTACAGCACCGATTGTGGTTACAGTAATGGAGTTGGTGGTAGACTCACAAGCAAGAGGATCAAGTGTAACCGAGTTTTGGAGTGCTCTGTCAAATACTCTAACAAAGAAGTTTTCAACACCAGTAAATGTAGAATAATTAAGAGTTGGTGTATTTGTCAGTGCTATTTGTCCTCCATCTTTCATCCATTGATAGGATCTATTTGATGCTGCACCACCACCATTCCATCCATCACCAGTAATAGAAAATATAGCACTATTACCATCGCAAATTGTTCTAGTTACAGCTGAAGATGCCGGAGTAGCTCCAGTTTGCATTAATAGGGTTCCACCCGGTCCAGTATTTATTCTTACCTCAACAGGAAGAGTTGTTGTTGAACACGT
>CESF01138917.1_pt1 | contig 19356 bp, 19 predicted proteins | sample 356331 | NCBI WGS metagenome assembly CESF01 (sample SAMEA2621779, study PRJEB7988) | marine metagenome | biome: marine biome (ENVO:00000447); feature: surface water layer (ENVO:00002042); material: "saline water (ENVO:00002010), including plankton (ENVO:xxxxxxxx)" | depth 5 m
CAAGAGGAGTTTTTCATTTTTTTAAAATTTTTATAATCAATATTCCATCTTTAGTTTTAAAGTTACCATCATATATTATAGTTGACATTCTCGTAATCTTTAAGAGATCAAATCCTGTTAAATATAATAGTGTCAGGTTAAAATTTCGTAAAATGATTGAATACTTCTATGATTATCGTACTGCAAAAAATTATGAATCAGATGCAACTTATTTTCTTTCAAAAATTAATTATGAAAAATTACATAAAAACATATCTTTGATTGAAAAAAATATATCAAAAGATAATTTTACATTATACGTAAAAATTTTGTTAATATCTAAATTTTATAATATAAAACTTGAAAATATATCTAAAAATTATGAGATATATGAAAATCAAATAAAGAAAATTAATATAATATTATCAAATTTGGACGATCACATGGATTCGATAAAAAATTTAGACAGAATTATTTATAATAAGTGGAATTATAATTTAAGAGAATTTGTATAAAATATTATTATTTTCCTCTCCACACAAGTAGGCCATATGCTTCATGATATCTATCACCAAAACCAATTCTAAGCTCTTCCAATATTTCCGCTTTACCTTCCAATTCAAGTTGCTTAATATCTGTTAGGAAATTTCCAAGATAATTTCTTTTTTTATGATAATTCTTTGCAAGAGTATCAAATAAATTATCTTTGTTGTAATACTCGTATATGGGCTCTAAATGAACACACAACACCTTTTCGCTTTGAAGTTTGTGCAAAAGATTTTTATAATTTCCTCCTAGTTGCTCCAAAGCATGAAAACTTAATACAGTAGAATCATTTTTTATAGATAATTCTTCATATCCATTCATATCTAACATATTAAATTGAACTGCTTTTATGTCTCTTTTTGTAAATTTGCTTATTTCATTAACTATTGGAAGTGATGCAGATGCCCAATCACTTGCTGTTATTTTAATGTTTTTATCAATAGTTGAAGCAGCTAAGAAAGTTCCACTGCCTGTTCCACAACCTAGCTCTATTAAACTGGAACTGGTTTCCGCATACCTTTTTAAAATAATTTTTCTTATTATTTGATCATATTTATATACAAAATTGTCAGTTATACCTTTAATGTATTGACCATCTAGCCTCATAATATTGTGATGATCAAAATACTGAGGCATTATTTTTTCTGGGCTAAAATCATTTTTTATTGAAGCCAGAATCTCACCCCAGCCTTTTTCCCAAACTTCATTATTATTTTCTCCAGAAATTCTTAAATCACTAGAATTTATTTTATTTATAATAGATTGAATAATACTATCTCTTTCATGCCCAACTAAAACTTCATACTCAAGAATATTAAGACCATCTACAAAAATTTCATCAAAATCTTTTTTTGTAATAGAAAATTTATCACATATATAATTCTCACCAATAAATTTTTTTTCAGATAAAATATCTCTATTAGTATTATCCATTATATTTTTAGAAAATATTTCTACTGGATATGATTTTGTATAATTATTTTTTTTGAAATCACCATGTAAAGTTTGTTCTGTTGATAAAATCTTTGAATCACCATATTTTTTCCAATCTGGAATTGAAATAAAATATGGTTTTCTATTTTCATCCTCATATGTGTCAGAGGAAACCTTTTTTTTTGGTATAAATCTAAAATCTAAAGATATTCTTATTGAGCTAGAATTTTTATATGTCTCGTGAAGCAAAAATGGGTCGACAAATATCCATCCTGAATCGTCATACTTAAAATGTATTTCTTTAAGAGATTTAATTTTATTATTTCCTTTATTATAATCGTCTAATGTTTTTACAAGATCTTTTGGAAATTTATCAGGCTCAAAAAAATTAATACCTATCTTTTTGTAATCACCAAAAATATGAAGAAATACTATAATTGCTCCTGATGGATCACCAGCCCAAATATCTGTATGTTTTTTTGTGGATGCTCTTGGTCTATCGTCAGTTTTAAAATCATTACTTTGAAGTCTAATATTTATTGGAAACTGAACCCTATCTATTTTATCGTTAATATTATTTTTTTCAAATTCATCAAATATTACTTTTTGCAATTTGTTAAAAGACATTAAATTTTCTTTTTTAGGCACCACTAAACCGTTTGGTGTAATGTTAGGTAAATTTTTTATTTCTTCTTGATAATTTTCGAAAAAGTTCTCATTTATTATAATCTCTGCATTTTGACTTGATGATGTTATGCAGTCCCAGAAATAATACATAACTGCATTTTTAAGATTATGAATGCTTTTTTTGCTTATTGAACTTACTTTTATTAATTTTTCATCATGAATACAATTTATATTCTCAAGTAAAGAGTCCATTCTTTTTTTTCTGATTTCAAAATCTATATTATTTGACATAAATGTTCTCTTATACTTTTAAGTATCAATTTTTTAAGTATCAATTTTTCCAGTTATTGAGATAGTGTATTTTGGTTTTATACCTGCATTACAAGCCAAATGATACCTTAAAGGCTCCCAAGTTACTGCATCTCCAGCTTTCCAATTTGACACCACACTATTTCCTACTTGAAAAAAGTGCCCCCAGTGCCAGTTTTCTGGAAAAATTAGATGCCTACGTATATTTTTAAATTCTTTTTCACTTCCAAAATTAAAATGCCCACTTTTTAATCTTTGGTAAGTATCAAAATGCCATGGATTTACTGTGCCAGGTACCTGCATATTAACACCTAAATATGCTTCTTTAAGTCCTTTTTTCTCAGCTTGTTTCAATAGAGATTCTGCCCAATATGGTTTATCGTTATTATCTATTTGAATTTGCTTGTATTTAGTATTTTCATTATTGTAACCATGTGAACGATGATCTAATTTAGTCCAAGCTAATACATTATTTTCATAGTCATCTTCTTCTTCTTTAAAACACCAAACACAGTCTGAAAAATCTACGGAATTAACCGCATCTTTAATATCTGGCAACCAGTTATCTTCAATTATGTAAGGACTTATATTAACTGCATCCTTTATATTTGATGTTGGGTCATAATGCCAATTTCCTAGGGACATCATTTTTTCGAGTAGTTTTTTATAAGCCATAATTATATTATCCTATAAGGCCTTAAAATCTGCAATTCGATTTTATTTTCATGACAATATTCTTTTAAAATTTTTTCTGAAATTAATTTTGTTATTCCATTGAATCTAAGATTATCATTTTTATGAAAAAAGGGATCAATGGTTTTATCTACTAGTTTATTTTTCGTAAACAAAAATTCTTTATAAAGTTTTTTACCCATTAAGTAATCGTCATTAATAAAATTTATTATTTTATTAATAATAATATTAGATTTCACCGTATCTTCCCTATTGGTTTTATTTAATACATTTTTATAAACGGCAGCTGACGATAAAAATAAAATTTTCTCTAATTTATCATTACAATTAAGCAAATTTACCAGAATGCTAATATCTAGATTTAGTGTATCAAAAGATCTTATCTTTGGATTACTCATTGGATTTCTACTTACAGCTAAATGAATAATTTTTTTAAATTTTTTTTCTAAAAAAAGTTTCTTTACATGATTTTTTGATGATAAATCAATATTAACAATATTATTTTTGATAGAGAAATGCTTACTTTTATTTGTAAAAAATATATTTTTTTCGATATTCTCTGACTTAACTCTTTCAAACAATAATTTACCTAAAAAGCCATTTCCACCAGTTACTAAAATCATATAAATTCTCTAAAGTTTAAGTTGGTAAGTTCTTATGAAAAATCTTTTTCATAAATCTCTCTGGCTTTTTCAATTTCTCCATAATAACTTATTTTTCCATTTTTCATATATATTGCTTTAGTGCATAATTTTTTTATTAATTCTAAGTCGTGTGATGCAAATAGCATTATTGAAGAATTATCCATTATTTCCGTAATTTTATTTCGACTTTTTTTAGAAAACTCTAAATCACCTGTAGAAAAGAATTCGTCTATTAACAGTATATCAGGAATGCTAAATAAGGCAGATGCTAACGCTAATCTTGACTTCATACCTGATGAATACGTTCGCATTGGTAAATCAAGATATTCGTCTAGCCCAGTAAAGTCGTGTGCAGTCTGCATAATACTTTTTTTATCTTTTATCGATTCTCCTCTTATTACTTTCGAAAGTATTATATTTTCATAGCCGGTAGCGTCATCTACAAACCCAAATCCCAAATCTATCATGCTGCTGACTTTTCCGAAAACGTCAATTTTTCCGTCAGTTGGTGTATATATTCCCGCTAATAACTTTAAAAGAGTTGTTTTGCCAGATCCATTTGGGCCGATTATTGCAATTTTATCACCTTTTTTTATATCAAGATTTATGCTGTCTAAACCTCTTACAATTTTTCTCTCTAAGTTACTTCTAGTTTTCATGATACCTAATTTTCCAAAATTAGTTATTTTATTCCTAAACGATAAATCTAAACCTTCGTATAATGGAAAATCTAGAGAGACGTTGTTTAATTTAATGTAAGAATTCACTTTCTAAACCCAAAAAACTATTCTATTTCTTTTTGCAGAGTAAACAATAAGAAATAATAATAGTTGTAAAATAGTTATAATTATCGCTCCATACCAAACATAAATATCAAATTTATCGCCAATTAAATCATTCCTAACGATTCCAATAAAATAAGTAAAAGGATTAATATAGATATAGTTAATATACTCACCAAGCATTTCAGGCTTCCACAATACAGGGGTTAAGAGAAGCATTGGTGCCATAAGAGCTTTAATGGTTGGTTCAACATCTCTATAACGTGCAGAAATTATTCCTATAGTTGCAGAGTATAAGACAGAATTGATAAAAATTAGAAAAATTGACAATGGTAACGTTAAAATTACTCTAGGGTTTATTTCAGGTTGCATAATAATTAATAGGATAAATATTAATGGCAAATGATGCAGAAATAATAATAAATTCAAATATGACTTTCTAAAAACATAAAAAATTGGTGGTGTGGGATAGGTTTTAATCAATAATGCTGATCCAGAAAATATTTCTGGTCCATCATTTACTATAGAAATTATCCATGTCCAAATTATAAAACCAGAAAATAAGTATAAAAGAAAGTTTTTCCAATCTAAATTAAAAATTGTACTCCATAGTAAGCATAAGACCCCTGCAGAGATTGCCATACCAACTACAACCCACCATGGACCAAGATATGTTTTACGATATTTTAATTTTAAATCAAAGTAGGCTAAATATGACCAAGAATAATAATTTTTGACAGAGTAGACTAAATCTAATATTGCAGAATTATTTCTTAAAATACTCATTTTTTATTTAACCTCAAGGAGCTTAATAAATTTTTCTTGGGAAGAAAGGCATATTAAAATTATTATAAATATACCAAGTATATTATCATAAAAAACCGAATTCGATAAACAAGAAAGAAATACTGTTAAAAAAACAATATTAGAAAATAGTGATTTTTTATCAGTCGTATACAGTGATTTTAAAAATAATAGAAACAGTATGAAACCAAATATCCCCAATTGGCTTGCGATACTGACAAATTCATTGTGTGGATTATTTGTTACAAGCTCTGGAAAATACTTAAAAGTATTATCAGCTTTATAGAATTCTTTTACAGATTCTTTATAAGATCCTACGCCATTACCAAAAAATGGATTTTTTTTGATTACATCAAAACCAACATTAGCCCATAAATATCTGTAACCTACCGATGAATCTATATCATTATCTTTTATAATTTTAGCAACATCATTTGACGCTACTTCTACTCTTTTAACAAAATTATCGTTAAAAGCTGAAAAAAATAAAGGTAATAAGATAAAAACAGATAAAAATGCAAAAAAATTAATATTTTTAATTTTTAAAGAAAACAAAAAAAGTATTAGCATTACGATAATATATGCTGATCTTGAGTCTGTTAAAAAAATTATATTGATAAACGATATAATTGATAAAAAGTAATATATCTTACTATTATTATTAAAACCTAACAAAATAGTAAATAAAAAATACACGGATAGTATGATTCCATGATTAATATAATTTTGAAAGATAGTTGATTTACCACTAGTTATACTTGTTTCTATCGGACTGAAAGTTACATAATTAAAAATGTTATAAAAAATATTAAAATCAAAAATGTTAAAGTATTTTGCATACGATAAAGCAAGAATAATAGTACAGCCGTTAATAAAATACTTCATTACTAATTTTTCATTGTTATTAACTTTTAAATTGTAATAAAATATCGGTATTAATAAAAATTTTGAATACTTTTTTATAGTATAAATTATATCATTTAGTTCCGCGATACTGTATAAAGCAGAAATTAACAATAAAAAAAATATTGCAATACTATAGATTTCTATTTTTTTTTCAAAAAAAATCTTATAGTCTTTCCTTTTATATAACTGAAAAATAACTGATAAAATTATTAATACTATAAGAATATTTGTTGCGGCTGTTGATATAAGTAAAAAGAATGCTGCTAAAGGTAAAAAATATATGTGTATGTCTTTGAAATTATTTTTTATAGTATTCATACTAATTTCTTATTTAAATCCTTAACTAAATTTTTTATTCAATATTATATTCTCGTTTCTTCCTGGGCCATTGGATATTATATCGATTGGAACATTTAAATAATCCTGTATTTTTTTTATATAAATTTGTGCATTTTTCGGCAAATCTGAAAATTTATTAATACCTTCAATACTTTCATTCCAACCTTCAAAATCTTCATATATTGGTTTATCGTCTTTATATTCTGTGCATATTTTTATTTTTTTAAATGTGTCTAAAACGTCTAGCTTTGTTAAACATATACCTGTAAACCCGTTTATGATAATTGATCTTTTTAGCGCAACAAGGTCAAGCCATCCACATCTTCTTTCTCTTCCAGTAGTTGCACCAAATTCATGACCCCTTTCCGATAATATTTTGCCATTCTCGTCAAACAATTCTGTCATAAATGGTCCTGAGCCAACTCTTGTTGTGTAAGCTTTTACAATTGCCAAAATATAATCTAATTTCTTAGGAGACACTCCAGATCCAGTAAATATTCCCCCTACAGTTGTATTTGAAGATGTTACAAATGGATATGTTCCATGGTCAATATCAAGTAACGTACCTTGTGCACCCTCAAAAACTATTCTTTTATTATCTTTGAATGCATTTTCAATATATTCTGGGACATCTGCAATATAACCTTTATAAAAATCATACTGAGAAATTAATTTTTCACACATCTTTTCAGGGTCAAAAGTTTCTGAATTATAATAATTTTTTAAAATATAATTATGATAATCTAATAATTCCTCGATTTTATTAAATAGTTCTCTGTCATTTGATAAATCTCCTAATCTTATTCCTCTTCTAGAAATTTTATCTTCATACGCAGGGCCTATCCCTCTTCCTGTTGTTCCAATTTTTGCTTTACCTTTTTTTACTTCCCTTGCTTTATCAAGTGCTATATGAACAGGAAGAATTAAAGGACAACCATTTGATATAATTAATTGATTATTAACATCAATATTATTTTCTTTTAATATCTCGATTTCTTCAGATAACGCATCTAAAGATAAAACTACTCCATTACCAATAATACATTTTACATTATTATGTAAGATGCCCGAAGGGATCAAATGCAAAACTGTCGTTTTTCCGTCTACAACTAAAGTGTGCCCAGCATTGTGTCCGCCTTGAAATCTAACTACAATGTCGCATTTTTCTGTTAAAAGATCTACGATTTTTCCTTTACCTTCATCACCCCATTGGGCGCCCAAAATTGCAATACTATTATTCATCAGCTTTCTCTACTAACCATTTACCATCTTTATTTACTAATTTTTTTTCTGTAGATAGATTTTTAATTAGATGTCTCACATCCATACTAAATCCTATTCCTGATACATTTCCACTATCAAAATTGTATTTACCGCCTAATGCTGCCTCATGACTGTCATTTTCAATGTAAGCGCTAAAAATAATATCATTTTCATAATCAAAACCTTGAAGCTCACAAAAATCATATTTTATTTCCACATTTTTATGTGTGCACTCGATAATTTTACATAGTTTAACTATGTGTTGTATGTCCTGCTCAATATTATTATCAAATCTTTTTAATTGTTTTAGATCATTATCAATATCTTTTATAAATCCATGCATTTTTGGAAAATTGTACAGACACTCTTTAAAAGATTGGTCAACATCTACATCGTTTAGATATTTTTTAATCTCTGAACCCGACTTTGATCTAATTAATTTTTTAATTTGTTTTTCGTGGTCGGTTTTCAAATTAACAGAACTAATTAGTTTTTTAAAAATTCCAACATGCCCAATATCTAAAAATATTTTTTTATTTGTAAATTTTTTTACAATATCTAACATAAGTATGACTAGCTCGGCTTCATCATCAATATCTGAGCTTCCTATCAATTCCGCTCCAGCTTGTATTGGAATTCTTGAAACTTTTGAATCAATATTTTTTGTTCGTACTACGTGATCAAAATAACAATACCTATTAATATCACCTTTACTATTATATGTAGAGTATATTCTTGATATTTGTGACGTGATGTCTGCTCTTAGTCCTAACTGCTTTCCAGTATCTTGATCAATAAGTTTAAAAGTTTGAAGATCAAGATCTTCACTAGAATTAGACAATAATGAATTGTGATACTCTATCAAAGGTGGAATAACAATGCCGTACCCGTATGTCATAAAAGTATCAACTACTTCTCTTCTTTTTAATTCCAACCAGAAGGCTTGTTCTGGCAAAATATCTTCTACACCTTCTGGCAGTATCCATTTATTGGTTGGCATTATTTTATATATTTATTATTATTTTAAGTAACCTATTTTATATCTTTAAAATATTTAAAGAAATCTGAATCTGGATCTATAACTAACATATCTGACTTATTTTTAAAAGAATTTACATATGCTTTTAGACTTCTTGTAAAAGCATAAAACTCGGCATCTCTGCCATATGCATTTGCATAAATTGCTGTTGATTTAGCGTCGCCACGACCTCGTTCTTTTTCTGAACTTCTATAAGCTTCTGCAATTATTACAGTTCTTTTTTTATCCGCCTGCGCTCTGATATTTTCAGCTGTCTCTTTGCCTCTAGCACGGAAATCTTTTGCTGTTCTACTTCTTTCTGCTCTCATTCTTTGATAAACAGATTCACTTACATCCCCAGGTAACTCAATTCTACTTATTCGAACATCTACTAGCTCAATACCTAGTTCAGACGCAACTAATTGTGCTTTTTCTTCAAGCTGCTCCATAATTTCATCTCTTTCGCCAGAAATAGCTTGCTGAATTGTCCTGATACCAAATTGGTTTTTCAATTCATCTTTAACAATTTGCGTAATCCTACCTTCAGCTCTTGTTCTATCTCCAAGAGTAGATTTATAGTAAGATTTAACGTTAGCAATTCTCCATTTAACAAAAAAGTCTACTGACATATTTTTCTTTTCACTTGTTAAGAATAGTTCAGGTTTAGCGTCCATAGTTAATATCCTTGCATCGAACTTTCTTACATTGTTAACTAAAGGTAATTTAAAATGTATGCCGGGCTTTAAATCATCTCTTTTAATTTCTCCTAATTGGAAAACCATTGCTCTTTCAGTTTCTTTTACAAAAAAAGTTGTGGAACTAAAAATTAAAAATAAACCACCAATAAAAAATAATAATTTTGTATTCATTATCTTCCCTCTCTTATATTTTCTTCTTTTTCAGTATATTCATTATCAATATTTTCCTCTTCTACTTCTTGAGAAATTTCTGGAGAAGAAATAATTTTATCTAACGGCAATAACATTAAATTATTACCTGCTTTAATATCTATCATAAGTTTTGAGCTATTTGATAAAACTGATTCCAATGAATCCATATATAAACGTTTTCTTGTAACTTCTGGAGCACGTTTATATTCTTTTAAAAGATTTAAAAACCTATCTGCGTCACCTTCTGCGTTTGCTATTACTCTTTCTTTATAGGCTAATGCGTCTTGTATCATTCTAGCAGCTTCACCTCTTGCTCTTGGGACTATTTCGTTTGCGTAAGCTTGAGCTTCATTTTTATAACGCTCCATATCTTCTCTTGCTTTTGTTGCGTCTTGAAAAGCATCCTGTACGGCGTCAGGTGGTTGAGAGTCTTGTAAATTTACGGTTGTAACTTGGATACCAGCTTGGTAACTATCCAATACTTGCTGCATCAATACTTCAGTTGTATTTGATATTTCAGTTCTTCCCTCTCTTAAAATATAATCCATCTTATTTTTACCAACTACATCTCTAATAGCTGAGTCCAAAACTCCACAAATTGTGCTTCTGCTTCCAAATCTGCAAGTTCTATCTCCCTCAATATCAGGATTTTCAACATTAAATAAATAATCCTCGGCGTTTTTTATGCGGTATTGTACTGAGAAAGCAAGCTCAACAATATTTTCATCTTGTGTCAGCATTGTTGTTCTCTTTTCTACACTTCTTATACCTGTAAAGTTTATTGTTTCGTGAGTTTCAAGTGGTTTAGGTAGGTGCCAACCTGGTCCTGGCATTGCAGTTCTTTGATATTCTCCAAAACGTAATATTACTGCTCTTTCATTCTCGCTAACAATATAAAAGCCTGTTGCAGCCCAAATTAACGAAATAAATACTAAAAGCGAGATAATCGATATTCCTTTACCTCCGCCGTTTCCGCTTTTATTGTTTGTATTTTTTGACCCCAAAAATGAGCCAAACGACGCCATAAATTTATTTATAACTGCGTCTAAGTCAGGAGGAGACTGTCTTCTGTCTCTTTCCCACGGGTCTTTATCATTATTAGATTGATTCCAAGGCATTATTTTATCTCCATTTCTAAATTTACCTATTTTAATTAACAACTTATTATAACAATATTATATAGAATAATTATCCAGTTTTATAAATTTCTTGTGAATTTTTAGGGGTTTTTAGCTGTTTTCTTTCTAATAAGCCCTTTTTTGATAAATATTTTATATAACTTTTTGAGGCGAAAAATTTAATCATATTATTACCAGCTTGTGTATATAAATCTTGAACAACATTACAATTTTCATAAATAGAAGCTCTAATATCTCCATCTTGAGATTTCAATTCGATGTTAACAAGTTTATAACTTTCATATAGCTTTTGTGAAATCATTTTTTTTAAAGCCTCAATTCCATAACCAGTTTTTGCAGAAATATAGCAAAAAGAATTTTTTTCTAAGTGTGTAAAGTTTTCTGGATTATAATTTTGATCAATTTTATTAAAAACTAAAATCTTTGGTATATCCTTTGCTCCTATACTTTCTAGCACATCATTAACTTCATCAATATAAGCTGTAAAATTATCATCGCTTAAGTCGATGACATGTATTAATAAATTACTATCTGCTACCTCTGACAAAGTTGATTTAAATGACTCAATTAAATGATGCGGCAACTCTCTTATAAATCCAACAGTATCACTTATAACCGCATTTTTTTTAAAATCAAGACTAAGCTTTCTATGAATTGGATCAAGAGTTGCAAAAAGCTTATCTTCAGATAATGTATTCATCCCAGTCAAAAAATTAAATAAAGTAGATTTGCCAGCATTTGTATATCCTACAATACTAATTCTTGGAATATTATGTTTCAGCCTCATGTTTCTGCTAAGTTTTCTTTGATTCCCAACTTTTGTAAGTCTTTTGTTAATCGTTTTTATTCTCGCCCTTAGCAATCTTCTGTCAGTTTCAAGCTGAGTTTCACCAGGTCCTCGAAGGCCTATACCCCCCTTTTGTCTTTCTAAATGACTCCAACCACGCACTAATCTTGTAGATAAGTAATTAAGTTGTGCAAGTTCTACTTGGAGCTTTCCTTCATGTGAAAATGCTCTTTGCGAGAAAATATCAAGAATTAGTCCGGTTCTATCTAACACTCTTGCAGACAAAAGTAGTTCTAAATTTCTTTCTTGACTTGGACTTAGATCAACATTAAATACTACTAACTTTATGCCTAAATCTCTTACCTCATTTTTTATTGATTCTGCGTCACCTTTACCAATAAAATATTTTATTCCAATATTTTTATTCTTTTGGGTTAAGTACAAACCTTTGATACATTCAATATTTGCAGACCTTGCTAGGTCTTGAAATTCATCTTTAGAATTATTAATTTCTACAGGAAACTTATCGATATGAACTAATATTGCTTGGTTCGAAAAGTTTGTTTTATCTATCAAGTGTTTTTCCTTAAATCTTTTTTAATCTTCCGTTTGAAATTTTACAGTTTTTGCTGGAACTATAGTTGACACCGCATGCTTGTAGACCATCTGATTAACAGTATTTTTTAATATAATTACGTATTGGTCAAAAGAATCAACCTGTCCTTGCAATTTAATACCGTTAACTAAATATATAGAAACAGGTATTTTCTCTTTTCTAAGAGCATTTAAGAATGGCTCTTGGAGTACTTGGCTTTTTGTCATTATTATATCCTCACCTGTATTATTGTTGTTCATTTAAAAAATATCTCACTCTAGATTCAATATTATCATAATCCATGGAAGTATACACAGTGGTGTAGTCTAAGTGTCTTAACCATGTAATCTGTCTTTTTGCCAACTGTCTTGTAGATGACAAAATCTTAGATTTCATACTTTCAAGATCAAGCTCACCATTTAAGTATTGTGCTGCTTGCTTATAGCCTATCGTGGACATGGCAGGCAAGCTGAGTTTTTCATACTTTTTTTTAATATGACTAACTTCGTCCAAGAGGCCTCCATTAAGCATAAAATTCATTCGTTTTTCAATACTTTTGTGCAGCAAACTTCTGTCATTAGGTATTATAGATAAATTCAAATTCCTAAAACACTGAACATTCTCTGCACATTTTTGCAGAATTTCACTTGGCTTATTATTATTGGAGAAATAAATCTCAAGCATCCTTGTTATCCTATACTTATCATTAAAATGTATTTTTTTTGCACTTACTTGGTCAATTTCATTTAGAAAATTATATGAATATTTTAAGCCTTTTTTTTCGACCATATCGCCTACAAGGTTTTTAATATTATTTGGTACTTTCTCCAGGTCTGACAAACCGCCAGAAAAGAAAGTTTTAAAATACATCATTGATCCGCCAACAAGTATGGGAATTTTATTATTCAAATGAATATCATTAATATTTTCTATTAAATTATCATAAAATTTTGCAACAGAATATTTTTCGTATGGCTCTAAAATATTTACCATTCTATGAGGAAACTTTGTAAGAATTTTTGAATCAGGTTTTGCTGATCCAATATTAAACTCCTTATATATCATTACAGAATCGACACTAATAATTTCCAAATCAAATACTTTGCTTAATAAAATTGCAAAATCTGTTTTTCCAGAAGCAGTTGGCCCCAATAATGAAATTACCTTATTCATTTTTTTTCTTTGCGACATTATTTCTTATATAGAGCAATTTTGTATCAATGGCTTCGCATTTAGTATCATTTAATTTTTTTTCTATAACTGTAAAAATTTTTTCCAAGTCTATATCTATTTTTTCAATATATTTATCTAAATTTCTTAGTATTGAACTTTCATTATAAATAATTATTTTATCTTTATTTTTTTTATTTTCATATTTTTTTACTAATACTTTATCTATCGTTAAATTAAAATTATTTTTTTTCAAAAATAAATCATTATAGTTTTCATACTCAGACCAATATATTTCGCTCATTCTTGCATCTATTGCAATAGTAAAAGGTAATACATAATTACTATTAAAATATGAGGCGCCTAAAATTTGAAATGAATTAAGCTCTATTACAGGTATACCTAAGTAGTATGACAATGCTTTTATATATGCTAAGGATATTCTCAAACTTGTAAAATTTCCTGGTCCTTTATTATATCCTATTAACTTAATATCTTTTTTTTTTGAATTCGATTCTTTTAAAATTTTTTTAGTATCATTTATTAAATTCTTTGAGATATCTGTATTTTGATTAATTTCGCTAGAATATATTTTACTATCTTTTTTTACAGCTATTCTTGTTTTATTAAATGCGGTATCTATATATAAAATCATTTTTTTTCAATTAATAAAGATACGTGAGCCTTTATTCCTTCATTTCGTCCTATGTAACCCATGAAATCATTTGATTTCGATTTTATATTTACGGAGCTAATATTTATATCTAGAATTTCCGATAATGATTTTTCTATTTTTTTTGCGTACGCAGATATTCTTGGTTTTTCAGCAATTATAGTTGCATCAATGTTCACTATTGAATACCCATCATCTTGTATAATCTGCATAATTTTTTTTAAAAAGAAAATACTATCCATGTCCTTGTATTTTTCAGAATTGTCAAAATATACTCCCATATCGCCATTACCTGAGGCGCCAAGAAGAGCATCGCATAACGCATGTAATAATACATCTCCGTCAGAATGTGCGACAGTAGCATAATTTGATGATATTTTTATACCACCAAGTTTTATATATTCTCCTTTTTTATATCTATGAGAATCATATCCATGCCCAACCCTAATCATTACCATCTCCAGATTTTATAATATATTTCCCTAAATCCATGTCTTTGTTTTGCGTTATTTTAATATTATGAGAATAACCCATATTTACCATACATTCATAGCCTAGGGTTTCAAGAGCCTGACTTTCATCTGAAATCTCTATATTATTATTTTTACAATGTTCTAAAGACTCGAATAAAATACTATATTTAAACATTTGCGGTGTTTGTGCCACCCATATCTCATCTCTTGATATTGTAGATGAGATCTTGAAATTTTTATCTACTTTTTTTATTGTATCAAAAATTGGATAAGCCATAATGCTTGACACATTAGACTTTATTGTTTCATTAATGAATAATTTAATTTCGTTACTTTTAAGACATGGTCTAGCGGCATCGTGAACCAAGACCCATAAATCACTACAATCATCAATATTCTCACCAATAAACTTCATTGCATTATAGACAGTTTCTTGTCTTGATTTTCCACCTTTAAGAAATTTTATCTTATCTTCATTTAAAGAAATTTTTTCTTTTGCAATCTGACTAAAATTATCTAAATATTCGCGTGCTAATTTATCATTTTCGTTATAACCAATAATAATTTTATCTATTTCATCAAGACTTAAAGAAATTAAGCTAGAGGTAATAACCTGTAAATTATTATTTCCGAAATTTTTGTCAAAAAGCTTATTGCCATTTTTATATCTTGAGCTAATACCGGCAGCAGGGACTATGCAAATTAATTTTACTTTATCAGTTTTTTTAGTCATTTTTTTTACTTTAAAATTTGATAAAAAGTTTCTTTTTCTTTTATTAATCCAAGCTCGTTTCTTGCTTTTTCCTCAACTACACCTAGGCCTTCTTGTAGGTTTTTAATTTCTGCTTTAAGAATTTCAATTCTTTCATTGAACTTAGTATTTTTTTCTTCTAAGACCAAAACTTGATTTTTTAGGTCTTTATAACTTGAATAACTCGTGTCACTAAAAAAAAATTTATATGAGAGAAAAATAATGAAAATTGATAGTACAAAAATTATTTTATTCATTTTTAATAATGTTATTAAATATTGTGCTTCCTGGATAACTACAATTATTTCCTAATTCTTCTTCAATTCTAATAAGCTGATTATACTTAGCTACCCTATCTGATCTTGATAATGATCCAGTTTTTATTTGCCCTGAGGAACATGCAACAGATAGATCAGATATAAATGTATCTTCTGTTTCTCCTGAACGATGCGAAACAACAGAATTATAATTGTTATTTTTAGCTAAATTAATAGCCTCTAAAGTTTCTGTTAAAGTTCCTATTTGATTTAACTTAATTAGTATTGAGTTTGCTATCTTTTTATCAATTCCTTCTTGGAAAATTTTTGGATTTGTTACAAATAAATCATCACCAACAAGTTGTATTTTATTTCCTAATTCTTTGGTTAATATTTTCCATCCATCCCAATCATTTTCATCAAGCGCATCTTCTACAGATACAATGGGGTAATTTTTAGACCATGATTTGATTAATTCAATAAACTCTTCGCTAGAATACTCTTTTTTTTCAGATTCTAAGTTATATTTTCCCTTTTTAAAAAATTCACTACTCGCTACATCCAGAGCAAGGGAAATATCTTCGCCTGGCTTAAATCCTGCATTTTCTATTGCAGACATTATTACATCTAGTGCTTCCTTGTTAGATGAAAGGTTTGGTGCATAGCCGCCTTCATCCCCAACAGTTGTAATATAATTCCTTCCATCTAAAATTTTACCCAATGCATGAAAAACTTCTACCCCGTATCTTACAGCCTCTTTCAATGAGTTGGCCCCAACAGGCATAATCATGAATTCTTGTATATCCACACTATTATTTGCATGAGAACCACCATTTATTATGTTCATCATTGGTACAGGCATAATATATTCTTTCGAATTTATAATATTTCTAAATAAAGAATTATTGTTATTATTTGCAGCTGATTTAGCAGTTGCTAATGAAACAGCTAATATAGTATTCGCTCCAAGTTTTGATTTATTATCGGTTCCATCAAGATTAATTAACGTTTTATCTATAAGTTCTTGATTATCAGAATCTAATCCTATTAATTCTTTACTAATAGCATTTTCAATATAATTTACGTTATTTAAAACTCCTTTACCGCAATACCTGCTAGATTCATTATCTCGTAACTCCAAGGCTTCCCTTGATCCTGTAGATGCACCTGAGGGTACAGCAGCTCTTCCACTCGATCCAGATTCCAAAAAAACTTCGGCTTCCAATGTTGGATTTCCTCTAGAATCTATAATTTCTCTAGCAATAATTTTTTTTATATTTGATTTCATAATATTATTTTATTTTAAAATTTTTTTATAGTCGATGAATATATAAAAATCTATTCTTTAGATACCTCATCAATATTTTTAAGTGTAATTAATAGTTTCTCAATGTTATTTAGTGGGAGAGAATTCATTCCATCACAAAGCGCATTTTTTGGATCGGGATGAGTTTCCATAAATATACCAGATACTCCTACCGAAACAGCTGCTTTTGCTAAGGGCGCTATAAATTCACTCTGACCACTAGAACTGTCTTTGTTAGAACCTGGTAATTGAGTTGAATGCGTTGCATCAAATACAACTGGACAATCTGTTTCTCGCATTATAACTAAAGACCTCATATCAGATATTAAATTATTATAGCCAAAACTAAATCCTCTCTCGCAAACCAGAATGTTTTCATTCCCAGATGATTTTGCTTTCTCAACAACACTCGTCATCTCCCATGGAGATAAAAATTGTCCTTTTTTAATATTAACAGGGATATTATGAGATACTACATTTTGAATAAAATTCGTCTGTCTGCATAAAAAAGCAGGAGTTTGAAAAATATCAACAACATCAGCTATTTCATCTAATGGAGAATCCTCGTGAACATCAGTCAATATCATTAGATCAAGTTCTAATTTAATTTTATTCAAAATTTCTAAACCTTTATTGTAACCAATTCCACTAAAAGAATTATGAGAGGTCCTATTAGCCTTATATAATGAAGACTTAAAAATAAATGGTATAGAGTGTTTTTCTGTTATTTCCTTAAGTTTTTCTGCTGTTTCGAAATTTAATTTTTCGCTTTCAATAACACATGGACCGGCAATTAAAAAAAAGCAGTTTTTTCTATTTTTATTAAAATCAAATTTTTTTTTCATTTTTTATCTCTTATCGATTTTATAAAAGCATTAAATAATGAGTGACCTTTTATTGGCTTAGATGTAAATTCTGGATGAAATTGACAGCCTAAAAACCACGGGTGATCTTTTAATTCAATTACTTCTACAAGTGTTCCGTCTACAGAAGTCCCAGATATTACTAATCCATTTTTTTCTAACACACTTTTATATTTATTATTAAATTCATAACGATGACGATGTCTTTCTAAAATAGATTTCATTTCATATGCGTCAAAAACATTAGTATCTTTTTTTATTATACATTCTTGCTCGCCTAATCTCATTGTACCACCAATATTTGAGTTTTCATCTCTATGTTCAACAGAACCTCTCTCATCAAGCCATTCTTCTATTAACGCTATAACTGGGTAATCTGTATCTTTATTAAACTCAGTACTATTAGAGTTTTTTAAATTACAAACATTTCTTGCGAATTCTATTACGGCTGCCTGCATTCCTAAACATATTCCTAAAAATGGAATTTTGTTTTCTCTACAATACTTTATAGAATTAATTTTTCCTTCAATGCCTCTATCTCCAAAACCGCCGGGGACAATCACACCCTCTGCATTTTTTAATTCGGAGAAATCTGCACTATCCAATTTTTCAGCATCGACATAATCTATATTTACATTTACACCACAATGCACTCCTGCATGTTTTATGGCTTCGTTTAGAGATTTATATGATTCTGAATAATTTCCATATTTAGCAATAATTTTTATAGTTATTTTTTCTTTTGCGCTATTCTTTTTTGTTTTATATTTTTTCCACGAATCTAAGGATGTTGAATTACATTTTAATTTTAATTTTTCTACTATTATATCGTCCAGCCCCTGATCATGGAGAATCAATGGCACTTCATATATATCATCAACATCAATTGAATTAATTACTGCTTTTGCCTCAACATTTGTAAAAAGCGCTATCTTTTTTTTATCATGATCGTTTATATATTGTTCCGACCTACACACTAAAATATCTGGCTGAATACCAATAGACCTTAATTCTTTTACTGAATGCTGAGTTGGTTTCGTTTTAATTTCATTTGCAGCTTTAATATATGGAACTAATGTGAGATGAATATAACTTACTATATTTTTTCCATGTTCTACCCCCATTTGCCTAATAGCTTCTATAAATGGTAGGGATTCAATATCACCAACTGTACCGCCAATCTCTACAATACAAATATCTTTATCAAAAGAACCTTTTTTTATATTTAAGATTATCTCGTCTGTTATATGCGGAATAACTTGTACAGTACTTCCCAAATATTCTCCCTTTCTTTCTCTTTTAATAACGGTATCGTATATTTGTCCAGTAGTATAATTACTTGATTTACTGGTCTTATAGTCTACAAACCTTTCATAATGTCCAAGATCTAAATCAGTTTCTGCCCCATCATAAGTAACAAATACTTCGCCATGTTGAGAAGGGCTCATGGTTCCAGGATCAACATTTATGTATGGGTCAAGTTTTATAACAGAAACACTTAAGTTTCTTGACTCAAGAATTGAACCCAGAGACGCTGCCACAATACCCTTTCCTAGGGAAGATACAACGCCGCCTGTAATAAATATGTATTTTGTCACGATAAAAAAAA
>CESF01041541.1_pt1 | contig 19344 bp, 22 predicted proteins | sample 356331 | NCBI WGS metagenome assembly CESF01 (sample SAMEA2621779, study PRJEB7988) | marine metagenome | biome: marine biome (ENVO:00000447); feature: surface water layer (ENVO:00002042); material: "saline water (ENVO:00002010), including plankton (ENVO:xxxxxxxx)" | depth 5 m
CCAAAGAAAGAAATTTCCACAATAATGAGCTTAATTGTTTTAGTTCTTAAAAAAGAATTAAAAACGATGATGGAGAATAAAATTAAATTGGAAACAATAGGCGATTTAGAAAAACTCCCCGAAAATGTAAAATCAAATTTAATTAAAACCGTAAATAAAACTAAAAACAACAATAAATTAACTTTAACGGTTGCAATTAACTATGGAGGAAAAGAAGATATATCCAATGCTTTTAAATTACTTTTGGAAAAAGTTAAAAATAATATAATTTCACCAAAAAAAATTGATGAATTAATAATTAATAATCATCTTTACACTCGAAATTTACCTGATGTAGATTTATTAATTAGAACAAGTGGAGAACAAAGAATAAGTAATTTTTTACTATGGAAAATAGCATACGCTGAGCTTTATTTTTCAAATGTGCTTTGGCCGGATTTTAATGAAAAATGCTTACATGACGCAATTATAAGTTATCAAAATAGAGAAAGAAGATTTGGAAAAACAAGTGATCAAATTTAATAATATTACTTCTAAAAAAACATCGATTAAAATTATTATGATCATGTTTTTTTGTATTTATAGTATTAACGTCTTTTCTCAAGTTGAAGGTTTCGTTTCAGGGAAAGAATATATTCTTGATTCAATATCTATTAAAGGTCTAAAGAATTTCAACAACCAGACAGTTATATCCTATAGCGGTCTTAAACTTGGCCAAAAAATATTTTTGCCTGGTGAAGAAACTGGACTAATAATTCGAAAATTGTGGAAATTAGAACTTTTTAGTGATATCAATTTTTATGCAACAAAAGTTGATGGAAATAAAATATCAATTGAAATAGAAATCAAAGAATTACCAACTCTTTCAAATGTAAAAGTTCAAGGTATAAAAAAAAATAAAATCCAAAGTATTAAAGATGACACAGATTTAAAACCAGGTAAAAAACTATCTGAAAGTTTTTTAACAAATACCAAAAACTACATAATTTCAAAATATCAAAAAGAAGGATATTTAAATACTAAAGTGTATTTAGACACTAAACCTGACACAATTGGAAATAATAGATTTAATCTTTTAATAAATATTGATAAAGGAAATAGAGTAAAAATAAATTCATTTGAGTTTACAGGTAATAAAAAAATAAAGTCCTATAAATTAAGAAAGAAAATGAAAAACACTAAAATAAAAAATGTTTTAAGGTTTTGGAAAAAGTCGAAATTTATTGAGGAAGATTATATTGAGGATTTAGAAAAAATAGTTGACTATTATAAAGAAAAAGGATATAGAGATGCAAGGATAATAAATGATACCGTGATTGTTAATAAAAACAATACTCTTAAAATAAAAATGAGTTTTGAAGAAGGGAATCAATACAGATTTGGTGATATAAAATTTATTGGGAATTCTGCTTATACAGATAATCAACTTCAAAGAGTCCTAGGAATTAATAAAGGGGAAATATACAATGGTGTGCTTCTTAAAAAAAGGATAGCTGATGAAACTAAACCAGACGGAGAGGACATTACTAATCTTTATCAAAATAATGGTTATCTTTTTTCAAATATAAATGCTGTTGAAGTTAGTGCAGAAAATGATACGATTAATTTTGAAATAAGAGTAACAGAAGGAAAATTAGCAAATTTTAATAAAATTTCAGTTGCTGGTAATGATAGAACAAATGATCATGTGATATACCGAGAATTAAGAACCAAACCAGGAGAACTTTATAGTAAAGATCAAGTTGTGAGAACGGTGAGAGAGTTAGGGCAACTAGGTTTTTTTGATGCAGAAAATATAAAACCAGATTTTAAAAACGTTAATCCAAATGAAGGAACAGTTGATATTGAATTTGGACTTGAAGAAACGAGTGGTAGTCAAATTGAATTGCAAGGTGGTTACGGTGGTGGTGGGTTTATTGGCACTTTAGGTCTTTCTTTTGGTAACTTTTCAATGAGGAATCTTTTCAATAAAGAGGCTTATACTCCTATACCTGCTGGTGACGGTCAATCCTTGAGCCTAAGATTACAAGCTAGTCAATTTTATACTACAACGAGCTTCTCTTTTTCTGAACCATGGCTTGGTGGAAGACAACCAGTTCAATTATCTACATCCCTCTCAAGAACAACTCAATACAGATATGATTATTTCACTGGCAGAGCTGATAAAAGTCAATTTTTTGAAATAAGCAGTATTTCAATTGGCTTAGCAAGAAGACTTCGAGTCCCTGACGATTATTTTACCTTGTCTCAGTCAATTTCTTACCAATACTATAATTTAAATAACTATTTCACTGGATTATTTACTTTTGGAGATGGAGAATCAAATAATATTGCATACACAATAGCCTTAAGTAGGAATAACACTTATACAAACCCTGTATTCCCTATTGGGGGTTCAACTTTTACAATTAGCGCCAAACTTACTCCACCATTTTCACTTATATCAGGAAGAGATTATTCAAATCTTGGAGAGGAAAAAGAATTTCAAACTATAATTAACGGTGTTCCAGTTCCAGATAATGCTTTGATAGATCAAGAAAAATTTAAATGGCTAGAATTTTATAAAATTAAATTTTCAGGAGCATGGTATACAAATATTTTTGACAAATTAGTTTTAAAGACACAAGCAGATTTTGGATTTTTAGGCACCTATAATAAAGATAGAGGTGAAATTCCTTTTGAAAGGTTTTATCTTGGGGGAGATGGAATGATGAATTACTCACTTGATGGAAGAGAAAATATTGCACTTAGAGGTTACGAAAATCAATCTTTGTCTAGTAATAATGGCTCTTTATTATATAATAAATTCACTTTTGAACTTAGATATCCTATTTCATTAAAACCTGCCGCTTCAATATATGCTTTAAGTTTTCTTGAATCAGGAAAAGGATATGATAGTTTTAAAGATTTTAATCCATTTAATTCTAAAAGATCAGGTGGTTTTGGTGTGAGAATATTTATGCCAGCTTTTGGCTTACTTGGGATTGATTTTGGATATGGTTTTGATAACCCTAATGATTTAATATCGACTCCAAATGGTTGGGAAACCCATTTTATAATCGGTCAACAATTTTAGAAATGAAAAATTATTTTTTAATATCAATTCTATTTTTCTTAACTATAGAAAGTTCCTTTTCTCAAAAAAGCACAAGAATTGGTTACATAGACATGAAAACGATTTTAGGGAATATTGATGAATACAAAATAGCTCAAAAACTTATTGATGAAAGAATTATAAGCTGGCAAAACGAAATCGAGCTAAAAAAACTGCAATTAAAAAAATATCAAGATGAGTTAAATTTAGAAAAAGTACTCTTAACTCCTGAATTAATTGAAGATAGAAATGATGAAATCAGCGATTTTGCCAAATCTATAGTTTCATTACAAGAGAGAAGGTTTGGATTGAATGGAGATCTTGTAAAACAGAGATTAAGATTAATTAAACCGATTCAAGATCAAGTTCTTACGGCAGTAAGAGAAATAGCAGTTGAAAGAAAATATGACTTTATATTTGACAGATCTTCTGAATTAATTATGTTATATTCCGTAAAAAATTACGATATTAGCGATCTCGTTTTAAGAAAAATTTCAATTCAACAGAGAAATAAAGAAAGAAAAAAGTTAATTGAAGAAAGAAAAATAAAACAAAAAAAGAAATAAAAAAGTTAAATACAATAACATGAAAAAATTAAAATTTTTAATTACATTATCCCTATTTTTAAGCTTAAGCTTTTCATTTGCTCAATCAAAAGTTGCTCATATTGATACTCAAAAACTTATTAGTGAAATGCCTGAAGTTATTGCGAAACAAAAAGAATTAGCACAATTAGAGAAAACTTACACTACGGAAATAGAAAACACTTATAAAGAGTTTCAAACTAAAGCTCAGTCATATTCTGCTGATAGGGAAAATCAAAATCCATTAACTAATCAAGCTAGAGAACAAGAACTTGAAAGTATGCAGCGAAATATTCAATCCTTTAGACAAACTGCTACAGAAGATTTACAAAAGAAACAAGTAGAAATGATGAAACCATTATATGAGAAAGCTAAAGCAGCAATTGAAAAAGTAGCTTCATCTCAGGGTTTCGATTATGTCTTAGACTCTAGTGCTGGAGGAAGTGTTATAATGGCTAAAGGAAAAGACTTAATGAATGAAGTTAAAAATGAATTAGGTTTTTAATTTCATTTTTTTTTAATTTATGTACTAAACTGCCTATCTGGCAGTTTTTTTTATTATGAATGAAAAAAAATCTTCTTCGCCTATAGGTATTTTTGATTCAGGTGTTGGTGGGCTTACTGTTTTAACTCACATCAAAAAAAATCTTCCAAATGAAAAAATTATTTATATAGCTGACAATCTATTTTCACCTTACGGAAATTTATCACTTTCAAACATCAATTCAAGAAGTAAGAAAATAATAAAAAAATTAATTTCTCTAAACTGTAAATTAATAATAGTTGCTTGTAATACAATTACAACAAATGTAATAACTAATTTACGTAAAGAGTTCGTTACTCCACTGATTGGAATTGAACCTGGGATCAAACCAGCATCATTAAATAGTAAATCTGGAGTAATAGGAGTTTTAGCAACTAAAGGCACCTTGTCAAGTTCATTATTTTCTAAATCAATTAAAGTGTATAATTCGAACATTAAAATAATTGAAAAAGAAGGTGTCGGCTTAATTGAAATAATTGAAAATAATAAAATAAATGAATTAAAAACTAAAAAAATATTAAACTCATATATAGCTCCAATGATAGAAAAAAACGCAGACCATTTAGTTTTAGGATGTACTCATTATCCTCATTTAATTCCAGTCCTTAATAAAGTTTTAAAAAATAAAATGAAAATTGTAGATACTGGTATTGCTGTTGCTGAACAAACTAAAAGAATTCTGATTCAACACAAATTATTAAGTATTGAACAAAAAAATAAATTAGATTTATTTTTTCAAACTGGAGAATCCTTAAAAATTAATTATTTTTTAAAAGACCAAATTTTTAAGAAAATTATTTTGTAAAATCTTTATACCAATTTGAATATTTAATATAACTTGATGCTATTCTCTCAATTTCATTCTTTTTTAGTTCTTCACTGATATTTTTTATTTTTTTTGCTGGAACACCGGCGAAAATTGATCCAGCTTTTATATGAGTATTTTCTAGAACAACGCTGCCTGCTGCAACTATTGAATTTGATTCAATAATACTATTATCCATTACTATACTTCCCATCCCAATAAGAACACTATTTTCTATTTTACAACCATGAACTATTGCATTATGACCAATTGAAACATCATTACCGATTTCTGTATTGGCTTTTAAATAAGTTCCATGAATTACTGCTCCATCCTGAATATTAACTCTATCTCCAATTTTAATAGCATTCACATCACCTCTTACAACAGCTGAATACCATATTGAACAATTATTCCCCATAATCACATCGCCTATTAAAACAGAATTTTCAGCAAAAAAACAATCATCTCCATACATAGGTTTAAAACCTCTAACCGATTTAATTATCATTTTTGTATTATTGAAAAATTATAATTTAAAAATAACCTTTATCTATTTAAGTAATTCATTATTTTTGTTAAAAAATTAATGGGAAATTATAAAGTAAAATATTATTTAAATAAAGATAAAACAATTGCAAAATTTTCTTTTGCTTCTAAATTAATAATTGATAAATCAATAGTCTATAATTCAATTGATGATGCTAGTAATTCTAAACTTGTTCAAAAAATGTTTTATTTGCCATTTGTTAAATCAGTTAAACTAAACTCAGATAGTATAGAGCTTGAAAAGTTTGATATATTAAAATGGGAGGATGTAATTGAAGAAGTTGCTATTGAAATCCAAAATTTCCTTAAAGATGGAGGCATTATATTAAATAATGAAAATTTAACTGAAAAAAGCCCTATTTCAATTTATGCTGAAAGCACTCCAAATCCAAATGTTATAAAATTTGTAGCTAACAAAAAATTAGTTGATGATATATACGAATATAAAGATATAAGTCAGTTTAAAAAAAAATCTCCTGTTGCTTATGCATTATATAAAAAATTTGATATTAAAGAAGTTTTCATAAGTGAAAACTACATATCTATCACTAAAAATGAAAAACTTATTTGGGAGGATTCCGTTATGGAAATCAGGGAATTTATTCGTTCTTTTTTAGAGAATAACAATTTAATTGTAAATCCTAAAAATAAAAATTATACTGATAAAAAATCCAAAGCTTCTGAAGATAATAAATCCTTAGATGATGTTTCAAAAAAAATTATTTCTATAATTGAGGAATACGTAAAACCTGCTGTTGCCTCTGACGGGGGTAATATATTATTTGAATCCTACAAAAAAGAAGACAAATCTGTTAATGTAATTCTTCAGGGTGCATGTAGCGGTTGTCCCTCGTCCACATTCACTCTTAAAAATGGTATAGAAAATATGCTTAAAGAAATGTTGCCGGGAAAAATATTAAAGGTAAACGCTGTTAATGGCTAATTTTTTTTTGCTGAAGTATAGAAGTCTTTGAGATAAAACGGTTCAAAATATGCAATGTCTTCAAAATTTTCTTTTTTAAAGTTTTCTTCAGACTTTTTACACATAAATTTTGATGATGGAAATAAGGGTTCATTCGGATAAAAAATCTTACCTGATATTAAAACCTTTTTGCACTTTTGAGCTCCATTTCCTATAATGACAACTTTTTTTGAAATTTTAATAAAATCTTTAAATGAATTTATATTAATAATTTCTGCTTTTGTTGGAACCATTACTTCATGATTACTATTTAAAAACATTGAGTAAACTTCCATCCTTCTAGCATCTAAAAGAGCAATAATATTTGTTTCATTTTCAGGAATATATGCTGCTGCTAAAATTTCTAATGTGTTAATAGAAATTAAAGGTAAATCACATGAAAAACATATTCCTTTAGCAGTAGCCACTCCAATTCTTAAACCTGTATATGATCCTGGACCTTTACTAATTGATATAGCATCTAAACTGTTGATACTGATATCACAATCACTCAATAGCTTTTTAATATATAAATGAAGGTTATCACTTTGACTGAATTCTGGATCATTTTTTTCAATAAAGTGAATTAAATTACCGTTTTTAGAAAGTGAAACAGAGCAATTACTAGTTGAAGATTCAATATTTAAAATAAGAGCCATTTTTATTTAACCTAAATTTCTAGTTTCAATCCAAAATAAAATTCTAAAACTTTTAATTTAAAAATATAATCATACTTTGCTCTTACCTCATCTGAAACAGAACTTTCATATTGTTGTTTAATTTGAGAAAATTCATAAGAGTTAATTACGCCAGCTTCAAATTTATTTTTTGCGTTTTTATATGAATCTGATCTAGCAAGAACAGTTTTTTTTGTGGCTTGATAAAACTTATATGCAGCACTAGTGTTATTATAAGATTGATTAATAGTATTTTCTAAATCTAATTTGTCTTGTTCAAATTGATTTTTAACTATATCAAGATTGATTAAATTTCTCTTAACATTATTTTTGGCTATTAATCTATTAAAAATAGGGATACTTAATTGTAAACCAAAGTTATGACCATCATTCATATTTAGCTGATCTGTAATTGACATTGGTCCAACTACTTTTGTTTTTTCAACATCAGTTAAAACAGGTTCTCCTGTGGTTGACAAATATCCAATAGGCACTGAGTTGAATTCTCCACTCCTTTCTATTCTATCGCTATATGAAATTCTTGAACTGTAACCATAAAATGCTGATATAGAGGGTTGAAGCGCCCCTTTAGAAATTTCAATATCAGTTTCAGCAATCTCAAGATTTGTTATTGCACGCTTTATATCATTTCTGTGGCTTAAAGCTTTAATAAAAATATCTTTAGGACTTTCATCTAAAATTTGAGAAAAGGGGACATCATAATTTTCATTAGATATTTCAAAGTTTTCATAATCAGTAATTAATAATAATTGAGCTAAATTAATTTTAGTTATTCTATATGCATTTTCAGCTTGAATTAAAGTTTGCTGTTGGTTAGCTAACGATGCTTCGATATCAAACAAATCTCCTTCAACAATTATTCCAGCTTGGACTAGAGCTTTTGTTCTTTCTAATTGTTCTATTGTAATTTCTAATTGTTGTTTCTGAACAGTTAATATTTCTCTATTAAACATTATCTGCAAGTATGCATTTGCAACCAATAAACCTATATCATCCTTTATGTCTTCAATATTGTATTCATTAGCAATAATAGAAAGATTAGCTCTATGAAGTCTTCTAACATTTTGTAGGCCATTATATACGTCTACTCCAAAATTTACTGCCATAGAAGAAAATTGTGTGGTTATATTTTCTAAAATACCTGTAGTAATATTTTGATTCAATCCATAATTCCAAGAGTGATTTAAAGAAGCATTAACATTAGGGAAAAAATTTGCGACAGCTGAACTTTTTTCAAGATTTGAATTTTCAAGTTGAAGCTGACTTTGTTTGATCGTAATATTATTTTCAAAAGCACGAGTTACACATTGCTCAAGAGTCCAATATTTATCTTGACCAAAAATTACTTTATTGCTTAAAATCAAAATTATAAGCCAAACATTAAATTTTAAATTAATTTTCATTAGGATAAATTTATCTTTTTATTTTCTACCAGGTCTGGAATCATTATTTTCATCTTCGCCTTTAAAAGGTTCAGTTTTATTCCAAATTTTTATTTCATCTTGCATATCAATTCCAGAAATAATTTCAACATTAATACCATCAGAAATTCCCATTTTTATATTTTTCCTTTCGAATTTTTGATCTCCAATCTCAATTTCAACATAACTTTCACCGCTTATCCTATCAAACTGAAGTAAAGATTCTGAAATAGATAAAACGCTATCTTTTTTCTCTAATATTAATGAGGCATTTGCACTATATCCTGCCCTTATAAATGAAAGCGAGTCTAGATATACATCCCCTTCTATTTTGAATTTTACTGCACCACTTTCCTCATTACCTTTGGGTGCCACAAATCTTAAATCAGCATTGAATTTTTGATCCTGAATGGCACCTAAAGTTACTTCTAAGGGCATTCCGATTTTTAATTTGCCTACTTCCGATTCATCAACTTTTCCTTCAAATATCATAATATTTAAATCTGCTATTGTTGCAATTGTTGTTCCAGGGTTAAAATTATTACTTTCAGTAACTTGCTGTCCTTCTTTAACTGGTATTTCAAGAATAGTACCGTCAACAGTGGATCTAATATTTGTATTAGCAACCGAAGATCCTCCTACAGATCCTAATTTTATTATTTGTAAATCAGAAAAAGCATTAGAAACTTCTTGACTTGCTTGATCATAATTTAGTTGAACTGTCTCCATTTCTTTTTTGCTAATAACTTTTTTATTAAATAAATCAAGATTTCTATCGTAATCAATTTCAGCATTCTTTAAAACTATTCGAGCTCTATCAAGTCTTCCTTTTGATGAATTTAAAGACTGTTCGTTTGGAACAACTTTAATTTTAGCAAGTAGATCCCCATTTTTAACTAAATCCCCCTCCTCAACATAAAGTTCGTCAAGTATACCTGAAATTTGAGGCTTTATTTCAATCTCATCTTCAGGAATCACTTTTCCAGTTGCAACTGTTTTCATTTCAATGTTTCTTAACTTAGCCTTTTCAGTTTCAAATGATATTTTTGGCTTACTATTTGTCTTAATAAAGTAAGCAGCTGCAAATAATATTCCACCAACTAATAGTGAAATCGCTATATATTTTAATATTTTCATTTTAATTTAATTATAAATTTATTATTCTTCCCTTAATGCCTCTATTGGTTTTATACTAACAGCTCTTTGAGCAGGAATTAATCCTATTAAAGTTCCAAGTGAAATCATTATAAATAGTGCAATTGATATAAATGATATTGGGACAGTTGGATTAGTATATGGGTAATCATCGAGATCTAAAGTGAAATAATTAATCCCAGCTAATATAAATGACCCTAAAATTACACCAATTATTCCAGCAATTATTGTTAAAAAAACACTTTCTAATAATATTTGCCCTCTAATTTCATTTGGAGTTGCACCTAATGCCCTTCTTACACCTAGTTCTTTAGTTCTCTCCTTAACTGATATAAGTAAAATATTACCTATTCCAATTACTCCAGCAAGAATAGTTGCAATACCAACAATTAAAGATAAAAAAGTCATCCCCTTTGCGAATCCAACTATTTTATTAAATATTTCTCCTAAATTAAATGATCCAAAAGCCCTCTTATCGTCAGGTGAAACCCTATGAATTCTTTTTAAAGTTGTCTTGATCTTATCTTCAACCTCTAAAACATTTACATTTTCATATGCCGCTATATTAAACCAATCCACATTATCTCCAGTATTATATAAAATTCTGTACGTTGAAAAAGGGATAAAAACATCGGAATCTGAATCGAAAGGGCTACCTCCCCTGAATACCGAAACCCCAATTACCTTAAAAAAAACATTATCAATTCGAACATATTTACCTATTGGATCTTCATTTGGTTCAAATAAATCTTTCATAGTCCTCTCCCCAATTACACAAACTTTTCTATTATTTGCTATGTCAGAATCATTAATAAATCTACCCCCATCATATATTTCTTTAGTAGCTATTTTTGTAAATTCTGGAAAATCCCCATAAATAGCATAATTTCCATAATTACTACCTCTTACAATACTAGCTGGAGCTCCTCCACTAAAAGTCCCTCTAGCGTTTCGAGGGACTATATATTTAATCTCAGGGACTCTTTCTTTTAATATTTCAACATCTTTTAATTTTAGCTGAGGAAATCTTCCTGTCTTAAAACCATCATATGGAATACTTGTTTCTTCAGCCCATACAAACATTGAATTCATTGCAACATTTTTAAATTGCCTTTCAAAACCGTTGTCAAGCCCAGTAGCTGAACCAGAAAGAACTATATATATAAATATGCCCCACAAAACACCAATGACAGTGATTATTGTTCTTATTTTATTTTTTTTTATTGACCCAAAAATTTCTTGCCAAATCTCTAAATCAAAAAAAATCTTTAAACTATTCATCTCTCATCGCTTCAATTGGACTAATTTTAGATGCTCTTTTTGCAGGAATATAACCCGCAATTGCACCAAAAATAATTAAAATTATTGTTGAAAAAATTGCAGTATAACTGTCTACATAGGGATTTTTAATAAAATAATCTTCAGCTAAACTTGAGCCCATATTATTTAATAGAATAACTCCAAATATCATTCCAATATAACCGAATAAAGTTGTTATAAATATTGATTCAAGAAGTATTGTTCCTACAATTGCGTTAGGAGAGGCGCCTAGGGCCTTTCTTACACCTAATTCTTTTGTTCTTTCTTTTACCACAAAAACCATGATATTTGAAATACCAATTATTCCAGCTAATAAAGTGCCTAATCCTACAAAAGTAACTATGTATTGTAATACAGAAGAAAAGGTCTGATTGTTTTTTAAATCTTTAGCAACATTTCTTATAAAGATCCCACGAGGATCAGTAGGATCAATTGACTTTTTAACTTCAAAAAAATTCCTGATTTTATCCTCAAATGCAACTGCCCCCATATATCCAAGCTCTGGTCTAAAAGATACAAGTATTTGATTAATTTTATCATTGCTTTTTTCTAATAGCTGTCTAGTAGTATAGGGCATTACAATTACTCTTTCTTCATTATCCCCACCGCTATCTTTAAATATTCCAATAATTTTAAAATTACTCGAATCAATATTTATATATTCCCCAAGTGGATCCACATCTGTTCCAAAAAGATCTTGAGCTACTAGTCTACCTATTACAGCATACTTTTTTTTACTTGTAACATCATCATTGTTAATATATCTCCCTTTCATTAAAACATGCTTCTCAAAATATATGTAAGAAGGAGAAACGCCAACAGTTCTATAATTATTTGATTCTAACTTGAAACTTGATTGAGCATAACGGGTAATACGTGGAGAAATATTTTCCAAGAAAAATTTAAAGTTTTTCTCTAAATCTATAATATCATCATTCTTAAATTCGATTTGACGATTCGACTTAAAACCCTTATATGGTTTAGAAGTTTTGGAAGGAAAAATTGTCAATACATTAGTGGCATCATCTAAAAAAAATTCTTTGAATTGATTTTTCAATCCATTTCCAAAACCAAATAGAACTATAAAAATAAAAATACCGAGAGCGACAGTAAAGCCAGACAAAAAAGTTCTTAGTTTATTTTTACGTACAGTGCTAAATATTTCAAACCAAGTATCTCTACTAAACATTATATTATAATTTTTTGATTTACCTTTTTATCTTCAACAATAAGTCCATCTTTTAATTTAACAACTCTTTTACACATATTAGCAATATCTTGCTCGTGAGTGACCACTAAAATTGTTTTACCTTCATTATTAATCTTTTGAATTAAAGCCATTACTTCATTTGAAGTTTTTGAATCTAAAGCCCCTGTTGGTTCATCTGCAAGAAGAACCTTTGGTTTAGAAACTAATGCCCTTGCAATAGCCACTCTTTGCTTTTGTCCACCTGATAACTCACTTGGTAGGTGCTTAGCCCAATTTTTTAAACCAACTTTTTCAAGATACTCTAGAGCTGAGTCTTGTCTTTTCTTTCTACTTATTCCTCGATAGTATAATGGTAAAGCAACATTCTCTATAGCATTTTTATAATTAATCAAATTAAATGATTGAAAAACAAATCCTAGAAACTGGTTTCTATATTTTGCTGCTTTAGTCTCATCTAAATTTTTAATTTCAATTTTATCCAAAAGATACTCACCCTTATCTGATACATCTAACATTCCCAAAATATTTAAAAGAGTTGATTTTCCAGATCCTGATGAACCCATTATAGCTACTAACTCCCCCTCTTGAACTTTAAAATTTATACCTTTTAAAACATGCAATGATGAACTCCCCATTTTGTATGACTTGTGAAGGGATTTTATATCAATCATAGGGTAGTAATTTTACCTTAGCAAATATACAAAATGTATAATCGATTATGTATTTTTCTTTTTTTTTAATATTGAATAAACTTTCCATCCTACTATAGCAACTAGTATATATGGAATAGCCATAAGATAAACAATCCCATCATTTATTCCTTTTGCTGTAGCTTGACCCTCTTCAGATTCTATTACTGCACGACACATTGAACACTGAGAATGAATACTCTCAATGAAGATCAAAAAAAATAAAATTGAAAATGCAATAACTTTTCTCATTTCTTAAGAATAATAAGGAGATATCATTAAATATATAATTACTCCAGTTAAGGTTATATACAACCAAATTGGTAAAGTGACTTTGGCTATCTTTTTATGATTTGTGAATTGATTTGAAATCGCTCTTACATAAGAAATTAGAACCATAGGAATAATAATTACAGATAAACAAATATGAGTTATCAATATGAAATAGTACAAAAATTTAATTGTTCCTTGCCCTCCAAAGGAAGTTGGATCAGTAGTTAAATGATAGGCTACATACATTAAAAGAAAGACTAAAGATAATGCAATAGCAATCTTCATTAATTGTTTATGTAAATTAATTTTTTTATTCTTAATTGCCCACAAAGCCACTAGCAGAACAAAGAATGTGTATAAGTTAATTGCCGCATAAATAGGAGGTAAAAAAGTTAATTCCATAACATTTTCAAGCCTAAATCGAAATAATATTGCAACTACTACAGGTATTGCAATTGAAACAATAATTATTAAATTTTTATATTTTAAATCTTGAGTTATTTTCATTTTAAAAAATTATTTTTCATTTAATAAAAGTGCAATATCTTCCTCTAACATTTCGATTCCTTGTTTTTCTGCCAACTCATTTTCAATTCCTAAATAGTAAACAATTGGATTACCAAACTTATCATTTCTTGAACGAATATATCCACTCTTATCTATCAAAGCAAAATATCCCTGATGCTCAAACCCCCCTGGTGCATTAGAATTTATACCTGCAAAAATATTAAATCCATTGTTTGCAATATTATAAATTTCTGCTTTTTCTCCAGTTAAAAAGTTCCAATTAATAGAATTATTTGTAATAGATTCCGAATAGGATTTTAAAACTGATGGAGTATCATATTCTGGATCAATCGTAAATGAGGCAATTCCAAATTCTTTATCTTTAAAGATATCATGTAAAAGCTTCATGTTTCTATTCATAATAGGACAAATTGTTGGGCATTTACTAAAGAAAAACTCAGCCAAAAACACTTTACCTAAATAATCCTCATTGGAGATATATAAACTATCTTGATTTAATAATAAAAAGTCAGGTACTTTTTTAGCTTCATTATCTATTTTAATATATGCCAAGGTTTTTTCTATATCAAATGTTCTACTGCTTGAAACGGTCTTATTATTTAAAATTCTATCAAAAATTTTAGGAATGAAAATAATTGAAAAAATTATAATTACAATAATTAAACCAAAAAATGAACTTTTTTTCATTTTGCAAAATTAATATTTCAATTTAAAACCAGAAAAATTGTAGGTTATTTAATTCTAAAACTATTATTTTTCTTTAAAGCCAAACGATATTCAGCTAATATCACTTTTACATCATCAACCATCTTATTATTTATTTCGGCAACTGAAGATGAATTATAACCAAACATTCTTCCATTTAAATTATCTTCATCATCATCTCTTCCCCTTAAGTTCCCTTCTTTATCTATAATATATACCTTTGATGTTGAAAACAATTCTGATAGGTTGTCATTTGAATTAAGGGAATTAAAAAGATTTTTAATTTGAATTTCATTTCCGAAAATGAACTTCCAATTAATTAAATTTGTTCCTACTCCTTGAGATAATTCAATTTTATATTTCTCAATTACGTCCTGATTCCCCTCACTTACCACAACCACAAACTGAAAATCTTTAAATTCATAAAATCTTTTATAAATTTTCTGATTTAAATTAAATCCATCACTTCTTCTTAATTCTACATCATCTCCCCAAAAACATAGAACTGAAATTTGATTATCAAACTTTATTTTTTCTCCATTTAACGATTTCCAATTATCAACGGTATCAATAGATTTAGTTAAAACTGGAAGCTTGGCAAAATTATTGACTCCAGTAGCAAAAAAAAGATATACGACGATTGGAAATATAAATAAAATTCCTAAAACTAAATATTTTTTTAGATGCTCAATTTTCATCAACCCCTTTCAAAAATTCCAACTAACAAATCCCTCGCTCATAACATCAAATATATAGTCGGCTTCAAGAAGTAGAATAAAAGCTAAATATGGTATCAAAAAAACGAGTGGAAAAACTACTGATCCCTGTAAAGAAGATTTTTCGTCTCTGACATGCATGAAATCCCAAGCAATATAATAAGCTTTTATTATTGTCAAAATAATAAAAATCCAGTTTAATAATTTCACTCTTAAAAAGGGAACATTTAAAATATCGGGTTTGATTATTCCAAGTGCTACCTCAACAGTAGTTAATACTGACAGTAAAATTAAAACTCCCCAAATTTTCTGAACGTTGGATTTAAATTTCAAAAATCCTCTGAAAATAGCCAAATTATGTGTTTCTTTTCCCATATTTTTTTAAACTAAATAAAAGAATGTGAATACAAATACCCATACGAGATCAACAAAATGCCAATATAATCCAACTTTTTCAACCATTTCATAATGCCCTCTTCTTTCATAAGTACCAATTATTACATTGAAGAATATTATAATATTAATTATAACTCCCGATAAAACGTGAAAACCGTGAAATCCGGTGATAAAGAAAAAAAAGTCCGCAAAAAGAGGGTTTCCATATTCATTTTCTATTAGATTAGCACCTTCAACAACACCTACTGCATTTTCAATTTGCAATAATGATTCATCTCTTGATAAAATAATTTTTTTACCCTTTTCATCAAGCTTTTCAATTCTTATGACAAGATCATCATTCATCTCAAATCCAAACTTCACTTCATTTAGACTATAGCTTGGTAAACTCGACTCAGCTTTGTACCAAACGCCACTACTAGACTCATGTGTTTCTCTGTCTGTGGGAATTTCAAATGAAAAATCTTTTATAGCAGCTCTCTTTCCAGTTTCTGAGCTAACAAATTGCAAAATTTGTCCACCTCTTGTTTTTAATGCACCATAATCCCCTTTAATAAAAGTATTCCATTCCCATGCTTGAGATCCAACAAATGTTGCTCCAAAAATAATTGTGAGGAACATATAAAAAATTACTTTATTCTTTTTCATGTGATGTCCAGCATCAACTGCAAGTACCATTGTAACAGAAGAAATGATTAGTATAAAAGTCATTAATGCAACATAATACATTGGAGCTTCAATTCCATGCATGAAAGGGAAATGAGTAAAAACTTCGTCAGCAATAGGCCAAGAATCAATATTTTTATATCTAGAAAAACCATATGAAACTAAAAATCCAGAGAAAGAAAGTCCGTCAGAAACAATAAAAAACCACATCATCAATTTCCCATAACTTGCATCCATTGGTTTGGATCCACCTCCCCAAGAACTTGTTTCTTCAGATTGATTAGAAATTAATGATTCCATAGGTATTTTTTAAACAAATTTAATTATATGCAGTGAGAAAAACAAACAAATATAACCACAGAAAATCAAGAAAATGCCAAAAAGTTTCTGCCAAATCAAAACCTAATTTATTGTCTGAATTATATTTTTTTTTATAACTGTTAAAAATAACAATACTCAAAACTACAAATCCACCCACCAAATGAAATAAATGAATTAAAACTAAAACATAAATAAAAGATGTTGTTATTGAACTTTCTGCCCCAGTAAAATAATAACCTTGACTAACAATATTTTCAAAACCAATTATTTGAAAAAATAAAAAAGCAGTAGCCAAAGAAAATGTCACCCATAAATAAAGTATCTGATTTTTTAAATTGTTTTTTAATAGTGCCTTTTTTGACAAGTAAAAAGTTAAACTACTTAATACAATAAATATAGTACTTATAAAAAAAGACTCGGGTAAATCAAATTCCTTCAACCAGTCGTCCCTGTTACTACTTACAACATAAGCACTTGTCAAACCGCCAAAAGTCATGGTCATACTTATCATAGAAAACCATAACATCATTTTTTTTGCTCTTATATTTTTTAATTTTTCTTCAATCATATTATTAAATATTTATCTAATACATAAACAAGTTGTAAAATAGTTATATAAACTACACTAGCATACATAAGTTTTTTAGCAGCTATTGTAGAAAGTTTATTCATTAAGTCAATAGCAAAATATAACATGATGATCCCAATTAATAAAACTACTATTCCACCAAATAAACTCAAATTTAATTCTCCGGTAAATCTTCCTAAAGGAATTAATGAAATTATTATCATCCAAACTGTGTACATTACAATTAAAAATGCAGTTGTTTTGTCTTTTTTCCCTGTGGGCAACATTTTAAACCCCGCTTTTTTATAATCATCATCTAACATCCATCCAATTGCCCAAAAATGGGGAAACTGCCAAAAAAATTGTATCATAAATAATACTCCAGGTTCAATACCAAAATTATTTGAAAAAGCAACCCATCCTAACATAAATGGTATTGCTCCAGGAATTGCTCCAACAAAAACACTTAGTGGAGTTTTGGTTTTTAGTGGTGTATATAAACAGGCATACACAAACACAGCTAAAGCTCCAAAAATACATGTCCTTAAATTAATTCCATAAAGTAGAATTAAACCACTAATTGTCATAATTACAGCAATATAAATTGCTCTTTTAACAGACATTCTTTTTCCAGGTAATGGCCTATTTTTTGTTCGTTCCATTAAAAAATCTAGATCTTTTTCTAAAATTTGATTGTAAACATTCGAAGCACCAACAATAAGATATCCCCCCGCCAATAACAAAAATAAATTTTGAATTTGAAGATTATCTGAAGCCAAGAGATATCCTGCTAATGAAGAAAAAACTACACTTAACGCAAGACGCATTTTTGTGAGCTGTTTCACATCATCTATTAACAAAAAAAATTTTTGAGATTTTTGGGTTATTTCAAAATTCATTTTCTAACATCAACCATAAAGAACAAAGATAAAACAGAGTTTATAATTAATAGTACTACAAAGTAATAATTAATTAAAAAATTATTGAAGCCTAAAAGTTATTGGAATGCTGAAGGGAACTCTAACGGCTCTTCCTCTTTGTTTACCAGGAGTCATATTTGGTAACTTGGAGATGATTCTTTGAGCTTCTTTTTCAAGATTTTTGTCTGGCCCTCTCATTCTTATGTTTTGAATAGTTCCATCCTTCGCTATTATAAAATTAACATATACTCTTCCTTGAATTCCCATTTCTTGAGCTATTTCAGGATATCTAAAGTTTCTTCTAATATGTTTATTAATTTGCTCCTGAAAACAATTTCTCCTTTGAGATTTAGCAACTCTCTCACATCCAGGATATATTGGAACATCTTCAATCACAGCAAAAGGTACATCTACATCTTCAAAATCATCTTCAACTTCAATCTCTTCTATTTCAACAATTTCCTCCTGGTCAGATTCAGTAGATTCAATTACAGTCTCCTCAATTTCTTCCTCGTCTTCTACAATTTCAATTATTTCAGGAGCCGGAGGAGGAGGGGGAGGAGGAGGAGTTTTAATTTGTTCAGTTATAGGAACCTCTTCGTCATCATCATTTTCCACATTTAAAGATTCATATAAAAAACTTGATCTATCGTATGTCTTCCATTCAATTAACTGCCATGAAAGAAATAAAACAACTGCTAGGCCAATAGAAAAATATAGGGAGCTATTCTTAGATAAATCAGCTTTTGGGCTTTTTTTCGGTTGCATAAAAATTTTTATGTGTGGCTAATTTAAAAAAAACCGTTATTTATTTAAAAAAAAACTTAAGTTTTTTGAAAAAATATAAAAAAAGAAGACTCCTATAATGTTTGCAAATATATCTATTAATTGAAATGACCTGTAGTCTAAAAATATTCCTTGTACTAATTCAATTAATAAACTTATAGCAAATGATATAAAAATTACAATTAAAATTGGTGATTTTATTTTCCAATCAACTTTTAAAGAAAAATATAAAAATACTGAAAGTGATAAATAAAAAATTATATGGGCAAAAAATTCAAAAGAGAAAGTTGAAATTTGAGATAAATCGGTCTTTTTAAAATTAAATTTTTCAAAAGACAAATAAAAAATAAAAATTAAATCACAAATTGTAAATATTGAAAAAAGATATTTAAGTTCCAATAATTTTTTTGTATTCATCAAAATTTATTAAAGAAT
>CESF01027236.1_pt1 | contig 19248 bp, 21 predicted proteins | sample 356331 | NCBI WGS metagenome assembly CESF01 (sample SAMEA2621779, study PRJEB7988) | marine metagenome | biome: marine biome (ENVO:00000447); feature: surface water layer (ENVO:00002042); material: "saline water (ENVO:00002010), including plankton (ENVO:xxxxxxxx)" | depth 5 m
TTAAATAACGTCTTGTAAGTGATTTTTTTATTGCGATCAGCACTTAATGCCGCATCAACATCAACAACAGGGAATACATCATCTGCTGCTGGTGCAGTTAATTCGGTGAGCTGGGATATTTTGCGATCAGCCATCAGCCTGCCTCCAGGGTTGCAACGCGAGCAGTTAGTGCAGTGATTTCTGCATAAGCTTCTTGCAATCCCTTCATCAGCAACGGAACTAATTCGCTTTTACCAACTCCCATATATTCAACATTTCCTTCATCGTCAATATCAGTCTCAGACCCCATAACGGCATCAGGCACAACCGTCTTGAGTTCTTGTGCAATAAAGCCTTCCTCGTAATTACCTGACTTGATCATGCGAAAACGGTGCATCTGAATCTGATTGATTCGAGATTTAGCCTCCGGCATGTCAGTAATATTGTCCTTTAAACGACGGTCAGAACTATCAATTAAAGCGACAGTTGACGAGGTGACAATGCCAATCCGACCGGCTTGCGCACCGTTGGAATGAATCTGAATGGCAGAGCCAAGTTCTGTTCCTCCAGAACCAAGCCTGTTAATCTTTAAGCCAGGGCCACCATTAAACGCAATATTTATTCTTCCTCTTCGTTGAAGTTGTAAGCCTTCAAGAGTGCTTGTATTTGCGGCGTTGTCAGCAGTACTAGTACCGGTAACTTGCTCATTCCAGTACAAAGATGGACCGTCACCAGCATCTTTACCAAGAGTAAAAAGCGTATGATCGGCACCGCTTAATTGAGTGACGTAAGCAACTTGACCAATGCCATAACGGTAAAAACCATAGTCTGGGCCGTCACTGCCAAAGGTCAGCGATGGATTTGTTATGCTGCCCGCTTCAAACGTAATCCCGCCCGTTGCCACTGATCGCAACGTGACCCAAGCATTGTTAGACGAGTTCCGAATTTTTAACTCATCTGTTGACTCGTCTACCCAGAATTGATACGCAAAAGTCGTAGATGGCGCAGTCGCCCCACTGTGGTTTGTAAAGACAGCCGCAAGCTGGGTGTTTAGATCGGCTCTAAATGCTGAACCGCTAGCGTTAGCGCAACTACCATCGGCCTGAGCCATGAGGAATTAAGTCAAGACTGCTTTGTTCCATATCCTATCGCAGTGTACTGAAATCGCCTACGGATACGTTGATTGCTTGCATCACTAAACACAATGGCAAACCCTGTTGATGTTGGCTCTGTAATCCTAAATTTATCAGTTGTTTCTAAATCATACGCAGTAATTGCAACGACAACTTTTGTGTCATTGTCTACATAAAACGGATTTAAAAAGTTGACCTGAAGGGATTGAGTAGTCTCGCTGGTCAATACGTTGCTGCTTTCTACTCTCCGTTCCATTTGAATAAGTGCACCTAATTTATCTACAATTGGTGTTTGATCAGGGTGGAGAGCGTTAAGCTCTACTTTAAATTGAAATTGCCTACCAGAAGCTTCACCGTTTTCCAGTGGAATCCAATCGCCAAAAACTAAATTCGATTCATAAATAATTTTATCGTCGCCAGCCGCAACGGGACTTGTCACATCATTTGCAATCAAGGTGTCACCGCTTTGCGTAATCAACGTATTGTCGTCTTGAGCCTTAAGTGTTTTAACAAATCCAGATGTTGTTTGGTTTGTCTGAATAATATCTCCGCCTTGCGTAATTAACTGATCGCCAGCCTGTGTGAAAAGATTCTGGTCAGGCAAAACCGTATCGCCAAACAGCAAATGATCGCCGTCTTCTGTCAAGAAATACGTGTCTTCTGTTGCTTGATTTGTGGTGCGAAAATAAATGTCTGCAGTAGTGTCGTCAATTTCGTCGCCGTCAATATCAGTCCAGGTGTCAATAAGGGCCGTGCGATTATCTATCGTGTCAAGAGGATAGAGGCCACGATTAGTTAAGACACGTTTTAACGTAGCGCTATATGAGTCGCCTAAATCAAGTATTTTTTGAAAATAATAAACGCCGAAAATTCCACGAGTGCCAATAAAATCAACTGACGTTAAGTCGTCAAACGTTCCAGAAATTTCATCAATTCTGGCGTTGCCGTCAAGGACTAAACCATCGTATTCGCTGTCATAATAAGCGCCAAAGCCTTGCCCTAAAAACGGATGAAGTCCCGGCGCTGGAACGTCTTCCCGAATGGTTTCAAAGTTAAAAGCAGGTATTGAGTCAGGGACAACAAGTGCAACTCTTCCTGCAAGGAGGCTTCTGTCTCCAGCAGTTGTTTCAAATTTAATAAAATAAGTGCCATCTATTTGCGGCAAAATTTGAGACGTTGTACTAGCCAATCCAACACGTAATAATGTCGTATTTGACCAAGTTGCGTTTTCACTCGTGTCTGAGCTGTGACGGATAATTGACCGCAATCCCTCTGTGCTGTTTTTGTTTATAGGTTGATTCTGAAGATTTGTCATTATTCGACTCCTGTAAAGTCAATCTGCCAGCGCAAGGTCGCTTTGCCTTTGCCATCTGCGTCAATTGTCACATTCTTTGGGTTTGGACATTTTCGTTTTGGGCGAGGAACTTTTATTTGTGTTGTTGCAAATGCTGATCTTTTATTGCGTGGCGCTGGGCCAACTCCTCTGACTTTAAAAGTAACCAAGGTTCCCACCGGGACATTTTCAACGTCAAAGCTTGTGTTAGTTGTGGTTGCTTCTACGAAATTACCATCTCCAATTTTATATTTTACAAAAAAGGAAACAGAAGTGATTGAGCTGCCCCGGCTCCAAGACGCCGTCAAACGAATTGTTGTATTGCGGTCTTTTACGACCTCAGCAGCAGTAAAAACTAGGTCAACAGGTGCTGAAGGTGCTTCATCAAATAAAGTAATATCTGCAAATTGCAATAACGCATTTTCGCTTTCGACAACGTTGTAAATACCGTCTACATGCTGAACGCCTGTGATTGAATACGTTCCATCCTCTCCCTCGCCAATTGCAAGACACCTAAACTTTTGATGCTTAACATTACTAGCCTCAATGGAATAAACGGTTTGCACTTGTGGAGCAGAGCTGAACGCAGCAGAAACATTAATGACATTATCCGCAACACTACTAATTGTCTTAGTTTCTGTCGTCCCATCAGCCAAAACACAGCTTAACTGCGGATTGGTGCCCGCAGGCAAGATAATGGCTTGATCTGCCGTAACAGATGTTGTTGTTGATGCTGAAATACGACCTGCCAACCTTGCGCCTTGACGCATTGCGTCCGAAACAGCAAAGACTTGGCCAGGCATTACCATCAAGCCTTCAAGGCCAACAGTAAACGTAACGGTCTCGCCTTCTGTTTCTTCAGAGGCAAGAACCCATTTCCCCATTCGTTGAGCCTGAGACTTAGATGTGCAGCCAAACGCAATAATTTCACGGATCTGAAAACCGTATTTATTGACTAACTCTTTGTTTTCAATAACAACAAAGTCAGGACGGTAGAAATTGTTTGGGTCGTTGTAACGAACACGCACCCTAGTGCTTCTTGTCTTTAAAGAAGAACCGCTATAGCTGAATCCGCCACCCACAACGTTTGAGTTGGTAAATAGATGCACCGGATCAAGAGCCGCTTCTTTATCACCCAAAACACCGTGATCGCCAGCTACCTGAATGGTGTCTGACTTCCAATAAACCATCCCCCGAAAAACGCTTGCCAAGTCCTGCAAAACGCTAAAAGCATCTGCTTGTGACGCAATCACCGTGTTGATCGCAAAACGCGGCTCTTGCGTGCCATCGCTGTTTGTAATTAATTCGTTGCAGTATTTAGACAATTCAATCAAGTCAACCCAGCTCAACTCGTCTTTTGAAATAAAATCGCCGGCTCCATAGCGAGTATTTGTGGCCATATCATAAAAACAACAGACAGGGCATGTTGTGTAGTGACGTGACTTTAATTTGCCATTAAATGCTTTTCTTGAATCATAGCTAAGCCTTCCGTTGCTTTCCGCTATTGCATTTTCTGGGATTCGCACTTTCATGCCTTTTATTTCATACGCACGAGAAGGGACAGTGTTAAATTGATCAACTGAAAGGCTTAGGCCCACGCAAGCTGTGTGCTTGTAAGTCGTTTTAACATCTTTGCCAGCAATGATTGATGTCCAAATAATCGTGTCACCTCTGCCATTCGCTAAGGGTGTATTTTTAGGTGTTTCTTCAAAGTCAAAAGTTCTTATTTCAAACGCTCCTTCAAAATCGTCTCCCGAAATGGAGTCTTTAAACAATAGCTTGCTAACCTTGACAACCCAAGGCCCTTCCCCTCGCAGCTTAATTTTTGGGGTTTGATACTGATAGTTTGAAGTAGAAATCCCAGCAATTTCTTTGTAATCTTGACCGTCAAAGTTTATTGTAAGAGTTTTTTTAGACTTACTTGTAATCCTAACACGTATGCGTATCTTTGCAGGGAACAACTGCCCTCTCGCTAGCCCTTCAACGGCTGTAGAAAATAATTTTGGGATTGTAAATAGCAATCTTACATAGTCAACCTCTGTGTCAGCAATTGTCTGAGTAATGCTTCCATTGCCAAATTTTGCTTCTACTACTTGGTTGTTCGCGTCAAGTGTTTCGCTGTAATTTTCTCCAACTTGCGTGTCGACAGATATTATGGTCGTGTTAGAGTCTGCAAATTTGTCACTAAGTTCAATTGGAGTTTGCTTTTCTGTGCCCCTGCGTAACTCAAAATCAGACGAACTAACGCCTTTTTTATTAGCAGAAGTTTCATCAAGAAAAACGCCTTTACGGTTGCCAACTATGCCACCAATTGGACCTTCACACAAAAGGTCGATTAAATTAATTGATGACTCGGAGTTTAGTGCCATGAATTACTCAACATAATTTGTACCCAAAAACAAGAACGCGGAACTGGGTAGACGCGTCGGTGTCAACGTCCATAATAGTAATTTTTAATTTTAGCTGCTCATTGCTTTCAATCTTTCTCCAAACAAGCCTTTGAGCATAGAAAAAATCATCCGTCTCCTCTAAATACCCTTGAACGGTGGATTCAGTTAAAGCTACGACCGCATCATCACCGCTTAACGTGTGTGTTACTTCTATGCGGTATTGAATAAAACCATCAATTTTTGTTGAATTTTCACCTCCAGCCCTGCTATAAAGCCCTTTATCAATTTGAAAAATTACATCAAACTCTTCTTCGTACTTGTTTTTGGTATCAACTTGCCCAATCTCCTGTTCAGCGTTTTCTTTAAGATCCTTATTTAGATTAGAGCCAAACCCTACATCCGAGCTAATAACTCGTCTCCTATTATTTTTGCTAGTTCGCCAGCGTTTAGCCTCACGTCTAGTAAGTCTTTTTGTCTTAACCCCGCTTTCGTCATTAAAAACTCTGTCTACTTGGCTGCCATTGATTAAAATAGTTTCTAACCCTGGCGCTTTGATTGCGGTTGCAAGAGGGTCGGAAACATCTGTTACATCAACAGCTACTGACAACATGTGACCACCGACCATCGCTTGACCATATACGACAGGGATTGTTACGCCATTCCCAACAGTATTAGCTGGCCCGGTGTACGCATAAGATTGCTGACCACTTGCCCCGCGGGTTACGCCTTGTGGACCTGGGCCACGAGAGTTAGTGCCGTCCATGCGACGACTGCCAAGTTTTGGTAGTTCTGGCTGGGGCGAAATCATATTGGCTACACCGCCAAGAATCAAACTTGCTCCAATAGCACTAACTGCTGTGCCTACAGACGCTGATACGCCAGCAAACGCGGCAATACCTGCTCCAGCTCCAAACATCCCAGCGCCAGGAAGCAAAAACGACGCCGCAACCAGTCCAACCCCAAGCAAAATTTGACCAGGACCAGCTGAACCGCCACTGCCGCTAATCACCGGCACAAGCATCATCGGCTTGCTGCCAAATGGCAAATGCAGTTCGTCATATCCCATCGCCGCTCCAGATTGGATCAGCTTGTAGCCGACACCGTTCTGGTGCGCTGTCATTAAATCCTTTTGGAGCCCAGGATAATTGATGCACAACAGCTTGATCGCGTCTGCTGGCGTCCTTAAATCGTAATACTCGTGTTGTGTGCCGTATTTTTCGCCCAGCTCACCGGCTAACATCACCAGTTGCATAGCGATAGACGGCGGCAACGCTCTGCCTATAGTACCGCCCAAAAGGCTCTATTGCACTCAAGCTGTTAAACCGCTGATGCAAGATCTTATCCGCCCCAACGTAAATTGCTGCGTGCATTGGCGTCCTAGTCATTAGCCGCATAATCAATACGTCGCCGGGCCTGCGTTCCGCAATATCAATCTCATGAAACCCATACGCCTCGGCTTGCTCTAAAAATATGCTGCTCGTTGTCTCAAGATCCTTTGGCCTCTCAAAATCTGGCAATAAAACCCCCATCAACCTGTAGTAATCGCAGATCAGCGTGAAGCAATCCTGCGCTCCATACACAAACTCTTTGCCCGTTAAGGATTGATAGTTAACCATTCGCCTTCAGGAACAGAATAGATGTGCCACACAAGCTTAGTTTGACTGCAGCTTTTGCGATCCAGCTCACTAGCTTGCCCGCCTAACGGGTGAGAATGCACCACGGCTTCAATCGTTCCAGATAACATCGCTTCCATGTAGTCAGCAGGATTGAGGATAAAATCTTGTTCCGGACTGTCTGCAACATTTTTACAAGGGCAATACTTCCCATCAACAAGCAACCCGCAAGATTCTTTCGGATACTCAAGAATTGCGTGGCCTTCTGCTTTAAGCCTGAACTCTTGTTCCAAGAAATCCTCCGTATGGAAGGCCCTCACCGTTTTTCCCTTCATTTTCTGGGAATCGAAGCCTGCAGCTAGTGATTCGTTTGCCACACACGTCAAATTTGTCCACAGCCCGATTAAAGGTCAGCCCATTGGTAGTGGCTAACGACTGCATTAAATCCTTAGAAATCTCAATGTCATCAACCTGAAAATACCTTTTAGCTACATAACCACACTCATCACCCCTGTACTTCCATGGGCAAAACTCAGTAACCTGGCGTCGCGGCAATTCAAGATTTGTTAAATCAAGTTTTGCTGTCAGCTCAAACTCCACAAATTCCAAGTTTTCACTAGCCACCCTGTCGATATACCAAGTCTCTTCCGTCTTTGCTGCTGGGTCGGCAGCTCCATTGCCACCACTAAAATTAGAAGCGTCTAAGAATTTCTTAAACGTACGAATACGAACAACTTGTGCCTTTAACGGGGTTATAGCTTGGTCAACAAGCAGCGAACTAATCGCGCCATTAGCGTTGGCCACTTTTAGCGTAGGTCTTGCGATAATACCTTTGCCTGACGTTTCAAGCCCTGTCATTTCTACAGGAACGGCAGAATATGTTTTGCCATTAAAAATAATATTATTAACTAATCTGTTTGTCCCAGCGTGATATCTAAGAGTAACAACTCTGTTTGGTGACTGACCAGTGCCATTGTTAAAAAAAGTCCCATCCCCATTAATTCCCTCAGCAAGCCGCACTTCAAACAAATCAATGATTGCTGTTGGTGCAAGCTTTTGCAGCTCCTTAAAATAATCAGGTGCTGCTTCCCGTAAGTCGTCAACAAACTGAGGGATGTTATCGCTCATGCTTCAAAAACCTCTTCAAATGTGGCTGTAATATTAAACAAATTTGAATATGGCATTGTTTTGGTCCAAGACCTGCAAATCCATTTGTAAGAGTTTGTTTCATCAGGAGGTGACCAATCAAAGGTATCAACCCCTTTACGAGCTTCTAAAAAATTTTCAATAGTGTTGGCATCAGTTGCAGATCTGTTTTGCCAAGAAAGACTCCAAACTTTTGGATCTTGGTTAATGCCAAAAACAGCTCTTTGCGAATAACCTGAGCCAAATTCAGATATACGCGTTTTAGGTTTTGATGTTTTTGACGCCCCATAGTCAGGAGCAATGTTAGGGAAAAAAGCCATTAGCCTGCCAAAAGTCCTCCAGGTCGTTTTTGTTTGATCAGCTCAGCCTGTACGGCTGCACCAATTGCAGAGCCAAGAGCTTTACCGTCAGCCTGATTTCCTTGCACGTTAGAGCCAGAAGCATCAACGTTCACCACTACGTTACCCACACCACCGCCAGAAGCTCCAACACCAAGTTTCCCGTTAGCTCCACGCCGTAAAGGCAACACGGCTTCAGGTCCTGCCTCCCCCATTAACGCCATTGTTGGGCGGCCTATATAACCGCCTTTGGCATAAGGGACTATGCCGTTCTGAGCAAATACGTTGCCGTTGGCTGAAGGGAAGATTGAACCAAACAAAGAGCTTGTTCCAGCTTGTAAGAACAAAGACGCAACTTGCCTTAATACACCAGACAAAGATTCACTTAATGATTTTGTGCCATCAATTAAACCTTCAATGGCGTTGGCAAGTCCTGTTGCAACAGTGCTTTTAATTGACTCAAAAAGACCGTTAGTTTTTTCAGTTTCTTTATTTAACTCTTTTGTTTTATCAACTGATCCGCTAAGAAGTTGTAATTTGTTTTCGTTAAGTTTTGATTGTGCGTTTAACAAAGCAATTTCTTTGTTGTTGCCTGTTAACCCATCTTCTTGAATTTTTAATATTGCCTTGTCATATTCTAAATTTGCCAAAGCAAATTCGTTGCCTTTAATTTTTTCTAAATTAATTTGTTTTGTTAGTTCAAGCAATGCGTCTGAAGCTTGCACTTGTTGTTTTTGTTGTTTTTTATTACTACTTGTGCTTTTTTCGTCATCATTTGACGGCAAAGTCTGCAAAGTCCGTCCAGTCCTTCTGCCATATCCATCTGGAGCTTCAGAAGTGCCAAATAAAACTTTTCGCTGAGCCTCTAAATCAATAAAAAATTGAGCGCCTGTATCAGCCAGTCCAGTCTTTGCTACGTCAAACGCTTCTCCAAATTTGCGTTGACCTACCAATGTTGCAATATTAACTAAATCACGAATAACCCTTATAAAAAATTTCATTGATTGCACTAATCCAAGCACAACCGAAGACACCCCTCTAACCCCACCTTCAATTACTTTAAACAACGGCGTAAAATCTTGCCCACTAGCAAACAGATCGGCAAAAACTTCTGTTATTGCATTTAAGGCAGGAAGCAAAGCATCTGCTAATTGCATTCTAAAGCCTTCAAATTTAAACCCAAGTTTGGTAATTTGATCGTTGTAATATTCTGCATTTTGAGCAAATCTGTCGCTTAATTGATAGTTAAACTCTTCAAGTGCTGCTTTGCCGCCGTTGAGCATGGTAATCATGTCAGCGCCAGACTTGCCAAAAATGTCTAAAGCAATAGCGGTCTTTTCTGGCCCGTCAGGCAGGGTTGCAAACGTGTCAGCAATTTCGCCCAACAGCTGATCACTTTGCTTAATAGTGCCGTCAGAATTTTTAACGTTTATTCCCAGCTTGTTGTAAGCGTCTGCATAGGTGGCCACACCATCAGCGGCTTCAAGTTGCGTACGGGCCAACGTTTTTAATCCCGTAGCCAATTGCTTTTGTGAAACGTCTGCAAGCTTGCCGGCGTTGACATAAGACTGCAATTTTGCAGCAGCAATGCCAGTTCTTACTTCAAGCTTTCCAAGAGCATCGGCCGCATCAATAGAGCTTTTCACAAACGCCGTAATACCACCAATGGCAGCAGCGGCAAACATTGCTTTAAAAGCAAGGCCAACGCCTTTGACCGCCATGCCAAGGTTTTTGGCCTTGCCCTGCACGCCCTGCATGGAGTTTCCAAGGCGTTTTATATCGTTTGCACCAGTCGTTTTGGCGCTGATCAGCATCCCAAACTTGGCAGTCATATTACTTGCTCTCCTTGTTCAAAATTTTCATCGCAGCCGATTCCATGATTTGCAAGTCCTCTAGCACGGCTGGCTGATCCTTGACTTCATACAGTTTAAACAGCCATTGCACAGCTGTATAGTCCAACCCGCAAACGCCAGACATTGTGGTGCGCCACTGGGTTTGGCAACGCAAGAACATCTCGACAGCGGGCCAATTTTCCTCCCATACCTCAAAGTGCTCTTCTTTTATCTCAGGCAGCACCAATCCAAACGCCTTGGCGTCTGCCTTTAATTGGCTTTGGTCTCTTGGACCGCTGAACAGATACTCAACGGCCTCGCTTAGTTTTTTCTCTTGGCTCCCTGTTTGCTCTCCAAATAAGCTCCAGCAATTGCTGTAGCCAGCATTGGCACATCTAACAGCTCGTCTCGTTTTGTAATGCTGTAGGAAAGTTCTTTGCCGTCCTCGTCCTCAATACCAATCCAGCCCATAATTACTTCACGGGCAATCTCAACATCCGTCAGGTTGCCCTCTGCGCTTAGCTCCGCAATTTCCAAAAGCCTGCTCTGAGTCAAGTCTTTAAACTCAACATCAAAAGTGACCCGTTCGTGTTTGCCCCCATCAACAGGAACATCCACAGAAACAGGCCACTTGTAAGTATTTGACTTCTTAAGGACGAATGCCATAAAAAAGGTAATTCGCCGTCAGACTAGCGCACGATTAAGTGCAGACAATGCTGTACTCATTGTTCCCTGCAGTTGTTGGCGTTGCGTTGTAAGGCAAGTTCAACATCTGGATGCCGTCAGAATCTGAATAGGTTGGTGAACCTAGGTCAGTTTGTGGGGCGCTAAAGGTGACAATGTTGCCAGCCGATTGACCATGCTGGAACGTGTTTGTTCCGGTGCTAGTTCCAGTTGCATCAGTAAAGAAGTTATGCGTGGCAAGCAACTCAGCCTCAAGCACAATCGTGCCATTGGGCCGTCGGTCAGTAATCTCAACCGCCTTAGTGCTACCAACCAATTCGCGATAAACAATCGCATTGGACTGATCAAAGCTGAAGGACTGCAAGGCACCTGCGTAGCTAAACAAGGTAAAGCTTGTGGTGTTGCCGTTTTTGAAAATGACCGGCGCGGCCTGGTTTGCGTAAGTCGTGCTTGGGTTTGCTGTGTCAGTTGGCGCGTTAAACAATCCCGTCATCGTGAAATTAATCACAGGGATCTGCCCAACTTCGCCTGTGATTGCAAAGCTGCCACGGCAGCCAGTCAACTTGTGACGAACCCCATCGACAAAATACTCAAGGGTGCAGCTTTCAAATGATGCACTGATTGGCGCATAAGTGACCGATGTGCCAGCCGCCACTGTTGCCGAGTTGCCACAAGAACGGATAATTGCGTCCCACTTAGGTGCTGTGCCTGCAGCCCCAGAGCCTGCCAGCTCAACCTCAAACGAGATCTCAACTCGCTGGTTGGCAAGCAAAATGTCGTAGTTGCCCATGTAGCCACGGATCAATTCACGCTCAACAGCATCAGCTTGCAGCGGAGTGATTTCCATGTTGCGGACTAAAACCGCATCAGTGCCTGCAGCTGTTGGGTCAGACCCGTAGCTACTTTCAATCTTCGCCAGCAATAGGCGTTGACTCGTCCTCAGTGTCATCGGTTACAACCTCAAAATTGGGGCTAGTAGGTTGAGCCGGCTGAGTCCGCTCAATGAGCTTTCGTTTGCCGGTTTTTGGGTCAACAAGGTATGCACCCCCTTGACCCAAGTTTTCATCTTCCATCTTAAGGGCCTTGCGTCAGATCAGCTAATCGAGTTCGGTAACGAACTAGATAATCGCAACCTATTACACCTGCTGGTTGATCTGCATCAACCATTTCAAAACTTACGCCTTGTGGCTGAACATCAATGGCATAACCACCAAGAGTTAAATCAGCCATGATTTTGCTGTGCAGGCTTTCAACTATTGGGTCGGCAACTTCATCAGGCTTTTCACCTCGCACAATCACAGACACACGCACAACAAGCGACCAATCCAAGGTCGGCAAACTTGTGTTCTGTTCTGGCGTATCACTTACAGGCTCAACAACTAATGCAGGGCTTTCGCCGCGCTGCAATGGAACAACACGGCTGCGATAGATCCGAGCGCCCACGCCTGTGGTGCCGCTCAGGCTGCTCATGATGTCTTCAAGAATGTTTTCGCGCAGTGTCGTCATGTTTTCTGCAGCGAGATTTCACAAAGCAACCCGTCATCAATCAAGCGTGTCTCACGCACTGTGTAGGCAACAGAATCGACGGTGATGCTGGTGCCTGCTGTAAGGGTGCCAAAGTCAGAAGCCTTGGCGGTGATCTGGTAGTCGGTATGCAAAACCATGTCACCAGCTAAAACCTGACTGGGCTGATCCAACAAGACTTTGGCGGTTGTAAAGCCTGACGTTGCAGACACACCGAAAGGATCATCAAGAAAAACCCCTAGGTCATCTGATAAAAAATCAGCTAGCGGCATTTGCTTTTGGTTTGCGTTTTGCTTTTGGCTTTGGTGCCTCCTCAGAAGCCTTAACGGCCTTGCCCATGCGGATCAAAAGATCACCATCGGCGTTGCTTAGGTCATAGCTTTGGCCAGCCTCAAGGGCTTGGCCGCTTGCCATAACTGCTTTGGTGCAAGTGACTTTCATAAAAAAAAGAGGGGCCGTTTCCGGCCCCTGTGATCATTAAGCGGTGGTGATATCTTCGATCGATGCAAATGCCGATGCTTGGCGAACTGCAACGTCGAATGAAATGATGCCGCGGACAGATGACAACGCCTTGGAGAAGTCATCTCCATCGGTGCCAACAGTGATTTCCAGGCCGTTGCCATAGAAACCAATCATGGCCTGGCTGAAGTCACCAGCAACCAAGGAAGAACAAACGCTGGAAGCAGAACCCTTTGTCAAGTTAGAAGGGACAGCGTTGGTTACTGCCAAGGGATAACCGTTAAGGGTCAAAGGCGTTGGGCCACGACCAATAGCGGAAAGATCCGAGTTGTAGAGGAAAGCACCATCAGTTGCAGAAGAACCACCAGCGCGAAGTTTCTTCAGCCCGCCAACGACCTTGCCGTTGGTGACATAAGCCATGTTTGGACCAAAGGCGTTGTCCTCTGTGATGGCAGTTTCTAGATCAACCACTTTTTCAAGGGTCAATGAACCACCGTTGGTTCCCATCGCAACGGATCCAATGCCAGAAGTGTTGCGGATGCCTGTTGGCTGACCGGAAGAACCGGAACCGTTCAGAATCGCAGCATCAACAGCAGCGTTGAGACCATCGGTCAGATCGCGGCGCACAAGCTCTTCAATGCCAGGTGTGCCCTGAAGCAAGGTTTGACGGCTGTACTTGGAAAGAGCCGCAAGGTTCTTGGGGCTCATCGTGATCTGGTCGAAAGTAGATTCCGACTGTGTGATCGCGGTTGTCTCAGAAGACAGGTAGTAGGTGCTGGAAACACCAGAGCGGCGAGGGATTGCAACATCACCAACCAAGCCGGTCAGTGTGCGAACGCCCAGGCCAACTACAGGTGAAGCATTCCGCAGGGCTTCAATGAAGTCATCAGCCAGCAGATCGGTCGCAACAAGGTTGCCGCCGGTCGTTGCGCCAGAAGTGACGTAGGTGGCGCGTTGTGACAGCGCAGAGAAAGGAACAAAGAAGGAACGCTCACTCGTGGCAGCAATGCCAGAGCTGCGCTGAACTTCTTGGCTCAGCTCACGGCAAAGACCAGCGCCATGCGATGACCAATCACCAGTGATCAAAGCGCGGACGCCATCGATCAGCTGATAACGCTCTTGGGTCTGCTGACCAAGGTCAACAGGAGCAACAGTTTCAACAGGCTTGGAGCCAATCTTTTCGAGAACAGCTGCACGGGCAACATCAATGCTGCTGCCGTTATCAATCAGCTGCTCAGCAAGGTCACGCATTTCGTGCTTGCCGCAAAGCTCTTGGATGTTTTTGATGCGGGTACGCTCTGAAGAGGCAGCCTTTTTGGAAGCCTCATCGCGCACCACGTTGAGATCGGGTGCTGTGGACATTTGATTCTCAGAATCGGGTTGTGTGAGTGGTGCGACGCGAGCCGCAGAATCAACCTCAGAGGCTGTTTCTTTGTCCATTGTAGTGTCTGAAAGCAAAGATCTCCCCACGCCAATGTTTGGATCAGCGGGGACACTTACGACGCTGATTTCGTAGGGCTCCCACGAAGTTGCCACAAATTCGTTGTTGCGCTCTTCCATCTCTTTGATCCGATAACCAAAGGAGATATTGCGCATTATTCCGTCTTTAACGTCCGCTAAAATTTCTTGCGCAAAAGAGTTGCGGCTAAAGCGAACACGGCTTACGCCTTTCTTTTTGTCGTCGTCAAGATAAGCACGCTCAACAACACCAATTGGCCGGTCCATGTCGTGATTAAACAAAAGCGGTGCGCCGTCGTTCAATCTGCTCAAATCTGCGGCGTCTTTGTCATGGCTTAAGACCTCTGAACCAAAAGAGCGTTCAACTGGATATTCAGAGCTAAAGCTAAACTCCATAACTCGGTCCTCCTGCTCCTCAAACTGAGTTTCCCCAGCCCGTTTCAGCAATGAAGTAGCAGAACGCAATGCAGAAATTTTGGTCAACGTTGAAAAACGATGACCGGCTTTAACGTCTGTTGCTTCAAAACCTTCGTCTGTTTCGCGATAAACAGTGATTAACGCTGCAGGATCATCTTCGTCACCATTAATAGTGAACTCAGAGCCAGGCACATTAATTGAACCATCGCGTTCAATGCTGTCAATCTTGCCTTTGGCAGTGCCACCAGAACTGTCCCATTGAACAAAATCACCGACGCTTAAACCGTCAGGCGCTGCCCTGCTTGTCAGATCGTCGGTCATTGTTCGATCAGAAATATTTCTGATTCTAATAGTCTCCGCTTTCTTCCTCACCTACGTTTTCAGCATCAGCTCCTGATGGAGGCGGAGTGTCTCCAAAAGCGTCAACTGTATTAACTGGTTTGTACTGGCTAGCGCCAGAACCATTAACCGCTGAAGGGTCAGTGTCCGTAATGATGTTCATCTCATCAAGCTTGGCTAGCTCTGCCTGACGAGCAACAAGCAATTCATCGAGATCGCCGCCGTTTTCAGCGACACAATCAGCAAGAGTTTTAAATCCGCTGCGCACTGCATCCTTTTGTGCGTTGATTTCTTTTTGCGGATCAACGTAAGAATATCCACGGAAAACCCAGCGAACGGCCTCATATCGTTCAGGTTCAGTTTCGTAAGTAGGCAGACTTAAGGCACCGCTAAGCACCGCCATCTCCAGCCAAGCGTCATAGATCGGCTGATAGAACTGCTCACGCATCAATTGCTGAATCGACCGCCAGTTGTCGCGATCCTGCAGCAAGGCCAACCGTGATGAGCTGTAATTGCTTTGTGAATAATCGTTACTAATCGTTTCGTAACTGCACCCAACCCCAGAGGCCAGGGCTCTTAGCTGTGCTCTAAGAAATGGTTCGTACTCTCCAGTTGGCGAGTCCATGTCTGGAATCGTCACCGTTTCGCCGGGCTGCAAATACTTGAACTGCCCAGGCTCAAACCCTGAAACACGCTCACCGTCATAAACCTCACCGCCTGGATCAAGCTCACCTTCTGGCGATTGAATAAATCCCATCAATGCAGAACTGGCGCGAGCACGCACAACGCTTGCTTGCTCCCATCCATCTAGGTGGTGCATCCGCTGCATTCCGCTTGCAAGCCAAGGCACCCCACGGGTCTGACCAGGGCGACCAGATGCACGGTCAAACAAGTGGACAACATCTTTGGCAGGGACAATTATGTGCCGGCGTTCTTTTGCTTGCGTTGGAAATGCAGTGTCCCCAGGGTGATGGCTTAAAAACGCATAATTAAGGGCTCGACCAAAACGGTCAATTTCAATCCCCATCCGCCATACAGACCCAGCCGTGCGAGCAGGACTTTGATAATCCTCGTCTAGTTGATCGGCCTCAAGAACTTCAAGGGCAAAGTTGACCTTGCTACGACCAAACTTTTGACGAACGATGCGTACAAAAACTTCGCCGCTTTCGCACATTGACGAAACAGCAAGCTTTTCAACATCGGCAAAGCACAATTGACCTGCCGTATTGCAACTGTCCTTACGGCCCCAATCAGACCAAGCCTTTTCAATTTGTTCGTTAATCCTTGTATCTAGCTTTCCGCCACGTTGTCTTTTAATCTGCGCCTGCAATCTGACGCCAGTGCCAACAACAGAATTGCGAACAACGCGAACAGTTGACTTGGCGTAATCGTTATCTCGAACAAGCTGACGCGAGCGAGACCGCAGACGCTTAAGGCTGCCTTTTATCTCTTGGTCGGCAGAAGTTACAGAAGTGACCCAATCACTCGTAAGACGACTTGCTTGCGCAGCGCCAAACATGCGGGACTTAGGCCGCGGCATTGGCTCAGGATTTGAGCGCCACAATTCACGCCATGCAGATCGAACGCCCATGTCAGAACCTCACGTAGAGAGAATGTGGATCGCCCAAACCGTTTGCAATCATTGCGGCCTTGCGCTCTCGAACAACAATAGCTTTAAGTTGACTTTCGCGAACTCTTAATTCAGCAAGATCAATCCGTTTAAACGTGCGGTTGCCGATTGAGTATTCAGCAGCCTTGTCACTAATGATTGCGCGGATCGCTGTTGTAACTGCATCCAAATCTTGTTCGGCCTGAGTGCGCCCATCAAACGCCCCAGGCTGCCCGGTATAAGCCAGGCTTGCAAAGACTTCTAGTCGTCCGCTGCCAAGCGTAAACTTTTCCGAGCCTTTAGATGCTTCAGCGTAAAAGAACCAATTCCCGGCATCAAAACCAGAACTATCAGTCGCGCTAATACTGAACTCCCATCCTGTCCCATAAGACGTGCCGGTAACTGTATGGCCCTCATGATTAGTGTTTGTTCTTAGGTAGTAAACAAGCGAATAATTTCCGGTGCCACTTGTAATGCTTTCGTTTAACGGGCCGACAGCTGCATCGTCCCGCCACTTGACCGTAGTCCCTGCATAAATTTGTTTTGGGATGTTCACGTCACCAAGTGTTCACGAACGACTTCACCGGCTTCGCCGGCTTATTGCTTGATTTTAGCGGCCTCTTGCCCCCTGATTCCAGTTTCTCGCGTAAGTTTTCCCACATCGTCAACTTAGGCAAGCGCCTGGAATACAACAGCATGGCGGCATAGGCATAAACAAAACAGTCAAGAGCTTCGTTCCTTGCTGATGCTTTCTTGACGTATTCCCTGATCGGAAAGCCTCTGTGAAAACGCAACCGCATTTTTTCGCTAGTTAGTTGCTCGAAGTATTCATGATCAGCAGCTAAGCCAAAGTTAATGCTGCCTAAGCCTTCCTTGTGACGCATACGGCCAAACAACGTGGTCTTAATCGTGTCAGTGCCAAGCATGTATAAGGTCACGCCCTTCCTAATCGTTTTCCCGCGCCAGCTCACGTCGACTTTGCTGCCCTTACCTAACGCCGCGCTGTTGCGTTTGCTGCTGCCTTTAATCGGCACAGCACCTTGGCGCAATCTGTCGCGCACATAGTTATATGTCTCATGCGTGCAGTGGCCTCCTGAGTCAATTGCCATCTGAGCAATCGTCAAATGCTTACCGCCTTCTGTGTCCCATTCAGTTTTAAGAACTTGATCTAGCTGGCCCCAAACCTCAACAGCAGTTGGATCACCCATCAATTTTTGATGCCAGATCAACCAACCTGTTTCACCTGCACCCCATCCCCACACAGATATTTCAAGACGATCGTCCTGTACGTCAACACCAGCCGTCAACAGCACAACCCCTTCAGGGCAAATGCCCGGCTTGTACTGCAGACGCTTAGCCATCAGGCCATCAGCGTTAACCTGTGCCGCAAAGTCTTCAGAAAACGTTTCCGCCAGCCTCGTATTGACAAAGGTTCGCAAGGCTGCCGGGTCAGTCTTAGCCCGCAAGAAATCCTCAGCAAGCTGGCTCCAGCTAGCCCAGCCAAGCGGGCTATACAAGCCATTTAGCTGAAAGCCTGCAGTCTTCCCGTCAAACGGTGCATGGTTCCGCCACTCGCCCTGTGGCAAGAATCGAGTTTTGTGGTGCTCTTCAAAACGCTCCTTGCAATGCTCGCACTCATATTTCGCCGTTTCAGGTTTGCCCTTGTCCCACTTCAGCCGCGGCCACTGCAGATGTTGAAATTCTCCACAGGCTGGACAAGGCACGTAGTAGTAACGCCGATCAGAATTAAGAAACTCAGTCTCAATACGGCTGAAATCTTTGACCGTCGGCGTTGATGTCAACAAGATCTTCCGCCGCGCAAATGTCGTCGTTCTCCTCTCCGCAAGGCTCACAGGATCACCCTCCCCCTGGATCTCCTGCATCGCGTCAATCTCATCCATAAACAAGAATCGACAAGGCGCAGACCTAAGACCAGTCGCAGAATTGGCACCCGTCAGCAGCATGATCCCGCCAGGAAACTCTTTGGCAAACATCGTGTTGCCGCTATCCCTTGACCTGGCCGGTGCAATCTTTCTGGCCAACCTTGGCGTGTCTTGGATCATGCTTTCAAGCCTCTGCTTTGACAGACGCTTAGCCATCTCAATCGTTGGCTGTACGCACAACATCGGCCCCGGTGCATGGTCGATCACATAGCCCAAAAAGTTGCTGCCCGCTTCAGTCTTCCCAGACTGTGCGCTGAACATCATCACCACGCGTTGCACAGGGTGATCACTAGACAGACAATCCATCGGCTCGCGTAAGTACGGCGTTCGATCCGTACGCCACAACCCAGGCTCTGCACTCGCCTTACTGCTCAGCCTTCGATACTTATCAGACCATTCAGAAACAGTCAGTGGTTGCTCAGGTCGCAGCCCTTCTAAAAAACCTTCGCGGTACGGATTAAGCATCACACAGCTCAATCAAACATTGCCTGTGCTCCTGCACCAACATCTGATGGATGCGTGACGGATCACTCTCCCCAGCCAACTCATTGCTCAAACGATCAGCAAGGTTCGCCAACGATTCGCGCACCGCTCGCGCCATCGCAAAGCTTTCCTTCTGCACAAGATCAGCAGGCACCAAATCCTTCAACTGCTGATCCATCTTGATCTTCGCCAGCTCTGCGTCGTAAAACTCTTTCCTCGCTCGACTCACATTCAGCAGCGGAATCTCATCCTCTGCCATCTTTTCAACCTGTGGAATCACCGCAGGTTTTTGAATCCCTTTCGTGTCTTGTGAGTTGAGCTGCCACAGCTCCAAAGCCATTTTATCGTCAATCATCCGACGCCCGTTAACCTCCTTAACAGCTCCTTCAAGCCTTCCAGATTTCACAGCGTTTGTGACCGCTGGCCTTGATACACCTTTGATCTCGGCAAACTTTGCAAACGTCACAAACATCAGCGTTCCTCTCTTGTTAACTCGCTTGTTAACTCTATCGGGATCCACGTTAACAGCGGTTAACTTCTGGCGCTAAATGAAAAACGAGCCTTCGGA
>CESF01026155.1_pt1 | contig 19241 bp, 20 predicted proteins | sample 356331 | NCBI WGS metagenome assembly CESF01 (sample SAMEA2621779, study PRJEB7988) | marine metagenome | biome: marine biome (ENVO:00000447); feature: surface water layer (ENVO:00002042); material: "saline water (ENVO:00002010), including plankton (ENVO:xxxxxxxx)" | depth 5 m
ATCAGAGGCTCCAAAAGAAGAATCTCAAGACTCAAAAGAATAATTGTATTTAATTAATCTTAACTTTAATAAGATTATTTCAGTACAATGTATTTTTTTAATAAAATCGTATCACGGTTCTCTTCAAAGTCTGATATGAATAAATATCTCATTTTTGGTATTGGAAATATTGGTCATGATTATGAAAATACAAGACACAATATTGGGTTTGATGTTCTGGATAAACTTGCGCTAGAATTAAATGTTAGTTTTGATTCTGTAAAATTAGCTTTCAGAGCAGAGGCAAAGCATAAAGGCAAAAAGTTAATTTTAATTAAACCCAATAATTATGTTAATAATTCTGGGAAGTCACTTTCATATTGGATAAAAAAAGAAAAGGTTGACACAAATAATATACTAGTAATTTGTGATGATCTAAATCTCTACTTTGGAAATATAAAAATTAAATCAAAAGGAAATTCTGGAGGACATAATGGCTTAAAAGATATTGAGGAATATCTTGGAAACTCCAATTATCCTAGGATTAAAATCGGTATTTCAAATGACAAAAATATTTCTATGACAAATTATGTTCTTGGTAAATGGACAAAAGAAGAACAGTCAAAAATACCTTTATTAACAAATAAATCCATAGAGATAATTTTTTCATTTCTGCAGACTGGACTAGAAAATACTATGAATTTTTATAATAAGAAAAACTTTATAGATGAAGATTTATAAAAGTATTGATGAATATAATGAATCAAAAAATTCTATTGTTACAATAGGCACATTTGATGGTATTCATAAAGGTCATCAAAAAATTTTCAATAAAGTTATAAACGCATCAAAACAAAATAATCTATCATCTGTAGTTCTGACGTTTTTCCCTCATCCTAGAATTATTTTAAACAATCATAATGATATAAAAATGATAGATACTTTAGATGAAAAAATAGATCATCTAAAAAAGATTGGTATTGATCATCTTATTATTCATCCATTCGATAAAAAATTTTCGTTGTTATCTGCTGAACAATTTATAAAAGAGTACTTAGTAGATAAGCTTAAGCTAAAGCATATTATTATAGGATATGATCATAGGTTTGGTAAAGGGCGAGAAGCTTCAGTTACAGATCTTAAAGAATACTCTAGAGAATTTGATTTTGTAGTAGATGAGATTGATGCGCAAGAAATAGAAAAAATTGCTATAAGTTCTACAAAAATTAGAAACTCAATTAATGAAGGTGACTTAAAAACAACAAAAATATATTTAGGAAGATTTTTTTGTTTAACTGGTAGAGTTGTTAAAGGAGACGGGCTAGGAAAGCAAATAAATTATCCTACTGCCAATATCTCAATTGAAGAAGACTATAAAATTATTCCTAAAGATGGTGTCTATTACATTAAAACAACAATTGATAATAAGTTATACAATGGTATGATGAATATAGGTCACCGACCAACTATTGGAACTAAAGAAAAGTCTATTGAAGTGAACCTATTTAACTTTGATAGAGACATCTATGATAGAATCATTAGTGTTGATGTTGTTGAAAAAATAAGAGACGAAAAAAAGTTTTCGTCAATTGGGGCTTTAAAAACTCAATTAGCTATAGATGAAGAGCACTGCCTAAAATTAATACACAAATAAGTTTTATCTTTGATTTCAAAATAACCTATGCTTTCAATTGATACAATTTCTAATAATAAAGATGAGACTCTCATAGGTTTAAAAAAACGAGGTTTTAAAGACCTAAAAATAATTGATAAGATTATTGATCTTAATATCTCTCGAAAAAAAACTCAACAAGACTTGGATCAAATTTTATTTGAGTCAAACAATATCTCAAAGAAAATTTCAGAAATATTTAAATCTGGAAATAATGACGATAGTGTTTCTGGTTTGAAAGAGGAGTCAAGTGATTTAAAATTAAAATCTAAAACTCTATCTGACGAACTTGAAAAAACAAAATCAGATATTTTTGAATTATTAACATCTATACCAAATATTCCAGATAATGAAGTCCCTGAGGGTTATACTATTGAAGATAATATTGAAGTATACAGAAGTAATAAAAAAATAGAAACTGACGAAAATCTAAAAACTCATTGGGATCTAGCTAAAGAGTATGATATAATTGATTTTGAACTTGGAAGTAAAATTACTGGATCTGGATTTCCTGTATATAAAGGTAAAGGGGCTAAACTTCAAAGAGGACTTATTAACTATTTTTTAGATAAAAATACATCTGCAGGATACACCGAATACCAAGTTCCTCATTTAGTAAATTCTGATTCAGCTTTTGCTACGGGACAGTTACCAGATAAAGATGGCCAAATGTATCACGTAAATGAAGATAACTTTTATTTAATTCCTACTGCCGAAGTACCTCTTACAAATATTTACAGAGACAAAATTTTATCTACAGATGAAATGCCAGTTCTACTTACTGGATATACACCATGCTTTAGGAGAGAAGCAGGTAGTTATGGATCAGAAGTAAGAGGCCTGAATAGACTTCATCAGTTTGATAAAGTTGAAATAGTAAGACTTGAACATCCTGATAATTCTAGTCAAGCTCTAATTAATATGAAAGAGCACGTAAAAGAAATTTTAAGTGACCTTGAAATAGATTTTAGAATTCTCAATTTATGTGCTGGAGATCTTGGGTTTACATCATCAATAACATATGATTTTGAGATATTTTCAAAAGGACAAAAAAAATGGTTAGAGATAAGCTCAGTATCAAATTTTAAGTCATACCAATCAAACCGTTTAAACCTTAAATTTAAAAATAAAGAAGGTAAAAACGAATTATTACATACTCTAAATGGAAGCTCCCTGGCTCTCCCAAGAGTTATGGCAGGACTTATCGAGAATAACCAGACTAATGAAGGAATTCAAATCCCAAAAGCATTAGTTCCATATACTGGATTTGATTTAATCAATTAGAATATGCAAAGAGATGTTAATCCAAAAAAATTCCTGGGTCAACACTTTCTAATTGATGATAATATTTCAAAAAAAATAGTTGAGGCTATTAATTTTAAAAAGTTTAAAAAGGTTGTTGAAATTGGGCCTGGAAAAGGAGCTCTTACAAAACATTTACTTCATATTAAAGATATGCTCACTTTAATTGAGGTAGATAAAGAATCCATTGAATTCCTTGATAGTGAGTTTCAAGAAGAGAAACTCAATATAATTGAAGCAGATTTTTTAAAATTTGATATAGAATCAACTTACCCATCCGAAAAAGACATATTAATTATTGGAAACTTTCCATATAATATTTCATCTCAAATATTGTTTAAATCAATTGATAATTATAAATCTATTAGTGGGCTAATTGGTATGTTCCAAAAAGAAGTTGCTGAGAGGATAATCAGTAAAAACAATTGTAAACAATATGGAATATTATCTGTCAAAACGCAGCTATTTTATGATACTAAAATTTTATTTAATGTATCGCCTAATGTTTTCTTCCCTAAACCTAAAGTAGAATCGGCAATAATTTCATTGACTAGAAAAAAGAATTTGACTATTGATTGTGATCTAGATCTATTAGACAAAGTAATTAAATTGAGCTTTCAGCAAAGAAGAAAAAAAATAAAAAATTCTCTAAAAAGACTTGATATACAGGAAAATATATTAGAAGATAGTATATTTGAATTAAGGCCCGAGCAACTTACTATTGAAGAATTTGTCAAATTAACTAAAAAAATAAGTGATGAGACAATTTAAAGTCAATGATGAATTAATTAATAAGATTAAAACACTTATTAGTAATGATGATAAGGATAAACTCATCATAAATCTTGAGGAACTTCACTATGCCGATCTTGCTGAGATTTTTGAATCACTAGAAATTAATGAAGTAATATTTCTTGTTAAAATATTTGACAAAGAAAAAATTGCTGATGCATTAGCTGAAATTGATGAAGATTTAAGAGAGATAATATTAGAGAATCTTTCTGAGAAAGAAATTGCAGAAAAAATTGAAGAATTAGATACAGATGATGCAACTGATGTTATATCAGAATTGCCGGAGGAAAGACAAGAAAGAGTATTCTCACAAATAAAAGATTCTGAATTAACAGATGATATTAAAGAGCTATTAAAGTATGAAGAAGATACTGCAGGGGGTTTAATGGCAAAAGAACTTGTCAAGGTAAATGAGAATTTAAGTATTTCAAATTGCCTGGAGGAAATAAGAAAACAAGCCAAAAATGTTACTAGAGTTCACTCTATATATGTAGTAGATTCAAAAAATAAATTAAAAGGGAGGCTTTCTCTAAAAGATGTAGTCACGGCTAAGTCTAGATCTAAGGTTAAAGATATATTTATACCTAAAGTAGATTATGTTACTGCTGACCTGGATGGAGAAGAAGTTGCTAAGATAATGTCTAAATATGATCTTGAGGCTATTCCTGTTACGAACAAAAGAAAAACTTTACTAGGACGTATTACAATTGACGATATCGTTGATTTAATTAAAGATGAGGCAGACAAAGATTATCAATTGGCTGCTGGTATATCATCAGAGGTAGAGGTTAATGATTCTATTTTTCAATTGACAAAAGCTAGACTACCATGGTTATTCTTAGGATTATTAGGTGGTCTTGGAAGTGTATTTATATTGAAAGATTTTGAACAGATCATGAATCAACCTGATCTTAGAAATCTATTCTTTTACACACCACTAATTGCAGCTATGGCTGGAAATGTTGGTGTCCAATCTTCTGCAATTATTGTTCAAGGTTTAGCTAATGATTTAGTTAAGGGCTCTCTTCTGTCAAGACTTGTAAAAGAAGTAGGGTTAAGTCTAATTAATGGTTTAGCATTAGCTATAATTCTGGTTATTTTTGGTCAGATTGTAAACCAAGATTTTTTGATGAGTCTTACAATTGCTGGTTCTATGATGGGGGTAATAGTAATAGCTGCATTAGTAGGGACTTTTGTACCTATAATACTTGATAAACAAGGAATTGATCCTGCCATTGCTACTGGTCCATTTATTACCACAGCAAATGATATATTTGGTATTTTCTTATTTTTCTACATTGCTAAACTTTCATTAGGTTTTTAATGGATATTCTTATTCTTTGCACTGGTAATTCATGTCGAAGTCAAATTGCACATGGTTTTTTAGATCAACTTACAGATAATTCAATATCAGTATTTAGTGGAGGTATTGAGAAACATGGATTAAATAAAAATGCTGTTAAATGTATGGCTGAGATTGGAATAGATATATCAAATTATAGCTCTAATCTTGTTGATGAATACATTAATAAACAATTTGATTTTATAATTACTGTTTGTGATAATGCAAAGGAAACTTGCCCAATTTTTATAGATAATAATGCTAAAAAAATTCATAAAGATTTTAAAGATCCTTCTAAACTAAATAATGGTCTTTATGGAGCTGATTTTATTGAAGTACGAGATCAGATAAAAAGTTTTATTATTGATTTTATCAAAGGTGAATTATTTTGAAAGGTATTTCTCAATTCTTTGTTTGTCCATCCTAACAATTTTCCATTGCTCTAAGCCATCAACTATTGCGCCACTTTTCTTATAAAAATCAATAGCTGTTTTATTCCAATCTAAAACTGACCATTCAACTCTATTTACCCCCCTGTCTTTAGCCACTAATAAAAACTCTCTATAAAGTAATGTTCCAATACCTCTACCTCTCATTTTTTCAGTCACAACTAGATCCTCCAAATGAATTGTATCTCCAACCCATGTTGAGTACCTAGGAGTAAAAAATGCTAAACCTACAACCTCAGAATTAAATTCTGCTAAAAGACATTCATATCTTGGATTAGAACCAAAACCATCTCTAATTAATTCTTCTTCTGTAACTTTAACGGCATCAGGTTCTTTTTCATAAACAGCTAGCTCAACTAGTAACCTGATAATATCTTTCACATCTGAGGAATTTGCTTTTCTAATTTTGGGAATTTCCATAATTCAATTTAGAAAATTAATTACTCTATCAAGGAAAAAAGAAGGATTATCTGCATGTACCCAGTGACCAGCTTGAGGTACTCTAATAATCTCAACATTAGAAAAATATGATTTAATTAAAGGCAAATCAGATTTTTCTACATAAGGAGAAGAGTCACCATACAGAAACATCGTTGGTTTTTGATAATTTAAATTATCTTGAAGCTCAAGAGATAACTTATCTTTAAACTCATATAAGACATCAATATTTATTTTCAGTCCCAGGTTTTCTTTATCTATCCAATATAAATTTTTTAACAAAAATTGCCTAACTCTTTCATCTTCAATATAATTAGACATTTGGTCATCTACTTCTTTTCTAGATTTTTTAATCTTAAAATCTATTGATTTTAAACTATCCATTATATCTTGATGATGTGGTTTGTATTTTTTTGGTATAATATCTACTATTATTATTTTTTCTAATATATCAGGGAATTTTTGAGCAAAAAGCATACTTACATTTCCACCCATTGAGTGGCCTAGTAAGCTAAATTTTTTGATTTTATGAAAAAGAGCATAGTTTTGAATATCATCGACCATAATCTCAAATGAGAATTTATTATCCCAAAAACTTCTTCCATGATTTCTTAAATCAATCAAATGAACAGTATAATTATACTCTGAAATTTTTTTTGCATGAGATTTCCAATTATCTCCCATACCTAGAAATCCATGAATTATAAATAGATGTCTGTCTGAGTCTCCAATTAGATTTGAATGAAGGATTTTCATTTAAGTATTTGCAAGTATGATTTTATTGTTGATTCTAAACCATTGTAAAGAGACTCAGTAACTAGGGCATGACCAATGGACACTTCTTTTATATTATCAACAGATTGACAGAAAAAATTAAGATTACTTTGACTAAGATCATGGCCAGCATTAATTTCAATATCAATATCATTTGCTACTTCAGAGCATTTCACATATTGCTCTACTGCTCTGTATCTATCATTTGGAAATTGTTTTGCATATGGACCTGTAAATAATTCTATTCTATCTGCATTTATTTTTTTTGCTCCTTCAAGCATCTTAATTTCTGGATCAATAAAAATTGAAACTCTGATTGAATTTGATTTAAAATCATTAACTATGTCTTTTAAAAAAGAATAATTAGTTACTGTATCCCATCCTGAATTTGAAGTAATTGCATCTTCTGAGTCTGGAACTAAAGTCACTTGTGCTGGTTTAATTTCATTAACTAAATCAACGAATTTTTTAATTGGATTTCCCTCAACATTAAGCTCACAAGATATATTTTTTTTTAAATCTATTGCATCCTTATATCTAATGTGTCTTTCATCTGGTCTTGGGTGAATCGTAATACCCTGAGCGCCAAATTTTATAATGTCCAAAGCAGTATTTAATAAATTAGGATAGTTTTCACCTCGAGCATTTCTCAAAGTTGCAATTTTATTAATATTTACACTCAGTATTGTCATGTTTTACTTAAAAACTTAAATGCAAATATAGTACTTAATAAAGTTTTAAAAATTGTATTTTTGCGATATGAAAATTGCATTATACATTGCATTTCAAAACAAATCTTCAATTGATTGTTGTAAAGAGATAATTGATCTTATTTCTGAGAATAATCAAATTATTATAGATTCTAAAGTCAAAAATGATTTAGATGAAAGTAAAAGAAATAATTTTATTTTTTTTGATTCTAATGAGCAAATCGATAGTGATATTGACTTTGTTTTTGCTATTGGTGGTGATGGAACAATTTTAAGATCTATAACTTATGTTAAAGATTCGAACATTCCAATTTTAGGAGTTAACACTGGTAGACTAGGATTCTTAACTAGTATTCAGAAAGAAAGTATAAGTGATGCTATATTACATATCAAGAATAAAGAGTACACTGTCATTGAGAGAACTATTCTTAAAGTTAATCTGGGCTCTACAAATAATACTTTTGCTGATTATCCTTATGCCCTGAATGAGATTACTATTCAAAGGAAGGACACTACTTCTCTTTTAAATATTTCATGTGAAATCAATGATAATTATTTAACAAATTATTGGTCTGATGGCCTAATAATTTCAACACCAACCGGATCTACAGGATATTCTCTAAGTAATGGGGGCTCAATAGTGTCGCCAGAATCGAATGTAATATTATTAAACCCTATAGCACCTCATAATATTAACATGAGATCATTAGTGATTCCTGATAATTCAAATATAAAAATAGATATTGAAGGAGATAATGAAATAAACCTTTCAGTTGACTCAAGAATGTACTCTATAAGTTCTTCAAATCAAATTGAAATTTCAAAAGCATATTTTACTATTAAAACAATTAAATTTGATGATGATAATTTCTATAAAAGGCTTAGAGAAAAACTTTTCTGGGGTCAAGATATGAGAAATAAAAATATTAATAATTAACAATGATACCTAAGCACACAGCTATAATAATGGATGGAAATGGGAGATGGGCTGAGCAGAAAGGTATGCCCAGAATATTTGGACACCAAAATGGAGTTACAGCAGTTAGAAAAATTGTTGAGGCAGCTAGTAAGTTTAATATTAAATATCTAACATTATTTACATTTTCTGTAGAGAATTGGGATAGGCCCACAAGTGAAGTTGATACTTTAATGGGACTTTTAGTTCAAACTCTTAAAGATGAATTCGAAGATATGTTCAAAAACAATATAAAACTTAATGCAATTGGAGATTTAGATTCACTCCCAAATGAAGTAAGAGAAGAATTATATAATATAATAGAAAGTACAAAGGAAAACACAAGCATGACGTTGACATTAGCTCTAAGTTATGGTGGAAAACAAGAAATTTTCAAGGCAGTCAAAGAGATTTCTGAGAAAGTTAAAAATGATATAATTTGTCTTGATAATTTTGATGATTCCGTTATTAATGATCATCTTTACACCAGTGATTTGCCTGATGTAGACCTTCTTATTAGGACAAGCGGAGAAAAAAGAATTAGTAATTTTTTACTTTGGCAGATAGCATATGCTGAATTATATTTTACTGATATTTATTGGCCTGACTTTACAGAAGAAGATTTGGAAAAAGCTATTGTTGAATATCAAAATAGAGAAAGAAGATTTGGAAAAACAAGCAAACAACTTTAGGTCTAAATTAGTTAAGGCTTTAGGTATTTTTGTATTAGGGACTAGTTTTCTATTATCCCAAGATAGTTATAGAAAAGGTAGTACTTATACCATAGATACAGTCACTGTTGTTGGACTTAAAAATTTTAGTGATCGAACTGTTGTAACTTACAGTGGTCTTAGGAAAGGTCAAAGTCTGCAAGTTCCAGGAGAGGAAGTAAGTTCAATTCTTAAAAAGCTTTGGAATTTAGAATTATTCAGTGATGTCAATCTTTATGTAACTGATGTTAATGATGGAAAAGTTAAACTTGAAATAAATGTAGATGAACTTCCTACTTTATCAAATTATAAAATTAATGGAGTAAAGAAGAGCAAAGCTGAAACTTTTGAGAAGGAAACTGAGCTATCAGAAGGTAAAAGGCTTTCTGAAAGTTTCCTTACAAATACAAAGAATTATATTGAGAGTGATTTAAAGAAAGTTGGGTACCTTAATTCTAAAGTAAATATTGTTTCTGTTCCTGATTCGATCGGATCTAATAAGCTTAATCTTAATATAAATATTGACAAAGGAGAGAGAATTAAAATCAAGAATATATCATTTTCTGGAAATGAAATATTTAGTGATTTTAAGTTAAAGTCTAAGCTCAAGAAAACAAAGAAAAAATTTCCACTAAGGTTCTGGAAAAAATCTAAACTAATCGAATCTGATTATCAAACTGATAAAGAAAATTTAATTTCTTTTTATAAGGAAAAAGGATATCGAGATGCAAGAGTCGAATTTGACACAATAATTGTTAATGATGAAAAGACAATTGATGTTGAATTGAATATTGATGAGGGTAACAAGTATTATTTTGGTAATATAAACTATATAGGAAATAGCTCATATACAGATTTTCAACTAGACCAAATTCTAGGTATTAGTCAGGGTGATTCTTATAACGGAGTATTGCTTAAAGAAAGGATTCAAGATGATAATCCAGATGCTAATGACATATCAAATTTATATCAAAATAACGGTTATCTTTTCTCATCTGTTAATGCTGTTGAAGTTAGTGCTGAGAATGACACAATTGACTTTGAGATAAGGATTAATGAAGGTAAACTTGCAAGTTTCAATAAAATTTCTGTTATCGGAAATACTAAAACAAACGATAACGTAATATACAGGGAGCTTAGAATCAAACCTGGAGAACTTTACAGTAAAGATAAAGTAGTAAGAACAATTAGAGAAGTTGGACAACTTGGTTTTTTTGATGCTGAACAGATAAGTCCTGACTTTAAAAATGTTGATCCTAATCAAGGTACAGTTGATATTGAATTAGGATTAATTGAAGCTGGTGCTAGTCAAATAGAGTTACAAGGTGGCTATGGTAACGGTGGTTTTATGGGAACTGTTGGTCTTGCATTTAATAACTTCTCTACAAAAAATATTAAAAACAGAAAAGCTTGGAGACCACTTCCAATGGGAGATGGCCAAACACTTGCTATTAGATTACAAACTAGTAATTTTTACAATACTAAGAGTTTTAGCTTTGTTGAGCCTTGGTTTGGAGGAAGACAACCTGTTCAATTCTCACTTTCACTATCTTCAACTAAACAATACAGATATGATTATTTCACAAGAAGGGCAGATAAAAGCCAATCATTTGAAATTGCTGGATTTAATATAGGATTAGCAAAAAGACTTAGTGTCCCTGATGATTATTTTGTATTATCTCAAGCAATTTCATACCAATATTATAACTTACAGAATTACTTTACTGGTCTTTTTACATTTGGAAATGGTGAATCTCACAATGTAGCTTATAATATTGCATTATCAAGAAATAATACATATACAAACCCCATTTTCCCAGTTGGTGGATCAAGTTTTACTTTGAGCGCCAGATTGTCCCCACCTTATTCATTAATTAGAGGAGATGACTATGCTGATCTTGAAAATAGAGTAGAATATCAAGATAATAGAGGTAATCCCATTCAGTCAGAGATTGATCAAGCTAAATTTAAATGGTTAGAATTTTATAAGATAAAATTTGATGGAAGTTGGTATACAAGATTATTTGGGAAATTTGTATTAAAAGCCCAAACAGACTTTGGGTTTCTGGGAACATATAATAGTAATTTAGGTAATATACCTTTTGAAAGGTTTTATCTTGGTGGAGATGGAATGCAACAATATGCCATGGATGGAAGAGAAACAATTGCACTTAGAGGATATGAAAATGGATCACTTTCTAGTAGAGATGGTTCTGTAATTTATAATAAGTTCTCACTAGAATTAAGATATCCCATAAGTCTTAAACCCAGTGCCTCAGTATTTGCTTTAAGTTTTCTTGAAGCTGGAAATGGGTTTGATGACTTTAAAGATTACAGTCCATTTGATATAAAAAGATCTGTAGGTGTTGGGGTTAGAGTATTTATGCCTGCATTTGGATTACTTGGTGTTGACTTTGGTTATGGATTTGATTCATCAAATATTTCTAATACTGGTGAACCATCTGGATGGCAAACTCACTTTGTAATAGGTCAACAATTTTAATCGTTTTTTAAAGAAAAATTACGATATTGCAATCGAAAAATATTTATAGATTATGAAATCGATATTTAAATTATTAGTCGCTGCTTTATTAACAGTAGCTCCTTTAACTTCAAGTGCTCAGTCTAATGTTGCACATATTAATGTTCAACAACTTATTAGCGAAATGCCAGAAGTAATAGCTGCTCAAAATGAGTTAGCAAAACTTGAAAAGGATTATACTACCCAAATTGACAATGCATTCAAAGAGTTTCAGACAAAAGCTCAAAGTTATTCTTCAGATGCTGCAAATCAAACTGATGTTACTAATCAAGCAAGACAAAAAGAGCTTGAAAGTATGCAAACTAATTTGCAAGAGTTTAGAGATTCTGCTGCTCAAGAACTTCAAAAGAAACAAATGGACTTAATGACTCCACTTCTTGAGAAGGCAAGAAATGCTATTACAAAAGTTGGAGAAGAACAAGGTTTTAATTACGTCATAGATTCTAGTCCAAATGGAGGTATTATACTTGCAAACGGTAAGGATCTTTTAGCTGATGTAAAGAAGGAACTCGGATTCTAAAGTAGTTTCTTAGCTTACGTATGGTTTTTTAACATACATTGGCTCAATGTATGCCACATCTTCAAATTTATTCTCATCATATAATTTATGTGATAGACTAATCATATCAATAGAGCTAACAGATCTTGAAAAGACCTTTATTTTTTCTTTTACAATCTGAGATATTAATTCTTTAGATTCGTCTGAATTAATAACTATAATTGATTCCTTATCTAGGATACTAGTCATATAGTTACTATCTATAAGCTGAATTTTAGGTTGAATTATTTCTTTAAAGTCGCTGCTATATTTAGATATATAATAATGTTCTCCTTTATCCTTAATTAAAGAAATTATATTTTTATTTTTCTCAATCACTGAGTTAGCAATAATTTTTAGAGATGATATACCAATTAATTTGATATTATGAGGATAGCAAAGTCCTTTGGCAACTGAAAAGCCAATTCTAAGGCCAGTAAATGATCCTGGACCTATACCAATAGAAACTGCAGACAGGTCCTTAACACTTAGATTATTTTCATCTAAAATATCTTGAATAGACGAAGTTAAAAGCTCACTGTGCCTATAACTTTCATCCTCTGAATCAAAACTTTGAATTAATTTACCATCTGATGATAAACAAACTGAACAGTTTTTGCTGGACGTCTCTAAATTTAAAATAAATGGCATCTGCTTCTACTCAATTTTCTTGTGGTATTGTTAAAGGAAGTCCAAAATAAAATTCAAGAACTTTTAGTCTAAAAATATAGTCAAATTTTGCACGAACATTATCAGAAACTGCTGCTTCATATCTTTGTTTGGATTGAATAAAATCGAATGAATTAATAGATCCAATTAAAAATTGATTAGATGCATCTTCAAAGGCATTTTCTAAAGATTTAACAGTTTTGTTTGATGCTTCGTAAAGTTTTATAGCACCAATTAAATCAAAATATGCTTGATTTATGGTATTTTCTAGATTAAGCTTTTCTTGATCATATTGGTATTTTAATCTATCAAGATTAACCTTTGTTCTTTCTATATTATTTCTAATTGCCTTACCTTGAAAAATAGGAATATTAAGTGAAAGTCCATAGGTCTGTCCTTTATTTAAATCAAATTGATCCTCAAAGCTAGGAGCCATATCTAAATATGAGATCCTTGTATTCCAAGAATAGAATGAGGTTATTGATGGAATTTGAAAAGATTTTGATATTTTAATATCTTTTTCAGCAATTGAAATATTTGTTTCAGCTAGCTTTATATCATTTCTGAATGTAAGAGCTTTTTCAAGTATTTCCTTTGGGTTCTTATCTAGAATATTGGAGAAAGGAATACTAAAGTCTTCATATGCTATATCAAAACTTTCATAATCATCAATTAATAATATTTGAGCTAAATTTAGTTTTGCATCTCTATAATTATTGTCAGCTGTAACAACGCTCTGTTCCTGTGAAGCTAAATTAGCTTCAATTTCAAATATCTGTCGAGGAGAAAAAATACCAGATTCAATCAAATCTTTTGTTCTTTCATACTCAACTTTTGTTATTTCAAGTTGAGATTTTTGAACTTCTAATATTTCAGAGTTAAACATAATTTGTAGATATGAATTAGCAACAAAAAGTTTAATATCATCTTTAATATCCTCTAATTGATATTTTGATGCAAGTAATTCTAGATTTGCTCTGTGAAGTTGGTATACATTTCTAGATCCACTGTAAATAGGTAATCCAATATTAATATTTCCAGATGAAAATTGAGTTGTGATTTCCTCAATTATATTAGTTGTAACATTAACACCTCTTCCAATGTTCCATTGGTGATTTGCTGAGGCACCTATGTTAGGTAAAAAGTTACCAATAGCGTCTGATCTATTTAACTCAGAATTTTTTACGTTTAATTCTGATTGTTTAATATTAATATTTTTTTCAATAGCAAGATCAACGGCATCTTGAAGACTAAGAATATTATTCTCTGACTGCGCATAAATTATAGATGAACAGAAAAGAAGAAAAATTATATATTTTATTTTCATGATTTTTTTGTTTTATCAATTATCTTCTCTAAATGAATCAAACGCCGATTCTTCAGGTTCTATCTTAATTGGTTCAGTTTTATTCCAAATTTTAATTTTATCTGTCATCTCTAATCCTGATATAATTTCAACTTTTATACCATCTGATAAACCAGTTTCTACATCTTTCCTCTCGAAGTTTTGATTTGAAATTTCAACTTCAATATAAGGCTGTTGTGTTCTTCTATCAAATTGTAGAAGAGCTTCAGCAATTACCATAATGTTTTGTTTATCCTCTATGATTAATGATCCATTGGCACTGTACCCTGCTCTTACAAATGTATTCTCATCAAGGGTGACATCAGCTTCAATTTTAAATTGAACTGCACCACCTTCCTCTGTCCCTTTTGGAGCAACAAATTTAAGTTTTGCACTAAACTCTCTATCTGGTATAGCAGCCATACTAATTTTTAAATCCTGCCCTACCTCCAATTTTCCAACTTCAGCCTCATCAACTTGTCCCTCAAAAATCATTTTATTTAGATCTGCAATAGTTGCTACTGAGGTTCCCTCATTAAAATTATTAGATGCAATTACTTGATCTCCTAATTTAACTGGTATTTCAAGAATTGTTCCTGAAACTGTAGCTCTAATATTAGTATTAGCGGTAGAGGATCCAGCTACAGAACCTTTTCTTAAAATTTCTAAATCATTTTCTGCAGCAATTAAATTTTCTTTCGCAGTCTCAAAATTTAGTTCTGCATCTTCATACTCCTGTTGAGATATTATTTGTTTTTCAAATAGCTCTCTTGCTCTTTTTATCTGTCTTTCACCATTTTGTAGGGATAATTTTGCAGCAGCTACTGAAGCTCTAGCTGAATAAACTGATCTCTCATCGGGAACAACTTTTATTACAGCAATTAATTGGCCATTTATAACCTCATCACCTTCTTCTACAAGAATATTCTCAATAATTCCATTTAATTGTGGTTTTATTTCTACTTCATCTTCGGGTATAACTTTTCCAGTTACAACGGATGTCTTTTGAATGCTAGATGTGAATGGTTTAGTTGTATCATACTCAATTGATGACGTACTATTAGTTCTAACAAAATAGGCTATCGCAAAAAGAAAGCCAAGGATTAGTAAAATGATTAATATATTTCGTTTCATTATTTTTGTTTTAATTATTATTCTTCTCTAAGTGCTTCTATAGGTTTTATACTTACCGCTCTCTCTGCAGGTATTAGACCAATAAGTGTACCAAGTGTTACCATTATTACAAATGCTCCAAAAACAATTGTTAATGGGACGGTTGGATTGGTAAATGGGAAATCCTCTAGTCCAGAGGTACCAATATTAATTACAAATAGAAGAAAAGCACCTACAATTATCCCTATAATGCCTGCTATTATCGTAAGGAAAACTGATTCTAGTACTATTTGTATCTTAACTTCTCCTGGTGTTGCACCAAGGGCTCTTCTTATTCCAAGTTCATTTGTCCTTTCTTTAACTGCAATCAACATTATATTTCCAATACCGATTACTCCGGCAAAGATTGTAGCTATTCCAACTACTAGTGATAGAAAAACCATACCTCTTGTAAACTTTATTATACTTTCAAAAAGAGATCCAATATTAAATGATCCAAATGCTCTATCATCGTCAGGGTGAACAGTCTTAATAACTTTTAAATTATCTATTATTGTCTCTTCAAGATAATTTGGATTTACATTATCATATCCTGAGATAAACATAAATCCAAATCTATCACCTCTATTGTAAATTTTTGCAAAAGTTGTATATGGAATTGTAATGTCAGAGTCAGAACCAAAACCTGAACCCTCAGAAAACTTCTCGACACCAACAACCTTAAAGTTTATGTCATTAATTCGGATATATTCCCCAATAGGATTCTCACCTTGATCAAATAATCTTTCTTGAGCTCCCTCACCTATTATTGCAATTTTTCTTTCATATTTTATATCCTCATCATTAATATATCTTCCTCCATCAAATATTTTTATTACTGAAATATTAGCTTGGTCAGGGAAGTTTCCAAACAAATTAAAATTGTCAGATTTCAAGCCTCTGACTACCAATGGAGGAGAGCCTGAGAATGCTCCTCTTTGAAGCCCTGGAGATATGTATTGAATCTCAGGTATTCTGTCTTTAATATAGTCTACATCAGAAAGCTGAAAAACAGGATTTCTTCCTTCCTCAAAACCTTTATATGGGATTGAGGTCGATTGAGCCCAAATTCCCATTGAATTTTTACTTAGACCACTAAAAGCCTCGTCAAATCCATTTTCAAGACCTTTAGCTGACCCCGCTAGAGCTAGGTAAATAAAAATACCCCAAAATACACCAATAGTTGTGATGATTGTCCTTGTTCTATTTTTAGAAATAGATTCAAAGATTTCATCCCAAGTATCCCTATCGAATATTTTTTTAAGACTATTCATCTCTCAATGCTTCTATTGGTTTAATACTTGCTGCTCTTTTAGCAGGTACATAACCTGCAATTACTCCAAAAACAATTAGAATTATGGTAGCAAAAAATGCAATTCCAAAATCTACTCCTGCTCGAGTAATAAAATACTCCTGTAGAGTTCCTGAATCAAGTGAATTTAGTATTATTATACCAGTTCCCATTCCAAAAAATCCTGATAGTGTTGTTATAAAGATTGATTCACTTAAAATCATTTTAATAATCTCATTTGGTTGAGCTCCAAGAGCTTTCCTTACTCCAAGTTCTTTTGTTCGTTCTTTTACTATAAACACCATAATATTGGATATACCTATAATTCCCGCAATCAATGTACCTATACCTACAAAAGTGATTATTATTTGTAGAGCATTTGCAAATTGAAGAGACCTATCAATATCATCTGCTACATTCCTAATTCTAATTCCGCTAGGATCAGAAGGAGCAATCGATTTTCTTTTTTTCAATAATGATTTAACATCATCAGATAATTTTACAGCTCCTGAGCCACCAATACTTTGATCAAAAGTAAACGCTAATGTACCTATCACATCGGTACCTTTTAAAATTTGTTGCCTTGTAGTATAGGGAATTATTAGTTTGTTTTCCTCAGTATCACCACTTATATCTTGGAAGACTCCAACAACTTTAAATGCTCTAGAACCTAAATTAATAAATTTACCTATTGGGTCCTCACCTTTGAATATATCTCTTGCAACTAGTCTTCCAATTGTTGTTACTTTATTTTTTTCGATTAAATCTTTTTCATTTATATATCTCCCTTTCATTAATACATGTTTTTCAATTAGTTGGTTAGATGGAGATACTGCGCTTATTTCAAAATTATAAGATTCTAAACCATAAGATATTGGTTCACTTACAAATAGTCGTGGATTAACATATTCTATAGTATTTGAAAACTCTTTTTTAATTGCATCAACGTCTTCATTTTTTAATTCAATCCTTCTATTTGTTTTAAACCCTCCATACGGTTTAGTAGTTTTTCCGGGATAAATAAATATTACATTATTAGCCTCATTAAGAAAAAGATCAGAGTATGAATTTTTAAGGCCCTCTCCAAGTCCAAATAGGATTATGAAAATAAGTATTCCAAGAGAAACCGTTAAGCCTGATAGTGCCGTTCTTAACTTATTCTTCTGAATTGATTGAAAAATTTCTTTCCAACGTTCTATATTAAACATCTTTAATTATGTTTTGTTTAATTTTTTTATCTTCAACTATAACTCCATCTTTAAGGTGTACTATTCTTTTACACATGTTTGCAATATCATTTTCATGAGTTACAACAAGAATAGTTTTTCCTTCATTATTAATTTTTTGAATTAAGGCCATCACTTCTCTAGAAGTAGATGAGTCTAGCGCCCCTGTTGGTTCATCAGCTAATAATACTTTTGGATTAGAGGCTAGGGCTCTTGCAATAGCAACTCTTTGCTTTTGACCACCTGAAAGTTCACTGGGTAAATGAGAAGACCAGTCTTTAAGACCCACCTTATCTAAATAACTTAATGCAGTTTTTTGTCTGTCCTTTCTTGATATACCCTGATAATATAGTGGGAGGGCAACATTTTCCAATGCATTTTTATAATTAATTAAATTAAATGATTGAAAGACAAAACCTAAAAACTTATTTCTATAATTAGCTGCTTTCTTTTCGTCCATATCAGCTATCCTAATATCATCTAAGTCATATGTACCTTCATCAGAGGAATCTAACATTCCGAGTATATTTAAAAGAGTAGATTTTCCAGAGCCAGATGACCCCATTATAGCTACTAACTCTCCATCACCAACAGAAAAATCAATCCCTTTAAGAACATGAAGTGATGAAGACCCCATATTATAGGATTTGTGTAATTTTTTAATTTCTATCATACATTTGCAAAATTAGTTTTTCTTATAATTATATGTGTTATCCTAACATTAAAACTTTCTAATTAACTGGGACCATTATTACCTTTTTATTCTCAGTTAAATTAAATAGCATTTTCTCAAACTTTGGTGGACCTAATACTGGTTTTACATCATTTGAACTTCCATAACTCTCTTTGGGAATCCCGATAAGATTCAAATCAAGTTTTCCATTTTGATTTTCGTCATGATAAAATTGAATAGCATATCTACCTGGATTAATTGAATCAAAAGAAACTTCAGCTTTTAGACCCTTAACTTTAACAAAAGTTGCTGAAGCTATTTCATTTTTACTTTCATCTGAAATCAAGACATTAATCATTCCCTTATTGCTTTTTAAATCAGTTATTTCCATGTCTAAAGAAATGTTCCCTCTAAGTTCTGTTAGATAATACTTTTCAGGTAAGTCTTGATTTGTCCCCTGAGATAAACAGACCTGTAAGGTTAATACGAATAGTAATATGATATTAAATATTTTAATTTTCATATCAAGGAATTAATCTGGTAATTCAAATAAATCTTCAACTTTACACTTTAAAGTTTTGGCAATCTTCAATGCTAGCACAGTAGATGGAACATAGATTCCATTTTCAATAGCGTTAATACTTTTTCTGGAAACCTCTGCTTTTTCAGAAAGATCTTGCTG
>CESF01083490.1_pt1 | contig 19221 bp, 20 predicted proteins | sample 356331 | NCBI WGS metagenome assembly CESF01 (sample SAMEA2621779, study PRJEB7988) | marine metagenome | biome: marine biome (ENVO:00000447); feature: surface water layer (ENVO:00002042); material: "saline water (ENVO:00002010), including plankton (ENVO:xxxxxxxx)" | depth 5 m
AAGGCTAAACCCTGCATCGAGCATAGCTTGTCGCATGTCTTTCATTGTTCTTACTCTTTATGCTGAGAATGAGGAATAGTGTAACGAGCAACATACCAACCGTCCAGTCTAGCGCGTTAGGACGCGGTCAATAATTGACTCGTTCCGTCAAAGTAACATTTTCTCTTATTGGCACTTCTAAGCGACAAAACTTTTTTCAAGATAAGCACATCCTATAAATCGAAAATAACAACCTTAAAGGGCTTGTTTGGTGCCTTAAAATGGCTAAATCAGGGTATTTTAAGTTACTGTTTTTGTTGGTTTTTAATTTGGTGTTTTCTTGAGATCGCAATGGTAGTCTTAGCTTAATTTCTTTAGGGGGCTAAATGGACACCAATAACAGCACTTATCATCAGCACAGTTTTGCTCAGCAAGATTTATCAGAGCTTACATTTACAGCCTGCACGTTTATCCGTTGTGATTTCAGACGTTCGAACTTACGTGATGCAACGTTCATTAACTGTAAATTTATTGAGCAAGGCGATATTGAGGGATGCCACTTTGATATTGCCGACTTACGAGATGCAAGCTTCCAGAATTGCCAGTTGGCGATGGCGAATTTTAGTAACGCGAATTGCTATGGTATTGAGCTACGTGATTGCGATTTGAAAGGGGCGAACTTCACTCGCACTAATTTTGCTAACCAAGTCAGCAATCGAATGTATTTTTGTTCTGCTTATATTACAGGTTGTAACCTGTCATACGCGAATTTTGAACAAGCTTGTTTAGAGAAGTGTGAGTTATTTGAGAATCGTTGGATAGGTACTTACCTTGGTGGCGCGTCATTGAAAGAGTCTGATCTCAGCCGTGGTGTGTTCTCGGAAGACGTATGGGGGCAATTCAGTATGCAAGGTGCCAATTTATGCCATGCTGAATTAGAAGGGTTAGACCCAAGAAAAGTCGATACAACAGGCGTTAAAATTGTTGCGTGGCAGCAAGAGCAACTGCTTGAAAGTATGGGTATCGTAGTGATGCCAGATTGATCTTTTCTGTTTCTGAATACCCATAATATTCAACAAGCCATCACAAGTGATGTAGGACAAACTGAGAACAAGTCTGAACTCTTCGATCAGTCAAATTCGTCAGTTGAAAATTCTACGTGGTTATTGATATTTTTCATAAGCTTGAATGATCAATCTATGATTACGATTAGTGTAAGCTGGATTGGCTATAAATAAAGCCCAATGACTGAAAACGCCCAAAGCGAACAACTTTGGGCGTTTTTACATTTGATTCATTGTCCGTACTGCTGACACTTAAGGCCGTGATTAATGCATACCTGAACGCATTTTGTCGCTGAGTGCGAAGAAAACAAAAAGCACAATACATACCAAAGCGACACACAGCGACACTAAGATAGTTGTAGCGTCAGTCGACATTAACGGGGTAACGAGAGAAGCTAACGCTACTAACATAATCGTGATGTGAACGATTCGTCCGAGGATTGGATTTTTGTGACAGAATGAAGCCCAAAGGTAACGCATTTTTAACACCATTATAAAATTAGTGGGTTTATTCTATTTTCTTAATGAGTGTTTTGTAAATAAGTTTTCGTTACAGGTGACTGTAAATATGATCTCAGTCAGCTTAGTATAAAACTAGTTAAATAACAGTGGTTTATTGGTCTGTCTATGAAGAATTATCATTTAAATACCAACCATAATATTTCGTATTCTTTAGAATGGTAAGCCAAATGTTGCACCATTTTCAGTTTCTTGACTAAGGATCTCATTTATTGAACGTATGATTAAGAGCCCATTTGCTTATCAGTATTCAATGTAAAATAAATTCGAGTAAGCTCCTATCCAGTGGATCAAATTTTTCTATTTATCAGAAAGAGTTTTTCGATTTGAGAGCACGGTAATCTTGTCTACCATTCTGTTTGGTATACTCAATGCTTATTCGGAAAGGTGATGGAGATAATATGTCGAAAACCGCGAAGATCATTAATGAAGATAAACTAGTGAAAAAAGCAGTTGAGGTCGGTTTTAAAATGGCTAAATTGCAAGGTTTTGATTTGCCACATTCATCTCAACCAATAAAGGTCAAAGCGGTGTACTTGTTTCTTGTTGAAGTAAATCAGATCACGCCGTTACCAGAAAGTAAGCTTGATGGGGCAAACATTAAAAAGCGTCTGGCGCTATGGATACATAAAGCATTGCCTGACAATGATCCCTTGAAGTAAACCTTTTCCAAGCTGATATTTCTGGACTCGTTTCCTCTGAGTTCATTATTCATCGATATGTTAGATAAGAAACCTAGCGAGCTCTCGCTAGGTTTTTTTGTTTTTGAGGCCGATATTTTAATAGTGGATAGCGAGTCACTGCCATTCGAAGCGTTGTTATCTACTCGATAGAATGTTCAACACTGAGAGTGTTGGTGATTTATGCCGCTTGATTGGCAATCTGAGCACATAATTTACTAATGACTCTAACCTTCTTTTGACGCTTATTCGGTTAAAGACATTTTCTTAAGATCTCCACCGATCAAATACATTAGAACTCAAAGTATTATTTAATTCATGCTGACCGCTATTAAATGTGACACAGATCACTAATTTTTGTTTTTTAAAGTTAAGGTGTTGATCTTAGTAGGGGGTAAATGCTCATAATAAAAAGGAATTTAATTAGAGTTCAAAGGAATTTCTCGGTATGATTACATCAGCGCCTTGGGTGTTGTGTCCAGAAGTGATAGAAAAAACGAGTGAAGAATGGAGTTTTCGCGAGCCCAAAGCTTCAGATGGCAACGACATTTATCGACTGATTTCAGAATGTCCACCACTAGACACCAACTCGTCATATTGCAATTTTTTGCAATCCACTCACTTTAGTAAAACTTGTATTTTGGTTGAGAACAAAGGTGAGCTTGCGGGCTTTATCTCGAGTTATCAAAAACCGAGTGAGCCTAATGTTCTCTTTATTTGGCAAGTTGCAGTTGCCCCTCGATTTAGAGGTCACTCTTTAGCTTACAAGATGTTGAACAGCTTACTTCGTCGAGAGTGGCTGAAGAGTATAGAAGCTATTGAAACAACCATTACTAAGTCAAATCAAGCGTCTTGGGCACTCTTTAAAAAGCTAGACGCAAAAAATAGTAGCACTGGAAAAGTGACCACTTTCTTAGATGAAAATGTTCATTTTAAAGGGCTGCACGATACTGAGTATTTGTATCGAATACCCCTTAAATAATCATTAACTTATAGGAATCAAATAACGGCCTTATCATGGATATTTTTAAAAAGCAGGAATCTAACGTACGTTCATACTCGAATAGTTTTCCAGTCACTTTTGCTAAATCAAAAGGCTGCTGGCTTGAAACAAAACAAGGTGATCGTTACCTCGATTTTCTTGCTGGAGCAGGATCTCTCAATTACGGTCATAACAATCCAATACTTAAGCAAGCTTTACTTGAGTATATTGAAATGGATGGAATTACACATGGCTTGGATATGCATTCAGAAGCCAAAGCTGAATTCCTAGAAGCTCTTAGTCGCTTTATTTTGGAACCTCGAGCATTAGATTACAAAGTTCAATTTACCGGCCCGACAGGAACAAATGCGGTTGAGGCAGCGATTAAGTTGGCGAAAAAAGTAAAAAGTCGAAGCAGTATTGTTGCATTTACCAATGGTTTTCATGGTTGTACGGCGGGTGCATTGGCTGCTACAGGCAACCAACACCACAGGCAAGGTGCGGGCTCAAATCTCAACAACGTTACGCGTTTGCCATTTGAAGGTTACGCTGGAATCGATGGTTTAAAATTATTTGAAACGATGTTAACCGATAATTCCGCTGGTATGGATAAACCTGCTGCCGTTTTATTGGAAACGGTTCAGGGTGAAGGTGGGTTAAATGTCGCTTCAAATGAGTGGCTACAGAAGTTAAGCAAAATCTGTAAAGCCCACGATATCCTACTTATTGTGGATGATATTCAAGCCGGTTGTGGTCGAACAGGAACGTTTTTTAGCTTTGAACCTTCAGGTATAAAACCAGATATCGTTACGCTATCTAAGTCGATAAGTGGTTATGGCTTACCGATGGCTGTGGTTTTATTAAAGCCTGAACTAGACAAGTGGGAGCCGGGAGAACACAACGGCACCTTCCGTGGTAACAACCATGCGTTCATTACTGCTGCTAAAGCGTTAGAAATGTATTGGTCAAATGATGATTTTGAAAATCATATTCAACGTAGCTCAAGCATGGTCGATGATGTCATTCAACGCAATCTCAAGCGTTTCCCTGAGCTATTTGTTCAACGCAAGGGACGCGGAATGATGATTGGCATTGAATGTAAAGATGGGAACACAGCTGATGAGATTGCAAAAGTGTGTTTTGACAAGGGCATGGTAATTGAGACCGCAGGTCCAAACGATGAAATCTTGAAGTTCTTTTGTCCATTAACCATTTCAGAATCGGAATTGATGCAAGGTTTAACTATTTTCGAAGACTCAGTTGAAGTGGTAGCAACCAAGCATTTCAAGAAAGCATCGTAATAGGGAGAGTAAAATGATTGTTAGAACACTTGATGAATGTCGTAATAGTGAAAGACGTATTGTATCGGATAACTGGGAAAGCACTCGCATGTTATTGAAAGATGACAATATGGGATTTTCTTTTCATATCACAACAATTTACGAAGCGACAGAAACACATATCCATTACCAAAACCACTTGGAGTCTGTGTTTTGTATGAGTGGTGAAGGGGAGATTGAAGTCGTTGGTGGTAAAACTTACCCAATCAAACCCGGTACGTTGTACATCCTAGATAAGAATGATGAGCATTATTTACGCGCATATAAAAACAAAGAAATGACAATGGCTTGTGTGTTTAACCCACCAATTACTGGCGCTGAAGTACACGATGAAAACGGCGTTTATCCACTCGTTGATTAACCCATATATTCAGGGGTGATATCTCACCCCGCTCCCTATTATTTAGTCTTTAATCTCTTCAAGAACAAAAGGTCTTTTATGACATTTACCGTAGAAAAAATCGGCGGTACATCAATGACAGCATTTGATGCTGTGCTCGACAATATTATTCTCCGCCCTCAAAATCCTTATAACCGAATCTTTGTTGTGTCCGCTTACAGCGGTATGACGGATGCATTGTTGGAATGTAAAAAAACAGGTAAGCCTGGTGTCTATCAATTGATAGCGATGCGTGACGATTCGTGGAAGGATGCTCTATCTTATATTGAACGCCGCATGCTATTGACCAATGAGCATATTTTTGCGGATCCAATGAATCGTATGAGAGCAGATAAGTTCATCCGGTCTCGTATTTCAGAAGCCAAAAACTGTATTACTAACATTCTTGAAACGTGCCAATACGGACAGTTTTCACTGAGACATTATTTACCACAGATTAGAGAGTTTCTTTCTTCAATTGGAGAGTCACATAGTGCATACAACACGGCTCTTAAATTAAAAAACATTGGTATAAATTCGACCTTTGTTGACCTTTCTGGTTGGGACAACAAAACCCCTCAAAGTTTGGACGATACGATTAGAGAGGCTTTCTCTGACATTGATGTTACTGAGGAGCTTCCCATAGTAACTGGTTATGCGTATTGCAAAGAAGGTTTGATGCATACTTATGATCGTGGTTACAGTGAGATGACGTTTAGTCGTATCGCTACTATTACTGAGGCATCATTGGCGATCATCCATAAGGAGTATCACTTTAGTTCGGCTGACCCAAAAGTCGTTGGTGTAGGTTCGGTTAAACCGATTGGGGCAACTAATTATGATGTTGCCGATCAACTGGCTAACCTTGGTATGGAAGCTATTCACTCTAATGCGGCTGCTGGGTTACGAGAAAGTGGCATAGAACTGCAAATCAAAAACACCTTCGAGCCAGAACATGAGGGAACACTGATTTCTTCTGATTACCGACCAGACACGAATCACATTGAGATCATTGCCGGAAAACAGAAGGTATATGCGTTACATGTTTTTGACCAGGGAATGGTCGGTAAGGCGGACAATGTTAGTTATGAGTTAATGGAGATTATCGCAGATGCTAGAGTGAACCTTATTGGTAAAGAGATGAACGCCAATTCTATTACCTATTATCTAGGTGGTAGCACCGAGAGTTTAAACAAGGTGTCTTATAAGGCTGAGAAACGTTACCCTCAGGCATCTATTTCAGGTCGAATGGTCGCTATAATCTCAGCGATCGGTTCTCAAATTGATACCAATAAAACGCTCGCTAATGGTGTATTGGCTTTGATGAACCATAGTGTTACGCCTATTGCATTACATTCGTCTATGAGAAACGTAAATGTGCAATTTGTTGTGAGTGATGACAAGTATCAACAAGCGATTTGCGCGTTGCATGAAGAATTCTTTGACCAAGATAAAAGAACCGAGACATCGGTGAATGCAGCATAAAATTTAACAGTGGAGGGCTCACCCTCCACTGTTAAATTTTCATGGAAAAGCAAAACATCAACTGCAAATTAACGATCGCCTGTATCTATTTTGATCACACAGATGCGGTAAACGTTACTTGATTTTTGTGTTGATACTGTACTTTCTTGAATTAATCGGTGATTTATTAAGTATTCGGTTATCGGCTATTTCACCTTTCACATAGCAACATCAGATATGAGTATTACTACTCTTGATACTTATCGAGCTTGTTATAAAGCGTTTTGATGCTGATTCCCAAGTCTTGTGCTGTTTCCTTTTTGTTGCCTTCATTTTCTTCGAGCGTATTGATAATCGCCGCTTTCTCAATCTTCTCGAGAGAAACACCCGCCGGAACCATATCCTCAACGGTAGTCCCTGTTTCTAAAGGAGGAGTATCAAAAATTAGGTGTTCATCTTTAATCGTCTCATCTGCCAATATAAAAGCTCTTTCAATACAGTGTTTTAATTCCCTGACATTCCCTGGCCATGCATGGGCTGATATTTTTTGAAGCGCTGATGTGAAAATGGTCTTCGCAGTGGTTTCATTTGCGTTGCGATGAGCAATAAAATGTTTTGCTAAGCCGACGATGTCGTCGCCTCTTTCACGCAATGGAGGGACATGTATGGGGAAGTGAGCCAACCTGAAATAGAGATCCTCTCTCAAAAACTGTTCTTCAATAGCGACTTGTGGATCTCGGTTTGTCGCTGCAATGACTCGAGTATTAGCGATACTCGTTGCATTACTGCCTACAGGGCGATATTCACCTGTTTCTAAAACTCGTAGTAATTTGACCTGGTGTTCAAGTGGCATTTCGGTGATTTCGTCGAGAAACAATGTGCCACCTTCTGCTTGCCTAAACACCCCTTGGTGTGTGCGATTCGCCCCTGTAAAAGCGCCTTTTTCATGACCAAATAATTCACTATCAACTAACTCAGGGCTGATAGCACCGCAGTTGATCGCAATAAAAGGTTGGTTTTTACGATCACTGGCAAGGTGAATCGTTTGTGCGACTAATTCTTTACCTGCCCCACTTTCGCCGACAATCAAAACATTGGTGTCAGTCTTCGCGACTCTTCTTAAAGTTCGATACAGCTTATGCATGGGCTTAGAAGAACCGACTAACATACCGAACTGGTCTAAATCGCTGGTGGACACTTTACGCCCTTCTTCCTGCTTCTGGAGGAAGTATTGACTGAAGTCTGCAAGGGTATCTTCCAATATTTGCATGTCGACGGGCTTTCTATAATGGAAGATTGCGCCATGGTTCATCATCATGTCTAAATTTTTGTTTGGCGTACCTGTACTGATAATAATCAAGTCCATTTCGTCCAATCCTGTTGCACTCGATAAGGACTTAAAATCATCGTTAGTAAATCGAGAGACTTCAACAATAGCAGTATCTGGTTGCAGTTGTTGTAGCTTGTCAATCCAATGAACATCCATAGTACTTTGAATTATTTCAAAGCTTGATAATTCATCTAGAGAGTTTATTTTAGACCGCAATAATTCATCTTTTAACTCTATAAACAGTGTCGGTAATGACATGATTTAACTCTCTTTTTGTACGACAGAAAACGACCTTGATAATAACATGATGTCCTTCAAATACGAATCTATCATTTACTATACGCCACCTTTTAAATGTAGTTACAATATTACTGATAGTAGAAGTGGCTAATTAATAGTATTGATATTAATTATTCTAGGATCTCCATTGATGATAATTTTTACAAAATACTCGTGTAATTAATACACCTCCGATTATTTTACCAATGGTAAATTTTCAAAATTAAAGTGTAAATCCTTTATTTTCAGTCAGTTAAAAAGTTGGCATGCTGGTTGCAATTGTACAAGTGTCAGTTAACTAGAGGAGATAATTAATGAGAAATACTGCAAGTAAAATATTATTAGCTACTTTGATTGCAACTTCTTCATCAACTGTTTTTGCTAATAGCATGTGGGAAAAAGAAACTTTCGATGCGTGGATTGATGGAAAAGCAGAAACGACTTTATTACTGAATACTAATTTAAACTCATTTGACATCAACACCTACGTTAAAAATCGAGTGGTTACTTTAACTGGCTCGGTTAAAAATGAAACAGAGAAAGATTTGGCAGAAGAGTTAGTGCTAAGCCTAGATGACGTTAAGTCTGTAAAAAACGAACTTACAGTGATTGATGAAGACAAAGAAAAAACACCCGCAGCCGTACAAGCTTTGACTGATGCTCACATAAAGACACTGGTAATCACTCGTTTATTAATGAATACCAATGTTAGTGGTAGCGATATTCAAGTTAAAACCGAAAACAGTGTGGTTATCTTGAAAGGTTCAGTTTCATCAAGCAGTGAACACGACTTAGCTTTATCTATAGCAAATAATACCCCGAATGTAGAGAAAGTGGTGGATAAATTAAATATTATTTAACCTCTCTACAATTGGTAATTTATTAAAAATTGGGGAATAACGATGATTCGCTGGTCGCTAATATTTTTTATTGTCGCAATTATTGCCGCCCTATTGGGATTTAGTGGTATCGCTGGGGCTGCTGCGACAGTAGCAAAGATCATATTTTATATATTTGCAATATCACTACTGGTTTCAGTGGTAATTATGTTGCTGAATAAAAACAAACATTAGGAGTTTATATGAACATCAAATCGAACGCTTACCGTTTTTTAACTATTGTGGGTATTACATTTGCACTTGCGGCATGTAGTGATGAAGGTCCGATGGAACAAGCCGGGGAAAATGTAGATGAGGCTGTAGAGGATACTCAAAACGCAATAGAAGATAGCTGTGAAAATATTAAAGAGCATTTAGATGCGAAAGATGAAGATTGCTAGAACTGTCATCTAGAGTGCAATGAGATGCCAAAATCCTCATAAAAATAAACCAATGAAGTAGGAATTAGACATGAAAAATATATTTGATGTGCTCAAAGACAGTCATGAAAAGCAACGACTTTTGATGGATGCGTTACTCCAAACTTCGGGAGACACACAAGCTAGGCAAGAACTCTATGTTAACCTTAAGAATGAGTTAACCAAGCATGCGATTGCAGAAGAGCGCCATTTTTATGCACCTTTGATCGAGAGTGATCAATCCATTGACATGACTAGACATGGAATCGCTGAACATCATGGAATCGACAAAATACTCGCTCAACTCGATGATACAGAGATGTCTTCACCAGCTTGGCTTGTTTTAATGAAAACATTAAAAGATAAGGTTGAACATCATTTAGAAGAAGAAGAGCAGCGTTTTTTTCAAACCGCAGGTCGAGTCTTAGATACTGAACAAAAAGAAACATTAGCTCGTAAATATGAAAAAGAGGTTGCTTGAATCACGAAGTAATCAAATTCTTTAAATAAGTATAAAACTGCTTTGTTATCAAGCTAAGGGCTCATTCTTGAGCCCTTCTTTTATTTAATTTAGAGATAGATAAATTTACGGATAAATATATTTAAATTCACGGATAAATTAAGGCGTAACATGTTTATTATTAAATATTATATGCTTCTTGCTATAGCTTGTTTTTTTGCTGCTGCTCTTATACCACAGCTAATAATCCGTGGTGTTTTTGCCTGGTGTAGTTTGTCGATGTTCATCGTTAGTGTTGCCTACATCTTCGATATGCCGTCAATATTTAGGAAGACTAGCGATGGGAAAATAGTGTGGTGGATTAGATGGATCTTCATTCCATTCTTCTTAGGTGTTCGACTGTACAATGCATGGGCAATTAAAAGAGATAAAGTTGAACCAATACAGAAGGTTGGAAAAGGTTTATATGTATCTCGTCGTTTGTTCCCTTCAGATTTATCGTTCTTAGAATCTCAAAACATCCATTGTATTGTAGATGTTACAGCTGAGTTTTCTGGTTTAGAAAGTGCAATGACCGGTGATCAATTTCGCTATTTAAACACCCCGGTTCTTGATCATAAAGTCCCTAAAATGCATAAGCTTAAACATGCTATAAATTGGATCGATACCCAAATCAATCAATCTAGATCGGTTGTTGTGCATTGTGCTCTCGGTCGAGGACGTTCTGTCTTTGTCGTAGCTGCCTATCTTTTAGCAAAAAATCCGTCACTTACTGTAGAGCAGGTCTTGAAAAGTATTAACGACGTGCGAAGTACAGCCCAATTGAACCATCTACAACTGAAAACACTTCAAGCAATCAGTGATAAAGGTTTGCTCACTCTTGGCCATAAAGCTTGCCTTATTGCCAACCCTGTTGCAGGTGGTGGTAAATGGTTGGCGAATGAACAACAGGTTATTCGTGAACTTACGAGAAAGTACAGTTTAGATATTTTTCTTACTAGCCAAGAAGTATCAGCAGAAATATTAGCTAAGCAGGCCAAAGACCGGAATACTGCGCATATTATCGTTGCAGGTGGCGATGGGACGGTTAGTGAAGTCGCAAGGCAAGTTAGGAAGACTGATACACAACTCGGGATTATACCTTTGGGTACCGCGAACGCTCTATGTCATATGCTTTATGGATTGACCTCGAAAATATCGCCTGTTGAAAAAGCGTGTGAGGCTATTTTATCTGGCAACTCAAAAAGAATCGATCTGGCGTTCTGTAATCAACAACCAATATTACTGCTTCTTGGTATTGGGTTTGAAGAACAGATGATCGATTACGCACATCGAGAACAAAAAAATGAAAAAGGGCAATTCGCGTATTTGACTGGGTTCTTCAATGCAGTAATCACCGACGATAATCAACACTTTCAAATTTCAATCGATGACCAACCATCACAAAGTATGAAACTACAAAGTTTGGTCGTGGCGAACTCTTCCCCTTTTAGTACTGTGCTTGCTCAAGGGGGACAGCCTCCTAGGCCGGATGATGGGAAGCTGCATATTACCTATTTGGAAAATACAAATTCACTTAGTAAACGAGCTATCGCTCTATCTGATCTGTTGTTATCGAGTCTCGGAGCGAAAGAACAAGCTAGTTACTTTACTTATGCTTCGGCACAGCTCGTTAAAATTGATTCTGACCGACCTATTTCATACGTGATTGATGGAGAGACGTATTCGGCTGATTCACTGGAGATAAGTATTGATAAGCAAGCCTTAACGGTTTGTATTCCATGAATGTATTGAATAATCCACATATTGAATAAGAAGGAGACACCATGGAAATGAATCTCTCTTTTAACTTAGAGAAGTTTCAGCATCTGATAGAGGGTAAGTTAGAGCATTGGTTAGTTGAAGCAATTAAACTTATCCCTAACCTGATTGTTGCTTTTGTTACGTTTCTTATTTTTATCTTTGTTGCCAACATAAGCGGCAAGTTGTTTAAAAGATTGAGCAATAGAGTTGTCGACTCTCAAGAAGTCATTAACTTACTGGCTTCTATTGTTAAGGTTACCATTGTTACTATTGGATTTTTTGTCGCGTTAGATTTTGTTGGGCTCCAAGGTACGGTTACATCGTTGCTTGCCGGTGCCGGTATTCTAGGTTTAGCTATCGGTTTTGCTTTTCAAGATATGACTGAGAACCTCATTTCAGGTATTACAATGAGTATTCGTAAACCTTTTAAAATTGGCGATGTTGTTGGTTCCAACGATGTCATGGGTACCATAGTCAAAATAAACTTACGAAATACGCTGGTTGAAACGTTCTCTGGTCAACACGTCATGATTCCCAATAAGATGGTTTTCCGAAATATTTTGACGAACTACAGTCGAAAAGGACGAAGAAGGGTCGAGATCCCTGTGGGGATTTCCTACGCAGACTGTCCCAAAAGAGCCGCTGAGGTGATAACCAAAGCGATAAACCAAAAGTCTTATGTTAGTCGGAAAGAAGATACGACGGTTTACGCTTCAAGCTTTTCTGATAGTAGCGTTAACTTATTGGTTTGGTTTTGGATTGAGTACCCAGGAGGTTTTGGTTATATGGACGCAAAGCACGACGGTATTATAGCGGTTAAAGAGTCATTATCAGAGGCTGGAATGACAATACCGTTTCCGATTAGAACACTTGATTTTGATCCCAAAGGCGGTAAAAATCTGTCTAGAATGATGACTGGGGCTGTCGATGACGCTTCCTAGAATAACATAGCGGTCCCTCTCGTAAAAAAGCGTCAAGGCAATATGCCTCGACGCTTTTTATTTTGAGTGATGCCAGAATTAGATCAGAATTAAACCTAGATTATTCCCACTGTTTAATGATTGTGTTGTAGGCTTTGATTCTCTTCTCAAGTTAATTAATCGTATCTATTTTAGATGGGTTATATCTGTTACAAATGCTTTGCTATCTCATCATTTTCAACTTGCAACGCCGCAACCCAATAGGAGAAAAAAGCAGACATATGTTGATTGTTAAACTTTCTAATAGTGTTTTTGAGGTAAGAAATTAGGCTTAAATTACTCTGGTACATATCGTTATAACTAACAATTAACGCAGGGGGCTGACTCAATATGTCATTGTCATTAACTTCATTGTTAATGCAGAACTTGGTGTTTACTTCGTTTATTAATGAACGTTCAACTTTTATAAATCGATTTGCAGCTCTTGCAATGTTCCCATGTGCTTTCTGTTCAATTAGGTCAACACATGAGAAGTAGTGATCTTTCAATGTACATAGTATTTTTTCTATGCCTTTATAGTGAATTACCTCAAGGGGATCATTGTCCTTTTTAAACAACATATCATTACTCCTTTTTATCTCAGTAGTATTTATAATTTCAGTTGATTTATAATAATTAAAATAAGCCTTTTCTTTGATTCTGATTTCCAACCATCATTCGCTAATAACTAATTATGACGCATGTTGTGTATTTGGTCTCGACATGATTCCATTTCATTTTTTACCACTTTTAATCTTCTTCTCCCTTCTAAATCAGGGTTAGTTTCTAGCAGTGATTCAATGTCGGAAATGATCTTTGTCTCGACACCTTCTAGGTGCTTTAAATAGAGCTCTTGATTGTTTTTACCTTTTGTATCTTCCGCTTCAATACAGCGCTCTCTGGCATTTATCGTATAACTAGCGGGTATCTGTTCTTGATGTATTTTTGAGTAGTAAGTTAAAGATTGTAACTTTAACTCTGCACATTTCTTTACCGTGTAGATATCAAAAAGATTTTTTGCCATCTTTTCACTTCTTATGTTGGATATCGCTTTTTCGTAAATAATATTTCCACTTTTTATCAGGTTAACAATAGATAATATACTTTGGTTTCTCATGAATCCTCATTTGGTTCTAAGCTGTATTTGGTTTATTGCATTTTTTATGCCAATTAATAACCCTATATTCAGCTTGTTTCGTCTAAGGTTTTACTTTGCTTTTGTAAAAAATACATTAATAGATGTTTTCTAGTGAAATTATTACATTGATTAATGCCATTTATTAATGATATGGGAGCTTATCTTCAATTATTCTGGTACTTGTGAAAGTTGGCACGATGCTAGCATTGATTATTAAAGTAGCTAGAGATTAATAGTATTAATATTATTCTCTGGCTTATGATAATCAAATAAGGAGAAAACTTATGCCAAAGTCAAACGCTAAAAATTCAGAAGCCAAACAACAAATTGAAGAAACTTATGAAAAAGCTGAAGAGGCCGCAGTAGAAGTTATCGAAAATGTGAAAGAGGCGGTCCATGAAACTCTCGAGGCCAGCTCTGAAAGTGTGAAGAACACGTCTGAGAAAGCGGAAAACATCATTAAAGAGCGTCCATTATTGAGTGTTGGCTGTGCGTTTCTCGCTGGTTGGGCTGTCTCGAAGTTAATCAAATAGCCATATATCAACATCGCAATTGAGAGAGCACCGTTATGCAGGTAAATAGTCAAAATGATCCAGTAAACTCTGCCAATGATAAATCGAGCGATCGTAAGGTGGATGATCTTAAACGTTCTGCTTCTGAGTTAAATGGATTGTGGAAAGACTTAGCTATATTACAGACACATACCCAGCAATGGTCTCAATCGACCTTAGAGCTTTTCTTATTGGAGTTTCGCAATAGTGTTGATGCATTTAAAAAGCGTCTTGTGTTTCAGCTCCTCTTTGTTGCGTTGTTACCGCTGTTTCTTTTTAGTATCGCCGTCGGTGCTGGAGTAGTGATCTACTACTTCACTTTGAATCTGTTAGCGGGTTACGGCGCGTTTATATTCACACTCGGTTTGATTCTAATATGCTTGGTACTTCGTTCTAGTTACTTAAAGCAATTTATAGGTTTTGAATGTACGAAAGAGCAATTGAAGGAGGGGTTACATGTCAGCACTCAAGAATCGACAAAGACAGATTCAAATGAAAAGACTTGAGGGGAGAAGTAGAGCTCGTCAAGTTGCACTTTGTATGGGACTTATTCGTCACAAAGGAAAAGAGTTTGTTCACAAGCACCCCTTGTATGCTCTTGGCATCACAGGCCTTGGTGTTGTAATTTTGAATCGAACTCATCGTTTTAAATCGTCTGTTTTTGGTTATAAACAGCTATCGCTAATACTTAATTTACTTAAGTAACCATCATTTTTAATTCAAGTTAGTGTTGGCTGACGGTATCGAGTGCCTGATTCAAATTGACGAAGCCTCAAAAACAAGACCTCCTACTCATAGGAATAAAATGACATCAAAAAAATACAGTATTCTTAGACAACGAAGTGTGTTGCAAACTAGTTTTATGCTCCTTGCTGTTCTCATGATGTCTATTTTTACATTACATATCGCCAAGCCATTTTTGTTGCCAATCATCTTTGGTGCTTTTATTTCTTTGCTATGTAGCCCTCTAGTTAACTACCTTACTCGCTTCGGTATCCCTCGAGTCATTAACGTAATGGCTGTACTTATTGGTTTTATTGGCTTTGTTGTGATTAGTTTGAATATGTTGAGTGAGCCCGCTCAGCAATGGTGGTCAAAATTACCAATGTTGGTTGAGAATGTATCTAATGAAGTGAGTGAGGTTACTCAAAACAGTCGCTTAACTGACGCCACCGGGTTCTCCATGAGTAGTACTGTTACCAATGATGGGCTTACCAATAACACGGCTTTTTCCATTATAGAATCAGTGCTTACGACAACACCAACCATTGTTACTCAGTTGTTGGTTGCGTTTCTTATGGCGTATTTCATGATGAATTACGGTCGAAAAATTTATTCTCAAAGCTTATCTCTTTTTGAATGCTTTTCAGATAAGCGTAGGGCTGTTGAATTGGTTAAAGTTGTTCAAAAGGATTTGTCTCGTTACATAGGCGCCATCACCATCATTAATGTTTGCTTAGGACTCACTGTTGGCTTTGCTTTTTATATGATGGGATTGCAAGACCCTTTCCTTTGGGGCGCTTTTGCAGGCTTAATGAATTTTATCCCCTATCTTGGCCCGATGGTTTCAGTTACGTGCTTTGCTTTAGTCTCTTTTATACAGTTTGAGTCGTTTAGCTACGCATTGACGGTCGCTGCGATCTTCCTGGCGATTAATTTGATAGAAAGCCAATTGGTTACTCCTACATTACTGGGGAAAAGGTTTAGTCTCAATCCGCTGATTTTATTTGTATGGCTTGTATTTTGGGGTTGGCTATGGGGCTCTATGGGAATGTTAGTAGGGGTCCCATTACTTGTCTGTGTGAATGTATTTTTTGAACAGTTAAGACATCCAAGGTTGAATGCTCATAAAGGTCAGTAGAGCAGAAGTAAGCCTTGATAACCACTCAGCGTCACTTCTTTCACATAGTCTCCAATGTTGCCATTTGTATCGACCGGCCTCATGGGTTTTTTTAATGGAATATTGAGTTTAGGCGCTGAATAGAAGTCTGGATTTTTGCCGTAGAAATCGGTGCGGAAGAGTACGCGACCATGCTCAAACTCACGTGCGACCACCATTTCTTGTGGGCCGCCTTCCACTGCGTTTTCATCTGTTCGATAAGCGAAATAGGTATAGGTTGGTAACAGTCGAACCATACCGTTTGGCAGCGCTGGGTGCATGATGTGGTTGTTAGTTGAATCGCCAATTATGGTGTAGTCGTTGGGGGTAGGGTTTAAGGTCGATATCATCAAAGGAATCGGTTTCAAATGAGTAGGAATCTGGTTAGTTGGATTGCCGAGTTCTATCTTAAGTAACTCCGTTGGTTGGTAGGCGATATTTTTTGGTACACCACTTTTCCAATAATTATCTTTAGTTGTGTTACCACTTCCATACACATAACTGCCACTCCATTGATTAAAATAGCTATGTGTCGGTTGAGCGTTGAGGTAATAGATTACGAGGTTAGAATATTGATCTTGTTGCCAATTGTCCTGATTGTTACCTAGGAACTGAACTCGTCCAAAGCGAGTGGTGGCCTGAAATATAACGTTAGAGCCAGCATAGGCAAGTGCTGAGTTATCCCAAAACTTAGACAACCCGTTAAAGCCGCTAAAACCGGTAGAGGGGAATAAGTATTGCTCCCGAAAGTATAGGTCTCCAGCTTTAATCAAGTGTGCCTGTCCATTTCGACCATAAAGGTTTGCTGTTCCAATGTTGAGACCTATTGAGGGTCTATCTTGGTTAATCTGCAGACCATTCAGAAAAGCAGAGAATTGCTCTTTGTAGACATTGTCAGCCTCGACAGATCCTACGATAAACCCAAGCTCACAGACGGTTCCTCCGGAATAAACCTCAAATTGATTGCGGCCAATGAGTTTATTGGTATCGTCGTTGTAGGCCCCAGCCAGCCCTTGTTCCTCCCAGGTTTTGGAATAGTAATTTTGTAGAATCATTAACAGGTTTGGATTGGCCAAATTGGTCAGCGCCCATGATGAGTTTTGGTTCCACATTCGCCCGAATGGGATCACGCGAGATTCCCAACGAAAGCGAGCCGTGGCTGATTTGTTGTTCCTGTTTTCATATTCATAAGGGGATAAATAGTTGTCTTGATTGAGATCCGCCGATTGGTCAAAACCACGAACCTTTCGCCATTGCTTTGTTTCGTTGTGAGATCTTGAATTCGTATTTGTGATCTGAGATAGAAGGTCTTTGGCAGCGATTTTTTGGAAGCTGTCTTTCAATTGAACTCGATTCAAGCGAGGTCGGATATCACTTGAGTTGCCTTGCCAACGGATTCTGACAACGTATAAACGGCCGCCATCTCTCACCAATGTAGAACCAAAATATTGCCCACCACCGTAACTCTGGCCGCTGCTATCATGAGTTGTTGCTCTGACCCAATCAGAGGGCACTCGCCAGCTTACCGCTTGGCTTTGAGTCATATTGTGTGTGTGATCATTAGTTATTTCTAAGTGAGCCCATGCCGTAGATTGGCCTAGATCATTCATCGATATGGGGTATTCAATATGGAATTCTCCGCCTTGCGCAAAGCGCGAAAATTCGAATGTTAAGCTATCGAATTTCTCCGAATGGTAAATGTAGAGTGCGCCCCCTTTGTCGAAATGTTCAAATACATCTGCATTCCAAGGCGGCTGCTGATAAAGTGCATAACCCGCATGCTTTTCGTTTTCGGTATAGCCAATGATCATAGGCTTACGGTTTAATAGCGTATTGTCACCGTGTGTAGTATCGAGTTCAGCTAGAATGGTGTCTTCTGCAAAGTGTAGAAAAAAATCTTCGTAATCTATCCCGTTTTTCTCTGCCGTGTTTCTAATTTCGTTTTCCAACTCTCCTGAATTCAGCTCTAACTTTTGGTTGTACATATAGCCGATAGTTTTAACTTTTTCGTTATCACGTTTATTGCCGAAAGCGCCAAACACTAAGTCACTATTATCGATCTCCCAATCAACCACGTTGTCTGCTGATACAGCAGAGCCTTGCAGGTTAATCCCTTGTTCATGCTGGCCTGGTAATACGATCGCATAGCCAGCGTAGCTAGAGTTACATATGAAAATAGAGCAGAAGGTCGCTGTGGAGAGCAACAAAGCTTGGTGTTTTGTCATTGGCTTTCCCAATCATGGTGACGTTGGAGCTACATCTGTTCGAAAAAATTATCATGAGTTTATTTCTATCTAAGTGTAGCTAAATTACGAATTTTGATAGGGGGGAAGGGCATTATCATCATTAAACAATCATATAGAAGAAAAGCCACAGCGTTCGCTGTGGCTTTGTTTGCTCCGAGAGCAGTTAGCTATCGTCTTTGCTCAGTATTCAAATGTCGAATCAACTTGGCTGGCGTGCCTCCGTATAAGCAGTCTGGTGGCACATCACTATTGACCACAGAGTTCGCTGCGATAACAGAGCGAGCACCAATCGTCACGCCTTGGTTAATCACCGAGTTTCCGCCAATCCAGACATCATCTTCGACTGTAATAGGTAGACAAAACGTTTCCCACTTACGGCGACTGAGGTGATCCAATGAGTGAGAGGCTGTGTAAAATTGAGCACTTGGCCCCACCAATACATTGTTACCAATTCTGATATTGGCGCCGTCAAGCATGACAACATTCATGTTGATAAAGGTGTTGTCACCGATCTCAATGGTTTTACCAAACTCGCAATGAAAAGGAGGTCGGACAACGCTGCTGCCTACTTTCCCAAATAGATTAGCTTGAAGGCTTGGCTGCTGAGTATCGTCTGAACATTGATTGAAGTCTGACAGAGCCTTGCTCGCGTGAGTGCGCATGTGGTCTATCTCATGGTCTGCGCCATCAAAAATTTCACCGGATAGCATTTTTTGGAGTTCTGTTTTCATTGTTTGCATCTCACTAGTCAACATGGGTATTAGAATACGGAGATACAGACATAAAAAAAGAGAAAAGCCTAAGCCTTTCTCTTCCTGTTTTGTGCCTTTAAGCACTAATGCTAAGTGAGCCCAGCTATTCAGCAAAAGGCG
>CESF01071452.1_pt1 | contig 19201 bp, 13 predicted proteins | sample 356331 | NCBI WGS metagenome assembly CESF01 (sample SAMEA2621779, study PRJEB7988) | marine metagenome | biome: marine biome (ENVO:00000447); feature: surface water layer (ENVO:00002042); material: "saline water (ENVO:00002010), including plankton (ENVO:xxxxxxxx)" | depth 5 m
ACCAGGCGGTCGGAGGTTCGAATCCTCCTGCGCCCACCACTTTCTATACATTCATACTGCAATGTTCGAAAGTGCAAACCGACTAAATGTCGGTTTTTTTGTGTTTTAATAACACCGTCATTGCAAGACGTAAATAAGCAGAACCATTGCGGACGCGTAGCTCAGCTGGATAGAGTACCTGGCTACGAACCAGGCGGTCGGAGGTTCGAATCCTCCCGCGTCCGCCACTTTCTTCTGGAAAGTGACATAAACCGACGAAAGTCGGTTTTTTTGTGCCTGCAATTCGCGTAGGAGCTTGAAAACTCGATATAAACCTGTAGCAGCGATTTTATATCGCGTTTATTATCGTAATATTCGTAGCAGCGACTTCAGTCGTGAACATCACGCTTCCACTCCACAAATTAAACCCCAACTCAAAATACAAAAAATACACCCAGTAGGCGTGAAACTTGTTTCGCGCGCATCGCGCATTAAGATAATGTCGCTCCAGACGATGAACAATACCCCTTCGAGACGATAGACTTTAATCGTTAAATTATTTTTTAAGCCAGCGTCTTATAGGCAATAAAACCGAGTTAATTTGCTTCATGAAGAAATTGTGTTAGATTTAATAAAATATTCCAAAAAAAATAACAAGTGGGAATTTTATTTTATGTATGCGAAAGGTGCATATCAAAAACGGCTGGCTATAAGTTGCGGCTTGATGCTTTTGACTGGTTGTGAAGCGAACACAGAAAAAACCCCATTAACCGACCAACAATACTTTGAGCAGGTAATGTTAGCTCCCGCTATTTTGCCAAAAGATTTAAAAAATACTGGTTGCTTATCACTGGAAGGTGAAAGTCAGCAGCCAGGCTATAAATCAGCAACTGAGGTTAATTATCAACAGGCAGGTTGGCAAAACAGAGTGGCGGCCGATTGGCAGTATTTCTTAGCCTCTGAGCAGCCAGGTAAATTTCTATTAATAGATTATCAAGTACAGGCTGGGCAGCTAGCCTATCGCTATTTAAGTGATGGCAGCCATAATGAATTGTATGAGCCTTGGAGCTCATCAAAAATTCAAGCATTTAGCGGTGCGCTATCTAAAGTAAGACAAACCCACCCAGAGCTTGGTGCAACGCTCTATGCAGGTGATACAGCGCTGGCAGATTTGATCAGCAGTATTAATAGCTATGAAGCATTTGGTAAAGCCGATGGCAACTCAAATGCTATTGCCAGTTATTTTGTGAATGTGGCAGGGCGAGAGTACTTACGTGGACTTTTTAATGATGGCTGGCTCAAACTACAGGATGAGCGTTTGTTATTTAACGGCGCATATGGCTCAGAGCAGTTTATGCCATCAGACGAGTATTGGCATAACCCTGCAAATAATGAGCTTGATGCAAAAGTCGTTCATTATATAACAAGCAGTGATGATCCCGGCTATTTAGGATATCGTTGCGACAGTTGTGGCTTAACGGGCAACAAAGCAATGACTACACTTGCTCAAGCTGAATGGTTAAAGCGCTTGGTTAGTCACCAGCGTGAGCCAAGTACACAAATGCCTTATTTACAAGCAAGTGATGTTGATGTGCTACTTAACGGCACAGGTCATACCTACGAACAGGCTCAAGTAGGCGGCATGATGGTAGGTATCAGTCATATTGTTACAAATGCGTTGGCAGATGTTATTGCTCCAAATGATAGTCGCTCTGCAAAAGAGGTGCTCGATAGCGCAACCAATGGGCAGTGGCGTGTATGGCAAAAAATTGGTTGGGGACCAAGTGAAACGCGCTCCACCACAGAAGCCGTGATGGTGGCACATGTGTGTCTAGGAAATTATCAAGGTGGGCGTGAGTTTACATTTAGTGTACAGCAGTCAACTCAGGGGGCTGACGAAGCCAATTTGCCGACAGTCGGTAAGCAAATGCAGCAAAAATTGCAGCATGCTTTTACAAAATTATTAGATTCACGCTTTCAATAAGAATTAAGGTACAGCTATGCGTCGTTCAATTATCGCTTTATCAATTACTTTAGGTGTTGCCTTTAGTGCACCCATGCATGCCGAAGATTGGCAATCAGATGTTATCGGGGTCACGCAGTCACAGCTTTCTCCTAGCTACTGGTTAGCGCAAGGGGCATCGGCAAAAATGATTATGACGGAGGCTCAAATTACTGCCTTCAACGAAAAACTTATTAAAGATAATAAATACATTGTTGATCCACTGTCTTTCCAAAAATCGCTCAGTAAAGACGAGCTAACAAGTGCCATTCACTCGGCAAGTGCAATTCCAAAAAGCCCGCGTTTTTTTACCGACGGCCGACAACTCACTGCGAAAGATTTTGCTAAATATCAGGCTAACTTAAATCTTAACAAAGTCGCAGATACTAATAAGGTGCGTTTTGCAGTGGTAGTTAAACGTACTGCATTACGTACATTTCCAACTTGGGATCGGGTTTTAAATAGTGGCCTTGATCAAGACTTAGATCGCTTCCAAGAAAGTGGCATGTTCCCGGGTGAGGCTGTGGCTGTATTACATCAAAGCGCAGATAAAAAGTGGTTGTTAGTACGTGCTTACAACTACTTAGCATGGGCACCTGCCGAAGATCTTGCCTTTGCTGATGCGGATAAAATAAAAGCTTATCGTGAACAAGATAACTTCTTGGTTGTGACAGGTGCAAAAGTAAATACTGCTTATGTGCCAAACGATGAAAGCCGCTCAGAAGTGCAACTAGATATGGGGGTACGCTTACCCTTAGTTGATAGTGAGAAAGTACCTTATTTGCTAAACGGCCAAAATAGCTATGCCAGCTATGTTGTACAGTTACCTACTCGTGATGAGCAAGGTCAACTTATAATTAAACCAGCGATGATCAGCAAAACTGCCGATGTAAATTTAGGTTACTTAGACTACAACGAGCAAAATCTAATTAAACAAGGCTTTAAGTTTTTAGGTGAACGTTATGGTTGGGGGCATGATTACAATGGCCGCGACTGCACCGGGTTTGTTGGTGAAATTTATAAAAGCTTTGGCCTATTAATGCCGCGTAATTCAGGGCAGCAAGGCAGTAGTGAATATGGGCAAAATAATCGTTTTGATAAGAATACCGCTGCGGATGCCAAGATACCAACGGTTAAAAATATGGCGATTGGCGATCTGATCTATATTCCTGGTCACGTGATGATGTACTTAGGGGAGCATCACGGCGAGCCGTATGTTATTCATGATGTCAAAGGATTAGGTTACAACAAAGGCGATGGCAGCTTTTATAGTAGTGCCTTGAATGGGGTGTCTGTGACACCTTTATTGCCACTAAGATTATCTCAAGAAACCAGTTATTTAGACCGTGTTTATAACATTAAGCGTATTCGCTAGAGGCCGATATGAAAATTAAAGCTGTTCGCTTTGCAAAGCTCAAAGTGCCGTTAGTTACCCCATTTAAAACAGCACTGAGAGAAGTGAGTTTTATCGAAGACTTAGTGGTTTTAATCGACACTGAATGTGGTCAAACTGGCTATGGCTCAGCGGCCTCAACACCGGTTATCACTGGTGATACCCATCAAGGGATGATAGCGGTCATTAAGCAGTTTATTGCGCCTAAGTTGGTGGGGCAAGAAATTGAAAACATCAACCAGCTCACTCAAATTATTCAATCAACCGTGGTTGGCAACAGTAGCGCAAAAGCCGCCCTAGAGCTGGCTGTGTACGACTTGTGGGGTAAGCTCTATCAAGCACCTTTATATAAGTTACTTGGCGGCGGTAAGTCAGAACTTAAAACGGATATTACCATTAGCGTCGATAACATAGATAAAATGCTCAGTGACTGTCAGCTAGCCGTTGAGCAAGGCTTCGACGTATTAAAAATAAAAATTGGCAATAACCTTAATCAAGATATTGAACGTGTCAAAGCAATCCACGCGGGCTTTGCTGCTAAGGCGCAATTACGTTTAGATGTAAACCAAGGTTGGAATGCCAAACAAACTGTGTTTGCATTGCAACAACTTGAGCAAGCTGGCGTGGTGTTAGAGTTAGTTGAGCAACCAGTAAAAAGCAGTGACTTTCAAGGCCTCAAATATATTACTGAGCGGGTGAATACACCGATTATGGCTGATGAAAGCGCCTTTTCACCTAAGCAAGTAATCCAGCTTTTAGAGTTGGGAGCGGTTGATATTATCAACATCAAGTTAATGAAAACGGGCGGTTTAAGCCGGGCAATTGAGATTGCTAACATCACAGCCCAATATCAAGCTGAATGTATGATTGGTTGTATGCTAGAGGGTAGTATTGCTGTCGCAGGGGCTGCACATTTAGCTTCTGCCAAAGCACAACAAATCAGTAAAATTGACCTAGATGGCCCAGCTCTTGGTCAGTATGACCCTGTACAAGGTGGGGTTGAGTTTATCGGCCCTCAAATAAGCTTATCGGATAAACCAGGTCTTGGTATTGAATCAATAAAAGGGCTTGAACTAATAACAAACGGAGTATGGCCAGCATGAAAAAACTAGTTAGTCTTATTGCAGCTGTGAGTTTAACGGCTTGTGCAAGCAAAGAGTCACCTAAACCTGTTATTGATAACAGTCATCAGCAACTCGTGGTGGTGGTCGCTAATGACAGTGATGCTATTGATGCCACGCTGTATCGCTTTGAAAAATACGCCGGTAAATGGCAACAACAAGGCGAACAACATGAGGTAGTACTTGGTCGTACCGGTCTTGCTTGGGGAGTGGGGCTGCACCCTGCACAACCAGGTCAGCAAAAACAAGAAGGGGATGGTAAAGCGCCTGCTGGTATTTTTGAGCTAGGTACTGCATTTGGGTATTTAGATTCATTACAAACGAACCTAAGTTATCAAGCAATGACTGCAAACGATTACTGCATTGATGTGAAAGGCTCGCCTTTTTACAATCAACTGGTCGACAAAGCACAAGTAGGCGAAGACGCAGTAAAAGACTCTTCAGAATGGATGCGCCGTGATATATACAGCCAAGATAATTTGTATAAAAAAGGCATTGTTGTTAAGCATAATCCAAGCAATATCAATGGCGCGGGTAGTTGTATCTTTATGCATTTATGGCGTGCGCCTAGCAAGCCTACAGCTGGTTGTACAGCAATGACAGAACGCAATATGGACGCTTTGCTTGCTTGGTTAGATGAACGTAAAAAGCCTTTATTAGTCAGCTTGACCAAGGCGCAATACCAACAAAAGCAAAGTCAGTGGCAATTACCTAACTTAGCTGAATAAAAATAATAAAATAAAAGTATTTTAATTCTGTCATAATGATGGAATAATATATTCCATTAAGGTTTGGGTTAGGATAATAAATGAGTGCAAATTACGCTTTACTTGATTGGCTAGTATTCGCAAGTTACGGTGCAATTTTATTGCTAAGTGGCTGGTGGTTTAATCGCAAACGCGCTAACTCAAGCCAAGATTTTTTTCTAGGCGGAAATAGTATGCCAACTTGGATGGTGGCTATTTCTGTTTTAGCTACCTCACAATCTGCAGCAACCTTTATCGGTGGGCCAGATCAAGGCTATCAAGGTGACTTTTCCTACATAGCCACTAATATCGGTGCGTTTATTGCCGCCTTTGTCGTATCGGCATTTTTAATTCCAAAGTTCTATCAGCAAAAAGTATTTACGGTTTATGAGCTACTAGAAAAACGCATCGGTCCAAAGGCAAAGCGTCGTAGTGGCTTGATGTATTTATTTGGCCGTGTGTTTGCCAGTGGTGCGCGTTTGTACATGGCGGCCATTGCCGTGGCGATGATTTTATACGGAAATATAGATGCAGACAGTGTGGTTATAGCTACTCTGGTGTTAGCACTTGCTGGCTTGCTTTATACCTTTTTGGGGGGGATTCGCAGTGTTATTTACTCAGACGTGTTGCAAAGTATTGTTTACGTGAGTGCTGCTATAGCGGTCATATGGAGCTTACTTGCCGTTATTCCTGCTGATTTTTCGACTATTATCGCAACACTCAATGAGCCAAGCCCAGGTGCAGATTCTAAACTAGCACTGTTTAAATTTGATTTAGATTTTGGCCCGTCTGGGGTGTTTAACATGGCCTCTGTTTTAACAGGTTTTGTACTTTTAAACATCGCTGCATTTGGATTAGACCAAGATATGACGCAGCGTTTATTAACCTGTAAAAGCCCTAAAGAAGGCAGTAAGGCGTTATTACTATCTGTAGTGATGGTGATTCCCGTTATGGCTATTTTTATCTTTATAGGTTTTCTGCTTTATATTGTTTATCAGCAACCTGCATTGATGAACAGCGAGGCAGGCCAAGCCGTTGTACAAGAGTTTAATGGCGAAAAAATCACAATCTTTATGTACTACGTATTGAACGAAGTACCAGCAGGAGTTAAAGGTTTGGTGAGCGTTGGTATTATTGCTGCCGCTATTTCTACGTTGAACTCAGGGCTTAGTTCGATGTCTTCAGTCATCGTACAAGATATCTATCGTCCGTATTTAGAAAAACATAATAAACAAGTTAGTGATCATCACTTTGTCAAAGCAGGTCGTGTCGGTATGGCAGTGGTGAGCCTTGCCTTAGCGCTAATGGCTATTCTTTGTTATTTCTGGCAGCAATACAGTGATATGCCATTATTAAAATTTGCTTTAAGTGTGATGGTGTTCTCGTACAGTGGCTTGTTAGGTGTGTACTTTACGACGTTGTTCACCAAACGTGGCAGTGAAGGCTCAGTGTTAGCTGCGCTGATAGCAGGTTTTATGGTGACCTTATTAATGCAGCCATACATGATTGACTGGTTACTACCTGAGACAATGCGTTTTTACCTAGGATTTACTTGGCAACTGTGTATAGGCACTTTGCTTGCGACACTTGTGTGTTGCTTTGGTAAATCATCGAACGAGAAGAGTGCATAAATGGCAGTTCGCTATATTCTAGCCATTGATGGTGGCGGCACTAAAGTGTTAGCTGAGCTTAAGGAGCTGGCAAGTGATGCTGTTTTTCATGCTCAGGCCGGTTCGGCATCAATTTCGAATGATCTTGATTTAGCGTTAGAAAATATTGTTAAAGTGACCCGCGATGTATGCCAGCAAAGTGGCGCAGAGCCAAGTGAAATCGTCACCGTTATGGGAGTGGCTGGTGGCTCATCGGTAAGCCTTGCTGAGCAATTAAAAGTGATGCTTAAACTGGTGTACGAAATTGAATTTGCCAGTTTGCAAATCACCAGTGATGCAATTACTTCATTATATGGTGCAAACCTTGGCGAGCCATGTGTAGTTATTGCACTTGGCACAGGTGCTGTCGGAGCAAGATTAAATGCTCAAAAGCAAACAAAGTTGGTTAGTGGCTGGGGCTTTACTGTTGATGATTTTGGCGGTGGTGCCCGTATAGGTCTTATGGCTGTGCAGCAATTATTAAACGATATAGATATTTATGATTTACCAAAAAGCCGATTAACGATTCGTTTGAGTGAGCAGCTAGGATGCACTCGACAAGCAATTAGTAGTTGGCTTAAGCAAGCAAAACCTGCGGACTATGCAGCATTTAGTCCTTTAGTGTTTAGCTTGAAAAATGACTGTAAAGCGGCAAATAGTGTATTAACAGAGCACACTCAATCGGTAGTTCAGTTAATTAATAAAAGCCGAGGAAACTCACTATTACCAGTGATTTTAATTGGTGGTTTGGCGAAAGTTAGCCAACCATTATTGCCACTTGCTTTACAAAACGAATTATCTCCTTGCAAGGGAGATTCATTAACTGGTGCTGCGATTTTAGCAGCAGAGCATTACCATGACATTATTGAAAAAGGACAACCCAATGAGCCCTGAGCACGTATTTAAGCAACAGCGTGAGTTACTCGAAGAGTTAAACGGCATTGTCTCCGAAGGACAAAACCCAGACACTTTGGATATCGATCTGCTCAGCTCCACTGAGATCCTCACTAAAATCAATAATGAAGATCACAAAGTGGCTGAGGCGGTTAAATTAGTTATCCCGCAAATTAGTGAAGCGGTAGACCACGTAGTCGAAGCCTTTCAAAATGGTGGTAGGTTGATTTACATTGGGGCAGGCACTAGTGGTCGTTTAGGGATTTTGGATGCGGTTGAATGTGCTCCTACCTATAGCGTGAGCGATCAGCAAGTGTTGGGTATTATTGCTGGTGGTGACACTGCTGTTAAGAAGGCTGTTGAAGGTGCTGAAGATAGTACGACACTTGCCGTTGAAGACTTAAAAAATGTTAATTTAAACAGTAAAGACGTGGTGGTTGGCATTGCTGCCAGTGGCCGTACTCCTTATGTTTGCTCGGCAATTGAATACGCTAAATCACTCGGTTGTGTGACTGTGGGTGTCACATGTAATCCAAATTCAGCGGTGATGCTTTTACCTCAAATCGGCATTTGTCCTGTTGTTGGAGCTGAAGCCGTAACTGGCTCAACACGAATGAAATCGGGCACTGCGCAGAAACTCGTACTTAATATGCTAAGTACAGCTAGCATGATCCGCACTGGCAAGGTGTATAAAAACCTGATGGTTGATGTGAATGCTAGTAATGAAAAACTATATGCTCGTGCTATTCGTATTGTTATGCAAGCAACAGACTGTACTCAGCAGCAAGCTGTTGATGCATTAAAGCAAGCAGATCAAAGTGCTAAACTTGCTATTTTAATTGTGCTAACAGGAAAACCTGCGCCTGAAGCAAAACAGTTACTTTCAAAAGCCGGCGGCTTTTTACGTAAGGCGGTTGAAGAATAATGCGTTTTTTAGCTGTTTTACTCGTTAGTTGTTTCGCGCTTTTAGGTTGCCAAGAAACGCCTGTACAAGCACCTGAGAAAACCCAGCCTTTGCAAGTGGGGGCTGCTAATTTTCAAGCCTACGTTCCAGCACTAAAAGGTAAACGTGTCGGGTTAGTGGTTAATCAAACATCAGTCGTTAATGGTCAACATTTGGTTGATGCATTACTAGATAGCGGCGTTGTCGTTAGCAAAATATTTGCCCCTGAGCATGGCTTTCGCGGCGATCATGACGCTGGAGCTCATGTTAAAAGCACAGTAGATGCTAAAACTGGCATCGATGTTGTGTCGATTTATGGCAGTAACAAAAAACCAAGCCCTGAGATGCTTGCAGATTTAGATGTCATTATATTTGATATTCAAGATGTCGGTGTGCGTTTTTACACTTACATCAGCTCAATGCACTACGTGATGGAAGCCGCTGCTGAAAATAGTAAAGAGGTTGTGGTACTAGACAGACCAAACCCGAATATTGCCTATGTTGATGGACCTATCCTTGACCCACAATTTCGTTCGTTTGTTGGCATGCACGAAATTCCTGTTTTGCACGGTATGACAGTGGCGGAACTTGCTCAAATGATCAAAGGTGAAGGCTGGATAAATGATGCTAATAAGCTTGAACTAAGCGTTGTGCCCGTTGCGAATTATGACCGTACTATGGCTTATGAGCTACCAATAAAGCCTAGCCCTAACTTACCGAATGCACAGTCAATTGCGCTTTATCCATCACTATGTTTCTTTGAAGCAACACCCGTGACTATTGGTCGTGGCACTGACTTTCCGTTCCAAGTGGTGGGCTATTCACCAGTAAAATTGGGTGAATTTAGTTTCACGCCAAGGGCGATTAAAGGCGCTTCAATGAACCCTAAATTCAAAGGAGTTGAAGTATTTGGTCAAGACTTACGAGATGCTGATATTCATGGCTTAGATTTAAGTGTGTTTATTTCGGCATACCAACAGCTGAGCGCGAATGATCAAGAATTTTTTGAACGCGCTGACTTTATGGACAAACTTGCAGGCACTGATAAATTGCGTTTAGCCATTGAAGCAGGCCAAACTGAGCAGCAAATAAAGCAAAGCTGGCAAGCCGATTTAAGTGCTTTTAAACGCAAGCGAGCCCCATATTTGCTGTATCAATAATAGCTAGATAACTAGATAAAAAAGAACGAGGCGCTTGCCTCGTTTTTTAATATCTCTAAAAATTAATTGTGGTATATTCAGGAACTTGTTTTCATATCAATTTGCTTAATTCAATTATGTATTATTACGAGTTGGTATCATTAAGGATATACCATGAAAGCTTATTTAAGCATTGCCGTACTTGCTTTACTAGCTGGCTGCTCACAACTCCCTAACACTTCAAAAAGTAACTCAACCGATGTACTCGACCTTCGTGATGATAAAAATGCAGCAGAGCAGTTGTGGACACTTAAAAATGCAACAAAGCCTAACTACCCAAAAGCAGCTTTAATATCTAAGCAGACGGGCTGTGCGCGCTTTGTAATTACCATTGATAATCAGGGTAATACCACCGATATTCGTTTTGTGGAGAGCTTCCCAGAAGGGCTGTTTGTAGATGTGTCACGAGAGTCGCTTAAAAATTGGCAATGGCAGGCAAGTACAAGTAACAACGAGTCGCGAGCGATTATTCGAACTGTGCAGCTCGACTATTTTATGAAAGAAGCGACTAATTTAGCTGCGGCAAAAGCATTTTGTACAATTTAAGCTTTTGGCTTTTACTTTTTTCAGGCATAAAAAAGGGCCGCAATAGCGGCCCCAACAGGATAAATTAACTTAGAACTTGAAGTTAAACGACAGCTGCACGCGACGTGGGCTGTAGTAGTTACGATATTCACCAAAGTTTTCTGACGAGACATATGGGTTATTGTTGTAACCTGTTTGACGGTCAAATACATTGAAGATATCAGCACGGAATTGTAGTTCCATGTCACCTGAGAACTTAAAGTCTTGGGTGTAGTTTAAGTCAAGTTGCCAATGGCTTGGACTACGACGACTACCTGCAGGCTCGCTGTAACGCGTTGTGCCACTTGAGTAACCGTAGATTGAACCATCCCATGCTTCCCAAGGTTTACCCGACTGGAATACAAAGTATGCACCAATGTTTGCATCCCATGGCACTGTATAGTAACCATAGACTTTTACTTTATGCGGTTTATCACCTGATAATGTGCCGTATTTGTAATCCCAAGGGTAACGACCACGGCCATCACCATAGTTTGATGAACCAATGAAGGTATTCGCATCTGTTGTTGCTGTGGTGTTATCTTGGTCGAAGTTACCGTAGTAATGACTCCAAACATAAGAAGCATTGATATAGCTGTTTTCACCTAGGTATTCAGCTTCGATGCTTGCTTCCCAATATTTAGTCTCGCCACCATCTACTTCGGCAATAACATAAGATGAACCACCAATTTCATCGCGGATTTCAGCGAGGTTATCGACATAAAGGCCTTTGTCTGCAATATGTTGTGGTACGCCATCAGCATCAACGCCAGAGTAGTCAGTTAAGCGGGCATTGTTTGGCATATCTTCCCAGAAATGCGATGCCTTACGGTGACGAACATGAGCACGTAATACTAAATCAGAGCCCACATATTTAGTAGTACCAAGCGTAAACTCTTTGATTTGACGAGGTTTTAAGTTATCAGCAAATACTTTACCAGATGAACCTTGACGCGGCTCTGCATAAATTACGTTGCCGTCTGCATCAAATTCAACTTCGATTTCGGCACGGGTATTACGGTCCCAAGAGGCGGCACGTGCAAGTGAGCTTGCTTCTGGGTTATACATTGAGAAGTTAGCAAATATAGCGTCTTGATCTGCATAGTTCCAATTCACACCTAAACGCGGTTGGATCATATCTGACCAATCTGTTTGGTACATTTTGTATTTTTCGCCTGGGGCTAACTCATAACCTGAGATCGTGCCAGATGCCGATTTAAGGCCTTGGCCATACCAAGTATCGCGGCTCACTAACACACCCACATTGTAAGTCCAATCACCTACTTCAATGGTGTCGTTGATTTCGAAGTTAAGGGTTTCCATTTCTGAGTTAATAGCAGAAACCGCATCGCCACCTGCTACTAAGCTCATTTGTTGCACGCGAGCACGGTAAACAACCGGCGCAGAGCTGCCTTCTTCTAAGCTTTCATCTAGGCCGCCAACATAAGAGATGCTACCCCAACCATTTGAAAGACGAGACAGTACTTCTTTACCTTCTTTCCACTCGCCACCTAAATGTAATGTATGGTAGCTATCGCCCCAAGTAAATTCATGTTCTAGATTTAACTCAAAGCTATCACGGTAGAAGTCGATATTATCGTATCGGTAATACGCACCAACACCGCCGCCGCCTCGCATTTGACCATCTTCGGTATAACCGTATTGTGCAATTAGTGGTGCTGCGCCTGCATTATATGCAGCAATTTGTTCCGCAGTGTAGTTATCATCAGCATCTAATAAGCTAGGGACACTGAAGTAACCCATTTCAGTTAGATTATTTAAGTCAAGCTGGCTCGTTAATGAAGGTACTACTGATAATTCAGTATCTGGCTTACCTGCTGTTTCTATCTCTAATTTACTGTATTGGAATGAAAGAGTTGTTGCATCGCCTAAAATCCACGAACCATCTAAAGTAAAGATATCTTGGTTGGCTTCATCTCCAGCAGATACACTGTCAGTTTCGTAAGCGCCAATTGAACGGCCTTCAATGGTTTTTTCTGAGGTACGCTGTGAAATATTAAGTAAAATATCGTCAGTAGGTGCCCAAGTTAATTTACCAAAATACTCATCACGAACACTTTTAAAGTCTTTTACAGCACCATAGGCAGTATCTTTATTGGTACGCTTTTCTTCTGGGCGGTAATAAGAAGTATAAAAATACAAGGTATCTTCAATGAGTGGGCCGCCTAAACTTGCTGTTAACCAGCTTTTATCAAGCTCATAGCTTTCTTGGCCTGTTGGTGTTGCCACTAAACTCTTAGGTTGAACTTTGTATTCAACATTGCCGTGGAATTCGTCAGTACCTGATTTTGATACAGTGTTGATTGAGAAACCACCTGAGCGGTTAAAGCCAACGGCTTTTGCACCACCGCGGTCCATAGTAACGTAAGCAACGTCATGGGTTGATGGCTCAGATGCTAAGTTACCAAACATTGGGAGTGAAACATCTACGCCGTCAAAGCCGTAAGAGTTATCAACACCCGAACCACCTGCTGATGGACCAAGCGTTGCATTTTCTGATAGCTCAACACCCGGAACAAGTTTTAGTAGGTCACGGTAATCTTGACCAACTGGCACGCTGTTGATTGCTTCTTCGCCTAATGAGTTAGTCAGTGCAGACTTACCTTGGCGGAATAATTTACTGCCAGTAACTGTAATGACTTCAACGTTTTCGTTAGCACCGCCCATAGTGACATTTAAGCTTGATGTTTGCTCAAGTAAAACGTCGACAGTCATGGTTTGAGTTACACCGTTTTTATCAGTGAAAGTCAGTTCATAAGTACCTGGTTTTAATTGCGGTAAGTCGTAGCTGCCATCTTCTCGCGTAACGACTGTACGTGGTTTTGGCATCACATTACTTTTTGCTGTAACTGTGATCCCCGCCAGTGACTGCTGCGCTTTAGGTGATGATACTTTACCTTTGATCCCGCCGGTTAGATTTGCAAAGGCTGGCGCGCTGGCTAGAGCTGCGGCCATAACAACACCGGTGAAGGCTGTTTTCTTTGCGCGAAGTGCATTGCTTGTCGCTTTTGCTATATAGCTCATTGCGAGTGTGGATGCATGTTGTTTCATTGTTTCCCGTCCTTATATTTATATGCTTTGCTGGACTACTTACCCAATTGAGACTTATGAACTTTAAAATTATGTTGCCCACATATTAAACAGGTGTTATCTAAGTTGGTCAAGAATATTTTTTCATTTAAAGGTTGGTTTTTAGGAATAAAATATATAACCGATTTTAGGTAAAGCTCAGTAATGACTTGCTTTAGCAGGGTGCTAATTTATTCTTAGTACAATTTTGTAAGAAATTATGACTTCTTAGTCAGTGGCTTAACAGAAGCATTATATGGGGTGAAGGCAGTATTGAGTCGTTAATTTAAGGTAAAATTCAGGCACTAAAAAAGCAGCCAGAGCTGCTTATTTGTGTTCTTATCGTAGAAAATAAGAAATTAGTTATTCTTAAATTCCCCAACAACTTCATTAGAATGTTCTAGTAACTTGCGACCTTGGCGGCTCGATTGCGTTAGGGCGATAAACAAAATGTCGATTACAAAATCTTGTGCCGTACGCGCTAAAATTGATGATAAACGCACAGATTCGCCTTCAGCAACCGAATAAAGCTTTACATCTGCTGAGTCGGCTACAAGGCTACTACCAAATTTTGTGACTGAGATCACCGAGCTTGAATTTTTCTTGGCTTGCTTTACAACTTCGGCAATTTCGCGAGTCATACCTGATTCACTTATCGCAATGACCAAATCACCTTTTGAAAACGTCGCCACATACGCAAGTTGTGCGTGCCCATCCGGCTCCGCAATTGCAGGCATACCGAGTTTTTGTAATTTATAAGAAAAATCTTTTGCAACCAGAGCCGAGCCACCTAAACCACAAATTAGAATGCGTTTTGCAGATTTTAATAGCTCTACTGCTTTTTCGACTGCCGGCGCTTCGTTTAGGTTCTTGGTTTCGGTTAATACCGCCAGTTTACTGCTTAATAGTTTTTCGGCGATTTGCTCTAGCGAGTCATTCAGAGTGATCTTGCCATGTAGCTTAGGTTCGCTGCTTTCATCATTAAGGGCATCAATTACCGCAAGCTTAAAAGCAGGAAAGCCTTTATAACCTAATTTTTGTGAAAACTTCACCACACTTGATTGGCTTACACCAACCACTTTTGCTAGTTCAACCGATGATAAATTACGAATAGCATTCGCTGAATTTAACGTAAAGTCAGCAAGCTTGGCTTCGCTGCTCGATAGAGATTGACGTAAGGCTTTTATTTTTACAAAAGTAGACATAGGGCTCACTTTGTTTGCTTAACTTAGTCAAAACGCAAAGCAATGGTTCAATTATAAACACAAGGCTTGGGCGCATTGTTTGCTTAACATGACGACTTATTATTGTTTTAGCTAACCTAAGTTTGGAATATTTTTCTTAATTTAGATGGAATAATATAGTTTTATTCCATAATAGATACAACACTAATTATTGAGATAGCTCTATTTTTAGTAGCTTATCGATAATATATGCTTTTTATTCTTTATTTGTGAAATAAAATATTTTACATGCTAAGTAGGTGTTGCTACTGTATTGCTGAGAATCGTCAACGCTTAAATCATCAGGTATGAATCTGTTATGAGTTTTACCCCTTTGAAAACATTTCTTAAACAGCTGTGTTATCTCAGTAGTGCGGCATTATTAGTAAGCTGTGCCAGTAATCCATATACCTACACACAGTCAGCTAATTATAGCCACCGTGTTAAGTTTTTAGTAATGCATTACACCGCAATTGATTACGAAAAATCAATGCACGCTTTAGTCGATGAAGGGGGCTTGAGCTCTCATTATTTATTACCTGAGTCAGGCGATCCAAGTTATCCAAAAGACGATTTAGAAATTATTCAGCTCGTTGATGAAAAAGACAGAGCATGGCACGCCGGACGCAGTTTTTGGCAAGGCCGAGAAGATTTAAATGACCATTCAATTGGTATTGAAATAGTGAATGTACCAACCTGTCATATTCCTGAGCAAACTAAGCTTGCGATGGAAAACGACGCTAGCAAGTTATGTATTTTTCCAGACTATGATGCCAAACAAATAGAACTACTAATAAAGCTAAGCAAAGATATTCTTGCTCGTAACCCTGATATTGGCCCAACTCAAGTGATTGGCCATTCTGATATTGCCCCAAGCCGTAAGAACGACCCAGGCCCGCGTTTTCCTTGGTATCAACTGTATAAAGCGGGTATCGGTGCGTGGTATGAAAGCGACACTGTTGATAAATATTGGCAGCTATTTAGTGCATCAAAGCCTTCTGTTGAATTAATGCAAAAAGCATTGCGCAGTTACGGCTATGAGGTGATTGCAACGGGTCAGCTTGATTCGCAAACGCTAGATGCTTTAAGTGCTTTTCAAATGCACTTTTTGCCTTGGCATGTAAGCGGTAATAATGATGCAAGAAGTGCTGCAGTGTTATTTGCTTTATTAGATAAATACTTTCCTAAAAAGAGTGAGCGGTTATTTCAAGAATATCAGCAGCAACAGCAAGCGGTTGAGCCAGAGCCAAAAACACTGGCTAATGCACAAGTTGTAGTGCGTATTCCAGCACTTGATCCGAGTAGTCGCGCGCTAGTGAACGACAGGGGCACATTTACTGCCTATAAAGGTCGCGGTGAAATCATCATTGAAAACCAAGATGCAACCAGTGCTGATATTTTCATAAATGGTGAAAAAATTAATATTGCCTCACTATTAATAGCCGAAAAAATATATCAATACAGTTTGGCTAAACGCACCCACGATGGCATAAACACGTATAAAGTAGAAAATGTATTGCCTGAAGGGGCAAGCTTAACCTTACGTTTTCCCTATCCAAAGCTGGACAAAAGCAGCTCACAAAAACGCTTTACTGCCGTTGATGAATTAATAAATCAAGAGATTCAAGAGGGCTTTCCGGGCGCTGTACTTGCCGTTGTTAAAGATGGCAAACTGATTAAATTAAGCCATTATGGTGCGGCTAAGAAGTATCATGCTGATGGCAGTGAGCTTAACAGCCCACAAGCCATGCAAAACGATACCTTGTTTGATATAGCTTCAAACTCAAAAATGTTTGCCACTAACTTTGCACTCATGAAGCTTGCCAGCGAAGGTAAACTAGACGTAGAGAAACCTTTATTTTATTACCTGCCAGAATTTAGAGGCAGCGGGCGTGAGCAGCGCTTAGTAAAAGATTTACTCACACACAGTGCGGGTTACCCTGCAGTGGTTGATTTTCATCGCAAAGATAATAAATTTGGTGAGCGCTTTTTTTCGCAAAACAGCCTGCGTACTAAAAACCTGCTATTAACTGGCGTCCCTTTCGTCGCTGGCCGTAACGTAAAACACTTATATTCTGATATCGATTATATGTTGCTAGGTGTACTGGTTGAACGCATTAGTGGTATGGCGCTCGATACTTATGTTGAAAGCCAAATTTATCAGCCGCTTGGTTTAACGCATACAGTTTATAACCCGCTGCAAAAAGGTTTTCTAGCCTCACAAATTGCCGCCACTGAGATTAATGGTAACACCCGAGGTGGACGCATCGAGTTTGAAAATATTCGTACCGATGTACTACAAGGTGAAGTACATGACGAAAAAGCGTTTTATGCCTTGGGTGGCGTAGCAGGACATGCAGGGCTTTTTAGTACCGCCAGTGACTTGTCAGTGTTAATGCAAGTACTACTTAATGGTGGCGGCTACGATAACAAGCAGATTTTTACACCGCAAGTACTCGAACAATTTACAAAGCCAGAGGCGAGTGATGAGACCTATGGCTTAGGGTGGCGACGAGCGGGGCATCAAGCGCGTAAATGGCATTTTGGCCCTTATGCCAGCCCGCGAGCTTTTGGTCATACAGGCTGGACTGGCACTGTAACCGTAATAGATCCCGAGTATGACCTTGCCATCGTACTACTAACTAATGCTCGTCATACACCTATTGAAGGTTCGCAAGAAAATTACGAGTTTGTTGGCAAACGTTTCGAAACGGGTAAGTATGGCTCTATTATCTCACTGATTTATGAGAGTATATTAAATCACTAGTCGAATTAAGTTGAGTTTAGTGGCAAAGCCATTAAGCTTAGCGAGTTTTCGCATAATAAAAATAAAATGTTGTTCTTAATTTAAAAGGGTTTTTATGTCTTGGTATTCAATTTTACCACCCTTGATTGCTATCTTAATTGTGTTTTGGCGCAAAGAAGTGATCATGGCGTTATTGGTCGCGGTTGCGTCGTCTGAGTTTTTACTTGCTCTGAATGGTGAAGGTAATACCTTGTTTTTCACCTTTATCAATACCATTGAGCGAGTTATTGAAGTTGCCAGCTCCCCTGGTAATAGCCGTATCCTTATATTTAGTATTCTAATTGGTGCTTTACTTGCTTACATTCGTGAATCTGGCGGTGTGGCTGCTACAGTTAATTTACTGATGAACAAAGGGGTTGCCAAAAGTAAGCGCCAAGTGGGTTACTTAACCATGTTCTCAGGTATTGCGGTATTCATTGAATCGAACTTAAGTGTATTAACCTCGGGGATTTTATCGCGTGGTTTATTCGATAAATTCAAAATGAGCCGAGCACGCCTTGCTTATATTATCGACAGTACCAGCGCACCTGTGTGTATTTTAATCTTGCTAAATGGCTGGGGCGCTTACGTGCTGGGCTTACTTGGCAATTACGAAATGGAAGAGTCGGCGGTATCCGTTTTGTGGGGCAGTATTGGCTATAACTTTTACGCCATTATTACTTTGCTCATCGTGTTTTACACTATTACTTTTGACAAGGTACATGGCCCATTAAAGCAAGCTGAAGAAAATATTGAACAACAAGAAACCGAACTGACTGAAGAAGTTAAAGGCTCAAAAGCGCGTTATATGCTTGTTCCGCTTATTACTTTAATTGGTAGTATGGTTGGCTTTATGTTCTGGACTGGCGATGGTGATATTGCCAGTGGCAGTGGTTCTAAATCAGTGCTGTATGCAACTATTTTAGCGTGTGTTGTAGCTTACTTCTTAATGATCAGCTCTCGTGACTTTACTCACCATAAGCTGGTGGATATCGGCTTTAAAGGTATGGGAGAGCTGTTACCACTGGTTACTATTGTATTGTTATCGCTGACCTTAGGCGCCAGCTTAAAAGACTTAGGTACAGGTGTGTTTGTAGCAGGCCTTGTGGGTGATTTCTTACCTATATATTTGGTTGTGCCAGTACTGTTTTTAACCGGTGCGGTGATTTCATTTACCACAGGTACCTCGTGGGGCACTTTCGCAATTCTTATTCCGATTGGTGTACCGCTCATTCAAGCTTTAGGGTTACCACCTTCATTGGTCATTGCGGCTATTTTAGGTGGTGGTGTGTTTGGCGATCACTGCTCGCCAATCTCAGATACCAGCGCGGTGTCGGCCATTGCATCTGGGTGTGATTTATTAACTCACGTAAAAACCCAAATGCCATACGCCTTATTCGGCGGCGCATTAACTTTCATCGCTTACCTAGTGACGAGTATTATTGTTTTATAAGTAATAGCTTTGAGCTTTAAGTCTTAAGTTATAAGTTATAAGTAAAAAACCACAGAGGGAGTCTGTGGTTTTTTATTGCTTGAATTTCGATAACTCGCATATTCAAGTCTGATAGCCGTCAGCCGTCAGCCGTCAGCCGTCAGCCGTCAGCCGTCAGCCG